>Ga0247739_10000319_pt1 | contig 16822 bp, 15 predicted proteins | sample UWRJL058202B2_FD_180943 | JGI IMG/M metagenome (GOLD analysis project Ga0247739, IMG submission 180943) | Plant litter microbial communities from Arlington Agricultural Research Station in Wisconsin, United States - UWRJ-L058-202B-2 | ecosystem: Environmental > Terrestrial > Plant litter >...
TATGCCCGATTTTAAAGCAACAGTTTGCCAGCGGCTTATTTCAGGAATTTTCGGCAGCGCCTCGGAAACCGGATTTTTTAACGGGAGAGGACCTTCCTCATAAGTATTTCCCATGGCGAAGGCACTAATATTGATATGTGCGCCGAACAGGAATATTTTTTGTTGTATTGTTTGTTTAAAACCCAGTAATACTGCGAAAGCAATAATCCCGACGGAAACACCAATAGCGATACTGGCAATACCGATGCGTGATACCGTTGCAGAAAACGAACCTGCTTCATTATGACGAATTCGTTTGGCAATGAATGAGGGAAATTGCAAGTGTGTCGGACTGGTTAAATTTTATTTCTGGCAAAAATAGGAAAAAAACAACAGTGGGATGAAAATGCAGAATAACTGTTGTTATGTTTTTGAAATTGTTGAAGTTATTTTTTGTTAAGTTGCTATATGATTCGTTTGTTTCGAAAGAAAATTACGCTCACTAAACCGATTATTAATTAATATGCCGCAAATAAAAGTTGCTTCGGGAGTTGTTAACCAGACTCCAATGGCTTGGGAAACAAATACAAAACATATTATTCAGGCGATAAATGAGGCTAAAAAACAAGACGTTAGCTTGCTTTGCTTGCCGGAATTATGTATTTCAGGATATGGATGTGAAGATTATTTCTTTGCACCAGATCTGGTAGACCAGGCGCAAAAGTGTTTATTGGAAATTGTACAGGAAACGACCGGAATCGTAGTAGCAGTTGGTTTACCGATCCGTCATAATAATAGTTTGTACAATGCCGCTTGTCTCATTGCAAACAAACAGATTCTTGGTTTTGCCTGCAAACAAAATCTGGCAAATAATGGCATTCATTATGAAGCGCGCTGGTTTCGTCCCTGGCAGCCGGGCGCGGTAGAAAGTATTGAAATAAATCAAATTTATTATCCGATAGGAGACATTCTTTTTGATTTGTCTGAAAGTCCATTGCAGGGCGGTTCGCATGGCGTTCGTATTGGTTTTGAAATTTGTGAAGACGCCTGGGTTTCAAACCGTCCGGGCCGTCGGCATTATGAACGTGGTGTGGATATTATATTAAATCCCAGCGCCAGCCATTTTGCCTTTAACAAATTTTTGACGCGTGAGCGATTGGTAATTGACGGATCACGTTCATTTTCATGTAGTTATATTTATACTAATTTACTTGGAAATGAAGCAGGAAGAGCAATTTATGACGGTGATGCCATGATTGCTTCAAATGGGGATCTTCTAATTTCCAGTCCACGATTTAGCTACGAAGATTTTTTTATAACAAGTGCCGTTATTGACACCGATTATACGCGGTTAAGTCAAATCCAGAATAAAATTGCGGCTCCTTCCAAGGATAAAACATGGCGTGTTTCAGGCAGATTTGATTTCCCTGAAATAGAACCGGTATTGCCTCAAATTGCTGATCTGGAAGCATTTGAAAAAGGAGGAGCTTTAAAGGAAGAGGAATTTGCAAGGGCCGTCTGTCTGGGACTTTTTGATTATTTGCGCAAAAGCCGTTCAAATGGTTTTACAATTTCACTTTCTGGTGGCGCCGATTCCTGCGCCTGTACAGCACTTTGCGGGCTCATGATCCGGTTGGCAGATGAGAGTATCGGAATGAAACGGTTGAAACAAAAATTATCTTACATTGAAGCGATTCAATCTGCAAAAACAGAGGAGGATATTGCGCTGACTTTGATTCATAATATTTATCAGGGAACAGATAACAGTTCGGAAGAAACCTTGGAATCAGCTCGTTCGCTTGCACTTTCTATCGGTTCGACGTTTTACAATATCAATATTAATGGTTTGGTTGAAACTTATACCGGGCTGATTGAAGAGCAGATCGGACGAAAACTGACATGGGATCAGGATGATATAGCATTGCAAAATATTCAGGCTCGTGTTCGTGCCCCGGGTGTTTGGCTGCTTACCAATTTGTCAAATCATTTGTTACTGGCCACTTCAAATCGCTCCGAAGTTGCAGTGGGTTACGCGACTATGGATGGCGATACAGCCGGAAGTATTAGCCCGCTGGCTGGAATTGACAAACATTATTTGAGGCAATGGCTTCGCTGGCTGGAAACCGTTGGATGCGAGGTTAAAGGAAAACATATCAAAATTGAAGGTCTTAAAAAAGTAAACAGTTTGCAGCCAACTGCCGAGCTTCGTCCACAGGATAAAAACCAGACTGATGAAGCTGATCTGATGCCGTACGATTTTCTGGATGCATTGGAAAAGCTTGCAATCCGTGATAAAAAATCTCCTGTAAACTGCTATCGTAATCTGGTAATACGCTATTCCGGATTATATTCCGGCGATCAGATACTTGCCTGGACTGAAAGATTTTTCAAATTATGGAGCCGTAACCAATGGAAACGTGAGCGTTACGCACCATCTTTTCATTTGGACGATCTTAATCTGGATCCACGTTCGTGGTGCCGTTTCCCTATATTATCGGGTGGTTTTGTTAAAGAACTGGAAGAGTTAAGGGAATATGTCCGCGGAAATTCTTCGCAGGGTGGGAGGAAGAGGATTGGTTTTTGATGTTAGTTATTAGGTTACACAGAGAAACAGGAGAGAACCACAGAGATAAAAAGAAAATAAAACTCTGTGGCTCCGCGGCGTCCGCTCTTTCTTTCTCTTTGAATCTCTGTGTAACTTTTTTTATCGGCACCCATTACCATCAAACCAATATACCTCGCCTTCTTTTCTAACTCTTAAGCCCATTGTTTCAGCAATTATCGAAAGAGTGGCATCTACCGGCTCTTTCTCGAAACGAATAGTAAGTCTGCATTGGGCAATCCGGGTATTGGCTAACCGAAGATCAATGTGGTAACCGTTACGAATGGACGCTACTACATCGTTCAGGTTTGCCGCATTAAAATCAAAAATTTGAGTTCGGTATCCCAATATATTCATATCAGGAATAATGCTTCTGACTGTGTCTTCAACTACTTCTGCACTTTGTCCTTTTACCAGATATATTTTTTTATTCGCTTTTTGTACCAATACTTTTCCTGTTGAAACATCTACCCGAACTGGCTCTTTTGTATAAGCTTTTACATTAAAGGATGTACCCACAACTTTAATTTCGGTTCCGTTAGCGTTAATTACAAATGGATGCAATGAATCAGGTTTTACATTAAAGAATGCTTCTCCCTGTAAAGAAACGGTTCTAAAATCACCGGTAAAAGTGGAAGGATATGTTAAAGTTGAATTGTAGTTTAAAAATACTTTCGTTCCGTCAGGTAATTTTTTTTCAATGGTATTGCCGGTAGTTACTATTTGCAAAGGTTGGGAAATGTCTTTATCAGATCTCACCAAAAACCAGCCGTACGCTAAGACAAGCAATGCAATGACCGCCGCTACCCACAGCATAACAGGTAATTTGTGTTGAATGATCTTTCCTGAATCAGTTTGGTTAAATGGTTTTACATGAATTTGGGAGGAAGTATTTGTAGATTGATTATTCATTTTGGACTTCACTTTTTCCCAGGCGGCATTTGTATCAACGCCCGTGTTTTTTTTAAGCGAAGCACCCGATTGATCCCAGATTATTTTGTATGCGTTGAATTCCTGTTCGTGAACAGGCGATTGAGCGAGCCAATTTTGAACTTGAATTTTTTCATTCTCGGTAACCGATTCTGCCAAATAACGTGCTAACAGCTCCTCCGATATATTTTCATGAAATGAGTTCATGGTATTAATCTGATTAACTGTTCAATTAAATAAATCTGCAAAAGTACGACTGGCAGATAATCAGCTAATTCGCTTCTTAAAATTTTAAGTGCTTTGCCAATTTGGTTCTCAACAGTTTTAATAGAAATTCCCAATCTGTCTGCTATCTCCTGATATTTCAATTCTTCAAACCGGCTCATTCGGAAAGCTTTCTGACATTGTTCAGGCAATATACTTACTGCCATTTCAATTCTTTCTTCCAACTCGTTTGCATAAATAACTTCAGTAACAGATTCATACGATTGTGGAATGAAATGTTCGGTGTATTTCCTGTGTGCTTCACGTACTGCAACGTGTTTAAAACGGTTCAGACAATGATTATGAACGGCACGATAAAGGTAGGATTTAAGAGAAAGTGTAATTTCCAGGTCTGTTCTTTTCTCCCAAATTGTTAAAAAAACGGTTTGTACAACTTCCTCGGCTTCTTCTTCATCCTTAAGTAAGGAACAGGCATATTTGCACAAACGCTCGTAAAATTTACGAAATATTTGTTCAAAAGCTATTTCGTCGCCACGCCTGATAGCACTGACTATTTCCGGGTCAGAAGGATACACTGATTTCTCATTTTGATTTTGCCTCAAAAATATAAAATCTCTTTCGATTAGTGAGTCCGGATGTTGGAAAGCGGTTGCTGTCACGTTTAAGTTTACTTTTCTTTATGACAATCAGCATGTGAGTTCCCCCTATTGAAATTTTAAAAAAAGAAAACAATTCTATTACTTGATCATTCCATACTTTGCCCGGGCTTGTTTTTTAGACATACCATCAAAATGCCACCATTCGGTAGTATTTTGTTTAAAGCCGGCCTGAACCATTACTTGTCTGAGAATCTTGCGATTGGCAATTTGTTTGGAAGTTAATTTGCCCTGACGAAGCATTTCCTGTTCTGAACGCGGATAAGCGAGGGGGCCAAAAAAGTCATATTTTGTGCCCATATCCAATGGTTTTTTATTTTCGTCAACGACAGTCAGGTCAATAGCACATCCGAAATTATGATTGGAGCCAATTTTAGGATCTGCCACATATTGCGTTTTGCTGCGTTCCGGAATTTTCAATACATCAAGCGCTTTCCAAAGATCATATTGGGCTGCATTGGGGCGCGCTGCATCGTAAACCAGTAATTTATAACCGGGTTTGATTTGTTGTAACAGCACATTGGCGCGGGCTAGCCTGCGAGCCATTTCGGGTTGTAGATAAGCTCGTGTTAAATCTCCGTAAACGTCTTTTCCTATGAAATTATCAGTAGTGGAGTATTTCAGTTCTACCAAAATACCCGCATCAATTTTCTGAATATCAACCAACCCCTGATTGATCATTCTTTGTTCAGTTTCAGGAAGATCCCGGTTTATTGAAGACTTTTTTAATTGTTGTGAAAAACCTGTCTGGTGAAAAAGGATGAGTAAAAAACAGGAAAGAAATATTTTGAAGAAACGCATAAAAAAATGAATACCTTTTGCTTATAAGGCAAAGGTATTCATTTCGATTAAATCTGATTAATATCTTTCTATTTTAAAGCTGGTCAAACCACCTTCATAACGAACAATAATTTTCTTAGCAGCCTGATTAAAATTCGGAGAACGGTATAGTCCTTCACCTACCTTTTCAAGATCATCAAAACTCTTTGAGTTTAAAGCACCATCCATACGCATCTCGCAACCAACAGAACTTGGGATTTTGAGTGTAATAGAAGCAACTCCTGCTTCAATATCGACATCAGCATTGGTCATTTTATCTCCCATACGAATTTCCATATCGGCCACTCCGGTACTCACTTTTAACTTTTCTACCTTGTAATTGCTAAAATCAAAATCACCTTTTCCTGCACCTATTCCCAGGTCAATGTTCCAGACAGGGTTTTCATTCAACTGAATTTTAGCTTCATTGGATATTTCTCCGTTTTTCAGTTTGACATTACCTTCTTCCATTTTTAAATTGACTGTGGCCGAGTTTTCCAGTTTATTAATGGAAGTATTAGATATAAATCCTACAAGGCTGCTATGTGTATTGGCCTCAAATAACTTGGCAGTATTCCCTTTCATGGTAAAAGATCCTGCTCCGCCCTCCAGATTGAAATTTGCTTTTTGGATGAAATCTTCCATTTCGTATTTATACGAGCCATTTACGGGTTTATTTCCACCCATGTTGCTGTGCTCTTTTTGGTAATCTTCATCTTTGTCCTCGTCGTCATTGTCATCCTCATCGTTGTCATCATTACTGTCTTCGTCGCTGCGATCATGATCATCTTCGTCGTCATCATCGTTGTCACCCCAGTTAAAATTCCAGTCGTTATCATGACGGTTAAATGCACGATCGGCACGGTTAGTAATTCCTCCAAAAACTGCAAGTGTAATTAGCAGGGCAACCACACCTCCCGGAATTCCGCTTTCCCTACGGCTAACGAGTAAAATGGCTCCGGCCAATATTAGTAAAACCGGCCAGTATGGTGCTATTGCATCCCACTGAATATTAATGAGGTTCATATTTCTCAGAAGCCAGTATATTCCAAGAATAACAAGCAACCCACCCCAGACAATGCCTCTAGAACTTTTCATAATCACTTAAATATTAGAATGGTTGGAAATGTCGGATTTTAAAAAATTCTTAAGCAGGAGAAGCCCGCCGGAAACAATCATGATGATGGGCCAGAAAAAGCGTCCAAAATCAAAGTCAGTTAGTTCTTCAACTAAAAAAAGAGAACCGGTAATGATGAGGATTACACCCCAGAATATATTTCGAAAGTTCATGGCGCTATATTTTTAATTATTAATGGTTAAGTATCAATGGTAACCTATTGTCTTAATTTACTTTAATGATCTGATCATCATCATCAGTATCAGACTTTTTCATCTCAGGATCTTCCGGGAAATGTGTGGCCGGAGAAGATGAAGGCGAAGGCGACGGTGATGATGGAAAAGGAGTATACGGTTGTGGATCAGGATCAATCGGTTCTGTTGGTGGCGGTGTTGTTGGATAAACCGTTGTATTATTATCTGCCTCAGCTTTATCTCTTTGACGAAGAATAAGAAAAGCACCGATTATAATAAGAACAATTGGCCAGAAATAATGCTTTACCTGATACCAGATAGGAAGATCGTCTACCAACATTAATGCTCCAAAAAATATCAATGCACCCCCGAGAATTAAAATTGACTGGTCAGATCTCTTTTTATTACTCGCAGGATCGGATGATTTTGACATAAAAGAATCAAAAGCAGAAGTGTTTCCGGCTACCGGACTTTCAGAAGGACCGGTTGGAAGTACAGCCCATAAAATAATATATATAATTCCTGTCCATCCAAAACTTGGAGGCAATGGCAGAAACAGCATTACCACGAACAAAACTCTGACAATAACTACATCTATTTGAAAATATTGGGCGATTCCGGAAGCAACTCCTCCAAATACAGCCTGATCAGGTATGCGGTGCAATTTCTTTTCCATGATTAAGTTTAGCGTTTATTTGTAATCAAAGGTAGTAGGTTATGCAAGATACTGCAACCCGGAAGTTTATTATCGGTAAAGTAGCGTGTTAAATGGTTATTTTGAGTGTTTTTCGTGAAAGGTTACACAGAGAAAGAAAGAGAGCTAAAGAGTAAACTGCCCCAAAAGTTAGACACTATTTGGGGGGCACTTGAGAGTTTTATTTTCTTTAATCTCTGTGGCTCTCTCCTTGTTCTCTGTGACACTCTGTGTAATCTTCCTTCCTTTCTACTGTTCCTCCAAAGCTTCAAGTATATCCATCATACTTCCGAAATCTTTATACCCCGGACGAATTTCTTCACTTCCGCGTAAAGCAATTCCAATAGCCGGAAAGCGCTCAGTAAGTGCACTTACCAAATATTCATTTTCTAATCCAAAACCAACAAGTATAGGATATTCATTGGCCAGATTTCCTAAAACCTGAATCCATTCTTCTGAAAGTTGGGCATTGTCGTCACTTTCCAACAAAAAATGTGAAACATCACCTTCATAACGGCTGAGAATAGAACTGATCTCATTGGCAGCGTAAGTATCCACACTGATCCGCAGAATAAGCGGAAGATTCAATTCACTTCTTAAATAATTTAATAAGCCCGAAGTTTCAACCTGAACGGTATGTACCGGATAATGACTTAATGCCTTTATGATATTTTGCGGGTCAGTTTGGGCAGTTTCTGCAACCAGATTAACGCCTGCCAGCCATGAACATATATCTTCGAATTTCTTGGGTGAAATGTAATTAGGAGAGTCTTCATCTATTGAAAAACCAAGCATTTCGACACCCATGCCCGCACAATAACGTGCATCCGACAAATTGGTAACATTGCTGATTTTTACTGTTCTGGTAAGCATGCTGATGATTATTTTTTGTTAGTACAAAGATAATCCATCGGATCAAAAGAAGGGTGGAAATGTTGAGAACTTAATTGAAAACGAATATAATTTATACCGCAAGCTTTACAGTTTCTTCTAATAATAAGCCCCTCAGGCTTAAACCCGCATCAATTTCGGGCCAGTGGATACCATAATCTGATACTTTGTATTGATTTAACACATGCTCATTTGCGTGTTCTAAAATCGGATATAATGAAAGTGGTCTTTGAATAATACGACGATTATTCAACACAAATATGACCAGATCTAATTCTCTAAAAAAAACAAAACGTTTAATTTTTAGATGATTATCCCTAATTATCTTGTCGAGCTCATCGTACTTAGTACTAATTTCGTCATCATCATTGCCAGCTAAAAGTGCTGTCAATTCCTTACTTATCGAAGGTTTTATGCCACTCTTCAATGATTTTTTCATAATTATCAATAAATGGATCGTAACTCGTTTTTCTTAAATCCTCTGCAATAAGAAACATCTATTTCTGGAAGCAATACTATTCTTGCCTCACTGTCGCCTCTGGATACATGAATATGGATAGGTTCATGCTCATTTAGATAAAAGAAAAATCGGAACCCATTTACAAACAACATAGTTGGCATTGTCAAATTAATCAAAAAATGCAAAACTTGCTTAAACAAAATGGGAAGAATAACCAGTACTGGCTTTTTCTTCCCATTTATAAATTTAGTTATTGTTAATCTCTTACTTCACCGAAAACTTATACATCGTAGTGGTATGATAAGTATCGCCAGGTTTTAAAGAAGTTGAAGGAAACTGTGGTTGATTGGGTGAATCAGGATAATGTTCTGTTTCAAGGCACAGACCAAATCTTTTGCTGAAAGTGGCGTTTTTTCCTTTATAAGTGCCATCCAAAAAGTTTCCTGTATAAAATTGAACAGCTGGTTCAGTAGTAGAAACTTCCATGAACCTTCCACTTTCGGGATCTTTTACAGTTGCGAATGGTATCAATCCTTTTTCAGTACGATTTATAACCCAGCAATGATCGTATCCGCCACCGTTTTTAATTTGTTCGTCATCCGTTTTATCAATTCCTGCACCAACAACTGTCGGTTTTCTAAAATCAAATGGTGTTCCTTCCACCGCACGTAATTTGCCGGTCGGAATTAGATCTTTATTAACCGGAACCATGCTGTCGGACAAAATAGTAACTTCCTGACCCAGAATATCACGCTTTAATCCTGTCAGATTGAAATAAGAATGATTCGTCAGATTCAGAACCGTTTCTTTATCCGTTGTAGCAGTGTAGTCAATAGTCAGAGAATTGTCATTTGCCAGCGTGTAAACAACTTTTACAGTCAAATTTCCCGGATAACCTTCTTCCATGTCTTTACTGGTATATTCCAGTTCCAACCCTACGGTTGAATCTTTTTTTACCTCGGTTGCTTTCCATAAAACTTTATCAAATCCTTTGGTTCCGCCGTGTAAAGCGTTCGGTCCGTTGTTGATGGCTAACTTATATTCAGTACCATTTAATGTAAATTTTCCTTTTGCAATACGATTTCCATATCGGCCAACTAATGCTCCAAAAAACGGATGTCCACTTATATATGCAGATAAAGAATCAAATCCCAACACAACATCTGCCCATTCTCCTTTTTTGTCTTCAGCAGTAAGTTTGGTAATAATTCCCCCGTAATTGGTAATATTGACAGTCATGCCTTTTGCATTGGTCAATGTATACAAATCCGCCGTCTGGCCATCGGGAAGTTTTCCGAATATCTCTTTTGAAATGGTACTGGTCATTGCTTGTTCTTTGTTCGTTTTGTTGCAACTGATTAAGGCGAAACCAATCAGTGCTGTGAATAAAAAGGTAATTTTTTTCATTTAAAAGGATTTAAGAGTTTGCGGCTTTTTGTCTTCGTTTGTGTCCCCACAAACGTAGGTCAAGCAAATGAATTAATTTTTTTCAATAAAAAGTTTGTGGGGACACAAACTTTGGCTTCTGAGAGACAAACTTTGGTCTTTGGCTTTACTTTGCTTTTATTTCAATTCTTCTGTTCCATTCGTAATTTTTACTCTGTAACAAGGTAAATCAATATTAAACTGGTCTTTGTAAGCCATTTTCATATCTTTTTCAAAGTCTTCAACAGCATCAATTTTTATAAGATTAATGGTGCAGCCTCCAAATCCTCCACCCATCATCCGGGCTCCCAATACGTCGGAATTATCCAGAGTTTGTTCAACCAAAAAGTCAAGTTCTTCACAACTTACTTCATATTCATGCTGTAATCCGTTGTGTGTTGCATACATTTCCTTACCAAAATTTTCCATATCACCCTGAACCAGGAAATCACAGGCTTCCTGAACACGGAGAATTTCTTCGGTCATAAATTTGCAGCGACGGTAAACCACATCTCCCAATTCTTCCTGATGCTGTGCTACTATTTCCGGTGAAGCATCTCTCAGGCTTTTTATTTCAGGATGATATTTTTGTAAAATGGCAACTCCTTTTTCACATTCCAGTCTCCGGGTATTGTACTCAGAGCTGGCTAAAGAATGTTTGACGCTTGTATCACATAATACGAGCAGATAATCTTTCATCAAAAATGGAAAATATTCGTATTCCAGTGAGCGGCAATCCAAACGAATAACAGATTCTTCTTTCCCAAAGACAGAAGCAAACTGGTCCATAATCCCGCTTTGAACGCCCACGTATTCGTTTTCTACTTTCTGGCCCATTTTTACAATGGTAAAGCGATCGAGTTTCAGATCAAAAATTTCACTTAATCCAAATAATAAACAGCATTCCAGCGCGGCAGAAGAGGACATTCCGGCGCCAACCGGCACGTCACCTCCAAAAGTGGTTTGAAATCCGCCAATCTTTTTTCCTGCTTTTTGTATTTGATCAACAACTCCGATCTGATACTGCGGCCAGGATTTTTCAGGCTTGGAAAGATCATCCAGTGAAAAAGTATACGTTTCGTCCAGATCGGCTGCATGCAAAATCACCTGATTGTCAGATCTTGGAGAAATAACATAATAAACTGCCTTATCCACACTTGCCGGTAAAACAAAGCCATTATTGTAATCTGTGTGTTCGCCAATCAGGTTAATTCGTCCGGGAGAACGAAAAATCCTTGGTTTATTTGTATCGTCTGCATTCCCAAATTTTTGAAAATACTTCTCTTTTATCTGGTCTGCAATATTCATTTCTGTTGTTAACATTCTGGTTTTAGTTGGGTGCTCGGTCAAGATTAACCGCCGGGCGGCCGGGCGATTAATCTTAATTCCTAACTCTTAATTCTTTAATATCCTTTTCCTAAATCAACTGCATCGATTATCGCGCTGCCATTTTGAATTGCAAAAACATTGTTCAGGAATAAGTCTACTTTTCCAATGTGTTCGCCTCTGCGCCCGCCACCGGTATGCTGCGTTAAAATCACATTATCCATTTTCCAAAGCGGGCTGTCTGTTGGTAACGGTTCTACTTCGGTCACATCCAAAATTGCCCCGCTGATACGTTTGGAATTCAATGCTTCAATTAATGCATTTTCGTCAGTTGTACTGCCACGGCCAACACTGGCATAAACACTGTGTTCTTTCATAGCATTAAAAAAGTCACTGTTTACGAAATGAACAGCTGTTCCGGGTAAAGTATTTATAACCAGGTCAGCATAAGGCAATTCATGAAACAGATCTTCACGGTTGCGCAAGTCTGCATCTGGTGAAGTACGGGCCAGCAAATGCGTGTAAGCCCCAAAACCTTTTAAGATCGCATTGACAGACTGGCCAATTGTTCCAGCCCCGAGAATCACCACATTTTGCTGATACAAAGTTCTCAGTTCAGAACGAAGTTTAGCCCCGATCCATTCTGATTTTTGCTTAAGCTGGATAAGCGTATCCAGGCCACGGTATAGAGTCAAAACCCCACCTACAATTGTTTCGGCGCAGGGACGGGCAAACCAGTTTCCCATATTTGCAACTTTAACATCTTCCGGAAGTCCGATTGATGAATATTGGTCAAATCCGGCGGAATCGAGCTGCCAGAATTTTAAATTGGCAGGTTTATTTTCAAACCATTCGACCGGCGGATTCCCCAACAGATAATCAGCAGTTTGAAATATTTTTTGTGCTTCATTTTTATCTTCTATATCAGAGCCAAAATGGATCACATCCTGTTGAGACAGAGCATTAATCAGCTTTGAGCGAAGGTCTTCTTCTAATGTTGAATGGCAATAGATGATCATTGTTTATTAATTATAAGATATGATTTATCCGGTTTTACCTGTTAGTTTCTGGAATATTATATAAAAAATCTCATTACAAGATCTGATTGACTTAAAGCACAAAAACGCCACGATCTATCGGGCATTGCACGCTGACAACTGTTCCGGCACCTGGCTGGCTTTCCAAAAGAAACGTTCCTGAAAATACAGAAGTGCGTTGTTTCAGGTTTAGCAGGCCATTACCAGTGCTTTTGTTTTCCTGATAAATAAAACCTACTCCATCATCTTTTACGATCAGGTTCAGACAGCCATCCTGCAAAAATAGCCTGATATAAACGTTTTGTGCTTTGGAATGGCGTACAATGTTATGTAAAATCTCCTTATAAACTAAAAACAGATTGCGCTTAAACTCAATTGGAATTCTTGCATCTATTTCCTCTGCCGGCAAATCCATGTGTAATTCAATTGGATAGAGTTCAAAAAGTGCATAAGCAGTTTCTTTTGCTCTGAATGAAAAATTTCCAATTGAATCATGATCAGAATGAAGGCTCCAGATAATTTCCCGCATCCTGGCAATCACTTTTCTGGATGTTTCTCCAATTAAATTAATTGTATTGGGAGTATTAGGATCCTGAATTTTTAACTGACGAAGAGCAGCATGGCTCATCACACTAATGCTGCCCAGATCCGCCCCAAGTTCATCGTGCAGATCACGGGAAATGTCATCCCTGATACGTATCAACGCAGCTTGTTTTTTCTCGTTTTCCCACAATTGTTCGATTAATTGTTTTTGCGCTTCTATTTTTTCAAGTTCATTTCTTTTATTTTTTATTGACATTCCCAAAGTAAAACAAAGTACTTCCAGGACTACGCCGAACTCCATGAACGTAATGGGAAAAGAAAGAGAATTAGCCAGATTACGATTGAAAATATCAGGAATAAAATTAATTGTCAGTGACACCAGGCAGCCCAAAACAAAGAAGAATGAACCTGCAATAAAGTAACCAACAGCGGCATGTCTAAGCTTAAATATTCTAGGGACAACAATTAACGCACCAATTGCAAGTATACATCTGAGAAAAGTATAGCTGTTGCTTTTTACAATTGGAGAAGCATTTGAAAAGAAAAGTGCGAAGTCAATCACCATTTCGATACATAAAAATATAGTCATTATCTTAAGAATACGATGACTGAACGGATCGAGACGGGGAATTTCAATGAGAAGAATTGCAAAACGGATATATAGCAGAAATGCCAGAGACTCAATAATAACGACTTTCAGATTAGTCCCGGGGAGGTAATTTGCCAGGCCATAATCAATGTCGTCCAAATAAAACGTGATAAGCATACATGCGATGTACAATGCATATTGCCAATAAATTGCTTTTCTGTGCTGGACAAAAGAAAATAAGGCATAAAGTGCCATCATGCACAACATGCCGTCAAAGAACAGGCGTAATTGAGGGTATGGAATGATCCAAAAGTGCATGTCAACGAGGTCTTAGTAATTAGGTACTAAAAGTAATTGATTTACAAGCTTCTTCTCTGTAAATAACAATAAAGATCCGACTAACTCAACTCTTTTGGTTTAATTATATAGTCGTAAAGATAATGTACAGAATTATCCGTAAATAATGAAAATGATAGAGAAGAGAGGAATTACTGGTTTATAAGATATTTTTCAGCGGAGTTTGAATATCTATTTAAACGAGAGACAGGCTGATCAAAAGGTCAATCTACTTTTTTGTAATTAAATGTAGAATCCTGGCCAACCTGTAAATAAAGTTTTCCGGGCTCAATTCTGAAAGGTATTGTTTTATTGGCAAGATGGCTCAGATAACCGCTTTCAAAATTCATATTCGGGCAAGCTGTTAGTGTTCCGGAAAATCTTCCGAAATGAATTTTCTTTCCCTGAACTTCCATAGAAGCACTAAACTCATTGCATCCGGCAAATGCAAATACCTGGTTTTGAGTTAAATTTAATTCAATACGGGGCATCCCCTTAGAGAAATTTGCAGGAATTATTTTTTCCTCATTGATACTTTCCAATACCCAAATATCATTCAGCCTGTAATCAGAAAGATAAGAACCGCACCCTTTGTATTGTTTGTCAGAAGCAGTAACTTCTACGGTTTTAGGTAATTCTTTACCCGACAAATTATCAATGCATGGCTGATCGTAAATGATAACTGTCAGAAATTCTGAACCTGTTTTTATCCTGTAACTTGAAGCCGCTACGTCCTGCAAACGAACAGGATCGGGCACTGCTGTTTGTATTGAATCGCCATGAACACCTTTGAAATAAATACTTTTATCAAAATCAATTTCCAGTGACCAGAAAGGTTCAGCCCCGGAAGCAATAAAATCGATACCATTTTCCAATTTGTTCATTAACTGATCCGAATATTTTGCCGGGCCTTTTTCACCATATTCTAACACCGGCGTGTGATTGCTCACGCGCTGCTGTTGACTGCAAGCTATAAATTCAAACAAGACCAATAAAGCAATTATAATGTTTTTCATTCAGGTGAATATGTGCAATTAGCTAAAATGATTACAAAAAATATAGATAAAAAGTTGGCCAGATTGTAGCAAATGGTCATTATCTATATTTTTGAAAGTATTTTTTTTCCTCTGGATTGAAAAGCTGCCGTTTCATAATCCATATTTTGACGGATAATCATTTTCAATTCGTTCTTTATTTCAGGATAAAGTTTTGAAAGATTGAAAAGTATTGTCAATGAAAATGCCTTTATGGCAATAGGTGTGTTACGCTTCTGTATAAAATCAAAACAAGCACTTAATACTTCTGCATGAAAATTTTCCGGTATTACTACACTTTCTAAAATCCGGACACTGTTTCTGATTACGGCATCGTGAATATCAGTTCTTGTTAATTGATTAACGATTGAACCAATGTGAGGTTGTATAATAGCAGGGTTTTTGTTTGCTGCCCAACTAACGCTCCATGCTGCTCTTTGTGCTAATTTTACATCTTTTGATAAAAAACAATGCATTAACTCCTGGAAATTTTCGTTTGAAGAAACGGCAAATTCTGCAATGCGCAATGCGTGTTCCTTTGACTGAACCTGATATTTTAGCAGTTCTTCACGAATATTCATGACGTAATAAAACGGGTCACGTTATTGAAAATTACCAACCAATATAGTTTGAGGCTTGTTTTTATCCAGATTTACTTCCAGTGTTTTTGTTCCGTATTTTAAAGTTTGTTTTTGAGAACTTCCGGATGTTAAAGTAGTGGAAACTAACTTCCCATTTTCCCATTTCTCATCCACTGTAACATTCCCCCGTGCTTTTAAACCTTTCACTTCCCCTTTTTGCCAGGAATCAGGCAAAGCTGGCAAAAGCTCAATAATGCCGGTTTGTGATTGTAAAAGCATTTCCGCTACGCCGGAAGTAGAGCCCATATTGCCATCGAGCTGAAAAGGAGGATGCGCACAAAGCAAGTTGGAATAAGAACCGCCACCATTTGCCATATTTGTACCCTTATCACCAACGGGACGCAATACGCTTTTGAATAATTTATAAGCACGGTTGCCATCCTGAAGACGAGCCCAGAAATTGACTTTCCAAGCCAGTGACCAGCCGGTTCCTTCGTCCCCTCGGGCATTTAGAGTTACTTTTGCAGCCTGTGCTATTTCAGGTGTTTTGGTGATAGAAATTTGTTTCCCCGGATGCAGTGCAAACATGTTTGAAACATGACGGTGTTTATCAGTTGAATCATCCACATCTTCATTCCATTCTTGTAACTGGCCCCAACGTCCGATTTTTAACGGTAATATTTTGTCTTTAATTTTCTGGGCTTTTGAAATAAAATCAGCATCGGTGTTTAATACTTTGGCTGCTTCAATGGTGTTGCTCAAAATATCCCAGGCAATTTCATGGTCCATTGTAGCGCCGGTTGAAATCCCGCCATGTTCAGGTGAATAGGAGGGAGAAGAAACCAAATGCCCCTTGCCATCGTCCGATAAATAATCCATCCAGAATAATGAAGCTTCCTTCATGATTGGATAAGCAGTATTTTTCAGGTATTCTTTGTCTTGCGTAAATGCATAATGTTCCCATAAATGCTGTGAAAGCCAGGCCGCGCCGCCCGGAAAAAATCCCCATGGAAAATCCCAGCCCGGAGAAGTGTAGCCATAAGCATTTAACATCGTATTAACAGTCCAGCCCGAAGCGTTGAAAAAATCTTTTGCGGCCAGTTTTCCAGGTTCAACAATGGATTTGGTAAAATCAGAAAGAGGCAAAAAGCACTCAGAAAGATTAGTGATCTCCGCCGGCCAGTAAAGCATTTGAATGTTGATATTGGTATGATAATCATTCGCCCAGGGTGGATTGGTGCTATCATTCCATTTTCCCTGCAAGCTCATTGGCATAGTGCCCGGACGCGTTGAGGAAATCATTAGATATCGTCCGTATTGAAAATATAATTCTTCAAAACCCGGATCCGCCATCCCTTCAAAATATTGTATCTGACGCTTGTTT
>Ga0247739_10000321_pt1 | contig 16816 bp, 7 predicted proteins | sample UWRJL058202B2_FD_180943 | JGI IMG/M metagenome (GOLD analysis project Ga0247739, IMG submission 180943) | Plant litter microbial communities from Arlington Agricultural Research Station in Wisconsin, United States - UWRJ-L058-202B-2 | ecosystem: Environmental > Terrestrial > Plant litter >...
TTAACGGCGGCATTTGGCGGTCCGTCTGCTCCTAAACAAACTTGTCGAATTGGTTCGGTGAAAAGTAATTTCGGCCATTTAACGGCAGCGGCCGGTGTGGTCGGTTTGATTAAATCAGCCTTGGCAGTTGAGCAGGATTTAATTCCACCAACGATTAATTTCACCTCGCCTAATCCGGCTTTGAATATCCATAACACTCCTTTTCAGATAGCCGATAAAGCACTGCCTTGGGGTAAGGTTGTGAAGGAGCGAATTGCTGGGATAAGTTCATTTGGTATCGGCGGTACCAATGCGCACGTTGTTATTAAAGGTGTGGAATCAACAGCAAATGAGTCCAACGATATTCCCGCGTGGCTACCGCTTTGCGTAAGTGCTGCATCGCCAAGTGCTTTGGGAGCTTATCTCGGACGCTACCGCGACTATGTTGCAAAAGATCCTCAAGTTGATGCGTCCAGTCTTGCGCTTTACCTCGCCAAACATCGCGCACATTTGAAGTATCGCAAATCCTTCGTTGTTGATAACGCTAAGCCTCTGGCTTCCCTGTTCGATGTTGATGTGAGCGGTACTGAGCCGGTTCCATTTATCGAAAATATCGCCTTTGCGTTTCCCGGCCAGGGCAGCCAGGTTGCGAAGATGGGCGCTGAACTTTATACGTCGGTAGAAAGTTTCCGCATCGCCTTTGATAGTTGCAGCCAGATCTTACTGCGCGACCATCAATTTGATTTGAAAGCGTTGGTATTAGAGGGTAAAGGGGATTTGAGTGAAACTCGCAATACCCAAATCGCTTTATTTTCTGTTTGCTATTCGCTTGCGCAAACGCTGGCAGATTTAGGCATTCAACCTCAGGCCGCGATTGGGCACAGCATTGGTGAGCTTGCGGCAGCAGCAGTAGCAGGTGTATTCGACCTCGCCACGGGTTTGCGGATTGTTCTCACTCGTGGCGCAGTTATGCAAGCGCAGAATCGCGGTGCCATGATTGCGGTGCGCGAACCTACGTCTGCTCTGGATGCGTATCTCAATAAAGATGTGGTCGTTGCAGCGCAAAATACACCTGAGTCCTGCACCATATCCGGCAGCTTTAAAGGCATAGATGCACTCTGTGAACAGCTCACTGCGAGCAACATCAAATTCAAAAAACTGGATACCTCGCATGCGTTCCATTCACCTGATATGGATGCTGCGAAAATTGAATTCGCAAAACAGCTTGCCGATGTAAAACTTTCCGCGCCGCAATTTCCGTTTATATCTTGCGTGACCGGCGATTGGATTCGACCTGAGCAGGCGACCGATATTCATTACTGGGCGGATCAATTACGCCAACCGGTGAAGTTTTACCAAGGCATAGAAACCTTGGCGGCCTTGCCAAATTTACTTGTGATTGAGTGTGGTCCGCAGCGTACAGTCGCAGGATTAATTCTCCAAACCTTGGTGGACAAAACCGATTTGCACTTGCAGCATCTGCTCGGTTCACCGGGGCAAGCGGGACTTGAACTGGGCAATTTTAGTCAGGCGATTGGCAAATTCTGGGAATTGGGAGTTGAACTGCAATGGCCTACGGCGGAATTAAATCGCCAGCAGTTCAAGAATCTGCCTAATTATCCGTTCCAACATAAGATTCATGTGGTTGAGCCGAGCGTGCAGGCGAACGCGCCAGCAGCTATTCTTGACCCATTAACCGAAACAACTACAAACCCCGTTGCATCAACCAGTGCAGCTCAACCGACGGCAATCATCACCATGAAAGACACCTTAATTACGCAATTGGAAAGCTTGTTTTCAGATCTCTCCGGCATGGATTTGCACAATGCGGATCGCACGGCGAGTTTTTTCGAGTTGGGTCTGGATTCTTTGTTGCTTACGCAATCCACCTTGAAACTTAAAAAGCAATTCAAGGTGCAGGTGACTTTTAGGCAGTTGCTAAATGATTGTAATAATTTCGGTGCATTGGCAGATTATCTGGTGAAAAACGGCGTGGCGGTGGATGTACCTGCCGCGCCAGTAGCTACGCCAATTCCAGCCGTAGCATCATCGGTTGCGGCAACAACGACGCAACAATCTTTCACTACAGCAGCACCGACTTTTGCTCCGCCACAATTTTCTGCACCGACATCGTCCGCGTTAAATGTTGCGGATGGCAATGTGATTTCACTTATGCAACAGCAAATGCAATTACTGCAAAGCCAATTGGCGCTGTTAAGCGGCGGAATTAGTGCAGGCGGTGCGCCGGTGACGCTGCAAGCTGTTCAGGCTGCACCATCACCCGTTGCTACAGTAGGCTCGCCAGCAGAAAAACCAGTTGAGCGGGCAGTAAAACCTTTCGGTGCGGGTACTCGCATCAATGTAAAACGCTCTAACGATTTAACACCAAAACAAAAAGCGAATTTGGATGCGCTTTCTGAACGCTACAATAAAAAATTCGCGAGCTCGAAAAAATTTGCACAAGATAATCGTAAACAACTCGCTGATCCACGCGTGGTTTCTGGCTTCCGTAATCCCTTAAAAGAAATTATTTATCCAATCGTCGTGGCCAAATCTGAAGGCGCATATTTGTGGGATATCGATGGCTTCCGCTTTGTAGATATCACGTGCGGTTTCGGTTCTAACTTCTTCGGAAATTCAGCACCTTTTATTAAAGAAGCGATTCACAAGCAATTAGATATTGGTTACGAAATTGGCCCACAACATCCGCTCATGGCTGAAGCATCCCGTTTGTTTTGTGAAGTAACTGGCAATCAGCGCGCCGCGTTTTGTAACACAGGCTCTGAAGCTGTGCTTGGTGCATTGCGTTTAGCGCGCACAGTAACCTTGAAAGATAAAGTGGTAATGTTTGAAAACGATTATCACGGTATTAATGACGAGGTGATCGTAACGCGCGGCAGTAACGGTTTTGCAACTCCTGCCGCGGCTGGCATTCCCGAAGCCGCAGTTGAGCATGTGATTATGCTCGACTACGGCGACGAAAAATCCCTCGATTACATCATCGAACACGCTGATGAAATCGCTGCGCTCTTGATCGAGCCCGTACAAAGTCGTTACCCCGAAATTCAACCGCGCGAATTTTTGAAGAAAGCGCGCAAAATTTGTAGCGAAAAAAATATCGCGTTTATTTTCGATGAAGTGATCACTGGCTTCCGAATTCATCAACGCGGTGCGCAAGGTTTCTACGGTATAGATGCAGACATTTGCACTTACGGAAAAATTGTCGGTGGCGGTTTACCGATTGGTGTTATCGCCGGTAAAGCCGAATTTATGGATGCACTCGACGGCGGCCAATGGCAATACGGTGATAATTCCACGCCGGAAGTGGGGGTGACTTATTTCGCGGGTACTTTCGTGCGTCATCCGTTGGTGTTGGCGGCATCGGTTGCAGTACTGAGTAAATTAAAAGCTGAACCCGATTTGCAATTTTGGTTAAACGCTCGCGCTAATCGCATGGTGAACGAGATTAACAACTACGCGAAACTAGTCGGCGCGCCCGTTAAAATTGCCAACTGCGGTTCAATGTGCAAAATAAAAATTCCGCAGGACATTCCTTACGAAGAACTAATGTATGTGTTGCTGCGTGAAAAAGGTATTCACGTGTGGGATGCACGCCCAACTTTTATTACCACTGCGCACAGCGATGAAGATATTGAATTTATCATCAACGCTTTTAAAGCGGCGATGGATGAAATGCTTGTGCTGGAATTTTTCCCTGCTGCTGATGGCAAAGCTGCGACAGCGCGTGCAGCATCCGCTGAAAGTTTTCTTGAAGTAGATCAGAGTGCGTTGGCAGTAGAAAGCGATTATCAGAAGAAAAATTTTACTCCTCCAGTTCCGGGTGCAAAATTGGGCCGCGATGAAGAAGGCCGCGCGGTTTGGTACGTCCCCTCTGCCAAAGACCCAAGCCACTTTGAAAAATGGCAAGGTTGATGATTAATGAATAGCTCTTTGAAATCTTTTGCAGGTTCTCACAATCCATTCGCGTTTGGCGAATTAGCTGCTGCGGTCGATTCAACTGAATCACAACGTGAAGTTTGGTTGGCGTCCCAGTTTGGTGATGATGCGAATTGTGCGTTCAATGAATCTGTTTTTATTCATCTCAAAGGCAAGCTCAACGAAAAAGCACTTGAAGGAGCGCTGATCGATTTAGCGTTGCGTCATGAATCCATTCGCGGCTGTTTCAGTTCCGACGGACACCAAATGGTGTTTTACAAAGATCGCACAATTCCGCTGAAGCGTTATGACTATCAAGCGCAAACAGAAGCTGAAGCACAGTCGCGTTTGAAAAATTTGTGCAGCGAATTAGTAGAGCAACCGTTTGATTTATTTAACGGCCCACTAGCGCGTTTCGATCTCATTAAATTCGCACCAGAGCAATACAGTTTAGTGCTGACCTTTCATCACTCAGTGTGTGACGGTTGGTCCTTGTATGTGATCGCGGATGAGCTCGGCCATTTGTACTCCGCACGTTTGGACAATAGTATTTCCGAGCTGGAAGCGGCTCCCAGTTTTGCCGAATATGCTGTGTGGGAACGCAGCGAAGAAACGGCGCAATTGCGTGCCGATAGTTTGAGATACTGGCAAGAGCAATACAAAAAAGGTGCTCCAAGTTTGGAGTTGCCCTACGACAATGCTCGCCCTGCGCAGCGTAGTTTTGCTGCCATGCGTATGGATAAAGAAATTCCTATCGATTTAATCGGTCATTTTAAAAAGTTGGCAGCGACAAATAAAAGTACGCTAATCAGTACACTCATGGCTGGCTTCGTCGCTTATTTACATCGGTTATCCGGCAGTCAAGAAATTGTATTAGGTATTCCTTTCGCAGGCCAAATGGCGAAGGGCGATCATGCGTTGGTGGGTCACTGTGTCAATATAATTCCGCTCTATTTCAAACTTGAAGGCAAAGAAAGTTTTCGAGATTTAATTGCGATGACCCAACAAAAAATGTTGGATGCGTTCGAATACCAATATTTAACATACGGTACTTTACTGCAAACCATTGAAGCCGAGCGCGACCCTTCGAAGCCGCCATTAGTGTCCGTAATTTTTAACGTGGATCAGGAGGGCGAGCCGAGCGAAGCTTATCGCGACCTGACTATGGAGTTTGGTTCAAACCCGCGTACCTTCGAAAACTTCGATATCAATATGAACATTACTTTGTCGGCCAAGTCGGCAGTAATGGAGTGTACCTACAACACGAGTTTGTGGCGCAAGGGCACAATGGAGCGCCGCTTAACCGAGCTTGAAGTTTTTTATTCGCGGTTAAATGCGAATGCGGATCAACCACTAAGTAAGATTGATTTATTGCTAGAGTCTGACCGTAAGATCATTGAAGGTCGCTGGCTTGAAACCAAACGAGATTACCCGCTCACTACCAGCAGTTTGCACGGGCTAATTGAACAGGCGGTCGATAAATATCCTGAGCTAACCGCAGTAGTTGCGGGCGACCAAAGCCTCAGCTATGCACAGCTCGATGAGCAGGCTAATCGCCTCGCCCATTACTTGATTTCCCAATGCGTAGGCGCAGAAAGTCTGGTGCCCGTGATGATGGAGCGCTCGCTGGAAATGGTAGTGGCGCTCATCGCTATTCTCAAAGCTGGGGGCGCTTACTTACCCTTGGACTTTGAACATCCACAGGAGCGTATTGAATACATCCTTGAAGAAGCGCAAGCCAAAATTGTACTTACACAGGCATCTTTTGTAGATAAATTGCCTTCCAGTGTAAGTGTTTTAGCGGTTGATCAAGCGAGTGCTCTGCTTGCAAATCAGCCTTCAAGTCGCCCGGCCTTAGCAATTAATCCAGCACAGTTGGCCTATGTAATTTACACCTCAGGCTCGACCGGTAAACCCAAAGGCGTGATGATTGAGCACGAAGCGATCTGCACGCATTTGCTCTGGATGGATGAGGTTTATAAGCTGCAAACCTCCGATAAAGTCGCGCAAAAAACCCCGTATACCTTCGATGTATCCGTTTGGGAATTTTTCTTGCCGTTGATGTCTGGCAGCCAATTGGTTATGGCTAAACCCGGTGGCCACAAAGAAGTAGGCTATTTGATCGAGTTGATCAATCAATACCAAATTACTCACGCGCATTTTGTACCGTCTATGTTGTACCTGTTTTTGCAGGACGCCAATGCGGGCAAGTGCCCAAGTTTGAAACGCGTGTTATCCAGCGGGGAAGCCGTTACCAAAGATTTGGAAACCAGTTTCCTAGCCGCATTCCCCGATGTGGAATATTGGAATCTCTATGGTCCAACTGAAGCCGCGGTGGACGTAACCAGCTGGTTATGTACGGGTGATTCGCCTTCAACCGTGCCTATTGGCCGACCAGTCAGCAACACCCGTTTGTATGTTGTTAACGATGACTTGAAATTGCAACCGCCGGGCGTTCCCGGTGAACTATTAATTGGCGGGCAACAAGTCGGGCGGGGTTATGTGAATCGCCCTGATCTCACCGAACAACGTTTTATTGCAGACCCATTTGTGAGTGACAAACCCGGTCGGGTTTATCGAACCGGAGATTTGGTGCGTATGCGAGATGATGGCGTTATCGAATATATCGGCCGTAACGATTTCCAGGTAAAAGTGCGTGGTTTACGTATTGAGCTAGGTGAAATTGAAGCGGTGCTTAATCAATACCCTGGCGTGCGTCAGTCTGTTGTGTTGGCTCGTGAGGATCGCAAAAATGACCAGCGTCTGGTTGCCTATTTGGTAACTGGAGATGGTAGCGCGCCGGAATCCAGCAAATTACGCGATCACTTGCGCGCTTATCTGCCTGATTACATGGTTCCCCAGCATTTTGTAGGACTCGAAGAATTGCCGCTGACCTCTAGCGGTAAGGTAGATCGTAAAGCTCTGCCTGCGCCCGATGTTGGAGAGATTGATGAAAGTAAATTAGTGCTTCCTGAAAATGCCATTGAAGAACAATTGGTTGAGCTGTGGCGCGATATTCTCGGCCTGGAAAAAGTAAGTGTTACCAGCGACTTTTTTGAGCTGGGCGGCCACTCCTTGCTGGGTACGCAACTTTTTGCGCGTATCAAACATATGTTCAGCATCAATATTGGCCTGCGCAAATTATTTGAAGCACCTACCATCCGCCAGTTAGCTGCAATAATTCAGCAGGAAACCGAGAGCGGCCAATTGCAACTTAAGATGTTACCGCGCGCTCCGGGCGAACAAGCGGTGGCGTCAACCCAACAACAGCGCGTTTGGTATTTAGAGCAAATTGAGCCCGACTCGTTTGCTTATAACTTGCCTGCGCCATTTCGTTTGCGTGGCGAGTTAAATCTCAAGGCGTTGCAGGCTGCCTTTGAAACTATCGAGCAACGCCACGAATTATTACGCGCCGGTTTCCGTACGGAGGCGGGCAAGTTGGTGGTGAATTTACGTGAATCACTCGGCATTGATTTAACACCTATTCCAGTCACAAATTTTGGCGTCAGTGATCTTGAAGCATTAAAAATTGTGCTGCGCAATGAATCTGCGACACCTTTCGACACCGAAAACGGGCCTTTATTTGGCGTTCGCTTAATCGAACTTGCCAAGAATGACTACGTGCTTTTCTTGCTCATTCACCACTTGGTTTTCGACGGCTGGTCATTCGACATTTTGCTCAAAGAGATGTGCACGCTTTACAACGCATACGCTCAAAGCCTGCCTAACCCGCTGCCATCGTTAACGGTGCAATATGCAGATTATGCGATTTGGCAGAAATCATTTTTGGAAAGCGATGCGGTTAAAAAGCAGTTGAGTTATTGGTCGCAGCAGTTGTCCGGCGAATTGCCCGTGCTGGATTTACCGCTCGATAAAGTTCGCCCTGCGCATCAGGCTCATCGTGCTGAAGGGATCAATTTCCATTTGGATGAAGATTTATTGCAAGCGCTGGAAGAGATTGGCAGCCGTCAGGGCGCGACTTTGTTTATGGTGATCATCGGCCTTTATGCGCTGATGTTGCATCGTTACAGCCGCCAAGACGATATTTTGGTAAGTGTACCGGTGTCTGCACGTAACCAAATGGAAATCAGCGGCTTAATGGGGCCGTTTATCAATCGCCTGGTTTGTCGTTTCCGCATTAAGCCGCAGCGCAGTTTTGCGAACTTCTTGCAGGATGTAAAAAAGACGCTACTCGACGCCATGGATAATCAGGACACCCAATTTGAAACCCTGGTTCATACCCTGAATCCACCCCGCGATGCAGCCCGTCCGCCTTTAGTACAAACCCTGTTTAGCTACCAAGATGTGCGCAATCGCGCCGACCAGATGGACGGTATTTTGCGCACTCAGGTTGATATTGAACGTACTGGCGTGCAAACGGATCTCGATGTCTGGGTGAAGCGCCAGCTGAAGGGTATGGATGGTGGCATGGAATTCCCTGTCGAACTCTTTAGCAAAACGACGGTACAAGCCTTTGGCGAAAGCTTTGTAAGCAGCGCGAAATTGGTTGCGCAAAAGTCGGATATTACTCTTGGTGAATTAACGGCGGCATTTGGCGCTGAGCATCAGCTTCTCAGCAAGTGGAATGATACAGCAGTTGATTTTAGCTTCGAGCAGGGCGTTGTTGGTGACTGGATCCGCAAAGCAGTGGCGCTTTCTGAAAAGCACGCAGTAATTGCTGGCGCAAATACCTATACCTACAGCGAGCTGGAGCAGCGTTCCAATCGCATTGCGCACTATTTACACGCTCGGGGTTTAAAAACGGGTGATCTAGCCGGTGTATTAGTTAAGCGCACCTGTGATTTGCCTGCATTGATATTGGCAATTTGGAAACTTGGAGCGGCCTACGTTCCGCTTGACCCGTCTTATCCCGTTGAACGTGTAAGTACCATTCTCAATGCTGCTGCGGTGAAGCTGGTAGTCACCGACAGCGATTTAGTGGGCAATCTTGGCAGCTTTGCAGATAAGGCTCTGCAACTTGATTTGGCGGAAGCTGAGATCGCTCAGTCTTCAAGCAGCTTGCCAGTGGTTTCAATCGCTCCTGATCAGCTTGCATATGTCATTTTCACATCGGGCTCAACTGGTATCCCTAAAGGTGTGGAAGTTACCCAAGGTGCGCTACATAACTTCATTCACGCGGTTAAGCGCGAGCCTGGCATTGGCGAGCATGACCGTTTGCTTGCGCTGACGACGCTTGCGTTTGATATTTCATTACTTGAATTGTTTCTGCCGCTTACCAGCGGCGCGAGCGTTGTGATTGTTAATGAAGAGCAAAGTCAGGACGATTTGGCGTTGCGCCATTTGTTGGACGAACAGCAAATCACTATTCTGCAAGCGACCCCGGCGACCTGGAGATTACTAATCAACTCCGGTTGGCGTGCCCCAGCAGGCTTCCGCGGTCTCTGCGGTGGAGAATTATTAACGAGTGATCTTGCAGCAGATTTATTAGCGCAAGGTGTCGATTTGTGGAATCTCTACGGGCCCACTGAAGCCACTGTTTGGACTAGTGCCTACCGCGTTCGCGCTGCAGCTGATGGTGGAGTGCCGCATATTTATATTGGTCGCCCATTGGCGAATACCCAACTCCATGTGTTGGACGACGCTGGTCGTCCTATGCCTATAGGCGCATTCGGTGAGCTTTGGGTTAGCGGTGCAGGTTTGGCCAAAGGTTATCTGGGCGATGTGCAGCAAACGGCAGCACGTTTTGTGGTTGATGTTGAAGGACGAAGGCTCTATCGCACTGGCGATCAAGCGCGTTGGACTCATAACGGCAACGTTGAGTTTGCAGGGCGTTTGGATAATCAAATCAAGCTACGTGGTTTCCGCATCGAGCTTGAAGAAATAGAAGTACAGCTGCGTCGTCATTCTGCCATTAAAGACGCCGCCGTAGTCTTGCAGCATTTTGATAAAACTGATCAGCGGCTGGTTGCTTATATTGTTTACCATCAAGATGAAGAGCCAACCAATACCGAGTTGCGTAAACATCTTCGTCAATATTTACCGGACTATATGTTGCCGCAGCAATTTACTCCGATCGCACAACTACCTTTACTTCCGTCAGGCAAAGTTAATCGAAAAGTGCTTTCCCAGCCGGTTGTTGTTCATACGAGTTCAAGCGAAATTGTGCTGCCGATAACACCAACTGAAATTAAATTGGCGAGCATTTGGCAAACCGCGCTTAAACGCGATCAGGTCAGTATTGATGGACAATTTTTCGATATCGGCGGGCATTCGTTGTTAGCACTTGAAGTGATTCTGGAAATAGATTCAACCTTTGGTGTTCGCTTTTCACCGCAGGATATGTGGGTGAATACGCTTGAACAATTAGCTGCCCGAATTGATGTGGCGCTAGGGAATAATCAAACTGACATACAAGCCGACATTCACGGTGAGCCTGCGACTATTCCAGTTGATCAGGTTTCGGAACCTGTAAGTGCTGCTGGTAAAAAATCAAAAGGTCTTCTGAGTAGATTATTTGGCGGTAACAAGTAGTAAACACTGAATAAGTTAACGCGTTAAGTCACTGCTCAACGCGTTAACTTTTTTTCTGATTGCTTGCGGCTAGCGTGTAGTAAAAATCCTGATTTTAGGTAACCTGTACAGCACGCCCCAATCGAGCCTGAGCGGATGGTTCCGGCTGTAAAAACTATTTAGGAGCAAGATTTTTTGGAAGCGTTTTACTTCGGCCCCTCTTCAACTTACCTGTTTGGCGCCTATCATCCACCGAAGCTGTCTAATCGGCGCGAAGGTATTGTGTTGTGCAGTCCATTCGGGCAAGAAAATATGCGCGCGCATCGCTCCTTGCGTCGTCTTGCTATTAATTTGTCGAATCTGGGTTACTCAGTGCTGCGCTTTGATTATCGTGGCACTGGCGACTCTGCCGGCACTTTGGCGGAAGTCACTGCAGAAGATTGGCAACAAGACATTCGTATTGCGGTACAAGAACTTATTGATATAGCAGCCGTACCCAAGGTCTCGCTCCTAGGCTTGCGTATTGGTGCGCTTTTAGCCGCGCAAGTTGCTGCTAACCATCAAAATATTTCGCGCTTGGTGATGTGGGACCCGGTAGTGAGTGGCCAGGCTTATATTGATGAACTCAACCGGGAAATTAGTGCAGCACAATCGCGCGCTAATTTTATCGCTACCGATGGCACTTTGCATTTCAACGGTTTTTCAATGCCTCGTGCGTTCCAGCAAAGTTTGGCTGCTTTAGATGTACGGACATTACAAGGTTTACACAATACCGCAGTGGCTCAAATCGTGTCCCATGAAAATGAGAGTTTTACGGAGCTGTATGCGAGCTTGAGTAGTTTGCCACGGTTTGTGTATGAGCTTGCACCGGCTCCACACGACTGGAATTATGTTGATCATGTGGGCGGAATTCTTTGGCCACAGCCGATTGTTCAAGCCATCGAAAATTATTTTTCAGCACGGTAACCTTAGGTTTTTTTATGCGCGAACGCGTTATCAGTATTGGGCAAGCAAATCCTTTGATTGGCATTATCAGCCAGCCGGAAGCCGCAGAAATTAGTAATCCGTCAGTCGCTGTTATTTTATTGAACTCCGGAGTAATTCATCGCGTTGGTTCATGTCGTCTGTCGGTGACTTTAGCGCGCGCTATTGTTGAGAAAGCGGGCTTATTAACAATGCGTTTCGATTTTTCCGGTATTGGCGACAGCGAAGCGCGCCGCAATACGCTCACTGCTTCAGAATCGGCAGTGGAAGAAGTTCAAGAGGCTATGGATTATTTGGCGCGCGAAAAAAATATCAAACAATTTATTCTCTATGGCCTTTGTTCGGGTGCATACGCTTCCTATCGCACAGCGATAAAAGATTCGCGCGTAATTGGAATCGCACAAATTGATGGCTACTGTTATCTGAGTTGGAAAAGTTATATCTATCATTACATTCCACGATTGTTTGCGTGGAAACGTTGGGTAAGCGTAGTCAAACGTTCGCTAGGTTTACAAAAAAAATTATCCGGTGCAGATGTATCTGGTATAGATCAAAGTTTTTTTGAAGTTCCCCAATTTCCCGATTTCCCTCCGCAACCTGAAGTTGAAGCTGGTTTAACGCAACTCGCTAAGCGTGGATTAAAATTATTTAGCGTTTTTTGTCGTAGTGATCATTACAACTATGAGGGACAATTCCGCGACTGTTTTAAATCTGCAAAATTTGGCAATAACCATAAGCTAGTTTATTTGACCCAAGCCTCCCATATTTTGGCGGAGCCGGAAGATCAGCAGTTGGTGGTTAGCGAGATGGCAAAATGGGCCAAGGCAACGGCGAATGCTTAATCCTGCGCATCCTCGCCAACCGGAGCTTGCAGCCTTAACGTCACTGCGTGGTATAGCGGCTTTATTTGTTCTTAGTCATCACTTTATGTATGTGCTATTGGATAAGTTGCCGCATTTTATTCCATCCCATTTATTTCATAAGTCTTATCTCTGGGTAGATTTATTTTTTATTTTGAGCGGTTTTGTTCTCGCTTATGTCTATCAATCGCGTTTTGAATCTGAAGTAACCAGACAGAATTACTGCAAATTTATGTGGGCGCGTTTTGCGCGGATCTATCCGCTGCATTTATGTATGTTGTTATTGTTTTTATTGTTTGAATTGTTTCAGTGGTGGCTGATTTCTGCGCATGTTGCAGGCGCAGACCGACTGGATGTTCCCTTCACTGGCAGTGACAAGCCTTTTACGTTCGTAACCAATTTATTTTTAGTGCAAACTATTCATTGGGAGGCTTACTGGAATCAGCCAGCTTGGTCGATCAGTGCTGAGTGGCTAATTTATTTCACAGTACCCTGGCTGATTTTACATTTTCATCACGCAAAAAAAATTACGCTGATAATCAGTGCAATTGCAGTTTTCGTAGTCCTTGCATCAGTTGAAGGGTACTTTGGTAATTTAGGTTTGGATTACGCCGGTTGGCCGATGTTGCTGCGGTGTTTCGGTGAATGCGTATTGGGAATAATTGCATATCATTGTTATCGCAATGGAGATTGGCAAAAGCTTGCAGCAGCTAAGTGGACATTGGTAGCGCTGGTGTTTAATTTATTCTTGCTGGCCTTGCCTGTACCGGGAGTTTTTTCTGTAGCAGGTTTCTTTTGGTTAGTGCTCTGCGCATCCCGCGTTCCGGAAGGAAAAAATTATGTACTCACATCGACGCCTTTAGTCTATCTCGGAAAAATTTCATTTTCCGTTTACATGTTCCATTGGCTAGTACTAAACATTTTGCGAGCAGGCTCGCAATATTTCACAGGCCAAACGCTACCGCAAAATTTAAGTCTCGCTGGAGAGATCGGTGTTTTTATCGGCGCAACTTTGGTTGTGCTTTGCATTGCGCCACTGCTTTACCACTTTGTTGAAACGCCATTGCGGAATAGATTGGTAAAAAGCCAAGGGTGATGTGAGTGAAAAAATTTCATCTAGCGCAGATTAATATTGGCAAGGCAAAATCCACAATGGATTCCGAGGTGATGAAGGGATTTGTGGCGCGTCTGGATGAAATTAATCAACTTGCTGATACTTCGCCGGGCTTTGTTTGGAGGCTGAAAGATGGCGACAGCGCAGTCTCCATAAATGCATATGAAGATCCCACCATTCTTGTGAATATGAGTGTATGGGAGGACTTGGAGTCACTGAAAAATTATGTCTACAGGTCTGTACACATTGAGCTGTTAAAAGAAAGAAATTCCTGGTTCACTAAAATGACAGATGCTCATCAAGCGCTCTGGTGGATTCCAGCCTCGCGCACTCCAACAGTTGACGAAGCGAAAGAAAAGCTAAAACATTTTCAAGAAAATGGGCCTAGCGAATACGCATTTAACTTTGCAAAAAATTTCCCCGCACCCACAAAATAGTTTTTTGCGTTTACGCAGCCTGAGTTTTATCTTCGGCTAATTCCGCTATATTCAAAGTTTTGGTAACAGTCACAGAACCTAAACTCTGACTAATAGTGCCAAATTGGAAATCATCAATCATGCGTTCCAATCGCGGTAAGCAGCGAGAAAGATTTGTGTAATGGCGGAAGTTGCTGAGCCAACTTGCGTTGGGAACGCGTGGTTGGTCTGGATCTATCTCCCAGGGGTGGAGATAAAAAATTTGCGGTTTGGTTTGGTTGTTGCTCGCGCGTTCAAATAACCAGCGCGATAATGCGTAAGGATACTGACGAAAATATCCACCGCCTGCCGCAGGTACAGATTGGCCAAATACTTTGGCGGTTGTGAGCGGGAATTCCGTTAATATTTTTCCACTGGTTGTGACAATTTTGTAGGGTTCTTCGGGGCTGCCGGGAATTCCGTAATTGTCGTGACGGGTTGGAAAAATAGAAGAGTCCCACGTGAATCCCAATTCGGCTAAAGTATCTAGCGCCCACAACGATTTACGAGTAATTGAATAGCTTGCTGCGCGATAGCCTGTAATGTGAACTTGGGCGATATCTTCTAATATGCGTTTTGATTTTGCAGTTTCTTCGCGAAAAACGTTTTGATCTTGTTTGTAGATAAGTTGATGGCTGTAACCGTGGGAAGCAATTTCATGGCCTTGTGCATGAATGGCTTTAACCAGCTCAGGATAACGCTCGGCTACCCAGCCCAAAATAAAAAAAGTAATTTTAATATTTGAGTCTGCAAATAATTGCAGCAATTTATTCGTGTTAGCTTCAACACGGCACGGCCACTTTTCCCATTCGTTTGGGTTAATAACTTTATTAAATGCCGCAACGTGAAAATAATCTTCCACATCGACTGTCATCGCGTGAGTGATGGTATTTTGAGTTGCAGTCATAAATAAGTTGCCAAATTTCTTGAGTTAGACTTTGTAATAATTGCGATACCAGCGCGCAAAATTTTCCACACCGACTTCAACCGATGTACTTGGTTTGTAATTCACATCTTTAATTAAGGCATCTACATCCGCATAAGTATCCGGTACATCACCTTGTTGCATGGGAAGAAGATTTTTAACCGCTTTTTTGCCAAGGCAATCTTCCAGCACTTCAATAAAGTGCAGCAACTCCACGGGATTGTTAGAGCCAATATTGTAGATACGATAAGGCGATTGCGAACTGGCGGGATCAGGATTCAAGCCACTCCAATCTGGATTGCCAACCACAACATTATCCAGCGTGCGAATTACACCTTCGACAATATCATCCACATAAGTAAAGTCACGACGGTGGTTGCCGTAATTAAATACATCAATCGACTCGCCCGCCAAAATCTTTTTGGTAAATAAAATCGGCGCCATGTCCGGACGGCCCCAAGGGCCATACACCGTAAAAAAACGCAAACCAGTTGTAGGTATTTTAAAAAGATGACTGTAAGTGTGCGCCATTAATTCGTTGGATTTTTTTGTTGCTGCATAAAGACTAACGGGATGATCCACATTGTGTGCGGTGGAAAATGGCATCGCCGTATTTGCGCCGTAGACAGAACTGCTCGATGCATACACCAGATTCTCAGTGCCGAAATTTCTGCACGCTTCAAGAATATTTAAAAAGCCAGTGATGTTTGAATCTATATAAGCTTGCGGATTTACCAGCGAATATCGAACACCGGCTTGTGCACCCAAATTTACAACGCGATCCGGTTTGTATTGTTTGAAGATATTATCGACTGCAGTTTTATCTTCAAGACCACAACGAACATCAGTGAATCTTGAATTAGGTGTCAAAAGTGCGAGACGATCTTTTTTAAGTTGTACATCGTAATAATCATTCAAATTATCAATGCCGATAACTTCATCGCCACGTTCTAATAAACGTTGTGCAAGCGCGGCACCGATAAAACCAGCTGTTCCAGTCACTAAAACTTTCATAAAAACCTGTATTGATTAGAGCCGAGCATCTACGGCGGATTTAGGCAGTATGTGTTTAACATCGAACAACACGTTGCCGGGTTTCCCCAGCGCACGGATACCCTCAGCGCCCAGCTCTTTGAATTTGTCATGACCAACGCAAATAATAATGGCGTCATAGGTGCCCGGTATTGGAGCATCAATAAGGCTCACGCCGTATTCATGGTGTGCCTCTGCAGCATCGGCCCAAGGATCATAAATATCCACGTGCGTGTTAAACGTTTGCAATTCTTCGATGATATCTATTACCCCGGTATTGCGCAGGTCAGGGCAATTTTCTTTAAAGGTTAGGCCCATGATCAGGACCTTGGAATCCACCACATGAACTTTGCGTTTGGTCATCATTTTTATAACAGACTCAGCGACAAAAGCGCCGATGCTATTGTTAACTCGGCGACCAGAAAGAATTACTTCGGGGTAATAACCTGCTTGTTGTGCACGATAGGTGAGATAGTAAGGATCAACGCTGATACAGTGGCCGCCGACTAAGCCCGGACGAAAAGGTAAAAAATTCCATTTGGTGCCCGCCGCTTCTAACACTTCGAGAGTATCTATTCCCAGTTTATGGAAAATTAAAGCAAGCTCGTTAACCAGTGCAATGTTTAAATCGCGCTGAGTATTTTCGATGACTTTTGCAGCTTCAGCGACTTTCAAGCTGCTCGCTTTATGAGTGCCAACCACAACAATTTTGCGATAAAGCTGGTCTACATACTCGGCAACTTCCGGCGTGGAGCCAGAAGTGATTTTGATAATGTTATGCACGCGACGTAATTTATCGCCTGGGTTGATGCGTTCAGGACTGTAACCTGCATAGAAATCTTTATTGAAGACAAAACCCGATGTCTTTTCAATAATCGGAACACAAACTTCTTCGGTACAGCCTGGATAGACGGTGGATTCATAAATCACTATGGCATTTTTGCCAATCACTCGGCCCAACAACGCAGAAGCTTTTTCGAGTGGAGTAAGATCCGGTTGATTGCCAGAGTTGATAGGCGTAGGCACAGTGACTATATAGACATCGGCGTTTTTGATATCC
>Ga0247739_10000323_pt1 | contig 16783 bp, 18 predicted proteins | sample UWRJL058202B2_FD_180943 | JGI IMG/M metagenome (GOLD analysis project Ga0247739, IMG submission 180943) | Plant litter microbial communities from Arlington Agricultural Research Station in Wisconsin, United States - UWRJ-L058-202B-2 | ecosystem: Environmental > Terrestrial > Plant litter >...
TGTGAATATTTGAAACAGCGCCATATATTAAATTTATAAAACAGCATTTAACAGACTTAATCAGTAATAAGCCCGGTGAATCAACCGGGCTTATTACTGATTAAACCACATACAAACATGGAATACTTTACTTCTTTTCAATACTTACATTTACTATCTAAGGAACCTAAATCCGGACAAAAGGTTGTAAAGCGCAGTAAATAATTTTAAATAAAATAATTATAATTATATTAAGAAGCGACACTAAAAAAATATTCTTAAATCGTTAATAAAACCGTAACAAGAATTTAACATTACGTATATATATTTGTTAAGGGATTGTTATCAGAAATTATAAAGATCTGACAGTACGGAAATCTATTGTTATGTTAGAATTCCTGTAAATTATAACCTATTTTCCAGAAATAACCACCATAATTTCAATTCCCTTATGATCTGGTATGAAGATGAGGTAAAACGCGTTGAGCAGGAATATAATAACTTATCTTACAAGCCGGAAGCTATTTTTTTTGGAAGTTCCAGCATTACACTTTGGCATACGCTTTATACTGATTTTGAAGGTTTCAAACCTGTCAATCTGGGCTTTGGTGGATCCACGCTGGCAGCTTGTGTATGGTTTTTTGACCGGATCCTGGCACCAGTAACTTCCGCTAAATGTATTATTATTTACGCAGGCGACAATGATCTGGGCGATGGCCGGCTACCTCAGGAAGCATGCTTGTTTTATCGCCAGCTGATAGATTTGATTCGCAAAAAGTTTGGTAATATTCCGTGTTATTATATTTCAATAAAACCAAGTATTCAGCGCTGGTCAATCATTAAGCAGATCGTGGAAACCAATGAACGGATCCAGGCTGAAATTATCAAAGATCCTCATCAACATTATATTGATCTTTTCCCTGAGATGCTGAATTATCAGGACTATCCGCGAGCCTCGTTGTTCGAACAGGACGGATTGCATTTAAGCGCCAAAGGTTATGCGCTCTGGAAGAAAATATTAATTGAAAAAGTATTTATAAAGAGCTAATAGTAAAAGCTTTAATCACTATTACCCTTCATAATGGAAAGAACATACCACAAATCGTACAGCCGTATTCTCGGCCGGGACATGGAATTGCTCATTTTTGGACATGCCGGTGAACCTGTTATTTTTTTCCCGACCCGGTCTGCCCGTTTTTATGATTTTGAAAACTGGAAAATAATAGATGCTTTAAGACCAAAAATTGAAGCAGGATTACTTCAGATATATTGTGTTGACAGTATCGACTGCGAAAGTTTTTATTCCCAGGCCGATCCACCCTTGCGTATTTTGCGACACATTAAGTATGAAAAGTATATTATTAAAGAACTCATTCCGTTTATAAAAAAGTCAAATCCTGAAAAAAGATTAATTGTTGCAGGTTGCAGTATGGGCAGTTATCATGCGGTAAATATTGCTTTAAAACACCCCTCTTTATTTACCAAAGTAGTTGGAATGAGCGGCCGGTATGATTTAACAATGAAGCTTCCCTATTTTGATGATTTACTCCATGGGTATTCTGATGAAAATGTTTACTTTAACATGCCCAACCAATTTGTGCCTCACATTTCTGATTCTAAAATATTAAAACATCTTCGAAAACTGGAAATAACGCTGGTAATTGGGCAGGAAGATTCATTCTTTAATAACAATGAACAGCTCAGTGCAGCATTGTCCAAAATCAACGTTCCGCATCAATTATTCATTTGGGAAGAAGAGGCGCACAGGCCTCGCTACTGGCGGGAAATGGTTAAATTATATTTGTAACAAAAAAATAGGTGGGAAAGAAATTGCATTTGTTCATTAATAAACAGAAATTGCGCCCCCAAATTTTTGAAACTGATAATGACCAATATTTCCTGCGGAATAGATTTCGGAACCTCCAACTCAAGTATTGCAATTGCTAACCAGGGAAACATACACTTGATGCCCGTAGAAGGTTCAAGTGTAACTATTCCCAGCGCTATGTTTTTCCTTCGTAAAGGAAATGTTCCATATTATGGACGAGAAGCAGTCAATAAATTTTTAACAAGACAACCCGGCCGGTTAATGCGCAGCCTGAAACGTGTACTTGGTACAAGTATCATGAAACAGGGTACGATGGTAAACGGTGAACTCATGAAATTTGATGAGATCATTACTGCTTTTTTAAAAAATCTGAAAATTAGTGCTGACGCAGAAGCGGGCTACGAAATTGAAAACGTAGTAATGGGCCGGCCTGTCCATTTTGTAGATAATGATCTTGAAGCAGACCAGAGAGCTCAGGCTGAATTGAAATTAGTGGCTCAGCAACTGGGTTTTAAAAATATCGATTTTCAGTTTGAACCTATTGCAGCTGCATTTGCACATGAAGTGAATATTTCGGGAGAAAAACTTGCTTTGGTGGCGGATCTTGGTGGAGGAACTTCTGATTTTACCGTTATCAGATTATCAAACCGGTACATTAATAAACCTGACCGTTCAGGTGATATTTTGGCTAATACCGGAATTCGTATCGGTGGAAACGATTTTGATAAAGATCTGAGTCTGGCTGCAATTATGCCGGAATTAGGTTACAGAAGCACTTACGGCGAGAAAAACCTGGAAGTTCCATTGCGACATTATTATGATTTGTCTGAATGGAGTAAAGTTAACTTTCTGTATACCAACAAAATAATATCGCAAACGAGGTTATTACTTTTTCAATCGCATGACAAAACGAGGTTCAAAAGATTGTTACAGGTTTTGGAACAGGAAACAGGACATGCATTGCTTGCCGTAACGGAAGAAACAAAAATTGCGTTGACAGATGATGTAACTTACGATACGCCATTCAATTTTATTGAAGAAGGACTTACCGCCCGGGTAACACGCGAACAGTTTGACGAAGCAATTTCCCAACAGATCAAAAAAATATCTAAAGCAGCGTTACAATGCCTGTCTGATGCAGGTGTGGAAAGAGAAAATATAGAACTTGTCATTCTCACCGGTGGGTCAACCGAAGTATTATCTGTACAGGCTGAATTTAGAAATTTGTTTCCTAATGCTGCACTGGCTGATGAAAATAAGCTTTCCAGTGTTGGCCTGGGCCTGGCTTATGACAGCCAGAAAAAGTTTGGATGATCAAATTTTGAAGAGCATTTATTGAGAAGATTTAAGGAATTTTCTTAATAAATGCCTTCGTAACTTTTCGAATCTTGCCATCACTTTTGGTCATGATATAAAGATCTTTTGTAAATGGATTGTACTCAACACGTAAATCCACTCTTTTAGAACCGGACATTTTTTGCAGATCTGTTTCTTTTCCATTCTCAACAATCATCAATTCGTGCACTGTTGAATCTGATAATGTTTTATTGATATTGGCATAAAATAACCTGCCTTTCACAATATCACCAAATATGTATTTGTCTTTCAAGGCATCCAGATTTCCATCGTAAACATAACCGCCGCTTACTGCATTTCCGTCCACATGATCATATTGCAGAAACGGTTTCACATAATGCTGCGTTCCGACCTCTTTTATTGTATACACGTTTTTTAAATCCTTTGGTGATATGCCAAAATTCCCTTCCTGATTGTTCCATCCATAATCACCGCCTTTTACAATCACATTTACTTCTTCAAAATTAGACTCTCCTACTTCTGCACTGAACATCACTTTGCCATTTGTCAGGTTCCAGGACATGCGGTGCGGGTTTCTGAAACCGTAAGCGTAAATCTCCTTTCTGACTTCTAAGTCAGGATTATTTACAAAAGGATTATCACCAGGTATACCATATTGACCATTTTTACTGTTAACTCCAAGCGGATCTATACGGATGATTGTACCCAGTAATGAGTGCAGATCATGGCACAATTCCGGATGTTTGCTTATGGTAGAACCTCCGTCACCGGTACCAATGTAAAGCATTCCATAATCACTGTCATCTTTTTTGATACCAAGAATAAATTCAATATCCTGGGTTCCGTGTACATTTAAAGGAACATTTATACGAAGCAATTCTCTGCGTTTCCCTTCAAAACTTTTACTTTTTGCATAATTTATTTTCCATTCTGAAACTACCCACTGCATCGCAACTTTTATTGAATCAGCATATTCATAATCCGCTTTTTTATTTTTGAAGGATTCTGTGTGCGTAATATATATCAAACCGTTTTGAAGATAATCGGGATGAAATGCAAAACTTCCCAAGCCGGTTCCTAGCCCCGGCTCATTGATATAATTTTCAATTACAGGCCGGATATCCAAAAATACATTAATCTGTTTTTCGTCAATTCTATAAATAATTCCTCTTTGGTCACTTACAAATAAGGTACCATCATTAGATGGATGTGGCCGCATATTTGCAATTCTGGTTCTCGGAGGTTTGTCGCTGGAAGCTGGAATCTTAACAAAATCTTCCAGCTCTATTTTCAACCCTGACATTGCAACCGGTGCAATAAGTCTTTCAATTGGCTTATTACTGATATTATTTTCAATTTTGACTACTAACGGTGTAATGGAATGTAATTTGGTTTCCTGATCTATATAGGAAATAATGGATTTGATTTCTTCATCAGCTAAAAAATCAAAAGGAGGCATGATCATCTTATATTTCCTGCTTAAACTTAATGCCCGCTGATTACCGGATTCAATTGCTTTTGCAGGATTTTTAATAAATTCCAACAGAATTTTTTCTGAAAGTAAACTGGTAATTCCCCCTAATTTTGGCCCAATACCTTCCCCATTCAGTGCGTGACAGGATACACAATTACTGGTAAAAAGCTCTTTTCCACCAATAACATTTTTACTTTGTGCTGATGCAGAGTTTATTATATTGATCAGAATTAATGATAGAAAAAGCGGGTAAAAGAGATTCCGAAGCATAAGGTTAATGTAATTTTAGCAAAATCAAATACGACTCATTAAAATCACAAGACTTAGAAATGAAAATTTTACCCTAAAAAATATTTTCTTATCAATTATTTCAATAATGGATCCGACATAAAAATACCCGCAAACAGTAAATTTCTGTTTGCGGGTATTTTAATTCAACTACTAAATTTATCCTACGTTTTTTCCGTCTTTATCTAATTTAACTCTGGCTGATTCACTGCCGTTTTTTACGTTCAATTCGTAATATTGAGTTTTATCCGGTGCTGTTATTAAAAAGGCAGAAGTTACTTTCCATCCTGTGAATTCTTCTCCACGTATCGTCTTCTTGATTCCATCCGGTAAATCTTCCGGTTTTACAGCTACTTTTTCTTGTAAGTTACTAACAATAGAACTGCCGGAAATATTAGTTTTTAAAGTATTATCAGCCTGTACAGAGGCGAAAGAGATAAGGGTTAAGGCCATTGCCGATACTATTAGCTTTTTCATGATCTGTTTTTTTAGTTAAACATCTTTTATGCTGTCGCATTTGTCTGCTTATAAAACAGGATTATACCAAATTAATAAGTAACTGATAATCAGCAATATAACGATTTCCAGACCAAATTTTATGATTCTAAAATTCCACGTTTTGGGGGATAATTCTTCGATAATAGTCTATTTCTGAAATAATTCCTTGCTCTAACTTCAAAGAAATACAGTGGAACCATTAACTTACTGATCCAAAAAAGTAGTTTTTACGTTGGTTAAATATGACGGAATTACAAAATAAAAAGTTAGTGGCGTTACGCCCTCAAATTTCAACCGAAGAAGCAGCAACAACATCTGAGCAATTTCAAAATCAGACATTACGTCCAATTTTAAAATTGCAAAATGAGTTATTAATCCGGGTTTTTCGACAGTATATCACTAAACATAAAAATACTTTCAGAAAATTATCGGCTCCGGAAAAGGAAACTTATATAAAAAAATCAGTGAGGCAAGACCCTCATTTACGGCATTTTGTACGCGGTATTGTTGTCGGACATTTTACCGAACCTGAATGGCAGGAATATTCGGTTAACGAAGAAGAAATGAATAAACGAATGCTTAATTTAATTGAACAACGCTTGTTGAGTCAGCTAACAGAAATTTAGCAAAGGCAAATAAATGCTTAACCATCTTCGGTTAAACATTTATTTTTCAATTAAAAAACTATCACCTGAGGAATACATACTGAACCGGACATCCTTCATTTTGATCAGTCCATTACCTGTTATTTTTAATTGATCCGGATTTTTCATAGCTATAACCTGACTCTCACCTACGACTTTCACCAGATTTCCGGTTACAATAATTGCCGTTGCCTCGTCAATTCCAATACACGTAAAATCCGGGTATTTTGCCAATGCTGATATTAAACGGTTATAACGGCTCCTTACAATGAAATGCTGATCTACTATAACATTTGTGAGCAAACCAAGCCCTGGCTGTATGTCAATGTTCTTGTCTCTGACCTTTCTAAATGTTGCTCTTAAAATAGTATCTCCAACAAGTTCTCTTCCTGAAATCATAAAGCGGCTCATTACCGCTGCTCCTGCACTCGTACCCGCAATTGTGGCACCTTTTGCAAAAGCTTTGTGAATAGCCGTATAAACCGGTGTATTCAATACGACACCCATAAATCGTTCCTGATCGCCACCGGTTATAAAAATCAGCTTTGCGTTTTCCAGGGAATCCAACCGTTGTTTATTATTTACGTCTGACTTTTTAAAATTAAGGTTTACAATTTTATTTTTACAAACCGGTTGGAGATCGGCATTAAAATAATGATAAGACGTATCACTATTAGCACTTGACATAGGTAAAACCGCGACATAATCTTTTGGACCTAAGTTTGAAGCCGCCACCAGTTCCTGCATCAGCGAAGCCGATCGGTCACCGCCTCCGATAATAAATAAAGAACCTTGTTTTGAAGTTTTGGGCGTTTGTGCATGAACCGAAAAAAACGAAAATCCCGTTAGCAGAGCAATCAGATAATATTTCATGTATTAAATGTAACAGAAATCAACTCATTTTTACAACATTCTGAAATAACAATCTAAAACCAAAAGCACATCCCACGCTCAATAAAACCAAAGCAAACCATAAAATATTGTAACCCCAATGCTCAGCCATATATCCGCCGGCGGCTGGCCCTACAATTTGCGCGACTGCCCATGAGAGCGAATAAGCAGCTGAATATTTACCACGGTTCAATTCTGATGCCCTGTTCATAACCATCGTATTCAGATAGGGCAAAGTCAACATTTCACCAATTGTAAAAAAGAAAACAGTTGCTGCCCCAATAATTACCGGTGTTACGCCTGGAATTACCAGAAAAAGATAAGATACTGCTGTAAATAAAATGCCGGCAATTATATAGTATGATTCAGGTTTTCGACTCCCCAATTTTTGAATCATTACCATTTCAAACAGCGCAATTATTACGCCATTCATGCCAATTAAAATCCCGATAGTTGCTTCACCAATATTCAATTCCTCCTTCCAATAAACCGGAACCAACCTGAACAGCAGTACAAAAGCAACCATATAAAAGGTTACCATAACGATTAAACGGATAAAAAACACGTCGTTCCATGGCGATAGACCACCAGCATTCCCGATCAAGGTTTTTTGCTCCTGGATTATTTTTTTATTGGAAGGAAGTAAAAAGATGATTAGTAATCCGGCTGAAATGTATACCACTCCATCTACCCAAAACAGTAAATGGTAATTTATGGAGGCAAGGATCCCTCCTACCGATGTCCCAAAACCGAAGCCGATATTAGTAGCCAAACGGTTCAATGCATAGGATCTGGTAAGGTTTTCCTTCGTTGAGTAGGAAGCAACGGCAGTATTGTTGGCAGGTTTAAAAGCTTCAACAAAAAAAGCTAGTATGACTGTCAAAGCACATAACTTATCAAAATCATTAATCTGGCCAAATAGGGTAAACAATATTCCGCTGATGATCAGACTAACAGCCTGTACCGGATGAAAACCGATTTTGTCGGTAAAATATCCGCCAACCATTGCCCCCATTACCGAACCTACACCAAAAAGTGTAATGATCAGTCCGGCATCTGCAATACTTCTGTGCAAACTTTGTGTAATGTACATACTCATAAAGGGCACTGCCATATAACCGCACCGATTAATGAGAATTACGACACTCAGCAGCCACGTCTCCCTGCTTAGTCCACTAAATGAAGTCCGGTAACTTTGTAGAATATTTTGAATCATAGATTTTACAAATAATATTAACAACTGATTACAAACCTCTGTAACCCAAACAAAAAAATCCGCTTAGTTTAAAAACCAAGCGGATTGCTATTATATTTTTTGAATCGAAATATAGCTAACCTGCCTGGAACACTTTATAGTGCCAGTTGGAAAAAATGCGATATGACGACTGATTATTCATGCTGCAAATGTAAATAATTTATTTTTCCTGTTTACCTGAAAATCAGAAATTTATGTAAGCTTTTTTTAATGGAATAAAACTAGCAAATACCTCACAGATTATTCAAATATTATCTTTTACTTATTACAACCATTTTATTTTTTCAGGCGTCTTGTTATTGTACTTATTCTAACAGCTATGAAAAATATCCTTTTATTTATTTTTATAATTTCCCTGTTTACAAATTGTGAAAAGGACGAAACAATAATTCCCTGTTCTTGTCCGGAACAACTCCTTTGTACCGAAGAATATCGGTCAGTCCAAATTGAAATTACCGATGAAGCTGGCCTGCCTTATGTATTGGATGAATTTTATACTACCCAACTTTCTGATGGACAAAAAATTACATTAACAAAACCTGATACGGCAGTGTATACCCTAGGTAAATATCTTGTACTTGAAGATAGAAATTTGGACATTGTTGACAAATGCGGAGAGGAATTTAAATTCACGGGATTAAAAAATGACATTGAAGTTATAAGCAAAACTTTTACCATTAAAAATAATTGCTGCCATATTGAATTGATTAAAGGAGAAACCAAAGTGGTAATCAGCAAATGATGAATCAGATTTAAGCGGATACTAATTCAATTACTAAACTTAGCTAAACAATTCAACCAAGCCAGGAAACAATAAGCAAGTTTTTAAAGTCGAGAAAGACCTGCTTTTTCAAAAAGGAAAGGGAGAAGGAAAAACAGAGGTTATACAAAACCTGATAATTAAATTAGGTTTTGCTAATGAACAAGCTGCTGAAATAGGAAATGTATCCATTGATTTTGTGAAAAATTTAAGGGCTTCACTGATTGAAAAATAACCTAGGATAGTTGTTTTTCAATCCTTAAAAATCCAACTTATTGGCCAAGTATCATGTTTACCAATATTTAATAAAAAATTAACAAACCTTTCATGCAACTTTTGCCACAAAGTATGCATCCTTGGTGAGAAAGCCATGTTAAATTAAAACACTGCTTAGCCATGACAGGAAAAGAATTATTTGATTATTACCAATCCGCAGCACTTAGAAACGGTTTTGGATCTAAGGAGTTTCAATATGGTAATTTGCTATTTGAAGCATTGAGAATTGAAGGAGAAGAAAAAGTGTTCAAGCTTTTAGAAGAAGCAAAAGTTTCAGGCAAACGAATTGACCTGGGATATTCTGTTCATTCCAAGGATAGTATGATGGAACCCGACAGAGTAATTATTGTGTAAGGTTCCATCACATTATTTAGAGATTCTGGTTTTAGCACAGAATTCATTTACAAGACTTATCGGATTCCACATGTAAATTCTGAAAAATATTTTCAGGCAAGTACCGGCTCCCGCATATTTAATTTCATTGTCTCATTTGAAAGAGGTTTAGAAACATTTGCTTTTGTGTCAAATAATTGCACTTCCTGCTTTACTAATTTAGACTGCCCTGTCATGGTAGATGAGCTGCGTATAACTAATAGAGGTTGCAAATTAATTTGAGTCAATTTATTATTATTTTCAATAGCTGCAATCAAAATTTCAGTAGCCGCTACTCCCATTTCCTTTAAAGGTTGCCTTACCTGAGTAACCGGGGTACTGAATAAGTCAAGAAATTCTGTTTCATCAAAACTTATAACAGCCAGCTCTTCCGGAACCATTATTTTCTTTTGGTTAATATATTTAAGAGCACTCACCCCTAATCTGTTTGTAGTCAAGTAAATAGCATCAATTGGTTCTTTCTGTCCAAGAAGCAAATCAAACGCTTTCTCCATATCTTCCGGTTGGAAACCCTGTTCCAATTCAATTAAGTGATCCGGTTCAAATCTTCTGTTGTGCTCCAGTAATGCTTCTAAATATCCACGCTTTCTTTCTTTCATGTGATGAAGATCAGTATCCATGGTAATCATTCCAACTCGTTTATGCCCGTGATCAATCAGGTGATTAACAGCCATATATGATGCCTGAAAATTATCAAGTGCTACATAATTCGTTGTTATATTAGGAAAATAACGATCGATCAGGACGAAAGGAATATTACGTTTTTCAAGTTCTTTAATCTGAATTTCTGCACCTACACTCGGGGCAATTATTAGTCCGTCAACTTGCTTATCCAAAAAAGTATCAATTAACTTCTGGGATTTCTGTGAATTTTCATCTGAGCTACCGTAAATAACTGTGTAACCTGCTTTTTCAGCTTCTTCCTCAATAATGTTTGCTAAGCTTGATGAAAAAGGATTGGATATATCTGCAACTATCAAACCAATTGTATAAGTCTTATTAGCCTTTATATCTTTGTCAATCTGATTGCTATTGTAATTAAGTTCCCTGGCTGTATCGCGTATATTTTTAGCAACTTCCTTACTGAGCCTATTTTCCGATTTGTTATTTAAGACATACGAAACCAGCGTTGTCGAGACACCAACTTTGTCGGCAATACTCTTTAAAGACGCTTTTTTTTGCATTATTTCTAAATTTTGTGTGAAGCGAATAAACGCTAACTATTTGCATTAAAACCATTTAACGTTATGTAAGCAACAATAGTTTAATTAAATATAATTTCACACTTAAATGCTCTGTTATAACCTGAACATTATTTTTGTACAAATTATAGGTTATTTAGCATTTATATACCAATATAATTATTCAAAGAATCTTATTACTGTTATTATTATCCCTGCCAAAGCCACGTCTATGTTCAGGTCTTATGGAAGTTTTAATCATCAGGTGCAATGGAGAAGCTAAAGTCCATATTACCCTGTAAATGGCCAGATGACAAAAGGGCTGAAAAGCTATTATTACATAATAACTCGTCAAAACAGTATTCAACACTTTTGTTTGTTCAGATAACAACTTATTTGTTTGGAGATACTATTATTAAAGCTTCCTTCGCTGCTGATATGGACGATCTTTGTCCAAAAGCTAATAGAGTTTCTGTCTGAATACGAAAAGAAGGTTTGGTAAATATAAAAGGTATGCGATTTACCAATTTCCGGTATTAAGGATACGTAGCAACAATTATTTATTTAACAATTTTACCAAAATATCAACACACATTTCCAGTTCTTGCAGCGTTAAAGATGCAAATCCTAATCGGGTTGTATTGATAATTTGGGAATATTGCTGGTGTGCACTCCCATCAGAAAAATACATATCCATTTTCAGTGCTTTTTTTGCAATTGATACCAAATCAATTTGCGGGTCAAACTGGGTCCAAACTGCCATGCCACCATCCGGAATTTGAAATTCAACTTGGTTTCCAAGTCTTGAACCTAATAATTCGCAAAAATAATCCCGCCGATGCTTGTACTCACGCAACGATTTTCTCAAATGTCTTTGTATAACACCATTTTGAAGTAATTCAGCAATGGTATTTTCTAAAATTACGTCTCCCTGCCTGTCAATAATACGCCTTAGCTGAGCCAGATGTTTGATCACATTTGCCGGTCCTACCAAATACCCAACCCGAAATGCGGGAGAAATAGCTTTGGTAAAAGAACCACAGTATAACACCATTCCAGCCTTGTCGGCTCCTGCCAGCGGCAAAATAGGTTTGCTTTCGTAATGAAAATCGTAATCATAATCATCTTCAAAAATGATAAATCCATACTGCTCCGACAATTGTAATAAACGGATGCGGCGATCAGCACGTAACGCTACGGTTGTTGGATAATGATGATGTGAGGTTACATACAATAAGTGAATCCTTTGTTTGCGGCAAAGATTTTCCAATGCATCCAGATCAATTCCATATTTATCCACTGGAATAGTTAAAAGATTAGCGCCTGCTTGTAAAAAATTCGAGTTCGCTCCCGCCCACCCCAATTCACTAACAACGACATTGTTCTTGCTTTGCAAAAAACCGGTACTAACCAGATACAAACCCATAATTGTCCCACGAATAACCAGAATATTATCAGTAGTAGTTTTCAATCCACGGGTCTCATTCAAATAGGTTGACAATTCCTGCCGTAGCCAAAACGAACCTTGCGTGTCACCATAACCCAGCCGGGAATATGAATTACCAGTTAAAAGTTGACTTCTATATGCCCGCGACAGTTCCTCTAAAGGAGCAAGACGTGCATCCGGAAATCCATCATCCAGATGCAGACCTGCTCTGGATAATAAAACAGGACGATTTAAATGTGGCATAATCGGAATCTCAAACCCAGCTGTCCTATTAGGTTTTATATTGTTCGCATGATTTTCTCCAAGCTGCTGTGGCTGAATTTCCGGAAAATTGCCGGCAACGAAAGTGCCGTTTCCTGTTTGGCTTTCAAGCCATCCCTGGGCCAGTAATTCGTCATAAGCTTGTACGACTGTTTTTCTATGAATATTTAATAAAATTGCCAATTGTCTGGTGCTCATTAACCTATATCCGGAAGGCAAAATCCCTTCTCTGATCAAACCCATAAGCTGATTGGCAATTTGAAGATAAATAGCTTGTTTATTGGTTCTGTCGATAGTAAGGGAAGAGAGTAACTGCATATTAATTGGACTATCAGTTTTTAATAAATTGGATCATCTAGACAATCCAATTACACAATATTTTTGTAAAAAAACAAAACATGGCAACACCACATTCAGACCTAGTTCCAAGCCGTTCACCAAAACGTGCTCATTTTGACCAGGAAAGTATTTATTCAATCCTGGACGAAGCATTATTTTGCACCATTAGTTATGCCGTCGACAATCGTCCGTTTTCTATTCCGACATCCTTTGTCCGGTATGAAGACAAAATTTATATTCATGGCTCTGTCGGTAGTCATTTTATCAGGGAAATCGAAAAAGGCATACCGGTATGTATTACTGTTATGCTGACGGATGCGCTTGTAGTGGCAAAATCTGCCTTTAGTCATTCCGTAAATTATCGATCTGTGGTTATTTTTGCAAGTGCAGAGAAAGTGGAGGATATTGAAAAAAAGAAAGAAACATTTGAGTGGTTAACAAATAAAATAGTGCCAAACAGCTGGGAATATCTCCGGCCTATGAAAGAAAATGAAGTAAGAAAAACTACATCACTGGCTTTCTCATTGAACGAAGCTTCTGCAAAAATACGCACCGGAATGCCAAATGATGAAGAAGAAGATAAGCCGCTTCCAATTTGGTCGGGGCTCATTCCTCTTGAACAGAAAAGAATGACACCGATATCTGATGATTCAAGTGAGAATATAAAATTACCGGCACATTTATCTCATCTTTAATATTTTACAAATGCTGGTAAAATGAAATTATTGTAATAAACCTAAATGACGAAAACCTAAATATATCACAGAATAAACTATTCATTTCTTTATTATTTTGCAACAATTTTTACTAACAAAACTGTTGTCTAATTATATATTTTTGGTTTATTCATCATGATAGAGTTTTTGATCGTAGCCGGTTTTTTAGGTTATATGTATTATTTGAGAAATTATGCTGATCTAAGGACTAAATCAGAAAAGGAAGAATACAACTTAAAAGAAGGAATTAGTCTGTTTCATAACGATCAGATACAACCTGCATTTGATTTTTTTGACCAAAGAATTAAGGTTCGTCCCAATTCGGCAGTCGCCTATTTATATCGCGCCCTGTGTTATAAAGCTCAGGGGCAATTTGAGGCAGCTATGGAAGATGTAAACACAGGACTGAGTTATGATGAAAGTGTTTACAAACTCCATCTTGAAAAAGGAAAACTACAATTCAGGATTGGTCTGTATGAGCCGGCACTTAAAGCATTAAATAAAGCTGTTTTTAATGCCGGAGAGCAGGATCCCGAACCATATTACTGGCGCGCCATGACTAAACAACAGCTTCACCAGCACGATGAAGCGCAAAAAGATTATGAAAAAGAAGCAATAATTATAGAAGCTAGAAATAAGGAAATTCTAAGTGATGAACCGGAGAAAAAGCCATATTGGAATAGTAAAATAATTGCAAATTTCATTTTGGTAATATGCTCAAGTGTATTATTGATATTTATAATAAAAAAAGCAGAGAGCATTCATTTACCCTATTTAATGGCAGCGTTTTCAGCCATAGCATTAGGCTTTGCAGAACCACATAAAGGGTGGCTGCTGGCGATTGCACAAAATATGCTTGTCTTTGCCGGTTATTTCCTTTTTACTAAACTACCTGTAAATGGAGGTAAAATTGAACTTGAAAATTTTAGTTTATACGGCTCAGCTATATTGATTTTCGCCGGTAGTTTTTTAGGAGCATTTATTAAAAGAGCAATTAGCGGTTAACTGGCTGCTTTAAACTCGTCATTAGTTAAGCCATCATCGAGAAATGCTTTAAGCTTAGCTTCTAATATATCTATGGTTGAAGTCATTCGGGACAATACATCTTCCCATTTATCATTTCCTTTTACAAAAGGATCATAATTAACGTGAATTCGTCCAATGATATGAAAAACGTTTTTTGCATTTGGTTCAAGCAATGAAACTAATCCCTGCTCATTAAATACTTCAAGAATCTCATTTGCTGCATCTAATTTAAAAGCTGCGGTTGTACAAAATAGAAGAGCCCCATTCTTATAGTTGCAAATAATATGTTTTTTCATAGCCAGGTTATTTGGTCTTACTATAAATTGAGAAAATATCATACCAGTATAATGGCAAATTTCCATTTTGTCCGACAGCAGGTAGTTGGAAAAATATCGTAATATTGCCAACTAACACAAATCACTTATTTCCTTTGATGAAAAAAATCAGCTTATTTATTTTGCTATGTGTCTTTATTGCTGCTTGTAATCAAAAGAAGCCGCAACTGCCGAAAGTAGCTGTAAGAGATACTACTATCACAGTTGAAAATTCGTTTACTGAATTATTTATAGACACTGCCGCATTGGATCGTTTTATACTTTCTAACCCTATTCAGGACAGTTTATCTAATAAAATGCATAGCTTTTACAATCATAGGAATTACCAGTTTGCATGGTTTTTTCCCGATGGAATGGCTGATTTCGTTTCCACTTTTTTGAGTTTGCAAAACGACTATATCCATTATTCCGGTGACAGTTCTTTGTATAATCCGGCTTTGGAAAGCAGCATTGACTCCCTCAAACTTCTTAAAGTTATTAATCCAAAGGATTCTCTTGTAACGAAAACAGAATTACTGCTTACACAGCAGTTTTTCAGGTATACCAGTCTTGCTTATTCTGGCGACCATAAGCTTAACCTTCAAGAACTTAACTGGTTTATTCCACGCAAAAAAATTAATCCGGAAGTCTTCTTAGATTCTTTGCTAAAAAATAAAGGAAAAAATTTATCCGCCTACGAACCAGTTAACAGGCAATACAATCTGTTGAAAGAGAAGTTAATACAATATGATCAAATAGATAAAAATAAGGAGTGGACTCCGTTAACATCAAGAAAATTGAAGGAAGGAAATACAGATCCTGTAATCCCAGAAATAAAAAACAGATTAGCGCTTTTGGGTGATCTTTCCGAAAATGATTCAACCAATGTTTTTGACTCTACATTAACCAACGCTGTAAAGCAGTTTCAGGGCAGAATTGGATTGAAACAAGACGGTACAACCGGCCCCGCTTTTTTTAGAGAATTAAATGTGCCGGTTCACGAACGTATCCAACAAATCCTGATCAACATGGAGCGTATACGATGGATGCCAGCAGCACCGCAGACAGATTATATCCTGGTTAACATTCCTGAATTTTCTATGCATGTATATGAAAACGGAAAGTTGGCTTTCAACATGAATGTCGTTGTAGGTTCAGAAGCAAACAGCACCGTTATATTTTCAGGAACGCTGAACCAAATTGTTTTTAGCCCTTACTGGAATATTCCTCCAAGTATATTAAAAAAGGAAATACTGCCTGGAATAAAACGAAACAAAAATTATCTTGCAAAACACAACATGGAATGGAATGGAGGATCGGTAAGACAAAAGCCAGGAAAATCTAATTCACTCGGATTAGTCAAATTCCTTTTCCCAAATAGCTACAATATATATCTGCACGATACGCCGTCAAAAAGTTTGTTTGGTGAATCACAGCGTGCTTTTAGTCATGGTTGCATTAGATTGTCTGATCCAAAAAAATTAGCAGAATTTCTTCTCCGTAAAGACAGTACCTGGACAGAAGAAAAAATTACAGCCGCAATGAATTTAGGAAAAGAAAAATATGTCAGACTTCGTGGTAAAAATGAAATACCTGTGTTTATTGGTTATTTTACATCATGGGTAGATCAGAACGGTCTTATTAATTTCCGTAACGATGTTTATGGTCATGACAAAAAAATGGCAGAGAGGCTATTTGGAAGTGACACGATAGCACTGCAGTAAAAATAAAACTGGTTGTCTCTCTGTCAGAAACAACCAGTTAAATGTGTTAAAACTAAACAACCGTTATCCAACTCTCTTCTCCTGTTATCAGTTTAGGAAGCTTTTCATTAAAGTTTTTCTCAGGTATGTAATGATCACTGGTCAGATAAAGTGTTTGTGCGGTAGCTCCCTT
>Ga0247739_10000324_pt1 | contig 16776 bp, 23 predicted proteins | sample UWRJL058202B2_FD_180943 | JGI IMG/M metagenome (GOLD analysis project Ga0247739, IMG submission 180943) | Plant litter microbial communities from Arlington Agricultural Research Station in Wisconsin, United States - UWRJ-L058-202B-2 | ecosystem: Environmental > Terrestrial > Plant litter >...
TCTACATCTGCCGACAGCACATGCGCGAGCTCGACCCGCAACGCTCGACCGCGACGGGTTGAGGATGCTGCGGCCGACGCATATCGTCAGACCATGAGCACATCTGACCCCATCGGTTCGCCCGACCCCGACCTCATGAACGACGACCAGGTAGCGGAGGAGGAGGCGGCCGAAAAGGCTGAAGATGCCGGCGCCGCCGAGCGCGCAGCCGACGCGAAGATCGAGAAGGAAGTCGACGACGACTTCGAAACAGACGAGGAGCTGCTCCCCCAGGCCGAGCCGACCGACGGCGGTGCCACCCTTCCCTGATAGTCCCGTTCGTCGCGCCCCGCTGGTTACCCGTTAGGCGAAGGCGGCGCTCGGCAGGTCTCGCTCGCCTGTCACGATCGCCGTGACGATGCGGGCGGCGACCGCCTCCGGGTCGAGCCCCGGCGGGAACGCGGGCGCGGTCCCGGCGATGGGATGCCTCGACAGCGGCGTCTGCGTGTGGCCGGGCCGGGCATCCAGCAGCCGAATGGATGACCGGCGCAACTCACGCGTTGCCGCCTTCGTGAACGCGTTCAGCGCGGATTTCGACGCCGAGTAGGCCGCAAGCCCCGCCGTCGGCGACTCGGCGACGATGCCGCTGAGAGTGACGATGAACGGTTCGCGACCGGCCGCGGCGGAGGCTGCCAGATGCGGCGTCGCCGAGCGGATGAGCTGCATTGGCGCGAGCGCATTCACGTCGAACAGCTCGCGCAGCGTGTCATCCCGAAGCTCCTCGAGCGGGCCGAAGGCCACTACTCCGGCGGCGATCACCAGCCCGTCGAGGCGGCCGTGGATGGCTGCGGCCTGCTTCACCACGGAGGCGGCCGCGCCGCGCTCGCGCAGGTCGGCCAGGATCACATCAGATGATGGCGACAGCCGTCCGGATGAGATGACCGTCGCACCAGCAGCGGCGAGGTGCCGAGCCAACCGTGTACCGAGGCCGCCCGTCGCGCCGACGACGAGCACAACGGCACCTTGCAGATCGGTCATGCTCCGAGCGTACGTCGTGAGCTCACGCAACCGGTGCCAGACTGGGCTCATGGCCGAATCGACTGACAACCGCGTTGCCGTCTACATCGACTTCGACAACATCGTGATCTCGCAGTACGACCTGGTGCACGGTCGCGGGGCGTTCATGAAGGAGAAGGCGCGCTCGGCCACCGGCAAGACCGTCGAGCGGTTGGACGCGGCGACCGTCAACATCGGCGCCGTGCTCGACTTCGCCTCCTCGTTCGGCACCATCGCGATCAGTCGCGCCTACGCCGACTGGTCGGCGCCGGTGAACTCGCGCTACAAGCAACAGCTGGTCAACCGCGCCGTCGACCTGGTGCAGCTGTTCAACACCTCCGGCACCAAGAACGGTGCAGACATCCGCCTCGCGATCGACGTCGTCGAAGACCTGTTTCGCCTGCAGGACATCACGCACTTGGTCATCGTCGCCGGCGACTCGGACTACATCCCGCTCGCGCAGAGCGCGCGTCGGCTGGGGCGTACGGTGATCGGCATCGGGATCAATGGATCCACCAGCTCGGCGTTCTCGGGCGCCGTCGACAGTTTCACGTTCTATCACGACATCCCCGACCTGCAGGAACCGGACGTTGAGCCGGAGATCGAGCCGGAAGTTGCGCCAGAGGCGGAGGTCGCCGCCCCCGCCGAACTGGCCGGCCCCGTAGTCGTCGACCAGGCCGTCTCGTTCGAGGAGCCGCGCACCCGACGGGCATCCGCCGCGGCGGGTCCCGACCCGCAGCGCGGCGCCCGCCGATTGCTCAACAAGGCGCTGCTCGCGCGCAGCGGCGACGACGTCGACGGCTGGGTGATGGCCTCAGCCCTCAAGCAGCAGATGAAGCGCCTCGACGCGGGCTTCGATGAGAAGACCCTCGGCTACAAGTCGTTCACCGACTTCATCAAGGCGAACGGTTCGATCGCCGAGATTCAGGAAGACGGCCAGATCCACCGCGTTCGGTCCCGCACCCGCTAGCCGAGCCCCGCCGCATCCTTCGACTCGATCACCCGGCGCGCGGCCGCGTCGACCAGTGCAGCGAAGTCAGGCTCGGCCTGGGCTTTGGCGATGACGGCGTCGATCATCTCGGCGGCGACTGCGGGCGTGCGGGAGACGAGCACGATGTCGACCCCGGCCTGGATCGACAGGATGGCGCGATCAGCGGGAGACCACGCCTGCACCTGGGTCGCCCCCGACACGTCGTCGGTGATGACGAGACCGTCGAACCCGAGGTCTCCCCGCAGGACGGTGGTCACCACAGTGGGCGAGAAGACCGCGGGAGCCGACCCGTCGATGAGTGAGTAGATGGCGCTCGAAACCATCACCACCGGCGCGCCGCCCGTGATGAGGCCCGGGAACGCCTGGATGTTGTCGGCCGACACGACGGTATCGGTGACGCCGGCGGTGTTGTCGGTGTTGCCCTCCACATAGCCCAGCCCCGGGAAGTGCTTGATGGTGGTGATGACCCCCGACGAGTCCATCCCGTCGATGAACGCCTGCGCATGCGACTGCACTGTCGCCGGGTCGTACCCGTACTCGCGGAAGAACCGGGCGATCGGCTGGTTGTTGCTGTCGGGCCCGGTGGTGACGTCGGCGACGGGCGCCAGGTTGAAGTTGACCCCGGCGGAGGCGAGCTCGGCGCCCCAGGTCGTGGCCGCGGCCTGCAAGTCGCCCGGCGCCATCGCGCCCTGGTCGAGTGCCGCCGGAATCGCCGAGAACCCGGGTCCGCTCAGCACCTGGACCTGGCCACCCTCCTGGTCGGTCGCCACGTAGAGCGGCCGCTCGGCGATGCTGCTGAACTGGGCGACGACGGCTGCGGTAGCTGCGGTTCCCGCCGACGATCGGCCCGACAGGAAGATCGACCCGACGTGCCGGTCGGTCACCGCCGAGAGTGCCTCGGCGCCAGCGCCGCCCGCGGGAGTGCCCACCATGAACAGCTGCCCCACCCGCTGCTGCAGGGTCAGACCCTCGAGCGGGTCGACGGTGGGGGTCGGGGTGGGCGTGGGGGTGGGTGATGTCGGGCTCGCGCTCGGGGTCGGCATCTGTCCGCAGCCGGTGAGGGCGAGGGATGCCGCAACCGCGGTCACCACGAGGATTCGTCGGAACGTCACGCGTACACATTCCCACGACTGGCGCTCGCTGGCCAGCCTCCCACCGGGCCACCCGGCGCGACCGTGTCACAGGGTGATGACGAGCTTCTTCGCCGACACCCCGCCTCGCAGCGAGTCGAGCGCGCCCTGGATGTCTCCGAGCGCGGTGCCGACCACCTCTGCCGACGGAGCCGCCACGTAGCGCCCCTCGGCGAGCGCCGTGGGGAGGAACTCTCCCCAGAGCATGGGCCCGACCTCGTTGGTCATGAGGGTGCTGCCCCAGACGAACTTCGTGCGAATCCCCCGCAGCCGCGACCGCACCATCAGCGCCATCGTGCGGCTGACGAGCGTGGCGATCACGCGCACGAACTGCCGGTTGATGCCCGGGCGGCGCGGAATGCCGTCGAGCGAGACCGACGGGCTGGCAAGTGCCACCCGCTTGGCACCCGTCGCAATGGCCAGGGCGACACCGGGTTCGGCCGAGCCGGTGCCAATGGCGAATACGGCGACCACGACCTCGCTCTTCAGTGCCGCCACGATGTCGCGAACCGCGGTCGGGCTGGCGTAGTCGAAGACCCGGCTGGCTCCGAGGCGCCGCATCCGATCGTGGTTCCGCGGCGACGCCGTGGTCACGACGTCGTAGCCCGCGGCCACCGCGAGTTGGATCGCATTGCTACCGACACTCGTCGACCCGCCCCAGACGACCACCGTCTGGCCGGTGCGCACTGCCGAGACGGTCGGATGACGCAGGCCCAGTTGGTCCGTTTGGAAGAGCGCAGAGGCCGCCGTCGACACGGCCAGCGGCAGCACCGCGGCCTGTTCGAAACTGAGATCCGCAGGGATGGGCGCGGTCAGGATCTCGCGCACCACCGTGTACTGCTGGAACCCGCCCTCGGCAACCGGGTCGCGGCCCTTCTCCATGCCCACGGCGTAGGCGAAGGCGCGGTCACCGATGGCGAAGCGAGTCACGCCCGCGCCGATCTCGACGACCTCACCGGCGACATCCTCTCCCAGCACGGTCGGGTACGGCAGCCAGCCGTACATCATGCTGCCGGTGCCCTGCTTGACCGCGTCGAGCGGGTTGACGGCGATCGCGCGATTGCGGATGACCAACTCCCCGGGCCCGGGGTGGCGATACTCGACCGGCCGCACCTCCAGATCGGCGTAGGCGGCGCCGAGAACTGCGGCCGAGTTGCTGGGGGTGGATGACTGGGTCATGGGATTCCCTTCGATGACATTGCGTGTCATCACACTAGCGCATTGATGACACGACATGTCATCAACTAGCATGTCCGGTATGGGTAGATGGGAAGGCGGCGCGAGCGAGAAGCTCTCGGCCGCAGCTCTCGAGCTGTTCGCCGAGCAGGGCTTCGCCGAGACGACCGTTCCCCAGATCACTGCCCGCGCCGGACTGACCACACGCACCTTCTTCCGGCACTTCGCCGACAAGCGCGAGGTGCTGTACGGGTGGGTCGAGCAGCTACCCGCGTTCGTCGAGGGCGTGATGGTCGACGCGCCCGCGCACCTCGATCCGCTGGGCGTCGTCGAATCGGGCCTCGAGACGATCGCGCGGTCGCGTCTTGCAGGTCAGCACGGATACCTGAAGTGGCACCGGTCGCTCGTCCACACCGATGCGAGCCTGCAGGAGCGAGAGGGCCAGAAGAACGCCACGCTGGCCGAGGCGTCGCGCCGGGCGTTCGAGCGGCGCGGCCTCGATCCTATCGACGCGATGGTGGCATCGCACCTCGCGATGACCGTCTTCGTCGTATCGCTCGACCGCTGGCTCGACCTCGACACCGAAACGGATCTGCCCGAGATCATCCGCGACACCGTGGCGCGCGTGCGACGGTTGGGCGACTCGACCGGCTCTTAGGGGCTGCCAGCGGGCCGGGCACGCAGGTGGATCCGCTTGCCGTCCTTGCTGAAGATCGCGAGAACCTCGGCCGCACCAGGCCCGGCCGCACCCAACCAGTGCGGGGTGCGCGTGTCGAACTCGGCGGCTTCGCCCGGCCCCATGATGATGTCGTGCTCGCCGAGCACCAGGCGTAGCCGACCGCTCAGCACGTACAGCCACTCGTAGCCGTCATGCACACGCAGGTCGGGGTTCACGGCGGACCCGGGTGACGGGAAGGTCACCCGGGCGGCCTGGGCCGGCGACGAGTCGGGCGACAGCTGCTCGAAGGTCACGCTGTCGATGCGCTTCGTGACTCTGGCGACTCGCGGGTCGGGCACCGAACGCGGAACCAGGTCGTCGAGCTCGAGCCGCAGTGCCCGCGCCAGCGGAACGACGAGCTCGAGGTTGGGCGCTCGCTTGCCCGCTTCGAGACGCGAGATCGTGCTCGATGAGATGCCCGTCTGCGCCGAGAGCTCGTCGAGGGTGAGGCCACGCTTCAGCCGCCAGCTCTTCAGTCGAGCCCCGACATCCCGAACAGCATGCTCGGCCAACTCGCCTCCTTGCTGATTCGGCATGGATATTTGCCACGACGCTACCCCACGTCGCAGAGTTGCACCATGATCGATCATGACCACGGAACCGCCGCCGAATACTGGGAAGAGCGCTACCGCGCGGGCACCAACTGGAGCGGCGCTCCCAACATCGCCCTCGTGCGCGAGATCGAGGGGGTGGCGCCGGGAACCGCGCTCGACCTCGGTTCGGGCGAGGGCGGCGACGCGCTGTGGCTCGCCCGCAACGGCTGGGCCGTCACCGCGGTCGACATCGCCCCCGCGGCTCTTGCGGTGGGGGCCGCCGCACAGCAGCCGGGCGACGACATCACCTGGGTCGCCGCCGACCTCGGGCAGTGGGAGCCGCCGGCCAGCTACGACCTGGTGTCGGCGTGCTTCCTGCACTCCACCGTGGGGCTGCCTCGCAATCGCGTGCTGCGGAGGGCTGCCGAGGCGGTCGCGCCGGACGGCGTGCTGCTGATCGTCGGGCACTCGGGCGCGCCGCACTGGACTCCCCCGGAGAACGACGGCTATCACCACGAGCAGGTGGAACTCCCCGACCCCGACGAGATGTTCGCCATCCTGCTCGCGGAAGGCCTGAACCGTGACGACTGGACCGTCGTTACCAGCGCGCTGGTCGACCGGCCGGCGGTGGCTCAGGATGGCTCGGCGACCGTCATCACCGACAGCGTGCTGAAGCTGCAGCGCACCAGCCCGACGAAGTAATCTGGGCGGATGTCCGATGGACCCGGGAGTGTGCCTCGGCTGGTCGCCTGGGATCGCGAGCTGATCGCGGTGCACAAGCGGCTGCGCGAGGCGCTCGAGGTCGCGCGAGACTCGCTGGACGGCGACGGGTCGTCGCCCCGCAACGACCTGCTGCTCTACTGCAAGGGATTCTGCGTGGCTCTGAGCGGGCACCACGTCGGTGAAGACGGTCACCTCTTCCCGGAACTGCGGCGTGAGCATCCCGAACTGAGCGGCACCATCGATGCACTCGAGCAGGACCACGCGATGATCGCCACTCTCATCGTGCAGTTCGAGCGCGCGATCGAATCGGACGCATCACTCCCCGAACTCGAGCGCCACCTCGAGGGCATCGGCGCCATCATGGAGTCGCACTTCCGGTTCGAGGAGAAACGGTTGCTCGCGCCGCTGGAGTCGTTCGCGCTCGACGACGAACCCGCGGCGGTCTTCGGGCCGCTCTGAGCTGAGCAGGTTCGGAGAAGCGCGGTCGCGCTCGCCCCCCTACGGTTGAGCACAACCAGAAGGAGCCACCGTGGCCAAGACCGAATCGTTTTCCCCAGAAGAACGCGCCGCCATGAAGGAGCGCGCCAAAGAGCTGCGGGAGGCCGAAAAGCGCAAGGGCAAGGCCGACGCCGGCGAGAAAGACCTGCTCTCCAAAATCGCGGAGATGCCGGAACCCGACAAGGGCATCGCCACGCGCATCCACGAACTGGTCAAGGAGAGCGCGCCCGACCTGCTGCCCAAGACCTGGTACGGGCAGCCGGCCTGGGCGAACAAGGACGACAAGGTGGTGCTGTTCTTCCAGAGCGCGGCCAAGTTCGGCACGCGGTACGCCACCCTCGGGTTCCAGGACCCGGCGAACCTCGACGACGGCTCGATGTGGCCGACGTCGTTCGCGGTGACGGCCCTCACGGCGGCCGACGAGAAGAAGCTCGCCGCCCTGATCGCGAAGGCCGCCAGCTAGGCGGTCGCCACTGCTGCACCCTCGACGGGTCGCCAGTACCGCCGGCGCAGAACCGCCCGCTCCCCCAGCGTCCACAGGGTGGTCGTCGTGAGATACAGCGCGGCGGCCAGCGGCACGATCGCGGCGAACACGATGGTGAGAAACGGCAGCCAGCTCAGGACGCCCTGCATTTGCGCCATGGTCGGATTCAGCTCGGGCTGGTCCGCGGCAAGGCGAAGTGTCGTGCGCCGGGTCATCCATGCCACTGCAGCCATCACGACGAACAGCGCAACGAAGACCAGCACACCCGGCCACCCCGCATGGAATATCGACGAGCCGAGGGTCACACCGCCGAGGCTCTCGCCGAGCAAGGCATTGCTGTGGTCACCGATGCTGGTGCGGATGAACAGCGCGTACACCAGCGAGATCACCGGCGCCTGCAGCAGCGCGGGCAGGATTCCCGCGAACGGCGACACCTTCTCGGCCTTGTACAGCGCCATGGTCTTCTGCTGCAGCACCTCGGGCTTGCCTTTGTGCTTGCGCTGCAGGGCGGCGAGCTTGGGTGCGATGCGGCGGCGCGCCCACTCCGCCTTGACCTGGGAGACGCCGACCGGGATCAGCGCCGTGCGCACGATTGCGGTAAGGGCGACGATCGCGAGCGCGGCACTCAGGCCGCCGGTGAGGGGGTCGAGCAGGGAGGCGATGCCCTCCACGAGCGCGTACGCGCCTTCGAGCAGTGCCCCGATGGGGGCGAACGAGAATGGGTCCACAATGAGTCCTTCGATGGGGTGACGGATGACGGCGTATGGCCATCCGCTCCCCCGGAACACTCACGAGAAACTCAGACGGCCGCGACGCTCCGTGAAGGGGCTCGAGTGCGCGGGCGGCCTGCGGTGTCGGGATGACTCGGCGCGGGCACCTCGTAGAGAGCCTGCTCCCGGGCCCGGGTGCGCGCTCCGCCGGTCACCACCTGGCTCAGTACCACGACCAGTGCGCCCGCGACGGCGGATGCCAGCACGACGGCCGCGATCGACACCGCGACGGTGGTGACGCTGCCGGTCTGGGCCACCGCAACTGCCACGAACAGCAGCGTCGCCAAAGCGACGAGGCGTGAGTTCAGGCGGTGCATGGGTCAAGCGTATCCTCACACTCTGTAGTACCGAGCGCCGCGGCCGCGATGTGACGCTAGTGCCATGACTACTACCGACGACAACACCGAGTACCTCGACGCCGCGGGCTACCCCGATGGGCGGGGCTACCTCGACGAGGGCACCACACCGCTGGCCGAGTCGATCCTCAGCGACGCCGCCTCGCAGGGCGAATTGCCGAGCGACGACGACGACTTCGAGATCGCCGTGCGCCAGGTGCCGTCTGAGGATCTCTTCGAGGCCACCATCGACGGCCAGCGCGTGGGCCTGGTCAGCTACGGCACGCGCAACGGCACCATGGTGCTGAAGCACACGGTGGTGCAGCCGGAGTTCCGCGGTCGCGGGATCGCCGATCAGCTCGTGGCCGATGTGCTCGACGACCTCCGCAAGCAGGGCACCAAGGTGCTGGTGGAATGCCCGTACGTGCTCGCCTACCTCAAGGACCACCCTGAGGATCGCGACGTGCTCGCCTGAGACTCACTGACCCAATCTGTGAAGTGGGTCGGGGCGATCGTGGCACCCGGCCCCGGCAGTAGCTCGCGCTCGTCGAGCGGTGCACCGAAGTAGGTTGCGAGCGGATCCGCGGTGACCTGGCGCGGGTCATCCCAGATCCGCAGCTGTTGGCGAACGATGTCTTCGATCCTGAACTGGTCGGGCCCGGCGAACTCGATGACGGCGCGAGCCGGCTCCGCGCCCACCGTCGAGACGATGGCGGCCGCCACGTCGTCTGCCGCCATCGGCTGGATGAGGGCGTGCGCCAGCCTGACCGACGAGCCGGTGGTGGCGGCATCGGCGATGCTCCGGATGAACTCGAAGAACTGGGTGGCGTGCACGATCGTGAACGGCTTGCCCGAGGCGCGGATCAGCTTCTCCTGCGACGCCTTCGCGGCGAAGTACCCGCCCTCCGTCTGGGCCAGCCGGTCGGTGCCGACGATCGACAGCGCGATGTGGTGGCGCACGCCGGCGACCGCGCCGTAGCTGATCAGGTTGAGCGTCGAGCCGAAGAAGAACTCGTTCGCGGCCTTCTCGTCGAGGTAGCCGGAGTTGGAGACATCCACAATGGTGTCGACGCCGGCGAGCGCCTGCTCGAGACCCTCGCCGGTGTACGAGTTGACGCCGGTTTCGCGCGACGCGGAGACAACGTCGTGGCCGGCTGCGGTGAGGCTGGCCACGACACGTGAGCCGATGAGGCCGGTGCCGCCGATGACCGCGACTCTCATCGCTGCGCCCATGCCTCGTAGCTGGTCGGGAAGATCTCGGCGTCGGGCCCCGGCGTCAGTTCGCCGTTGTCGGGGTGCGCGCCGAAGTACCCGGCCGAGGGATCGGTGACGACGGTGCGCGGGTCGCCCAGCAGGCTGAGGCCTTCGCGAACCAGGTCGTCGATGCCGAGCTTCTCGGGGCCGGCGATCTCGACCGTCGCGTTGAGCGGAGCCCCTGCTGCCGCACGAGCCACCGCGGTCGCGACGTCGTCGGCGGCGATCGGCTGCATGAGGGCGTGCGAGAGACGCACGGTGTCGCCGTCGGTTGCCGAGTCGGCGATGCCCTTCACGAATTCGAAGAACTGCGTGGCGCGAACGATGGAGTACGGGATGTCTGAGCTCGTGATCAGCGCCTCTTGGGCCACCTTCGCGCGCAGGTACCCGCTGGCCGGGAGCCGGTCGGCGCCGACGACCGAGAGCGCGACGTGGTGACCGACTCCCGCTGCGGCTTCGGCCGCGAGTAGGTTGCCGGTCGAGGTGGTGAAGAACGCGAGCACATCGTCATCCGCGAATGACGGGGAGTTGGAGACATCCACCACCACGTCGGCGCCGGTGAGCGCGTCGGCGAGACCCTCCCCGGTGAGCGTGTTGACGCCGGTGTTCGGCGAGGCCGCGACCGCACCGTGGCCGTGCTCGGTGAGCTTCGCGATGACCTTGGAGCCGATGAGGCCGGTGCCTCCGATTACGACGATCTTCATGACATGCATCCCTTCGCTGGATACCGGCGAGGTGCCGGTCACCAACTAGGACAGGGTGCTGCGCGATTGTGTGACGCTTGTGCCGCAGCCTTGTCTGTCTTCGCGTTCGTGAGGGGCCCGAGTTTGCTCGTCCGGGTTCGCGAGAACACCACAATTCGGCCCCTCGCGAGGCACGAGGCCGAGTTCTAGCTCGCCTTGACCAGTTCGATCAGCAGGCTCGAGGAAACGGGGAGGCTACCGCCGGCGAACGGAGGCACGGTGAGGGCGAAGAACGCGGTCTGCGGGTTACCGATGGCCATGAGGTCGCCCGCCTCCAGTTGCACCAGTGTCGCCTGCGAGATCTGCGACGTGCCGGTCGCCCTGCCCGCGACGGTATAGGGCAGCTCGACGTCGTTGACAGTCACGACGAGTTGACCCGGCTCGACGACTGGCACCTGGAAGGTCACCCGGTAGACCCCGGAGGTGTCGACGGTGAAGAGGGTAGGCGACACCCTGAAGATGCTCGCGCTCGTAGCGGGGCCCGACTGCGGAAACTCGACGCCAGTGCCGGGGGCCACGGTCGCGGGATTGTCGCTGGGGCTGAGCGCATAGAACAGCGCGGCGACACCCGAGCCCGCTTCGCCGGTCGCCCCCACGGGTCCCGGATCACCCTGGATGCCCTGGATGCCCTGCGCGCCGTCGAGGCCGTCGATTCCATCCGATCCGGGCGCACCCTGGACGCCCGCCACGCCCTGAGGTCCTTGCTGACCCTGTTCACCCTCGAGACCCGGCGTGCCCTGCTGGCCCTGGGGCCCGGGCGCACCGTCAGCGCCGGTCAGGCCTTGCGGACCCATCGGGCCGATCGGGCCGAGCTCACCCTGGGCGCCGGTTGCACCTTGAGCACCCGTTGCACCTTGCGCGCCGTCGGTGCCGTCCGCGCCGTCCGCGCCGTCGAGCCCGTCTGTGCCGTCGAGCCCGTCTGCTCCATCAACGCCATCGATTCCGTTCGTTCCATTGATGCCGTCAACACCGTTAGCGCCGTCGATGCCATCTTGGCCGTCCCTGCCGTCCGTGCCGTCCGTCCCATTGGTGCCGTTCTGGCCGTCGGTTCCGTCTGCGCCGTTAAGGCCGTCGATGCCGTTCTGGCCGTCCAGACCGTCGGTGCCGTCGACGCCGTTCAGTCCGTCGACACCGTCAACGCCGTCGACGCCGTCCGTGCCGTTCAGGCCATCGATGCCGTTAGTCCCGTCGACACCGTCCGCACCGGGTGTGCCGGGGATGCCTTGCATCCCGTCCAACCCCTGCGGACCCTGCGGCCCCTGGGGACCCTGCGCCCCAGGCACGCCCTGCGGACCAGCCGGACCCTGCGCGCCCGCCAGACCCTGCGGTCCCATGGGACCGGCCGGGCCGGTCGCGCCCTGAGCTCCGGTCCCGCCCTGAGCTCCCGTTGCACCTTGCGCTCCCGTAAGGCCCTGCGGGCCAGGGAGGCCGTCTGCCCCGTTCGTGCCGTTGACACCGTTCGCGCCGTCAGTCCCGTCCGCACCGTCGACGCCGTTCAGGCCATCCGCGCCATCCGCGCCGTCTGCACCAGCCGGGCCCGCCGGGCCAGCCGGACCAGCCGGACCAGTCGCACCCGTCCAGCCGGTCGCACCGGTGGGGCCGGCCGGGCCGCTCGCGCCCCAGCCCCCGTCCGCGTCGAAGTCGCCCTTCGCTCCGCCGTCGTCTCCCGCGTCAGCAAACTCTTCCGCACCGCGTGCGCCGTCGAGGCCATCAGCACCATCGGCACCCTGGGCGCCGGTCGCACCGGTCGTTCCCATCGCGCCGGCCGGGCCGCGCAATCCCTGCTCGCCCTGTACCGAGCAGCCCACCAGCGGAACGATCAGTGCGAGCGTGACGGCGCTCAGAAAAATTTTGGACACGCTCATGATGTACCCCCCGGTTGCTCTGAGTGTATGTCGGCCTGCGGTGTTCACCTACCGCTCGCAACTTCCCCACTTCGCACCGTGCAGGATAGAGGTCGTGCCAAAGCCCCTTCATCCCGCGATCTTGTTCCTCATCGGCGTGGGCTCGGCCCTCGTCGGCCTCCTTCCGTGGGTGATCAGCGGAATGCGGCTGCCGCTGCAGAATCTCTGGGCAGATCAGTCCGTCACCGACGGCATGCCCATCGTGCTGCTGCCATTCAGCCAGTACGAGTTGTCGTTCATCGTCGCGCTGATCGTGATCGGATCGTCTATCGCCGGGATCATCGGGCGCGCAACTCTGGCGCAAACCCCGCCATTCGGCTTGCTCGCGCTGATCGCGGGAGTTCTCGTCGTTCAGCTGATCGCGCTCGTGCAGACGGCGGTCACCGTCGAGGCGGGGCTTCAACAGATCATCTCGTCGACCTTCTACCTGATCGCGCTCGTGGCTGGCACGTCCGCGGCCATTCTGGTCGGGGTCGGGATGCTCGTGCTGATCGCCCGCGCACCGCGGGCTGGCGCGCTGGTAGCTCTGACCTTCGCCGCCATCGCGCTCGGCTCGTGGATCGGTGGCCTGCTCTTCCCCGTTCCGATCTACACGTCTTCGGTGGAGTACGCCACTGCCGCCAACGTCGCGATCCGTGGCACTCCCGCGGTCGCGATCGGCGCCGCGATCACCTGGGCCGGGGTGCAGACGGCGGGGCGGGTCATCGCGGCGGCCTCGAGCCTGCTGTTGCTCTGGGTGGTCCCGACACTGGTCACCGCCGTCAGCGCTGCGGCCGGCACCCGCATCCTGCTCCCCTACCCCGCTGAGATGCTCGACTACGGCATCAACGTCTTCCGCATGGCGATCGCGATGCCCGATGTCTGGGGGCCGCCGGTGCTGCTCGCGGCAATCGTTGCGGTGATCGGGCTCGTCGCGCGAGCCGCCCTGAGTCGACGAGAACGCACCTCGGCGAGCTAGCTCGCTTGTGCACAACTTTGTTGTGTGCAACCGTTAAGGCATGGCCACCCCAATTGATGTCGCGGACACTCGCTCCCCGCTTGATGACATGGTCTGCTTCGCGCTCTACGCCGCCGCGCGGGCCACCAACCGTCGTTATCTGGCGCTGCTTGCACCGTGGCAGCTCACCTATCCGCAGTACCTCGTGCTTGTTCTGCTGTGGTCCCGCCAGTCGCTGACCGTCGGCGACATCGCCGCGAACCTGCTGCTCGACACCGGCACAACCTCCCCGTTGATTCGCCGGCTCGAGCAGCGCGGGCTGGTTCGACGCGACCGAACGTCGAGCGACGAGCGCATCGTCACCGTCTCGCTCACGGAAGACGGCCAGGCGCTGCGCGACACCCTCGCGCACATTCCCGGCTGCATCGCCGACGCCACCAAGCTCGACGAGGCCACCGGCCGCGGAGCACTGACCGTGCTGCACGAGGTCACGCAGAATCTCGATCACCCCGATGAAAGGACCCATGATGGACTCCATCTACACCGCTGAGGCGCTCTCCACCGGGGCGGGCCGAAACGGTCACGTCACCACCACATCGGGAACCGTCGATCTCGACCTCGCTGTCCCCAAGGCAATGGGCGGCTCGGGCAACGGGGCGAACCCGGAGGAGCTGTTCGCTGCGGGGTACGCTGCCTGCTTCCACTCCGCCGTGCAGGGCGTGGCGCGCGCCCAGAAGATCGCGATCTCCGACACGTCGGTCGGCAGCCGCGTTCATGTGCTCCCCAACGGCGAGGGCGGGTTCGTGCTCGCCGTTGACCTCGAGGTGGTCATCCCCGACCTCGATCACGACCAGGCGCAGGCTCTCGCCGACGCGGCGCACAAGGTGTGCCCCTACTCCAACGCCACCCGCGGCAACATCGTCGTCACGATCACCGTCACGGACGACTGATGCGCACCCTCGCGCGGCTCGCCCTCGGCCTCTTCCTCGTGACCGCCGGTGTCGGCCATCTCACCACGCAGCGGAAGCCCTTCCAGGCGCAGGTGCCCGACTGGGTGCCCCTCGACAAAGACACCGTGGTCGTCGCGTCGGGTGTGGTCGAGATCGCTCTCGGCTCCGGTTTGATCGTGCTGCACAAGCAGAAAACCGCGATGGGACGTCTCGCCGCGCTGTTCTTCGTCGCGATCTTCCCGGGAAACATCTCGCAGTTCGTCACCAAGACGTCGGCCTTCGGGCTCGACACCGACCGCAAGCGTGCGATCCGACTACTGTTCCAGCCGCTGCTCGTGGCCTGGGCGCTGTTGTCGACGAGACGGTAGCTGCCTGTCGATTGGAGCTCGCCTCGTTCGTCACCTTCATGACAGCATCATCACCACGAAGGGACAGCAATGCGATATTCACTTCTCTTGAACTACTCCGAAGCCGCCGGGGCTGAGGTGCCGCCCGAGGTCATGCAGGAGACGATGGCGGCCTTCGACGTCTACGCCAAGTCGCTTGAAGCGTCGGGTGTTCTGGTTGGCGCCGACGTGCTGCAGCCCACCTCGGCCTCGACTACGGTCACCCTCCGCAACGGCAGCCTGCAGATTCAGGATGGCCCGTTCGCCGACACCAAGGAGCAGCTGGGTGGGGTCTTCCTGATCGACGTTCCCGACCTCGATGCCGCGCTCGCCTGGGCCGAGAAGTGCCCGGCCGCGCAGTGGGGCACCGTCGAGATCCGCCCGACCGGCGTCTACTTCGCCGATGGGGCGTGGCAGCCGGCGTCATAGGTGGCCGACTCAGCCGGGCGGGCGGAGGAGGTGGCGCGGTCGTCATACGGACGACTGCTCGCCGTGCTCGCCGCCCGCACCGGCGACATCCCGGCGGCGGAGGATGCTCTCGCCGACGCCTTCGAGCGGGCGCTGCGCACGTGGCCCCGCACCGGCGTGCCCCACAATCCCGAGGGCTGGCTCATCACCGTCGCGAAGAACCGCTGGCTCGACGAGCTGCGACGCGGCCAGCCGGATCTCGAGCCACCCGCTACTTCCGACGCTGCGGACGCGGATGCCTCGCTCACCGACATCCCGGACAAGCGCCTCGAGCTCATGTTCGTGTGCGCGCACCCCGCGATCGACCCGGCGATCCGTACACCCCTCATGCTGCAGGCGGTGTTCGGCTTCGAGGCGTCGGTCATCGCGGCCGCCTACGCGATGCCGACCGCGACGATGGCCCAGCGACTGGTGCGCGCGAAGCGGCGGATTCGGGATGCCCGGATTTCGTTCATCCTCCCCTCCCGAGCCGACATGCCCGAACGACTGCCTGCCGTGCTCGAGGCCGTCTACGGCGCGTATGCGATCGACTGGCTGCCGATCGCGGGGACGACGGTTCGCGCGTCGCTCGCGGCGGAAGCACTGGATCTCGCGCTGCTGCTGGCCCGGCTGCTTCCCGACCCCGAGACGCAGGGGCTGGCCGCGCTGCTCTCGTTCTCACTGGCGCGCTCGTCGGCGCGTGTCGACGGTGGAGTTCTCGTGCCGCTCGCCGACCAGGACTCGTCGAAGTGGGACCCGGCGCTTATTGCGCAAGGTGAGCAGCTGCTGCTTCGCGCACACGAATTCGGCCGTATTGGGCGGTTCCAGTTGGAGGCCGCCATCCAATCGGCCCACAGCGCCCGAGCGTACGGCCGCGAACCCGACTGGCGCACCCTCCGCGGCCTGCATCAGGCGCTACTCCAGATCGCTCCGACGCTCGGCGCCCGCGTCTCGCTCGCCGCGGTGACCGCCGAGGTCGACGGGCCGGCGGAGGGGCTCGCGCTCCTCGACGCGCTGGGCGACCCGCCGTTCCAGCCGTACTGGGCCACCCGGGCACACCTGCTGACCCGCTTTGGTCGAGCCGACGAGGCCGCGGCGGCCTACGCTCGCGCGATCAGCCTCACCACTGACCCGGCGGTCAGGCAGCTGCTGGCGACTCGTGCGGCGGCCCTGCGACTTTACTGAACGAGTTCCACCTGCACCTCGACGCGGTCACCCGGCGCGATGCCCTCGGCATCCCGAACGCTGCGTTTAACCGGCAGCGAGTAGGTGCCGCCCGACTCCCCCGGGAAGATCGAGGTGGTCCAGGTGGTGCCGCCGATGGTCACCCGCACGGGCACCGAGCGGAAGCCGCGCGTCTCGCGGGGCATGTCGGCGATCGGCTCGGCGAACTGAGCCGGGACGGTGACGAAATACCAGTCGTCGCGGCGCGACTCCCAGCGCCAGAGCTCTGAGGTGAAGCGAATCTCGTCCATCCAACTACTCTGCCCGCTGTCCCCGGCGCGCCATAGGGTTGCCGCATGGTCGATCGCTACGAGTCCGTTGCCGAGTTTCTCGAGGCTCAGTCCGACGCGCGGCGCGCGGAGGTGCAATCCATGCGTGAGCTGGTGATGGATGCTGCGCCAGAGGCGGCCGAGATCATCAAATGGAACTCCCCGAGCTACGTCGTCGGTGATGAAGACCGGCTGACCGTGAACGTGTCGGGAGCCGGGCCAACCCGGCTGATCCTGCATCGGGGCGTGGCCGAGGCGGAAGACAAGAA
>Ga0247739_10000325_pt1 | contig 16749 bp, 11 predicted proteins | sample UWRJL058202B2_FD_180943 | JGI IMG/M metagenome (GOLD analysis project Ga0247739, IMG submission 180943) | Plant litter microbial communities from Arlington Agricultural Research Station in Wisconsin, United States - UWRJ-L058-202B-2 | ecosystem: Environmental > Terrestrial > Plant litter >...
GTTGAGCGTAGCTTATGTATGCTCCAGTGGACTTCACTAATTAGTCGGTTGATAAAACAGGATTTCGACATTTAAAAAATAAATATTCGATAAGAGAAATTTTTTTAAAACATGTAGGTTGCAGTTCTTATTTCAAAATTTTATTTTTAGGCAGTTGTACCCTAAAGGTTGTACCATTTTCGTCGGTCGAAGAAACCGAAATATCACCGTGATGAGCTGTTACGATTTCGCGAACTATATATAAACCCAAGCCCAAATTTTTCTTCATATTGCGCTCCTCTTCAACGTGCGGAATTCTGTGCATAAGATTAAATATAGTTTTTTGGCTATCCACGGGAATAGGCATCCCATCGTTTTGAACAGTGAACACAACATGGTCGCCAACGTCTGCGGTAATCACAGTAATAGCTGATTCTATTGAACCGTATTGCAATGCATTGCTAATTAAATTTTGATAAGCCTGACTCAATCGGCCAGCATCCCAATTACCCGTACAGTCACCGTTAGTTTCATTGTGAATAATACGGCCAGGGTGAGAGAGATGAAATTCTTCAACAACCTGTTTTGAAATGTGCGCGAGATTTGCAATTTCAGGAACAATTTTTAACCCACCGCCAATTCGGCTCTGCGTAAAATTCAATAAATTGTCGAGCATTTTATTCATTCGCAAAACACTGTTGTACATTTGCGAGCCTAAACGCACGGAACGTTCATCCGATTGTGTTCCATGCAATAGAAATTGCGCACCTGCGCCAATGGAATTAAGTGGGTCGCGCAAATCATGACCCAGCACTCCGAGAAATATATCTTGCGACATAATCATGGATTCAGTGTAACGCGTGATGGATTCAGCAAGAGCTTGATCTATAGCTTCGTTAAAGCGGATTAGCTCGTTCGCTTGCTCCTGGTTACTGCAGGTATTTTCCATAAACCAAAGTTTTAGAACGCTGGCACGAAGTGCGCGGTATTCAGATGCAAGCAAATCAATTGAAAAACCAGAATTTAATCGGCAATCGGCGTGGATCTCAGCTGGAGTGTCGCCCTCAGGATGTTCCTGGCGACCTTTGGATTTTTCATCGCGCTGGTGATCTGTTTGAGGCTGAGAGACATCGCGCGCAATGGTTCTCAACATTTCTTCTGCATGATCGCGCAATTCTTTTGTAGTCATTTTTGTCGGTTGAATTGAGCGCGCAAAACTCACCCACTCAGCAAGAATTTGCTCCATTTTCTCCAAAATAAATTGGTGAAGTTTCATAAGGGGATTCCGAGTGTTTAAGATGTGATTGAACCGGCCACACTATCATTCTTAATATTACATAACAATTACCAATTAAATGGCGGCAAAGTCACTTAAACAATATCTAACTGGATAATTTAGACGTACTCTGTGCGCGCTACCGCACCGACGTAATGGCGTACCCGTTCGAAAATAGGAGGCTTCGTGTGCCAAATATTTTCAGGATCACGCTTTAACGCGTTTGCTGCAAATAATCGGGCTAGTTATGACAAAAGCCTTCTAATAAACGATTCTGCTTAATTTTTTGAGGATATTTATGAGTGATACCAAAAATACTCAGCTGGAAAATGTATTAACCACTTATCAATCTGAATTATTTGAAGGATGGATGTCCGATTTACTAGGCCGTGTCTCAAGACGCGATAAGCACGCAGAAGCACAGCTCCGTCAGCAAGCCACACAATTTCTCCCTTTATTAGCAGACACCCTCAAAAAATCTACATCACTCAGCATTGATGGCGCAACGTGGGAAGAAATTCGTCATCTGTTGAGCGATATCTCGCAAAATCGTGCTCGCCAAGGCTATTCCTCCATTGAAACTGCCAATTTCGTGTTCTCATTAAAAACGCCACTGTTTAATTATCTTCGTGTTGCGCTTGCAGATAATCCTACGCAACTTAGCGAAGAAGTTGCTAGCACGAGTACCTTGTTCGACAATCTTGGTCTGTTTACGATCGAAATGTTTCAAAAAACGCGTGAACTGATTATCCAACGTCAACAACAAGAGCTACTTGAGCTATCAACTCCTGTTGTTCAACTGTGGAAAAACATTTTGGCATTGCCACTGATTGGAACACTCGATAGTGCGCGAACTCAAGTAGTGATGGAAAACTTGCTACAAAAAATTGTTGATACCGGCGCGCTCATCGCGATTATTGACATTACCGGCGTTCCCACAGTAGATACCTTGGTAGCGCAACATTTGCTGAAAACAATTGCAGCGGCTCGTTTGATGGGTGCAGATTGCATCATCAGCGGTATTCGCCCGCAAATTGCACAAACCATTGTGCACCTTGGTGTGAATCTTGAAGATGTTATTACCAAAGCAACGCTTGCCGACGCATTTGTAATCGCGCTGCAACGCACAGGATCTAACGTCAATCAAATTGAAAACGAGCGCTAGTTGATATGGAACGCATCCCTATTTTACGAATGGGACGACTTTTACTGGTTACCATTCAGGTTGACATGCACGATCGGTTAGCGATGACATTACAAGATGATTTAACAAATCGAATTGTCAGTGACCGCGCTACCGGTGTTCTCATTGATATTTCAGCGCTCGACATTGTGGATTCCTTTATCGGGCGAATGATTAGTAATACTGCAGCAATGGCTAAAATTTTAGACGCGCGTACCGTGTTAGTGGGTATGCAACCTGCAGTAGCGATTACGTTAGTAGAACTCGGGCTTACGCTTGAGGGAGTGAGTACAGCACTTAATGTTGAACTTGGTATTAAATTGTTACAGCAAGGTAATCGGTGATATGACGTTATCGATTACGCACTCAAACGCACGGCGATGGACGTATTGATATGACGCCAAGCCATCAGGCGGCTAATGTGCTGCCACTACACACCGACGAAGATGTTGTTCGTTTACGTAAACAAGTGCGCGAAGATTTGGTGGCTCTAGGTTTTAGCCTGATAGAGCAAACAAAAATGATCACGGCTGCCAGCGAACTCGCGCGTAATACGTTGCGTTATGGCGGTGGCGGTGAAGCACATATTGATCAGTTAACGGATGATGGCCGTCGCGGGCTATCACTCAGTTTTATTGATCAAGGCCCAGGTATTGAAGACATAGCATTAGCGCTCACCGATGGTTACACCAGTGGTGGTGGTTTGGGTTTAGGGCTAAGCGGTGCGAAACGCCTTGCCGACGATTTTGTAATTGACACCGTACCAGGTAGAGGTACCACCGTTAAAATCGCTAAATGGAAACTATTTTGATTCAGTTCGGAACACAGTACGCGTACAGCATTAGTGACCCAAGTGAAATTTATGCGGTGCGTCGATCAGCAGGTTTACTGGCAAAAAGTGTAGGGTTTGGAGAGCTGCCTAAAGCACAGCTTGAACTTATTATCACGGAAGCTTGCACCAACATTATTAAACATGCGCAGCGTGGCAAAATTCTTTTACGCTCGATCTCTTATGAGAATAATTTTGGTGTTGAAATTATTGCAATCGACAATGGCCCTGGTATTAGCGACATAAAGTTTCACATGGAAGACGGCAATTCTACTACTGGTACTTACGGTGGTGGTTTGGGAGCAATGAACCGTCTTACGCATGAATTTGATATCTATTCAAATCAGAGCCAAGGCACGGCTGTCTTGATGGTGATATGGGCCGATAAAGTTCCTCCATCAGATACGCAATGGAAAATTGGGTCGATCTGCTTACCGATTGCCGGTGAAGAAATTTGTGGCGATTCTTGGATCGCAGACACTAACGGCGATAACCTAACCTTATTAGTGGCAGATGGTTTAGGCCATGGCCCGGAAGCAGCAAAAGCTTCGCTTGCTGCGGTGGAAGTGGTAGCTACAAATTCAGCTAAATCGCCCGCCGTCTTAATGGGAAATACACATGCAGCTCTGCATGGAACCCGTGGAGCAGCCGTTGCTATTACGCAAATCGATAAAGCACGTAATGAGATTAAATTTGCAGGCGTAGGAAATATTGCGGTAAGCGTATTTATTGAGGCAGGACGAAAACATTTACTGTCGCACAATGGAATTGTAGGCAGCAATCTACGCAAGCTACAAGAAATGAGTCAGGATTGGGAAGACGACGCGTTATTAATTGCTCACTCAGATGGATTAGGCACGCGTTGGGATTTGGATATTTATCCTGGGCTATCGCGGGCGCACCCAAGTTTAATTGCAGCCGTGTTATTCCGTGATTTTAGCCGTGGAAATGATGACGTCACTATTATAGTGGTGCGAGATATTTCGGAATTCTAGATGACAATTCGAATTTTAACTGTTGCAATAAAATCCGAGCTGGATGTTGTAGCGGCGCGTCAGCGAGCGCGTCACATCGCTACTATTTGTGGATTCGCACCGCAAGATCAGGTTCGAATTGCAACCTCTATTTCAGAACTAGCGCGCAACGTTTATAACTACGCTGGTAGCGGCAAAGTACATTTCACTATTGAAGGCGATACAGCTCCGCAAATCCTGACGATGTACATCGAAGACAAGGGCCCTGGAATTGCCAATCTCGATGAAATTCTATCAGGTAATTATGTTTCCCCCACCGGAATGGGCAAAGGAATTTTGGGCGCGCGGCGACTAATGGATCGGTTTGATATTAAAACTAGTCCACGCGGAACAGAAATTATTTTGCAGAAAATTTTTCCAAAAGACACTTCGCTCATTACTCCGAAAATGAGCGGCAAAGTTTTTTCGGAACTTGCAGCACTTCCCGCTGATGTCACTGTGGCAGAAGTAATGCACCAAAATAAAGAACTGCTGGATACGCTGGCAGAATCAAAAGCACGCCAGGATGATTTAATACAGCTCACGCGTGAACTTGAGGATACCAATCGTGGTGTAGTGGCGCTCTACGCTGAGCTTGATGAAAAAGCCGAGCATTTACGTCGTGCAGACGAAATGAAATCTCGCTTTCTTTCCAACATGAGCCACGAATTTCGTACACCCTTAAGCTCAATTCGCGCACTCTCGAAAATATTATTGGATCGCATTGACGGCGAATTGACCGTTGAACAGGAAAAACAAGTTTTATTTATTTTACAGGGCGCTTTAGGCTTAACCGATTTGGTTAATGACCTGCTAGATATTGCAAAAATCGAAGCAGGAAAAATTGATATTCGCCCACACACATTTAGTGTCAGCGAAATGTTCAGCGCTTTACGAGGAATGCTACGTCCACTCCTTATTTCTGAATCCCTGGATTTGATTTTTAAAGAGCCCGATGTTCCGTTGGAAATGTTTACCGATGAAGCAAAGCTTTCGCAGATTTTGCGAAATTTTATTTCGAACGCATTGAAATTTACTGAAGCGGGTGAAATTACAGTAAGCGTTGCGTTGATTGAAGATAAAGGTTTGTTGAAATTTAGTATTACCGACACTGGCCTTGGTATCGATAAAAAAGATCAGAAAGTTATTTTTGAAGAATTCAGTCAACTTGAAAATTCAATGCAGCAAAAGGTGAAAGGAACGGGTCTTGGTTTGCCGTTATGCAAAAACCTCGCAACCTTATTAAATGGCAGCGTAGCAGTTGAAAGTACACCGGGTATTGGCTCTACTTTTTCGGTGACATTGCCACAACATTATTCAGCGCCTCAGCAACATTATTCTGCACCTAAAAAAGATGGCACTAAACTTGATTCTAATTTATCGGACAACGATGAACGTTCACCCATATTGATCGTAGAGGACAGTCCTCCCACTCAATTGCTCTACCAAAAATTTTTCGCAGACACCGAATTCCGTGTTGTATTTGCCAACACGGTTCGTCAGGCAAAAGACCTATGGCCGTCGGTTAAACCTAATGCCGTTATTCTTGATATTGTGCTTTATGGAGAAACGGCGTGGCCTTGGCTCGCTGAAATTAAAAATGATCCCAAGCTATGTCACGTTCCTGTTATTGTTGCGACAGAAGTTGAAGATAAGCGTAAAGGTTTGTCCCTAGGTGCGGACGCCTACTATGTAAAACCTATTTTTAAACAACAACTTTTAACTACCTTGAGAACTTTAATCGGCAACTCCTTCCCAGAAGCTCGCCACCCGATGCTACACAGCTTTAATGAGGAATAGACACATGCCGAACTCCTATCTAGACGCGCTGATCCTCAATGTGGATGACAACGATGGCGCACGCTACGCAAAAACGCGGATATTGACTCTTTCGGGCTTTAAAGTTATTGAAGCTTCCTGTGGCGGCGAGGCATTAACCAAAGCACATAATAATTCGCCAAATTTAATTCTACTTGATGTGAAATTGCCAGATATTAATGGCCTCGAAGTTTGTCGCCAGTTAAAAGAAGATCCCGAAACAAAAAATATATTAATCCTGCAAACCTCTGCATCGTTTATTGGCTCTGCAGATAAAATTCGTGCGCTGGATGGCGGTGCAGATAATTATTTAGTAGAACCTATTGAGCCCGATGAACTTATCGCTAACGTAAAAGCACTATTGCGTTTGGGCAAAGTTGAGCGAGAGCTACGCGAAGTAGACCGCCGTAAAGATGAATTTCTGGCAATTCTTGCACATGAGTTGCGCAACCCTCTAGGGCCCATACGAAACTCCGTTGAATTATGGCGCAGGCTCGAACCAACACTGAACCCTAACCTTGAAAATGCACGCGACACAATTTCTCGTCACACCAATCACCTCGCACATTTAGTAGATGACTTGCTGGATGTGTCACGTATTTCCAAAGGAAAAATTTCGCTACGTTGGGAAAAAGTAGAACTTAAACATTTTATCAATAGTGCTGTAGAGCAAAGTGCACAAGCGATAGAAAATCGTCATCACCATTTAAGCATTAAATTACCAGACGAAAATATCTGGATCACTGGCGATCAGGTTAGGCTCTCACAAATAGTGGCGAATCTTTTATTAAATGCCGCCAAATTTACTGATCCGGGCGGAAAAATTGAATTATCAGCCAAGGTAGATGGTGACAATATTGTCATTCGCTTAAGCGATAATGGAATTGGAATTGCGAAAAATAAAATAAATTCTATTTTTGAATTATTTGAACAAAGCGGTCATGTTTCCGATCGTGTTCAGGACGGGCTCGGTATAGGCCTTTCGCTTGTGCGCGCATTAGTAAAACTCCATGGTGGCGAAGTACAGGCCAATAGTGAAGGTTTAGGCCATGGCAGTGTTTTTGAAATAGCTTTTCCGATAGAGACTGAAAATGCAGCGGTTAATGTTGAAGCACCGGTGCTAATTGAAGAAGTCATAAAACGAATTTTAATTGTTGATGACAATGAAGACGGAGCCCTCACCCTTGCGCAATTGTTGGAATTAAAAGGTCACGACGTTCAAACCGCTTTTACGGGCGCTGCTGCTATTGAACAGGCCACCGAATTTAACCCTGATATCGTGTTCCTCGATATAGGGCTACCCGATTTTAATGGCTACGAAGTGGCGAAAAGATTGCGCGCATTGCCAAAAGGGGAAGCGTTTTCATTAATTGCATTAACAGGTTACGGGCAAGCGCAGGATCGTCAAACTGCATTAGACTCGGGTTTTGATGATCATTTCGTTAAGCCTATAGATTTCAAAAAACTGGAATCTATAGGGCTTGTAATTTGACGCAATCATCCAATAAATTTGGATGTAGATTGACTGATTTTAGATATTTAATTTCCATCGAATTGACTCGCGAACCAGGTGTTTTTTGGCCTGGCAAGTACTGCGAAAAATAATGCAAGATACGATTAGTAAAGAATGATCGCAAACATAAAATCAGCGCATTATCTTTCTGGATTTACACATATTACGATTTATTAGTGGCAGCACCAGGCAACCGAATTTCAAACCGACTCCCCTTAATACCCTGGTTACTATAAGCACGCACTACACCACCGTGCATTTCAACGATATTTTTCACCACTGCAAGGCCAATTCCCAATCCGTGATTTAAATGATCACTTGACTGCGAAGCTCGACCAAACAAATCGAATATTTTTGGCAATAAATCCGGTGCTATGCCACTACCATCGTCTATCACATTAATGACTACTTGATCCTTTTCCGCACCAAGCTTGATCCAAATATTGCCACCTTGAGGCGTATATTTCGCAGCGTTACTAAGCAAGTTTTTTAACACTTGCAGCATGCGTTTGTGGTCACCAAGAATGTATAAATCATCAAGCGGTGCTTCAATGTGAGTAGTTTGGTTGCGTGCTTGGACAACAGCGCTGTTTTGCTCCAATGCCTCGCCCACTACTTGTTTTATTTCCAATAATCGCATGTCGTTAACAACCAGGCCTCTGGCGTAGTGCGATACATCCGACAAGTCATCTATAAGGCCAATTAACAAATTAATTTGCCGCTTAATGACTTCAGTCATTTTTTGTAAACGCACAGGGTCGGGTTTAGCAAGGCTTAAAATTTCGGCTGCGGCACTTATTGATGAGACTGGATTGCGCAATTCATGTGAAAGGTGCGCTAGGAATTCATCTTTATATTGCGCGGTCAACTGCAAGTTTTTCACCTCTTCGTGCGATTCGTTTGATTGAGCCAAATCTTTCACGCCAATAGAGGGTAACTCTTCAAGTTGCTGAATCACGAAAACAGGTTTTACTTTTCGCTCTGATTCTATAAAGGTGGTGTTAGATTCACTGTGACTTTCACTGGCTTTTTCCAGTAGCTCTTTCATGTCAGAATAATGTGTCAGCTCTATGTATCCAGAGTTTTCAATAAGAATATCAATCACGTATTTTCCAATAATCGATTGCCTTGACACGCTCACCAAATTTAAAAACGCATCATTAACGTCAACAACAACTAATTGTTTGTCCATGACTAGGTGTGGATAAGGTGACGCCCTGAACAACGCCTCAAAATCAACAATTTTCATACTTTATAACACCGCTTTTTTAATAACCTGGAACGCCGAGAATCTTATGGCGAGAAATTTACAGCTTGCACAGTAAGTGAGAATTTATATCGGGTCTGTGCGGTAGCTAGCTAAAGTTTCCTTGAGTGTGTGCGAATTCACCGTGGCGTCAATGACTCTAAGCAGATAGATACCTTGCTCATAGTTAATCGAAAAATCTTTCCGATATAAAAATTATAAGCGTGACAAGTGCGGCCGTTTTTACATTTAGAGCGCGAAAAAATATGCAATATAAGTGAAATAGTGGCGCAAGGTACCACATGGACACCGGAAAAAAATTTTTCATTTCCTATAATAACGTGAGAATTTATTTAAAGAGGCTGCGGTTGTTGAAAAACCCTAGTGCTCGAATAGTCATTACAAGGAGCTTTGGCAGCGTGTAAAAACTTTGGATTTTAAAAAATAATCAAGCGATGTCTTGAACAACTAGGAGAATAGAAATGAAGTGCCCCGCCATTTATGCGAACGAGTCCGAACGCTTAAAAGCATTAACCGCTTATGGACTTGACGATGAGCAAACTATTCGAAGTCTTGACCCTGTAGTGCACATTGCGTCACGAATGTTTGACATGCCGGTGGCGGCGGTAAACATGATCGGCAGCGACCATGTATTTTTTGCAGCGAGTGTCGGTGTTGGTAAGGTGGATATGAGCCGCGATGTTTCGTTTTGCGCACATGCTATCAATCAATATGACGTCATGGTTGTACCCGATGCAACGAAAGATGATCGATTTCACGATAACCCGTTGGTAACAGGACCAAGTCATGTTAGGTTTTATGCAGGCGTTCCCCTATTTTCACCAGATGGCCTGGCGCTCGGTGCGCTTTGCGTGCTTGATGACCGCCCTCACCTGGATTTCTCAGCCGATGACCGAAAACGTTTAGCTGAACTGGCAAAAATGGCTGCGGATCGACTTGAATTGCGACGCATTGAAATATCCTCCGAACGCAGCCGGCCTCAATTTGAGGTATACGCCGGTAAATCTGCAACGCCCGTTATATGGTTCGATGAACGCGGCAAGATCCTAGAATGGAACACTGCAGCTGCAAGTGCTCATGGTTACGAGTTGAGCGATAAAGCCGGCTTATCCTTTGAGCAATTGATTGCCGAACGCGAACGGCCGGACTTCCAATATCTCCTGGAAAAAGCTGCGAAGACCGGTTCACTGGACCAACTTGATATCCCCGCTGAAGTAAACGGCTTGCGTAAAGATGGTTCCGAGTTTCGCTTTGGTTTTGCGCTTTTTGGCTGGCACGACGGCAACCAGTTAAAATTTGAAGCCGTACTCAAAGACCTAACCCTTCAGGAGCGAGAAGAAGACGAACTGCGTCAGCAGGCGAATCTGGATACGCTTACGGGACTCGCCAACCGCGGAAAATTCTATCGCAGCGTGGAAGAAAACCTCATTAAACCTGCTTCCGCTGCAGTAGTCATGATTGATCTAGACGGCTTCAAAGATGTAAATGACATTCTCGGCCACACATTAGGTGATCGAATTCTGCAGGAAGTAGCGCGTCGATTATCGGCATTAGCCGAGTCATATGACGTAGTCGCGCGCATCGGCGGGGACGAATTTGCCGTGCTCTTAGTCGATGTCACTGACTCACAAATCGCCATGCAGTTAGCGAATACCATGATCGCCCACATTGCCCAACCGATTAATGTTGATGGTCACCTCGTGCGGGTCGGTGCTAGTTGCGGAGTGGCTTTAGCACCAACCCAGGCGCAAGAAGCATTGGAGTTGGTGAGTAATGCTGACCTCGCACTCTTCAAAGCAAAACGTTCCGGCCGTGGCCAGGCTTGTTTGTTTACACCGGCATTAAGAATGGAAGCTATGGCGCGCCGCCTTTATGGGCTTGAATTGCATCGCGCTATTGATGAAGGGGAATTTCTACTGTTCTACCAACCACAAATTAATCTTAGCCACGGCTCGTTGACTGGAGCCGAAGCGCTGATTCGCTGGCATCACCCCGAGCGTGGGCTATTGGTGCCAGCCAACTTTTTACCCGCACTCGAAGGCGGACCACTGGCGGCAACTGTCGGCAGTTGGGTATTAGACGAAGCCTGCGCACAAGCTGCCTACTGGCGACGCAACGGCGCACCTTCCTTCCGCATGGGCGTCAATCTTCTTGGAGCCCAATTTCGAGTGGGCGATTTATTTAAAGAAGTGATGGAAAATCTCCAGCGTCATGGTTTACCACCTGAAGCACTCGAACTGGAAGTCACCGAAAATATTGTGCTCGATAACGATGAAATTGTTTTGGACGTGTTGCAACGCTTTTACGATGCCGGAGTTGGAATTGCGTTCGACGATTTCGGAACCGGTTATGCATCATTAAGTTTGTTAAAAAGCTATCCACTCTCGCGAATTAAAATCGATCAAACCTTTGTGCGCGGAATGCTGTCGTCCAAACGCGACGCCTCGGTTATTCGCGCAATTCTCGATATGGCGCGCAGCTTCGATTTAGAAACCATCGCAGAGGGTATTGAAACCGATGAAGAAAATCGCTACCTGACCTTGGAAAAGTGCGACGAGGGACAAGGATATTTATTTGGCAGACCCATGCCCGCACGTCAGTTTGAATTGCTGTTTGGAATTGGTAGCGCCGCAAATTTACAGGCCAAAGTAAGAGCATAAAAAAAGCGGGAAAACTTCTTAAAAGATTTATTCAATCTTTCGTGAAGATTTCCCGCTGAAGCACTCTCTAAAAATATTTCACCATGTAAATCTACTAACACGCATTTTATTGCGACAAGATGCTTACAAATGCAATTCTTTAAAATCCTTGGGTGACATTAAATCGCCAGATGGATACGGGTTATCGTTATAGTCGCTAACCTCACCAACATCTTTGCGTAGAGTGCGTTTGCCTTCAAGTTTACGCAGCAATACATAAAACATTGGCGTAAAGAACAAACCAAAGAAGGTAACGCCCAACATACCAGAAAATACCGCTATTCCCATTACGCTACGCATTTCTGCACCGGCACCGGTTGAAAAAACCATCGGCAATACACCCATGATAAATGCAAAAGATGTCATCAAGATGGGGCGCAAACGCATACGGCTTGCAGTGATCGCCGCTTGAAAAGTTGCCATTCCACGCATCTCTAATTCGCGTGCAAATTCCACAATTAAAATGGCGTTTTTACTCGCAAGACCCGCCAGCACAAATAAACTCACTTGCGTAAAAATATTGTTATCGCCTTTGGTGATCCACACCCCGAAGAGTGCAGACAAAATAGAAAGCGGCACAATGGAAACAACCACTAATGGCAAGGCCAAACTTTCGTATTGCGCGGCGAGAACTAAAAACACCAACAGCAAACACAAGGGCAAAATATAAATAGCCGTGTTACCTGCCAACACTTCCTGATAAGTTAAATCAGTCCACTCAAATACAATTCCAGTCGGCAATGTTTCATTTAAAATTTCCGTGATAGCATCTTGCGCTTGACCACTTGAATAACCCGGTGCTGCATTACCGTTTAAATCGGCAGCGAGATAACCGTTGTAGTGCGCCGCACTTTCAGGACCATAACTTTCTTTCATAGTTAGCACCGCACCCAGCGGAACCATATCGCCCTGGTTATTGCGCACTTTTAAATTAAGCGCATTTGCAGATGTACTTCTGTACGCAGAATCCGCTTGTGCAATAACTTGATAAGTGCGACCAAATTGATTGAAATCATTGACGTAGAGTGAACCTAAATAGATCTGCATGGTGTCAAAAATTTCTTTTACATTTAGCCCAAGTTGTTTGGCTTTAGTGCGGTCAACATCAGCATATAATTGCGGTACATTAATTTTGTAATTTGAGAATACACTGGCAAGTTCCGGGCGTTTTGCGGCTTTTTCCTGTACTTGTTTTAGTACATCGGCAAGTGCTTCATAACCCAAACCAGCGCGGTCTTCAATTTGCAATTTAAAACCACCAGTCGTACCTAAACCGCGAACCGGTGGTGGCGGAAACACTGCAATGAATGCTTCTTCAACGCCTGCAAATTTGGCTTGCAGTTTTTGCGAAATCGCCGCCGCAGAAAGTGCGGCACCTTTACGATCTTCAAATGGCTTTAAGGTTAAAAACACAATACCCGCGCTTGAGCTGTTAGTGAAACCATTAATACTCAACCCCGGAAATTGCACAGCACTTTCTACACCTGCTTCAGCCAAACCAATCGCACCCATTTCACGAATAACTTTTTCAGTGCGCTCAAGCGTCGCGCCGTCTGGTAATTGTGCGAAAGCAATTAAATATTGTTTGTCCTGTGCGGGAACAAAACCTTTCGGAATAATATTAAAGCCAACAGCGGTAATTCCCAGCAACATTGCATATACACCGACTGCTACTGTTTTACGACCCAGAATTTTTCCGACTTTGGTTGAATAATTTCCCGATGCACGCGCAAAGGTGCGATTAAACCAGCCAAAGAAACGGCCAAATATTTTATCCATTCCACGCGTTAACGCGTCTTTCGGTTCATCGCGACCTTTCAATAACAGTGCTGCAAGTGCAGGGCTTAAGGTCAACGAGTTAATGGCCGAAATCACCGTAGAAATTGCGATAGTCAATGCAAATTGTTTATAGAACTGACCGGTTAAACCACTCACAAATGCGATAGGAACAAACACAGCAATTAACGTAAGCGAAATTGCAATAATCGGCCCACTCACTTCCTGCATGGCTTTATAAGTTGCCGCTACTGGCGAAAGACCTTCGTGAATATTTCGTTCGACGTTTTCTACCACGACGATTGCATCATCCACCACAATACCGATGGACAATACCAAACCGAACAGTGATAACGTATTAATTGAAAAACCAAACGCCCACATTAAAGAAAAAGTACCCACAATAGAGACGGGTACGGCAAGCAGCGGAATAATAGAAGCGCGCCAGGTTTGCAAAAACAAAATAACTACCACAACAACTAATGCGAGTGCTTCCAATAAGGTTTTAATTACTGCCTTGATGGAGCTCTTCACAAAAATAGTTGGGTCGTAAACTACGTGGTAATCCACACCTTGTGGAAAACGTTTTTTCAATTCAGTCATAGTCGCACGCACGCCATTTGAAATTTCAATAGCATTTGCACCGGGCGATTGGAAAATTGGAATCGCAACCGCATTTTGGTTATTCAACATCGAATTCAAACTAAATTCTGCGGCGCCCATTTCGATACGAGCAACATCTTTCAAACGCGTTATTTCGCCCGCTGCACCAGCACGCACGATAATTTCACCAAATTCTTCAGGGTTATCCAAACGGCCTTTTGCATTTACCGGCAGCTGTACGTCAACCATATTCGATACTGGAGCGCCACCAATAATCCCCGCTGCGACTTGAACATTTTGTTCGCGTATTGCGCTAATCACTTCACTCGCGCTAAGACTTTTTTCTGCAATTTTTTCCGGGTTCAACCAAATACGCATGGCGTAATCGCCAGAGCCAAATAAACGCACTACGCCAACACCGGGTACTTTTGCGAGTTCGTCTTTTACATTCATTAACGCGTAATTACGCAAATATAATTCATCATAACTTTTATCGGGCGATACCAAATGCACAACCATTGTTAAATCTGGTGCACTTTTTACTACCGTTACGCCAGCCTGACGAGTTACATCTGGCAAACGAGGTAATGCTTGCGACACACGGTTTTGCACCATTTGTTGCGCTAAATCTGCGTTGGTGCCAATTTTAAACGTTACCGTTAGCGTTAACCGACCATCGGTGGTTGCCTGTGAAAACATGTACAACATATTTTCAGTTCCGCTCAACTGTTCTTCCAAAGGCGTTGCCAACGTTTCAGCAATAACTTTCGGGTTAGCTCCCGGGTAGGACGCATTCACCACCACCGAAGGCGGCGATACATCAGGATATTCCGAGATAGGCAATTGAAACATGGAGAGAAATCCGGCGATAAAAATCAACAAAGAAATCACGCCGGCGAAAATGGGTCGATCCACAAAAAATTTGGATATATTCATGATGCGCCTTCCTACTTAGGGCTATGGCAATACTATGGTTTTATTAACGAAAAATTTTATTCAGGGTGTGCGAATCCTGAGCGGATGCGATTTTTATTTAAAATCGCCCGCATTGGTAAAAATTTGGAGAGTGTTACGACTTACTTACGAACTTATTTAAGGATTAGAAGCAACCTGTGCAGGCGCTTTTTCAATACTCGGATTTACAACTGAGTTGGGTCGAACATGCGATAAGCCATTCACAATAATTTTACTGCCTGCAGTTAAACCGGAAAGAATTACGCGTTGGCCCTCATAGTGATCACCCAACGTAATTTCTTGATAGTTGGCAACATTTTTTTCATCCACCACCAACACGAATTTTTTGCTTTGGTTGGTTCCTATTGCGCGATCAGGTACTAATAATGCAGAAACCTTTTCTGCTGAACCCAAACGAACATTGGCAAACATTCCCGCTGTTAAAGCACCGTCGCTGTTATCGAAAACGGCGCGAGCGCGAATAGTGCCACTCGTAGTATCAAGACGATTATCAAAAGAAGTAATGTAACCTTTGTAGACAACATTAGGCGATGATTTAGAAGATTCACTCGACAAGGTTAATTCAACCGGCATTTTTTCAGCGTCTTTGTTATTTCGCACAAATTGAATGTAAGTGCCTTCATCCACATTAAACTCTGCATAAAGTTTGTCATTCGCAACAATTTGCGCGAGCTGCGGCGCATTTGGGCCCGCTTCTACGACATTGCCCACAGTTAATTCCGCACGACTAATACGACCATTAATAGGCGCGCTGATATGTGCGTATTCCAAATTCAATTTGGCCTGGCTCAAAGCCGCTTCACCTTCCTGGACTGCCGCTTGCGCCACTTGGTCGGCACTCAATGCAGATTCATAAATACTTTGAGATACGAGTTTTGCGGTAATTAATTGTTGCGCGCGTTTTAATTCATCGTGAGCCAATTTCGCGCGTGATTGCGCGGTGGCCAGCTGTGCCTGAGCGCGTTGCATAGAAGCTTGGTGTGGGCGAGGATCTATTACAAATAACGGCTGGCCTTTTTTAACTTGCTGACCATCTTTAAAAAGCACTTGCTGGATAGTACCGCTGACCAAGGGTTTAATTGCTGCGCTTTCGACCGGAGATAAGCGGCCAGAGAAGTTAGCCCAACTGCGAATGTCCTGCGGTTGAACGACAACAACATCCACAGCTGGAGCAGGTGGTATGGCGGCCGGTGCGGCGGCGTTAGCACTCGTCACATAGTAAAAACCAGCGATACCGCTCAGTACAGCAGCCAGTGTCAGCTGGAAGGATTTACGAACAAGTAGGTTGGTGTAGGCGAAATTCATGGCGATCTCCTGGTGCTCAATGGTAATTCAGTTGCAACTTGAACTCTTTTGCGAAGTCCAAATACCGCGTTTTGAAAAACTATACGTACCGGTAGGTATGTTGGTCAACAACAATTTTTATTTTGCCTGATTTTTATATCAATGAAATGCACTATTTGGATTGGGTTAGAATAACGAAATATCTGCTAACTCAAGGCTTTACGGGTAATTTATGACATTTGTACCTAATTACAAGAATCTCACAACCCGGTATGTATTTTAAAACGTCGGTTGAAAAACATACCAGTCGGTATCTATACTATGCACACCACTCAGCGAGAAGAGAACTTATGAACGCCCAGGATACCCGCACCTTGCTACTCGAAACCGCACTCGATTTGATTTGGCAGAGCAGCTATAACTCTGTGGGCGTTAATGAAATCTGCAAACAAGCCGGAGTGACCAAAGGTAGTTTTTATCATCACTTTGAGTCTAAAGCCGAGCTTTTCTGCGAAGCTTCCAACCATTATTGGG
>Ga0247739_10000328_pt1 | contig 16683 bp, 3 predicted proteins | sample UWRJL058202B2_FD_180943 | JGI IMG/M metagenome (GOLD analysis project Ga0247739, IMG submission 180943) | Plant litter microbial communities from Arlington Agricultural Research Station in Wisconsin, United States - UWRJ-L058-202B-2 | ecosystem: Environmental > Terrestrial > Plant litter >...
TCCGCTAGTCACAGTAAAATTATATGTTCCTGCTGCAAGACCTGTAACTGTATAACTGGTTCCTGTATTTGTTATTGATTGTGAAGCAAAACCTGTTTGATTTAATGTCCAGTTGCCAGTTGCCGGCAAATTGGTCAATATTACGCTTCCCTGAGTAGCACAAGTCGCTGCAGTGCGTGTACCTACTGCAGGAGGTGTTAATAAAAGGGTGGTTGTAGCAATATCGTCATTATTAGTTAGTCCTGAAATATCTTCAATTATATTTAATGAAGGATCTTTTCCAGTAACTTTTGCCGAATTCACAACTCTTCCCGCAGCCATATCTGTAGCCGTAATAGTATAGCTTCCTGTTAAAGTTACTGTTGCTCCAGGTGCAAGAGAAGCAATTGGACTTCCTGAAATACTTGGTATCAATGGATCTGTAACTTGGATATCAGTTATTGTCACATCTCTTTTATTGGTAATTTCAAAAGTATAATTAATCTTTTCGCCTAATTTACCACACGAAGCCAATGAAGCTTTTTTTACCAAACCTAATTCTGCAATTTTTAATGAATTACTGTTAAAAGCAATAAAAGCACAATCTGAACTTCCTGAAAAAGTAACCACAAAACGATCTACTTGTGCAGCATTAGAAGCATTAATTCCAAATGCACTTGCTTCAATTCCTAACATTCTAATATCTCTGGTTGCTGCAGGAGTAAAAGCGACAGCACCATTATCTGCTCTAAATAAATCAAGACTATAAGTACCAATTGCTGTAACTGTATCAAATTTTATTGACAATATGGTTCCCACTGTGTTTCCAGCTGCATCAATAAACTTAAAGGTGTCATATGCCCCTCCAGGTTCAGCTACCTGAGTAACAATTATATCTGGAATATTATCATTTAAACCGGCAATATTGATATTATTGGTACCAATTTTAAATTCAGCAGTACCTGCTTTTATGTTTGCCATTCCTGTTCCAAGGCTTAAACCATTAGCTCCGTCGGTAAGTCTTGAGGCAAGTTCAGCTCCTGTAGAAGTTGCTCCTGTCAATGCAGGTCGCAAAAAAGCACTTCCGGCTGACTCATCTATCATAGAACCTTGCAGATAGTACATACTTGTGTCTAATCCTAAGGTTTGAATCTTTAGTGCTCTAAATTTTTGAGCATTATAAATTACGCCATTTGTATTTAGCACATTATCATTTACGCCGGTAGAATACGTCGTACCATTCCAGGAAAAAGCCAATAAATTGTTTTCTCTGTCAGGTCGGTTTCCGGATCCGGTTACAGCATTTGATGTCCAATATCCTTTCCAGTCCGTATGAATTCTGGAGACAGGAATAATGGTACTTTGACTTACCATTTTAAAAGAAATCAGAAAAAAAAGTATTCCTAAATTTTTAAAAAATAAAGAACGAATGGTTAAAAGCTTTTTTGGGGACATACAATTTTTAGGGTTGGTTAGTTTGATGTTATTGTGATTTTTAAAGTATTTCTATTAATTAGTTTTGACATTGCATTTTGATTATTTACTACAATAGTCATTATCCGAAAAAATCCGACAACTTTCGATGTCGGATTTAATCTTAAAATATGTGTATTATCTAAACATTGATTTCACTGTATTTATGTGTTCATTTTCTAATATTACTTTTACAAAAATGACCTGATTACTAATACCGAGATTATTTATCGTTAATTGTGTATCACTAATTTTTTTCTTGGTATATAATAATTTACCCGAAATGTCATAAATGTAAACCGTGTCTATATTTTCTTTAGTGGCATTTATCGTTATCGTTTTATTCTGAATCCCAACTAAAACGGCATCTTCGGTGGTTTCAAAATCTCCTGTTCCTAATGTTTTATTTGTATAACGTAAAACAAAACGGTCATTAAAAGTACCTACAGCTGTAGTAAATTTGTAATCACCCTGAGACAGATTTGTTGTTGTTCCCAGTGTTTTGTCTTCAAGAAAAATACTGTGGTTTGCCAAATCTCCATCTGCATTATCAATTGCAATTGTAAAATCACCTTTTATTGTTGACGAATATCCTAATGGTACAATATCACTATAATCCAAAGGCAAAGCACGTCCCTGAATTGCTAACGTTGTTGTTTCATTAACAATACTATAGAAATTTATGTAAGGATTTTGAGTGAAAGTTTTACCATCAAAGTTGTTGTCTAAATCATTTGTTGCTCCGTCGATATAGCCAATTAGAGTTTGTTTAAAGGCTCCTTCATCATTAGACAAATTAAGCCAAACACGGTGTCTTTCTACAGCAGCAGTTTTAAAGAATTGTGTATTGTTCCCTGCTACACGCATACTATTATTGAAAATAGCATTACCAGCTGTTGTTGTAACAGCAAAAAATGATTGTCCTGCAGCAATTTGTCCTAATGGAGTTTCGGTATTAACGCCTCCAGTAGTTGCGCTTTTTGCTTTTGAAGTTGCTAATCCTCCCAATCTGTTGTAAGCAGCGTAGTCATCAGAAGTATATTTATTATTCGTATACACTGTATTATGTGTCCAAAAATAAATAGTTCCTTTTATGAATGAATTGTTAGCGTCTGATAAAAAAGCATTAGCATCTAAAGCCGATGGATATGGATTACCAATTAATTGATAGGTATTAGCTTTTAATGCTTCACCAACAATAATTCCGTTATTTGGAACTCCAATAAAATTTACAGGTTGAGCATATGTTGCTGTAGTCCAGTAATCTTTCCCGTTTGAGTAATTAGAATTTGGTTTAGGCACACGAATTATATATCCTTTTCCAGATCTCATTATGTTATTTCCATTTTCAATCTGCCATCCTGCTCCCGTATAAGACATATATTTATCGCTTAACGTATTTGGAGACAGTACATTTAGTTTTTGTCCTACAACCGGAGATGACCAGTATGTATAATCGAAATTTTTCATTGGTTTAGAGATACGCTCCATTTGGAATGAATCAGCTGCACCAGTATATGTTCCATCATTATTTGTTTGTACTAATGATCCGTTATTTTTTACTACAATTTTACCATTTGTATTTACAATAATGCTTTCGTTAACAGTCAATGTTATATCTGCAGGAATTGTAAATGTTTTACCAGAAGCTACAGTACAAGAACATACTTCTAAATTTCCGGTTAAGGTTAAATCATTATTAACAACTATCGAATTACCACTTGGAATTGCATTATTAGTTCCGTCATATACAACAGCAACATCGATAAAATTGAAGGCAACATTCGCGTCTCCGCCATCTTCTCTAAGACGTACTTCAACTTTAGAATTTTTATTTAACGGATAAGACTGACCATTATTGATTAATGACGTTGCAGTTGTATAACCGTTTTGAGTAAATATTTTTACGCCGTCTATATAAACTTCAGCCACATCATCACAGTTAACTAACTGAATTTGGTAACGTCCGCAAGGAAAACCCTGACGTTTGTAAGTAATCGCAAATTGATCTACATCTATTGGAGCACCTTGCCAATTCGAAGCATAAGAAGGAGATTTTGTCTTGTTCCAGTAAGATTGTGTGTTGATATTTAAATTAGTATCTACATAAGTACCTGCATAACTTGCTGCTATTAATGAAATGTCCGGCAGTGTAAAACCATAAACGTTCCATTTATAATCTCCATAAGGAAATGTAGTATCACCTTTTACAGCACCATACGAAAATGAAACTCTCGCAGATTGTGCATTTTCATAATATTCTAATTGAAAAGTGTGAGTTCCGGCTGTCAATGTGTATTGTGCAGCATATCTAATGTAACTGTGATCACCCCAAGAATTTGTTGGACTCACAGTAACTAAATTTCCATCAATATATAATCTAACACCATCATCACCTCCAATATTAAAACTGTAAGTTTCAGTTGTAGCTACTGTTGTTTGCATTAAATAACGAACATAAAACTTATCGCTTGGTACAGTTCCACAAAAATTGTTTGCTTCTACTGTTGTATCTCCTGTAATGGCAGCCTCGCCAACATTTCTGTCAAAAATTGGTTTTTCTGCAATAGATCCTACATATGTCGTTCTTGCCGGTGTGTTACCTGTGTAAGTGTAAACAAATCCTTTCCAGTAATTAATTCCTGCAGTTTCTGTAGCTGCACATAATGGTGCTGTTCCGTTTACAGTAACTGTTGCAGATGAGTAATTTGAATTTGCATTGCGCAAAGTATAAGTAAATGTTGTCGATCCTGTAAAATTGCTTGCCGGCGTAAAAGTGACATTAGTTGTGCCATTTACAGTAACAGTTCCATTTGATGGCTGTGTTACCGTTATCGCTTGTAAAGCAGAACCTCCAACAACGTCATTTGCTAAAATTGGAATCACTACAGCGGCATTGACTGGTGTTGAAATAGCATCATCATTAGCTGTTAAAGTATTAATGTCTTTCACGGTTCCTGTAATAGCAGGACCTACATTATTACCATTGCCATTTCTTATTTCAAATACATTATAAGTATTGTAAACATAAAATCTTACATAAACAGTTTCAGTAGAAAGAACCGGATTTGTATCTGCAGAAAAATTACCGCTTAAAGTTGTCCAATCTGTAGCACTATTAGTTTCAGGAATCAAAACCTTCACTCCAGTTGCAAAATTAATATCTTTCGAATATCTAACTTGAAATTTTTGTCCGCTTGCCCCTCTGTAAATAAAATTAAATTGTTTAAGATTTAATTGATGATTAGAATCCGGATTTATTTTAAATTGAATGTATTTGTTTGCAGCAAAACTTCCACCATTTTCCGAAGGGTTTGGCCAGTTTCCGGTTTGAAAGAATGCAGTACCGTTATTTTGGTTTTGATAATTAAGTGATGCTCCAGTTGCAGTTATTGGCGAATTAGAATTAACATAGGCATTTGTAACCGGATTAAAACTATTTGAAGCTCCGTTCCAAAGTGATAAAGTATCATCTGTATTGTCTGAAACTGTTACTTTAACCGTTGCTGTTGAGGTTTCGGTTGCATTTGAAATTGTATAATTAAAAGTAGCCGAACCGGTAAAGCCCGCTGCAGGATTGAAAGTGATGGTTTTATCAGGATTAACGATAACTCTTCCCATTGCTGCCGTAGGCGGAGTAGAAATTACAAGAGCTGTAACATTTTCTTTTTTTACGTCGTTATTTAAAATGTTGATGTTTACACCTAACTCCTTTTTAGTGTCGACATTATCATTAATAGCTAAAATTCTTGTAGCATCAAAAGGGGTAACAGTTCCTCTAAGAAGCGGTACAATATTGGTCGATTTTATACCCGTTTTTATTTCAAAAGTATTGTTAGTGCTATAAGAATAAATTCTGATGTAAACAGTCTCCGTACTTAAAACCGGATTTATATCTGAAGAAAAACTTGGACTATATGTTGTCCACGAACCTGAAGATACCGTTTCTGTCATTAAATCTTTAACTCCAGTTGCAAAAGTTGCATCTTTTGAATATTTAATTCTAAATTTTCCGGATCCAGATCTGCTTTGAAAAGTAAAGGTGTTTAAATCTGTTTTTGAGCCAGTATTTGGTTTTATCGCAAACTGAACATATTTCGCCGGATCATATTCTCCACCATTTTGTTGAGGATTTGGCCAGTTTCCTGTTTGAAAAAAAACACTGTCATCATTTTCGAAGATATAGTTTAAATTTGCGCCATTAGATGTTACATTTTGACCGGCAACTGTAGCAACTATATTTGTTGGTGTATATCGATTACTGCCGGAAGCTGCATCCCATTTTACTAAGTCAGCTTGACTAAATCCGATAAAAGGTAAAAATAAAAATAAAAGTAGAGTTTTCTTCATGTTAAATGTTTTCTATCAGGTTGTTATGCTGGCATAAGAAATTGACCGAGCAAAGATAGACACATCTACGTGTTGTATAATATTAGGGTTTTCAGAAGGGCTTAATAATCGATGAAATGTTAAAAAAGTCGTTGAAATACATTAGAAAAAATGACAATTTGTGTTATTTCCTATAAAATCATAAAGTTAAAAATAAGAAAAATCGCTAATACACAGGTTAATTCAAGCTTTTTTTTAAACCGATTGACAAAAAAACGTCTGATATTGTGAATTATCCTCAAAATAGTGATTTTCTGACATTTATGAAAATACGTTAAATTATAGGTTTTTTACGATTGTTATCAGAATTGTAAAAGCGATTTTACGCACAACTTTTTAAAGTAAAAATTTACTCTGGATTTTGCTCCAATTCCTTTAGTTTTTCATAAACCAAATTACTTTCATATCCTCTTCGCAATAAATAATCACAAAATTTCTTTCTTTTTTTCAGACTGTTTTTTTCCTGAATAGTATTCCAGCATCTTTCAGAAAGTTGTTCGAAAGTGTTTTCATATTCTTCAGCAGAAATTTCTTTAAGCGCCAAAGTTATGTTTGTCGATGAAATCTGCCTGATTTTTAACTCGTTTGTAATTCTGATTTTCCCCCAGTATTTTATCCGATGTTTTCCTCTGGCAAAACTACAAGCGAATCGGGTTTCATTTAAAAAATTTTCTTGTATCAAGTGCACGATAACAGCATCCATCTCATCAGAAGTCATTTTCAAATCATACAATTTTGAGATCACTTCGGTATGACATCTTTCCTGATACGCGCAAAAGTGCTCCAGTTTTTGTATTGCTTCTTTAATTGTCATGATTTTATGATGATTTGAGATTCTTAATTTATTGACAAATATTAATATAAAGTAAGAATTTGAAACTAAAATAGTATTATTTTAAGAATACAAAGATAGAAAATTTTCAAATATGTAATTTTTGTAAGTAATTTTTACTTTTATTTCATTAAAAGCCTTTATTTCAGTAACTTAGATATAATGCGTTTTTAAGAAAAAAGATACATACTAATTCTATCCAACTTTTATGATTTTTTTCCTTAAAGATAGTATAAGCCAATTATTGTTTTACACTTAAATACCACCATTATGAAGCTAAAATTATCTTTATTATTCTTTATTGTCTACATGTCTATGTGGGCGCAACTAAAATCTCATCCATTTGCGACAAGCGGTTCATTATATGTTCCTGCGGGAATTACAATTATTAATGCAAAGGCCTGGGGAGGTGGTGGTGCAGGAGGTTCTGCTACTACACCAGCAGTGCTTTTTGGAAGAGCCGGTGCCGGAGGTGGCGCAGGGGCATATGCTGCCGGACCAATTACAGTAATACCTGGATCAACAATAGCTACTGTTGTGGCAGTACAAACTGCTGGTGGACCAGGTAATGGAAATGCTGGTGGACATTCAACAATTACCGGTTTTGAAAATATTATTTATGCCGGTGGAGGTGCCGGTGGAGGAGGCAATACCGCAGGTGGTACTCCAACAGGAGGTGCCGGTGGAGTAGCAACTGTTGCTGCTGGTGTTACTGCAACAAACGGTGGTGCTGGTGTTAACGGAGTAACTGGACTTTTGGCAATAACAGAATCAGGGAAAGGAGGAGATGCTCCTAATACTGCAGGCGGTGGTGGAACTGGTGGAGCTGCTATTAACAGTAATCTAGGTAGTGTTACTACCGCTGGACTTCCAGGAAATCCTTTTGGAGGCGGAGGTAGCGGTGCTGTTCATTCTAATAATAGTTTAGCTACAATCCAAAATGGAGGTGCAGGAGCTCGCGGACATATAATTCTTGAATATACGTGTAACACTTATAGCTTATCGTCAACTACAGCATTGAATACCTGTATTTCTGCAGGAACGACTACCGTAAATCTTACATCATCAGCAGCAAATTTACCTGTAGGAACTTATACTGTAACATATACTAGAGGTAATCCCTCTCAAGCAGGACTAACTGCAACGATGACAGTTACTACTGCAGGAACAGGAAGTTTTACAGCGACAGGATTAACGAATGTTGGCACAAGTACAATAACCGTTACCAATCTGGCATCTGGAGATTGTACTTATGCTGTTTCAGCAGGTAATGTGTCTAACGCATTAACGATTTCACCATTATCTGTTGGAGGATCTGTAACTCCAAATAGAACAATTTGCAGTGGTTTTACAAGCGGCCTTTTAACTTTAGGAGGAAGTACAGGAACAGTTTTAAGATGGGAATCATCAGTAAGTCCATTTTCAACATGGACACCGATTTCAAATACATTAACAACATACACTTCAGGAGCACTTACCCAAACAACGCAATTTAGAGCTGTTGTCCAAAGTGGTACGTGTGCTATTGCAAACTCAGGTGTTGCAACAATAACAGTAAACCCTTTACCTACTATTACACTTGGCGCTGTCGCTGCTGTTTGTACAAGTCCAAATGCTCAAAATACAACTTTAGCTTACAATACACCTATAAATTCTCCCACGAATTATAGTATTGTCTGGAATGCTTCTCCAACAAATAGTTTTGCAGCTGTTAATGATGCGACGTTACCCGCAACTCCCATTACCATTGCTGTGCCTGCAGGAACTCTGCCGGGAACTTATACCGGAACTATAACCGTTAGAAATGCTAATAATTGTACTTCTAGTCCCGGTTTGCCTTTTAGTGTGGTTGTAAATCCTTTGCCAACTATAACGCTTGGTACCGTTGCACCAGTTTGTACAAGTGCAAGCGCCCAAAACACAACGTTAGCTTACAATGCAACAAGTAATTCACCAACGACATATAGCATTACGTGGAGCGGTTCTCCGACAAATAGTTTTGCGCCGGTTACAAATGCTGCATTACCTGCAACTCCAATTACAATAGCCGTTCCAGCAGGAACAGCTGCAGGAACTTATACCGGAACTTTGACTGTAGCAAATGGAAATTCTTGTGTTTCAAGTCCTGGAGTGGGCTTCAGTGTTGTGGTAAATCCTTTACCTACTATTACGCTTGGCACGGTTGCACCAGTCTGTACAAGCGTAAGTGCTCAAAACACAACTTTGGCTTATACGGCAACAAGTAATTCACCAACAACTTACAGTATTACGTGGAGCGGTTCTCCGACAAATAGTTTTGCGCCGGTTACAAATGCAGCATTAACTGCAACTCCAATTACAATAGCCGTTCCAGCAGGAACAGCTGCAGGAACTTATACCGGAACAATCACTGTAGCAAATGGAAATTCCTGTGTTTCAAGTCCTGGAGTGGGCTTCAGTGTTGTGGTAAATCCGTTGCCAACAATTACGCTTGGTGCTGTTGCGCCTGTCTGCACAAGTGCAAGCGCCCAAAACACAACTTTGGCTTATACTGCAACAAGTAATTCTCCAACTACATACAGCATTACTTGGGGTACTTCTCCAACAAATAGTTTTGCAACGGTTACAAACGCATCATTACCTGCAACTCCAATTACGATTGCAGTTCCTGCCGGAACAGCTGCGGGAACCTATACTGGAACTTTGACTGTAGCAAATGCAAATTCTTGTGTTGCAAGTGCGGGTGTTCCTTTTAGTGTCGTTGTAAATCCATTACCAACAATTACGCTTGGTGCTGTTGCGCCTGTCTGCACAAGTGCAAGCGCCCAAAACACAACTTTGACTTATACTGCAACAAGTAATTCTCCAACAACTTACAGTATTACGTGGGGTACTTCTCCAACAAATAGTTTTGCAGCGGTTGTAAACGCATCATTACCTGCAACTCCAATTACGATTGCAGTTCCTGCCGGAACAGCTGCGGGAACCTATGCTGGAACTTTAACTGTAGCAAATGCAAATTCTTGTGTTGCAAGTGCAGGTGTTCCTTTTAGTGTCGTTGTAAATCCATTACCAACAATTACGCTTGGTACTGTTGCGCCTGTGTGTGCGAGTGCAAATGCTCAAAGCACAACTTTGGCTTATACTGCAACAAGTAATTCTCCAACTACATACAGCATTACTTGGGGTGCTTCTCCAACAAATAGTTTTGCAGCGGTTACAAATGCTGCCTTATCTGCAAGTCCAATTAATATTGCAGTTCCTGCGGGAACAGCTGCCGGAACTTATACGGGAACTTTGACTGTAACAAACGCAAATTCCTGTACTTCAACGGGAGTACCTTTTAGTGTGGTTGTAAATCCCTTGCCAACAATTACAATTGGTGCTGTTGCGCCTGTCTGTGCGAGTGCGAGTGCTCAAAACACAACTATAGCTTACAGCGGAACAACAAATTCAGCAACCACTTATAGTATTACGTGGAGTCCTTCTCCTACTAATACTTTTGCACCGATTACAAATCTAGCACTAACTACAAGTCCAATTATAATCACAGTCCCTGCAGGAACTCTTGCCGGAACTTACAATGGAACTATTACCGTAACAAATCCAAATTCATGTACTTCTAATCCAGGAGTTAATTTTAATGTCGTTGTATATCCTTTGCCTGCTTCGCCTGTCATCGGAACAATAACAAATGCAACATGTCTTGTTGCTACAGGTAGTGTTGCTTTAAGCGGATTACCTTCGGGAGGAATATTGACAAGATATCCCGGCGCTATTGTAGAACCTTATACAGGAACAACTACTACTATTTCCGGGCTTTCGCCGAATACCTACACATTTACAGTTAGTAATAGTAATTGTACTTCATTGATTTCAGCAAATGCCGTAATATCAGGAGTAATTACGAATATCTATACAACTTCATGGTCTAATGGAACACCTACTGAAGACCAGAATATCGTTTTTGCAGGAAATTTTGTTTCAGCCGGTGGTGGTGCAGGAGACATTAGAGCTTGTAGCTGTACTGTAAATTCGGGAGTAAGCATTACAATTGGATCTTTGGATACTTTAACATTAACCAACTCATTAACCAACAATGGAGGAAGCATGATTTTTGAAAATAATGCGAGTTTATTACAAATAACAAATGCTGTTAATACCGGTAATATTACTTACAGACGTACAACTACTCCCATTGTAAGGGGCGATTTTGTGTATTGGTCAACTCCTGTAAATCCACAAAGACTTATTGATGTTTCTCCTTTGACTGCAGGGGATAAATATATGGGATATAATGGAGACAATTGGGTAGTTACTTCCCCAACAAGTAACATGATGATTGGTAAAGGATATATTATTCGTGCTCCACAAACTTATTCACTTACTAATAAAGTCACTTACACGGCTTCTTTTATTGGAAAACCTAATAATGGCGATTTATTTGGAGAAACTGTAGCTGCAGGTAAATTTTATTTAATAGGAAATCCGTATCCTTCGGCCATGGATGCAAATTTATTTTTGGGAGCCAATACTTTTTTAGGCGGAACCCTTTACTTCTGGACGCATAATACTTCTGTCGATTTGGTCGGCGCCTATCGTTATACCTCTGCAGATTATGCCAGTTATAATTTAACCGGTGGTGTAGCTACTGCTGCACCGGCACCAAGTGGAACACCTCAAAACAATAATAGTAGTCCAACAGGTAAAATTGGAGCCGGGCAATCTTTTTTTGCAACAACTATCAATTCCGGAACAGTTGCTTTTACCAATTCAATGCGATTAGGCGGAGTCAACAATAGTCAGTTTTTTAAAACCACAAATACAACAAATGACGCTATTGTCGAGAAACATCGTGTATGGTTGAACATGACGAATACTGAAGGTGCTTTTAAACAAACACTGATTGGTTACATCGAAGGTGCTACTAACGATTTTGAAAATATGTATGATGGTAAAACATTTGATGGTAATCCGTATCTAGATTTTTACAGCATCGGAAATGAGAATAAATATGTAATTCAGGGTCGCGGTTTGCCGTTTGCAGATAATGATATAGTCCCACTAGGTTATCGAAGTACTATTACCGGCGATTTTACAATTTCGATAGATCACGCAGATGGTGATTTAAGCAATCATGCGATTTATCTGGAAGATAAAGTCACTAATACTATTCATGATTTACAAACAGGTGACTACACCTTTTCGACAATGACCGGAACTTTTACAGATCGTTTTGTACTAAGTTATACCAACAAAACATTGGGTAACGGAGAATTTGAAACAACTGATAAAAATGTTTTGGTGGCTGTTCAAAACAAAACAATTACCATAACATCTACTGTTGAAAACATAGCCACCGTTTACATTTATGATCTTTCAGGAAAATTAGTTCATAAAACAACTAATGTTTCTGATACTATTTTAAAAATAAACAACTTAAAAATTTCTGATCAGGTCTTATTTGTAAAAGTAATTTTAGATACAAATGTCACAAAAACTTACAAAATAGTATTCTAAAAAAATAACGTTTAAATCCATAAAAAAGTCCACTTGTAAACAACAAGTGGACTTTTTTTGTGCAAAAAATAAGACATATAGAGGCAAAAAAATTCAATTTTTTATTTTGAAAGATTTTTCTTTAACATTAAATAACGTGTTTATTATACATTTATTCTTTTGTGTGAGAAAAGTTAATTTTTTCAAATAAAACACTTGTACGAAACTGTTTTTTATACTTTATTTGGACTAGAATAATCTTAAAAGGACTACTTTATTTTAAAAAGTTCTGATATTTAAATAGTTAGCTTTTTTAAAAGTTGAGCTGGTTTTTGCATTTTTATTTTAAAAATTTCATTTGTAAATAAAAGCTTTCAAAATGTTAAAATTTAATTTAACACTATTGTGCAAAAACCATTCTAATCAAAAATGCGTAAGTAATTAAATATCAATGTTTTTTATTTGTTAAAGAATAATGGTAGGTTTTTCGAAAATTTAATCACAAATACCACTACAATATGATTAGAAAACTACTTTTACTAGTAAAGCTTTTATTTACTACAATTTTTACTGAAAAAACTTTTGCAACTGGCTTGAAGCTGATGTGTTTTGGGATGTTTTTTGTTGCTTCATTTGCGAATGCAGCGACACGATATTCTGTAGCCAGCGGCAATTGGAATTCTACATCAACTTGGTCTGCAACTGCTAACGGAACTGGCGGTGCAAGTGTACCTCTTGCTGGTGATGACGTTATTATACAAAGTCATACAATTACTGTTACAGCAAATGCCTTTGCGTTGACTTTAACATTTACAGGAAATACTCCTATACTAACAGTAAATTCAGGAATTTCTCTAACTGTAAGCGGAGCTATAATTAATCAATCTTCCGTTTCAAGTTCAAGATCAACAACTATTACAGGTGCCGGAACTTTAAACTGTGCTTCTTTGACTGTTGGTAGTGATGTTAATCCGAGTCAAACTTTAAATACAACTATAACTTCAACTATTTCAAGTTTCAATATAACAGGAAATTTAACACTTTATAGCAGAAGCTACAGGGATTATTTTTGGCAGGCCTATGATACCAATAACGCTTCGTTCAATTTAGAAAGCGGTACTTTAAATCTTGATGGTCAAATTGTAACAAGTAATGAAACGGCGTCAAATACATCTACTTTCTCTATGATAACTGGTGCACAAACAGGAACCTTATTATTAGGGGCTAGTGGGAACCCTTTCAACTTATCTAATACAAGTGTGATAGCGCTTAATGGTACTGGAAATACGGTGAATTATGACAGGGTTGGAGAATCTCAAATAATTTATGGCACAACTTACAGAAATTTAATTGCATCAGGTGGAGGAAATGGAACTAAAACTTTAGGTGCAGCAACTACAGTTAATGGTAATTTGAATATATCAAATGCAACGACAATAAATACTAATACAACAGCAAACAATAACTATGCTCTTACATTAGGTGGTAATTTTACAAATAATGGGACAATTGTTGCTAATGGGTCTGCTATAACATTAATAGGAGGTTCTGACCAAAGCATTGCCGGTTTTACAACAACTGGTCTTGTTTCAGTAACAAAAACAGCTGGAATAGCTACCTTAACAGGAAATGTAAGTAGTACAAATACTGCCTTAACAATAAATGGTAGTGGTGGTACGTTAAATTTAGGAACAAGATTAAATCACACCTTTGCATCAGTAACGCTTACAAACGGTACTTTGAATGGTGGTTCAAGTATTATTAATTTATCAGCTACAAATCCTTTTTCAGGGAATGCAACTTTTACACCAGCAACAGGAACAGTTAACTTGAATGGTACTGCACAAAATTTAGTTCGTTCGAATTTTTACAATTTAACTTTATCAGGAAGTGGAGCTAAAACATTTTCAGCAGTAACAACTATTGACAATCTTTTAACGATAAGCGGAACTGCAAAAGCTACATTGGGAAGTTTTGGAACAACACATACTGCAAAAGGTTTATTAACTGCAGGAACTACTAGATTGTCTGGTGTTTATGGAGGAACATCTTCTTCTGCTCCTGTGGCAAATAGAATTACAGATTATTTTAATACTGCAACAAGTATAGTTACAATTAGTACTGACTCTTGTACGTCTTTCGCCGGTGTAGCGCCAATTACCAAAGTAACATTAAATAGTTTAACTTCTACATCTTCTGAGACAAGTACTATAGCTTATGAAAATATTACGTCTGCAACTACGACATTAAAAAAAGGAGAATCATATTCATTAGTAGTTAAAGGAAACACAACTGGAGATGTAAATGTATATTATACCGCATTCTTTGATTGGAATGGAAATGGCAGTTTTGATACAGGTGAAGGACCAATAAACATTGGTACAATAAGAAATTCTACAGGAATAGATAATAAAACTACATCAGTATATTTTGAAGTTCCTGCGACAGCTACAGGAACTTCTATAAAAATGCGTATTATTGGCCGCCTTGGAGCTTACAACACAACTTCTTGTACTGTAAACGCAGATACAGGTCAGGTGGAAGATTATCAAATTACACTTCAAACCGGATGTGTAGGAACTTTGCCAACTACAGTTAGTACTTCTTCAACAGCATCTACTGTTTGCCCTAATGTACCATTTACGCTTTCGTTAGGAAATACATTTAGCGAGGATGCAACTTACTTATGGGAAAGTGCTCCGTCATTAACAGGTCCTTGGACAAACGCTGCCACACCATCAATTCCTTTCTTTAATAGTGATTTTTCAACCACTCCGGCAGATATAGTACTTACTGGTGGAACAGATACAGAGATTAAGGATGGGGTTTTAGTGTTAACAGATAAAGATTTGGATGGACATTATGGTGGGTTTTTAATAAATAAAGCAAACACTGCTAATATAACCCCATTTACGGCTACTTTCAAATATAGAATATATGATGGTGGCGGTGCAGATGGTATGAGTTTAAGTTACGGTCCAAATTTACCAGCAACTGCCGGAAATGGTGAAAGCGGTGAAGGATCAGGATTGATTATACAATTTGACACCTATGACAATGAAGGAGTAGCAGTAGGAAGTCGCATTAGAGTCGTATATAACAATACTACTATTTTTAATACAGCAATTGATGCTCCCTTTAATTTAAGAACTGCTACTTATAGAAATGTAAATTTATATGTTGATACCAATGGCTATTTAACTCTTGGAATTCAAAATCCTTCAGGAGTAATGACTACAGTAGTTTCAAAATTATTATTAGATGGTTATATTGCCGCTAATAAATCTACATGGAAATTTAAATTTTCAGCCCGTACAGGTGGCACAAAAGACAAACATAGTATTGATGATCTTACTATTACTTACCTGGATTCAGCAATTTCAAAATCTAAATTTACAACTTCGCAAACATCTAAAACCTATTATCGTGCTAAAATAACTTGTGGAACACCTGTAACCTCAGATCCTGTTTTTGTTGATATGACATCAGCTGTTATTACTACACAACCAACTGCTCCGACAGCGGTATGTTCTGGTGCGGGTGTGAGAACAATTACAGTAGCGGCAACAGGATCTGGTTTAATTTACTCTTGGAGAAAAGATGGAGTTGCGCTTATTAATGGTGGTGTAATTTCCGGACAAGGTTCAAATACCCTTACTTTAACAAATCCGTTGGCTGCAAATACAGGTAATTATGATGTTGTTATTACCGGAGCATGTTCATCAACAGCAACATCAAACGCAGTGGCAGTAGTAGTTAATGCATTACCAACGCCTACTTTTTCACCATTATCAGGAACATCAACTTGTGTTGGTACTACAGTTACTTATACAACGCAATCAGGAATGTCGAATTATGTTTGGGGATTGCCTGGTGTTGCAGTAACTGATTATACAATCGCTGGCGGAGGAACTTCAGCAGATAATTATGTAAGCTTGATATATAAAACAATAGGCAGTAAAACAGTGACTGTTAATTACACAAATGGAAATGGCTGTACTGCAACTTCTGCATCATCATCACCTGCAATCACAGTAAACGCATTACCGGTTATTTCACAACAACCATTACCCCTTCCATTATGTGAAGGACAAAACGGAAGCTTTACTATTACAACTTCGGCTTCAAGCCCAACTTATCAATGGGAATATAGCACAAGTGCATCAGGACCATGGGCGATAACAAATGGTGCTGCCGGAGTTTCAGGTCATAATACGGCAAGTTTGTCTCTAACAAATGTTCCGGTTACCTATTCTGGTTATTACGTACGTTGTACAGTAACAAGTAATACTTGTAGTACAATTTCTAATCCGGTTTTATTAACGGTAAATCCATTACCAACAACACCAACAGCAGGAACACCAACTGATGTTACATGTACAACTACTGGAAGTGTAACTTTAACTAATTTACCTTCAGGAAGCTGGACATTAGTAAGGAATCCGGGAGCAGTTGCAACGACTGGTTCAGGAAATACTTATATTGTTACAGGTCTTGCCGTTGGAACATATACATTTGCTGTAAGTAATGGC
>Ga0247739_10000330_pt1 | contig 16651 bp, 14 predicted proteins | sample UWRJL058202B2_FD_180943 | JGI IMG/M metagenome (GOLD analysis project Ga0247739, IMG submission 180943) | Plant litter microbial communities from Arlington Agricultural Research Station in Wisconsin, United States - UWRJ-L058-202B-2 | ecosystem: Environmental > Terrestrial > Plant litter >...
ATGCTGAGTGACAAGTTCTGTTACCGGTAGAAAAAAGCAATTCCAACACTTTATACCTTTCTATCGTGATCGGCCATTTGGGGCGAACTCAGGGTTTTAGCCCCTTAATCCACGGTTACTTCCAGATGTCCCTTAATCATGACTTCATAGCGATCCTCAAGCGGGGGATCAAGAGAGGAAACTCAGTCAATATGAGGCATCTTGTGTGTCGTGTTCTTGTTCCCGAGTAGAGCATAGACAACTTTCAGCTACTTTCCCCAGTTCACTCGATCTTGGGACTTGTCAAGTAGTTTTGACGACGCTTGACTGTGACTATAATTCTAGTTCCTTCTAAAAGACGTCATGTAACAGCCGAATCTAGACTCTCCTTGGGTTGACTTAGAAAGTGTGCTATACCAACCAGTACTAAAGTATTCTTCTCATTCCCTAGCTAGCCTCTCAAACAGATTCTAGCCTATTTCAACGCTTTGAGTGATTTGCAGCTCCGTACAAGTATGACATGGAATTGCGTGCGCAGCAGCACATTGAGCGTCAAGTCTGGGATGCCTTGGATGGCGGTCTACGGTCCCCCGTGCCAAATTAACGGCGAAGCATTGGGCGAAGGTAGCCGGAGAAGATATGCGGCGCCAGGAAGACAATATCTAATGTAGGTTCTATTTTCCAGCCAGAACATCGATCATAGACTGGCAACTTGTGGCTGGTTTATTGCTTCGTCAGGCCTTTGGGCGACTTGACTGATCTGTCGACGTAGGCTGTAATTTTGACATATCCTATCAGGGGAAATTGGACAGATATCGCAAGCACCCTTTCACTTTAAGGGACTTCGAGCATCATTTTCTTCCGGACCAACTTTCTTCCAGATGCTTTCCAAACTGAAAGAGTTGTTCTGTGCTGATCTTCTCAATGATGCCACTGCTAGAGTGATAGGCTCCTTTTCGTGTATAAACCACATACTGAGTGCTCTCAAAGGCATGTAGTTCATTCCTATGATTTTCACTTGTCTGGCCAGTCCTAATAAATGCATCCATTCGATCCAAACCATGTGAGACTAACGGCAAGCACTGTAATCATAGCAAGCTGCTTAATCCGCCTTAGTAGAAAATTTCTGGTACTGGTCAATAAGAGCTTATCTACCTGGAAGTACCAGTGCTATTATACTTCATGAGAGCGTCCAAGTCAGAGTCCTCCGGAAATGGAGATATCATCATGATTTAGCTGTTTTGAAATAACCGTCATATAATATTAGAGTGAGAGGATTTGCTGATGCCAGAAGTCATATCTGAGCCGTTGACTTTTGGTGAACACGAGACTAGAAACAATATCTGATGCACGTGATTCATTTTCCATCTCCTATTCCTTTTGTCATGAAGGGAGGGGACTATCTAATAAGTCTTACTGTACTTAAATGCGAATTATTAGCGGCTTCCTTATCAGAAGTAATATCAAGAGTCTGAAGTTAGCCCTAACAGTAATAACATAGCCAAAGCACCAGCTCCAGCTCAGAGAACTTACAACTGAAAATGAAATATCTATTTTTGGTTTGATTCTATACAAAAGCTAATTTCCAACAATGTCGCTGGGTCAATGAAGACCATGAGTAATCCAAATGCACCCGCCTTTGTACAATACAAGAAGCCTTCCATATGATATGATATGCACGCTCAAGCAAACAGCCACGCTTTGTCCATACTCATTACAAGAATCTCCAATTGAGCACTTTCAACCACCCCCCTCGTCGCCTGACGCATTTTGATATGCATATGCTCCATTTTCCGCACCTGCAAGCCGTAATGCTTCATCCACATACTTGACGAAGTGACTCGGACCACCAACCATATCCACAATGCCACTGCGCTCAAATAATTTGTACAGGTCGCTTCCTGGGGCTGGGCTTTTTGCGAAATACACCTCCGCATGACGGTCTCTATAAGATCGAACAATCTCTTCCAAAACCTGTGTCCCACTACCATCAAGTTCAGTCACACCCCCAATGTCGAATATTATCGTTTTATTGTGCTCCTCTGATCTAATTCGTGGAAGCGCGGGATGTGCTTTCGACGTCCCGTGTATTTCTAATCTTCTGAGACGGTTCTTGAGCAGTCCTGTGTTCGCAAAGGTCAATGGCTCGGGGATCTTCACGATCAAACAACCTTCGATATTTTCAATGGGATTATTTTCGTCTTCCGCATTGGCGAATTTGTTTGTACCTGGAATTCGTCCTAGAATTTGGATTCGAGGTTGGGTAGAGTGCTTTATAACAGACAACAAGGAAAGACCAACACCAATAGCCATTCCAAGAGTGAGGGAATAAAATATTGTTGCGAGAAAGATGATAGTCATCAGCGATAGCTCGGCCCAGCCTTGAATCTTAATGAAAAATGCAATATCATGAGGGGCTTCTTCAATGAGAGACCAGGCCACAACTGTTATCATTGAGGAGAGTACTGCTTTCTAGACTACGTTAGCATAGAGAAGATAAATAGAGGATATAACTTACTGGTAGGTAGTGAAATGCTGGAAGTAGGTAAGCCACACACAGAAGGGTGATAGCGCTGAGAAACACACTACTCATAGGCGTCTTTCCACCAGTACTTGCATTCACTTTACTCCTTCCATAACCACCAAAGGCGGGTAAAGCTCCAAAGAGTGAGCCGACCAAGTTGGCAGTGCCCAAAGCTACTAGCTCTCTGTTTGCACTGAGCTGAATGCCCTGAATACTGTTCTTCCCTTGCTCTCCGCTTCCACCAAGACTTTTGGCGGCCACAGAAGATTCAAAGAATCCAAGTAGAGCAACCAGGAACGAGGTACTCATAGCTTCCTGTATTTTGCGCATGTTTTGTGCTCGAAAGGGCCAGTGAAAGGGAAGCAATCGTCCTCCAGCTGACTTAACCTCGCCCAAAACTTCAAGGCCCTGTTTGTCCCACCCTAGTTGCCAAGTGAAAATAGCTGATAGCACAACTATCAGAAAACGATCTGGAATGTAGGCGACTTTGGGATATCGAGGCTGCAAATGCTTCTTGCCCTCTCTACACGAATATTAGAATCACCACCAAGGAAATATGTTGGACAAGACATACCTAAACACCATAATTACCACAAAACTAACCCCAGCAACAACGCAGGTAAGAAGATGAGCTTTATCCGCGTTCTTGAACAAAAATCGAAGCTTGTCAACGCTACTGCCGTGACTGACACCTGCTTTGTCTGCAAGGTCTGCGAGACCCATCTCAGGAATGAGTTGATCAGCAACAATAACAAAGCCAATGGCCGAGATAAATCCTCTCAGAAAAGGCTTGCTTAGAACGCTGTCCAAGAAACCCAAGCGGGCCAGTCCAGCCAGAAGAATCACTGCCCCCGCAAGACCTGTAACAATTCCAGCAACCCTAGCATGCATTTCATCGTCCCCTTCTCCAGTCTCCCCACCGTCCACACTCGATCTAACCACACTCCCAACTAAAAGACTCCCAGCTGCCTCTGGCCCAACCACCATCTGTGGGCAGCTTCCCAGGATTGCATATATAAGTGGATTAAATACGAATGAGTATAAACCATTGATCGGAGGAACATGGGCTAGGTTTGCCGCGTATGAAAGAGCCATTGGCAGGTAAAACGAGGCCATGGTGAGGGCAGCGACAAGGTCGCCTTGTAAATGTACCCATCTGTATTGCCGAATCCATCCGAGAAATGGTATATAGTAGGCAAGGTACCTGGAAATTTTGGTTAGCAACTCTCCATCACAACTCAAGGTAGGTTCCTACATCTGCCATCTATTCGTGATCCCCGCCTCTTCTGCCAGCCTATACGTTGTACTTCTTTGGATGTTTCTCCCATTTCCAATTCCAACAGAGTGTCTCACACCATCAAAGAATCCCCCTTCCGATTCCCGACTCGCAAAACTTCTCGGCGTTCTGGTCCCGGCCCCTCCAAAGCCAGTGATGCTGCTAGGCCTTGATGTTCCCAGAAGCGGTGTCCTTTCGCTTGCTCCTTTTATTTCAGGTTCATGAAGTGTTGGCAATTTGGAAACATCGGTAAGGTCGTCGGGATGTGTGTAAGGAGTGCGTGGACTTGGACCGGTGCTGATCGTCCTGGCTTCATCGTCGCGGGCACTAGGTATATTTGTTATATAATCAGGAGAGATTGTCTGGTGAACACGGGTTAGTAGTTATACAGATGCGGCATAATCTGCCAGAGGTCCCAGGTTCCTAGAATACGTACAGCGCTTTCTGAGATGTGTAGAGGACTTTTGGCCGTCGGTTGGTATGGCAGACTCGGATTTCGCTCGGAAGAGTTGCGGTCAGAGGGGCCACTGGGTGAGGAGGGTCTAGATGAAGACATGCTGAATAGACTGTCCTATCTATAATGACGAGACATAAGTAAAGCTATTGTTAAATCAAGCTCTAAAAAATATTGATGTTCGGATTAACGTTGAGGCCTCGGACAACACGAGAATCGTCGTGACACTTATCGGCATCCACAATGGAGAACATCAAAGCTAATGGCTGCCCAAAAACTTTAAACCTGGAAGTCTGGAATATATTGACCGGCAGATCAAAACGATGTGTTCAAGCCATCGTACACTGATGCTCCAACTGAGAGTATTGTTTTTGTAAACACTAAAGTTTACTATGTGGTTATTAATCTGGATTCCACAGTACTCGCTCGCACCTTCAACTCCATAGCTTATGCATTTTAAACCAACTTCTTCTATCAGATATATATAAGGTATTTTATTTTAGAGAATTTCTACACATCAAACAATTTCTTCTCTTGAACCTTCTTTTATTAGCTAATTACCTTGTCCTGTGCTGGTGCTGGTGCTGGTGCTGCACCTGCGCCTGCACCTGCGTCATTTTGCTTATGTGAGCTAGTCTTGGCTATTGCTGACATTCAAATAAACTTAACAGGTGGAAGTCACCTGATGATTTCTTTATGTACACAAACGCTAGTTCACAATATGTTCAGCAATCCATAGACATTGGTGCCAAATCCTACACATGTCAGTTTGTACAGCTTAGCATTTAGCTTATTCTCAAACGATCCCTCTTTGTCAATACTTTAATCCGTCTTTCTCTTTTCTTCTCAATTATAATTAACAACAGATATGTTTAGCACCATCTTCTCTTTCCTCCCTGGAGTGGCCTTGATTATCTTGGCCAATGAGGGGACATATTCATGCATTTATCGTATTTATTGCTATTTAGAAAAGAGAAGATACTGATGATTTCAAATGTAGGCTTGACTTGGCCTTGTGGCCGAGAAGAGCTAGGAAGAGGAAGAGGACCCCCCTAGATAACAATGGTGATAACTTGTAGTGGGAAAGTAATTTGATAGCAAGGGTTATAATGAGGTTGATTGGCGATACATGCTGCCTGTTTGACCTTTGAGGTGAGAGGTCTGGAACACTTTCCACGCGAAAGGAGAATTGGTAGATGAAAAAAAGGATAAGGAGAATTTGGAAGATGGGCAAATTATCTAGTGGAGATTTATAATGCTATGGTGCTTAAAGGAATTCTGTTCTCTTGAGGGTAGGGACTTTAGTAAGAAGTAGTAAAAGGTGCGGTGTGGGGACAGAAGCCAATATTGATCCATTCGACATAGGAGGTGATATTTAAGAGACAGCAAAGTCGTATCATTGTAAATTTTGGGGGTTTATAAAAGGGAGACAATAAGGGAGAGGGCGGCGCTAATTTACTACTCAGTTTCCCAGCTTGGAGTTATTGGGCTAAGTTTTAAGTAAATTATAGCAAATCAAGTCGCCGGTCAGAACCAAAGTCTTATATACGCAAACCTCATGTGCTTCTTCCAGTATACTATCGAAGTAACTGAGGCTGAATGGTAAACTCTTCTGAATATCACGAAGGTATCTACTTATGCTCCATGTAGCTGATATTCAGCAAACTTCTCCCAAACTTTGTGATCTATTTTAATTACAAAAAGCAGAAATTTAAGGTCTATAATGAACTAAACTAGGCATATCAACCTGGTCCCTATACTCGCTTAGGTCGGGCAATCTAGGGATATGACTGATGGGATTCAAAGGCCCATAGTTGTCTGGGACTGGTGGTGCAAGATTGGCTTGGTGGAAGTCTGGGATTCTTGGAAGACTATAAAAACCAGTTAACGTTGATTCTCACAGGTCATACTCAACTATGATGGCTTACCTGGTGTTACGAGATCTCTTAGCTTTCTTTGGAGGAGCAGCTGCATAACCATCATTTACTATATTATTTTAGCAATTAGAACATAAAAGTTGATATCATGCTTGACTTACCTTCCTCCAAGAAGCCCCGCAATACTTCGTGCATCTCAGAGCCTCTCCACTCATTTTCCAAATCATTCTCCTTGGTATCCTTCTTCCAAACTCTTACAAATTCGCTCTTACGCTCCGGCGTATCCATTGCCTCGTCCCACAGTCTTTTAAGCTCGCCACCCAGGCCGGCTTTGATTGCAAGTCCCAACAGCTTTTGCATACCTCCATTATATCCCGTAACAGGGCCACGCTTCCGAGGCGTGTTGATGTAAGAGCAGCTGATCCCCTGGTTTTCACATGTCTCGCAAGCAGGTTGTCGTCCACCACATCTTTTCTTCGCGACGCGGCATTGATCACAGGCTTGATCAGCATTTGAGCGGCCTTCACTAGAACGAGCATCTGCCTTGGTTGTTTCGGTTGGATCCTCTGCGAATCGTACCATGTTTGCTGTGGCGGGTTGGGAAGTTGCTGGCGTGTAGAAGGGGGCTTGGCCAAAGGGGAGGGAGTCAAAATAGCCTGCTTGAGCGCTGAAAGGATTACGATTAGACGGAGCTTGAATATCTAATGCAGAAGTTAAGACAGGAGATTGTATACGACGCATGTCTGGCATCTGATTAATTTCCATCTGAGACGAAGGCTGGTCGGTATTTGGGGTTGCTGTTGCTACAGCAGTATCTTGAGTATTGTCAAAGACAGAGTCTAGGATAGTATAAACTCGTGGCTCTTGAGTATCAGACATCTTTATGATTGTTGATTGTTTCGGGACAGAGATTTAGGTGAGTAAGTTGGAAGAAGAGCCAGGGACTGTGCAGAGACGACAGTTCAGAATGTTGTTTGGAATATCTCAACTTGAATTAATTAAGGTTATAAACCGAAAGCCTTGACCTAGGGCTAGAAAGAAAAAGACGCTAGACCCAAATAAGATTAAACTAGCAAAAAAAGATTGTATTGTGAGTAAACAAACAATGAGGCTAGCGCCAAGAAACATCACACACTCAATTTTACGCGTCAGTGATGTCACAGACTTGCAATAGCAGAGTAATAATCTAAACATCATAAAATATTCAGCAAGCTATTGGTCTTGGGTTTCTATAAGGACAGTTTCCTCCTAAAATCAACAATCTGTCTTGACCAGCCTGGCTTAATCCAGGGCCTTCACAAAGTGTTATGCACGAAACAAGCTGAGTGCAAAAGCCTTCTGATGCCTATAAATGCAATAATACTCTGAGTCTGAGTTTGTGTCTGAATATAAAAGCAGTCCCACTCAAGACGGTTGTTTAAAAAGAAAGGTTGTATAGTTTAAGTTTAGGAGGAAACCGTGAGCGATGAGGTGTTACTATTCTTGGTTCTATAGCGCATTCATACAGACAACATATCTACATCTCAAGAATCTCAAAAGCACGCTCAAATCTCGTGACTTATTGATTACATATACTTGAATTAAGATATGCCAGAAGAGCTTCATGTTTGAGTGACCCCTTTCATTAAGCGAGCGCCATGCACGTGACTATATTGGAGTCTTTGGTATAAGAAAATCAAAAGTTTCCTATATTATTGTACGCTACGTTACTTCAAAATTTGCAGTAATATTTACAGAGTCATGGAATTTAAAGAGAAGGTAGAGGAATGGCCAAGGAGTATATTTCATTACTTTATATGCATTGTTATGTGGGAAGATGCTCACCGAATATGACATCGACAAGTCATACCACCTCTAGACGTAGCGCATCATATTGTACATATACGCTTTGTGGTAGAATTGCACTCTCATAGTCGGTAGCATTCGCAGGAAGACTAAGGATGATCTCATTGGTACCACTGACGAAGAACTTTGGATCGAATCTAAATTTGTGGTCGATGTTGTAGCAGATGATCTCAGATCGGACGGCACAGGAACTACTGTGATAGTATCTATGATAATCAGTGCCTTAAGTTTTTCATGTTGTAATTCAGAAAGATGTCTGTACTCACGGGATTATCCAAGGTTGCAACTCATGACCATTGACAACAACAGTATATGGAAGATTGGCGAACGGTTCTGATGCGTTGAAGACATCTGTGTTACCAGCAGCTGTTTTTGCACCAGCGAGCTGCACCGTAAATGTTGCTTCGCGCTTCTTTGCGAATTGCGAAGTTGACAGATCGAACAGGATTGTCCAGTTATTTACATTATCATAGTACGGCTCTTTGCGATTGTGATTTGCATACCCACCAAAAACGCTCCAGTGCACATAATTCAAGTCTTTCGCCGCATCACTCTTTCCAACGGTGTAAGTTACACCCTCTGGGAAGTCTGTGGGGAAATCATAAGCTGCCCAGTAGATACGATACTCGGCTGGGTGCAAAGGATGTGTTGGATCTGGTGTGTTGCCGTGACGGTACTCACCAGATGACTTGTCTGGTGTGCCTATCCGGAATATCTCCGTGCCGGCAGTTTCTTCACGCCATCGAGCATGGGTTGTATGAACTTCGCCGGCGATGACAGCGATAGAGTCTTTGGTGTATTGCCCGAAGATACCGTCAGCGTACACTGTCATTCTGTACGTGCCTGCCTTGACGGATGGAATCTCGACATTTCCAGTAGCTGGGTCAATCTCTGCCCAATATTCTGTGCTGTTTTGTTAGTCTGTTTGTGGGTCGTAAATTGTCATGACTTCTCATAGAGAGCTTACGGTAGGCTTTTGTATCAAGAACGTTGTCCTGGAAATCGACCTCATTCTGCGCCAAAACTGCAATTGGACGCCGCGCACCTTCTGGAAGATCTACATGTCCCTTCCAGGTTGTACGACCGGATGAGGGTACGTAGTTTGGCACGTACTGGGCTATGGAGTCATAGAAATCCGTGTTCCAGGTGGGATCAAAGAACCGAGTTGCATCTTTGCGAAGTGTTTCCATTGGGGTTCCTGGAGCATCTTTATTGAAGTAGTAATATTGCTTTGAGATGTTAGTCACAGTTTAGAAGAGGGCAATATAGATAATACAGGTCCAAACGTGCGGTCAAACCCATCGGTGATATTGGGGGTTCCATCTCCGTGATGGTTGGATACTATATTAGTTAATTTTGTAGCTATGTGTCTCAGGACAAAATTATTTTACCAATATAATTGTAGACAATTCCATCAACAACCAGATCTGAGTGCAATGGACCCCCGAAATACGTATCACGGGTGTTCATTACAAGCCAAGATCCAAAAGTTGCGTTATCTTTGCTCGTTGTTCCATCAGAATAGAGACCGTGAACTTCATGGTCCCTCCATGTATCGGCAAAGGTATACTTGGTGAAGTAATCCGATTCTTGGACAACATACTGATCATCTGGGGTATTGCCAAGATACCAAGTTGCATCTTGCACAACGACCTGCTTGCTAATGGCATTCTTAGATGGCAGTGGCGCATGGTGTTGTTCGTTTGTAACTAAATGCGTCCACAAATTGGTGTTTGGCCTGAATAGAGTTCGGAATTCCTGTAGATTCCTGAGAAACGGCTTGGTCTTATTGTGGTAAACTAGTCTGCTAAATGTATGCAGCCCTGTCTCTCCTTCTCTCAAGAACCAATACTGCTCTAGTGTTTGACCAGTTGGAGGATATGTCTCGCTCAATACAATGCCACCATAGGGTGTGCCTGTTGAATCAATATCCTTGATAAGTTGATATTTGGGAGCAATAGATCCTGGGGTATAGAAGCCAGAAGGGATACAATAGCAATCGAGATAGGGGCCAATTCCTGTGCTTCCTGATGGAGTTCCCAGGAGATTCTGTCCGTCAAGGGTCAGGGCGTAGACTGCACCATTCGCTTTATTAACTGCGGCATAGAGACGGTCGTTCGCGAGAACCAACTCCTTGCTATTCTCAGTTGCGTTGAGGATTGAGAACACAGGAGCAACACAGAGCGTGAGTAACCACGAAATTAAAGAAACTCGAACCATGGAGGAGATGATAATTGCGATTAGACCTAGCGAATAGCTCCAGGGCATACTAATGTTTATGTACTGTACCTTTTTCCCATCATTACTACTCACAGCGGTGGAAAAGGTCGATCCTCCCAAAAATCATACATATCCGACAATGGTACCTGCATCACAGCTCAATCCCCGGGGTAAAAGCATCCGAACTTATGGAATGGTGGGGAAGCGCGGGGTTATTTACATTATTGAGGGAGATCTTCAACATGAGCTTTTAGCGAATAGCGGTGGAGTAGCAAATGAAGGATATTGCGGCTCGGTAATAAAGTAGGTATCAAATCCACCAGTGATATCGATCACTGCGTTGTTGACTCAGAACTTAAGCTATGCCTTTGAATTATAGGAAAAATAATACTTTACGGGAAAATCAAACAAGTACTTGAAATATTCTGTACCTTAAGTTTCGTCCTCCTGAAGTGTCTTATACTTTTTATAGCGTACCACTGGAAAGAAAGAGGAGGCGGATCTTACTATGGTTGCTATGACGTCAAAAAACTCGACTGTACATTTTGAGATGCTAGGTGCTAATTCTCAAATTGTGTCTAGATCATGTTAATCCTTCTATTTGTCAAAATTGACACTGGTGTATGTATGTGTGTTTACTAGAACCGTGGAAGCCTATGCCTCAAGCTAATATAATGGCATCGCTCAGAAACGATATCTAAATGATGCTTTCGTATTGAAACAAGAAAGATTTACTGGAACCAAAGAGAAAATTGAACCATTGCCACTTCTCTATGTCATTGCGCTTGCTGGGACCCCATAACCAAAGATCGCATATGGATATTCATCACCTTAGCTGGGATGGGGACCTGTAAGTTTACTTTCTGCGTTTTGAAGAATCACAACACAATATTTAGTAAAACTGTGTGAGAAGCGAATTTAACATACGGAAGTAGAAACATGATTAGGACTCATTAATTTTGGAGTTTTTGAGTAACATAAATTCTTTCATTTTCGTCTCCTAAGTATACAGAGGAGAGTCACATGATATTGCTACCCCTGAGTGACCGTGGAGTCAGCCAAGCAATCGGGTGGACACCCCGTGAACACGATTACAACAACTGACGTATGTCCTTGGCTGTGATTTTGCAAGTTTTATGCTAAACTCCCAAGCTCCAAAACCCAACAGTAAGAATGCCATGTAGATCAATGGATATCTAAAACACTCGGCTTCATTTTCCTTTTCTCCCATTTCCCTTCTCATAACTACCCACATGAAATCACTGGTTGAACCACTGATAGATATATTCGAGCTCTTGTAACAATGTCTTCCACAGACTTCACAGAAGAAGCAGGACGAAAGAACTACAAAGCTCCTTACTCGAGAACCCACCCAATTCCTACTATCCAGAAGTACCGAGAGAATCGGGGACAGCTTGATGACCAGCAAAAGGCAGCAGAAGAGGCACAACACTCAGGCGAGGACGATTCCAAAACCAAGAGGGCCTTTGATTCTGTGAAGGCCATATTCAAAGACGAAGAACAGGAGTCACCAAAAGGAGACCCATACCCTACCGCAAATCGAAATACAACAGAAGCTGATAGCCAGCCTGGCGAACATGACTCCACCATACCTGGAGCTCCATCTAAGGACTTTGGGGAAAATCAGGATGGAAAGCACAAGGAAGATGATACCACAAAATCTGCGGGACAGGAAGGGGAGAAGCCCAAGGGAAGCAATGGCAAACCTGAGCAGTCTGCCACCGAAAAAGTATCTGAGATATCAGATCCTAAAGAAAAGCGGAAAGCAATGAAGAAGAATGAGCGTGATAGTGGGGGCCGTGTTGTCACAGATCCAGTTACTCATCTGCCATTAGTGATTCGAGATTCTACAGAAAAGGATATGAAACGGGCTCCGGAAAACGAACCAGCTCCTGGGAACTCGGCAAAAACTGCAACGGGGTTGAGCGGGGCATCGAAATCAACAGATCAATTAAAAAAAGAGAATGATCAAGTGCAGGATAGTTATGATGGAATGCAACGAGTATTCCCACCACCTGATTACGAAGATGCAAAGGCAGAGTTACTCCGAACGTTTCAATTCGCTTTGACATTTGGGATCAGCACTATAGCGGTTCTAGCAACATTGGTGGTACTTTTTGCGATTGGCGTAAGGTCACAAACTCGGGTCTATATCTCTTCAGCTGTAACTATTATAGTGGCATCTGGGCTTGGATTTCTTTTGACCTGGGCCGTTCGAGGATGGCTCGGTAAGAAAGTTGAGAGTATTTGGGAAGACGAGGTTTGGGATGCTGCGCGTGCAGAAGAGCAAGATTTGAACAGCAAGGACGGCAAGTTACCAGAATCAGTAGCTTGGATGAACGGGCTGCTTGCTTCGGTCTGGCCTCTGATCAATCCGGACCTATTCGCTTCAGTTGTTGATATGTTGGAGGATGTTATGCAAGCAAGTTTACCGAAAATAATTAAGATGGTGAGTGTTGATGACCTTGGTCAAGGAAGCGAGTCCATCCGCATTCTTGGTATTCGATGGCTTCCTACTGGAGCAGCAAGCCAATCGGTAGATGAGGATGGGAATCTGAAGAAAGGCAATGATAGAGAGGCAAATGACAGGGCTGCACCAGGCCAAGGTGAACAAGAAGACCACGAAGACCAAATCAACCATGAAAACGATAGTCCAGATGCTAAGAAGGACACACAACAGGAAAAGCAAAAGGAAGAGGAGCAACAGGCTATGCGTGAAGGTATGGAGGCTGAGCAAGGAGATTTCGTCAACATAGAGATGGCATTTGCGTACCGTGCTCGATCTTCTGGAAAGACCATAAAGTCAAAAGCCCAGAACGCTCATCTTTACCTCAAGTTTTATCTCCCAGGTGGGGTATTTGTGCCTGTTTGGGTCGAGTTAAGGGGTATGATTGGAACCATGAGACTCCGGCTTCAACTCACACCAGACCCACCATTCTTCAGTCTTTGCACTCTGACATTCCTCGGCCAACCACGGGTGGACATGTCTTGTGTTCCACTCTCAAAGCATCTCCCAAATTTGATGGACGTGCCTCTAATATCATCCTTTGTTCAGTCCTCCATTGATGCAGCTCTTGCTGAGTATGTCGCTCCGAAGAGCCTGACTCTTGATCTGAAAGATATGCTCGTTGGGGACGATTTTAAGAAAGATACAGTCTCAAGAGGTGTTCTCATGATTCTCATCAAGTCGGCCAAGGGTTTTAAAGAGGGAGATGGAGGTATTGGACCAATGAGCGGATCAAGCGATTCTTACGTCACTTGTTCTTGGGGAAAATTTGGAAAGACGATGTCTTCAACGAGGATTATCGAAGGCGAGCAAAATCCAGTATGGCATGAATGGGCTTACATTACGGTAACACCAGCAGAGCTGAATGCCGATGAAAGGCTTCGAATTCAGCTGTGGGACTCCGACAAACACACAGCAGATGATGACTTGGGAAGAGTAGAGGTTGATCTTAAGCAGTTGATGAATAGCTCGGAAACCAAGAACAAAATGTGCGATCGTGAGGATCGTTTTGTAGGCAATGACCCCCATGAAAATATGCCTGGCACAATTTCTTGGGCCGTTGGGTACTTTGCCAAGAGCAGAATCACTGATGAGCAACTCAAGAATCAAAATGAAGACAGCTCGATCAAAACGAAGGACCAGCTCAAGGAACATGTTTCAAAGACGTCAGAAAACAAACTCCGAGAAGCCACAGCGAAGGATGAGACCAAAGAGATCAAACAGCAGAAAGTTCAAGACTATAAGGAGCATGAGGACGCACTTATTTGTGCCTCTCCTCCCGATTCGAACTTGCCGAGTGGAATACTATCAATTCAAATACACAACATCACGGGCTTAGAGGTCGAGTCATTGCAAAAGCGCGATCGGCACAACAAGGACGATGGTGAAAATCGCGAAGATGAGGCTGAACAATCAGACGATCTACCCAGCAGTTATTGCACTATTATATTGAATCACAAGAAGATATTCATGACTAGAACTAAGCCAAAGAACGCTAAGCCTTTCTTCAACGCCGGAACCGAGCGCTTTATTCGGGATTGGAGAACCGCCGAACTTATGGTTGGTGTTCGAGACAACAAAGAGGGAGAGAATGATGCTCTTCTTGGAATCATATTCCTACCACTTGCCAAGGTATTTGCGAAGCGCAGCCAGGTTATGGAAACTTACCGGCTAGTAGGCGGTATCGGATATGGCCGCGCACGTATATCTATGGTATTCCGCAGCGTAGAGTTGAAGCTGCCGAAGGAGCTTCTGGGTTGGGAATATGGTACGCTTGAGATCAAAGCTCCTGTTCAACTTAAAGGTGAGCACCAAGACTTGAAAGACCATCGTATCAAGTTTAGATCAAACATGTCACACGCCAAGATGGTGTCAAATGAAGGTCACTGGCGCCCAAAGCACGACAAAAAGTCGCTATTTCTTCCATGTCGGAATCGATATTCGATGCCCCTTATTATGGAATTCCGCAAATCAGCTCTTGGTCCAGACTCTACGCCTGCATTTGCTGTGTTCTGGTTATCCAATATTCCTGACGAGGAGGAGCGGACAATCACGATACCTGTTTGGAAAGGTGGAAAGGACAATCTGAGGCGAGCAGAAAGTTGTGCTGGATATGAGGGGTTGGAGGATGGCGAGCAACCCATTGCTGAGATCGAAATAACTCTAAAGTTCTGGAGTGGTCTGAGTGGCTATCACAAAAACTTTGCAAAGAAAGCCAAAACTGCTGATATGCGAGATGTTATGGAAATCCTCGACACTGCAAATGATCAAATTGACGCTGAAAAGAATGATGATGGAAGTTTCACGGACGATAGCGAGGATGACAGTACGGACTCGGAATATCGTGGGCCAACCGGCCAATCTCGACAGGAAAAACCAAATAAACTTACGAGTAATACAAAGGACAGCGACACTTCCTCAGAAGAGGACAACAACCCTGAGCCTTCGTCCAATCCATTCAAGCGTGTGAAGCAAAAGGCACAAGATATAGTAGAAAAGAGGCAGGCATCTGACGATGGAGAACGGGGACCTATTGCCCAGATTAAAGACTATCAAGACCATAAAAAGCAGTTGCATCGCCAACATCGGGGCATAATGCAATGGAAAGCAGCCCGAACTGCGGAATGGGCTGTTGGTAAGGTAAGGGTTGGGAAGAGTAAGGCTATATCAGGGGTATTTGACCATGAGGCAAAGGGGGCTGGGATCGAAAGAGAAGTTTAATTGACTGGGACTGCCGCCTATGGTATGTTCTAGATTATACATACGGATTTCATAACTACAGGCCAATGAGTCTTGATTCATAGAGTTCATTTCCCTTTTATTCTTCGGTGAGTAGAACTACGTGACCCATCTCCACTTTCTCTTAATTGCATGAAAGGTTTTTAGTGGTAGAAGACCAGCCTTTGGATTTTGATTACGGTCTTCTACTCTCTACTCTCATTTCAGTGTCTCTCTGGGGTATCCAATATCGCTACTGAAGATCTTACTGGCCCTATAATCTATCTCCTAGATGCTGCTTGTCACCAGAGAAGTATGAACAGGAAGGGGCAACTACTAACCTCATTATGTGAGCTCTAAGTCTCTATGATCCGTCATCTTGCTATCTCTCACTCCTTACAGAGTTCTAAGTTAGTAGTAATTATATGGCAAATGCTGTTGCAACAATGCCACTAATCAATCGTTCACCACTATGACCTCCTCATCCTCACCGTCATCATCCAGTACGTAATCCTCCGCATTACCAAACACAGATCCTTCGTCAATTCTCCCCTCTATTTCAGCCATGCGCATGCGCACATACCGAGAATCCGGCTTTTGCATGGCATACATTTGTGGCGTCATGACTGCAAAGCTTCCACGAGCTTGAGCTTTCAGAAAGCAGAGCTCAGGTGCAGCCACCCACCACACCAAGTTTCCGACATATCTTCTGCGGTAGCTTGTGAAAATAAGAGAAGCCTTGATCAATGCCCATTGACTAAACCCTGACTCCGAATGTCCCAGGAGCAATCGTGTTAATGGTGTATCATCCTTTGGCTGGATAGCACGAAATCGTTCAAAGCAGTCATCTCGTTGAAGTGCAAAGTCGATTCCCTCCTCTTCCTTTTGCTTCTTCGCCCGATTTTTATCATTATACCGCCCCCATATGGCTTTCACACTTGCGATATCTTCTTTCGCCTTCTTAAGGATAGATAGCCACTCAGGATCCTTCGTGGCTTGGCCATGAACCCACTCAGAAAGTTTTGCAAGGTCGTCATCCCAATATTCAGCTGGTGAAAGGTCTCGGTGGAAGTCGGTAAGAACTAGTTCAATTGTTTTCCTTCCACATGAATTAGAGTTCAGCTCCTGGTACGGTAATAAAATACTGAGAAGTGTACTATGTTGCGTTAACTTACTGGGCCACGTCTTTTAACCTATCCATAATCTGTTCTGGTTTGCAACTGAATTTGAC
>Ga0247739_10000332_pt1 | contig 16609 bp, 13 predicted proteins | sample UWRJL058202B2_FD_180943 | JGI IMG/M metagenome (GOLD analysis project Ga0247739, IMG submission 180943) | Plant litter microbial communities from Arlington Agricultural Research Station in Wisconsin, United States - UWRJ-L058-202B-2 | ecosystem: Environmental > Terrestrial > Plant litter >...
CATAAATGCTTCTGCACTCGGTAACGCTCCCGCCCAATTAGCCGCACTGGCCATGATGCGTGATAAAAAAATAGCAGAAACACTCAGAAAAATCGGTGGAGGAAACTTATTAGTTGATAACACACAACAATCTGTCAACAACTCTTCCTGTCTTGCTCTTTTAACTGTGCCCGAAAGCACACAAAAAAACTTTTTCCTTGGAGGAATGGCTGTACAAAGACTGTGGCTTCGTGCTGAACAACTTGGCTTTGCAATACAACCTATGCTTTCACCCTTATTTTTATTCTCCCGTCTCAGTTCATCTGGTGGACTATTAAGCGACGAAATTGATAAACTTGAGGATTTAAGAAGAAGGTTTCGAAGTATCACTAACTTAGGCGAAAATTTATCCGAAATTTTTCTTTTTAGAATTTCCAAAGCCGGGGAAAATACCATGCATACCAAACGCCTTCCATTAAATGAAATTTTGTTAATGGTAAACGACAAAATATAATGGTAGCCAAAATTAGAGCTTACAAAGCCCCTGATGATGTTGATACAAGCATGAGATATATCGAAGGGCACAAGCATGTACTGGAAGCGTATGGAGTAAAACAAGTAACTTCTGCAAAACATGACTGGCTTCTGGACAACGATACCTACGTAATTATTGTAGAATCGGAGAATGGTGACAAAATATATGGAGGTGGAAGAATCCAGATACGCAGTCCTCAGCTAAAACTTCCAATGGAAGGTGCCATTGCCAAAATTGATAGTAATATATATCAATACATGGATAATCTGGGAGACTATAAACTTGCAGAATTCTGTGGTCTTTTCAATTCGAAAGAAGTAGCTGGCTATGGGATAGGAAGTATTTTTCTGGGTAGAATCGGAGTTGCTATTTCCGAGCAGTTTGGTGTAGAAAATTTACTTGCACTTTGCTCCCCTCCTACTTTACGACAATGCCTGAGAATAGGTTTTGGAATTATAAGAGATCTGGGCACCAATGGTACTTTTTATTATCCCAAAGAAGGACTTATTGCAACTGCAATCATAGTAAAAGATCTAAAAAATTTGCCGGATGCAAATGCAGAAGAAAGAGAACGTATATTTGACTTGAGAGCAAATCCTGTTCAATATGCGGTGGAAAAGGGTCCAAAGGGCGAAATAGCAATATTTTATGAACTGGATATGAAAATTTGAGATGTACATAAAATTACTTAGAAGTTTCATTGCGTTAATAATTATACTCTCATCCGACGTAGTATCAGGTGATCCTATACATTTTTCGGGACGCTCAATAATGATTGGCAAACATCTTGAAATTTATGAAGATCCGAGTAATAAACTTACTTACAATCAAATTTTAAAAGTCGGGGATTTCAAGTTAAGCCAGGAAGAAACGCCCAATATGGGTCTTAGCCAATCTACTTTCTGGATCAGGTTTTCCGTTGTAAATAAGTCTGATAAAGCCTCACTTTTTTTGGAACTGGCATACCCCATGATTCACTCCTGTGAATTATATACAATTATCGGCTCTAGAACTGAGATTCAGGACTATAAAGAAACAGATGACTTTAATGCCCGTACCGTCAAACATCAAAATCTTGTTTTTAACCTGAATATTAAGCCAGGAGAAAGTCACAATTATTATCTTAAAGTAAAAGGTTTAAATCAGGTTATACTGCCGCTAATCATACGTGATCAGGAAAATCTTTTTGAGTCTTCTTTGCTCAGCGAAACGATCAACGGCATTTTTACAGGAATCATCCTGGTAATGGTTCTTTATAACATTTTTATCTATTTTTCTACCCGTGATAAAAGTTATCTCTTCTACGTACTTTATATATTATGTGTAGGGTTGGCACAAACGGCGCTCTCCGGATATGCATATAAATATATGTGGCCTTATGCTCCTAGATTTAACTCGGTAGCTACAATTTGGTTTTCGGGATTTGCCGGGATTTTTGCTATGCTTTTTGTCAAAAACTTTTTACAGCTTCCGGAAAAATGGCCTCCCGGAGTTAAAATTTTAAATGTCATAATTGCACTATACTCGTCAACAGGCATATTAAACGTGTTGGGATTTGAGCTTTTGAGCTTTCGTGCGGTAGACGTATCAGGAGGAATTGGAGCAGTTGGTCTTTTCATTATAGGATTCAAATTATCAAAAGAAGATTACAGGCCGGCCAAGCTATTTCTGTTAGCCTGGACTATTTTCCTCCTTGGTTTATTTTTGATGGTATTAAGAAATGTTAATATATTACCATATAATATCCTGACTACTTACACCATGCAACTGGGGTCAATATTTGAGGTTATTTTATTATCAATTGCCCTGGCAGATAAAATTAATATATTGAAAAAAGAAAGGGAAGATTCTGATGCAGAAGCATTAAGAGTTTCAATAGAGAACGAAACAATTATTAAAGGACAAAATATTTCTTTGGAATTGAAAGTTCAGGAAAGAACAACCACACTCATAAAAACCAACGAAGAACTTAATAATACGCTGACACAATTAAAAGATACGCAAACTCAACTTATAGAATCTGAAAAGATGGCATCACTAGGGCAGCTAACGGCTGGTATTGCTCATGAGATTAATAATCCTATCAATTTTGTAAGTTCTAATATCCGGCCTTTGCGCAGAGATATTGCAGATCTTATCCAGGTTTTAGATTCTTACGGTGAACTGCATAATCCTGAAGAAGGTGAGGTTATGAAAAGTAAGCTTAAAGAAATTGAAGATTTAAAGGATGATCTGGATATTGATTACATAAAAACGGAGCTTGGCATGCTTCTGAATGGTATGGAAGATGGTGCGCACCGGACGGTTGAAATTGTTAAAGGTCTTAAATTATTTGCCCGTGTAGACGATACAGATCTTAACATGGTTAATATTAATGACGGTATTGAATCGACCCTGGTTATTTTAAATTATCAAATGGGTACATCTGTTTCTTTGGTTAAGGATTTAGGAAATATACCAAACATTGAGGGGTACGGAGGTAAATTAAATCAGGTATTCATGAATATCTTAAATAATTCTATCTACGTTGCACAAAAAATTGAAGATAGAAAACCATGCATCTGGGTTCGTACCTGGCTCAGAGACGCTGATCATATAGGTATATCTATCCGGGATAATGGTTCAGGAATGACTCCGGAAGTAAAAGCCAAGATTTTTGATCCTTTTTTCACCACAAAGCAAGTAGGAGAAGGAACGGGTTTGGGATTATCCATAGTTTTTAAAATTATAGAAGTCCATAATGGTCATATTACCGTAAATACAGAGGTTGGTGAAGGAACTGAATTTGATATTACCCTTCCTATTTTAAGAAAAAAGAATCTATTTTAAAGTTCAATGAGTGATAAACACATACCTATCCTTTATATCGACGATGAAGAGCACAATCTTCAATCGTTTAAAGCTACTTTCAGAAAGCAATATAATATTACCACTACCACCTCAGTAATTGAGGCGGAGGAGCTTTTGGAAAAGAAAGATTTTATTATTATTCTGGCTGATCAAAGGATGCCGGTTATGACTGGTGTTCAGTTTTTCGAAAAAATAAGAGACAAGTATCCCAAAATTATTAGAATACTTATCACGGGACATGCAGATATCAGTGCTGCAATTGATGCTATTAACAAGGGAGAAGTATTCCGGTTTATTGATAAACCATGGGACTACACTTATGTTGAAAATGCAATTACTCATGCGTACGAAATATACAGAACAAGGGAAGATCTGAGGGAACGAAATATTGAATTACAAAAGGCAAATGAAGAACTTGATAAATTTGTATACAGTGCGTCCCATGATTTGAGAGCGCCGCTCATGTCAATATTGGGAATTGTTAATCTTGCATTGCTGGAAGATGATGTTGTATCACAAAATGAATATCTCGATTTAATACGTAAATCAGTAAAAAAACTCGACACATTTATTATCAATATCATTGATTATTACAAAAATGCCCGTGGAGTTTCGGTCATTTCAGAAATTGATTTTGAAGAGCTGGTTACTGAGGTACGTGCAACGATACAATATTTGCCGGAGTACGGTAATTTGACAATAACCACCAACATCAATCAGTCAATGCCCTTCTTTTCGGATGCCATGAAATTGAGGATTATTTTCAATAATCTGATTAACAATGCTGTTAAGTTTCAGGACATATCGAAACCAAATCCGTTTATTAATCTAAATATTGATGTTTCCCCGCTGGAAACCAGAATTATTGTAGAAGACAATGGCACGGGAATTAGGGAGATTGATCAGGATAAGATTTTCAGAATGTTTTATCGTGCCGGCGCAACTAACAGTGGCTCCGGAATTGGTCTTTATATAGTTCACGAAGCAATTGTAAAGCTTGGTGGTACAATAAAAATATCTTCCGTATATGGAGAAGGAAGTATTTTTGAAATTAGCATTCCTTCTACCAGTAAATAGTTAGTTATGATAATTATCGATATCATTTTAATTGACGACAGTGCATTTGATCTATTTATTTATGAAAAACTTCTCATCAAAAGTGGGATAGCTAATACAGTCAAAACATTCAATTCAGCTCAGGAAGCCCTAAAATATATTGTTAACCAAGGAGTAATGCTTCCTGAGACTGTCATATTACTGGATCTGCAAATGCCGGATATGAATGGTTTTGAATTTATCGACGAATTCGCTGATATATCGGTAGCTATCAAAAATAAGATTAAAATTTTCATGCTTTCATCAACAATTGATACCAGGGATATTGAAAAAGCAAAAGCAAGTCCTGATATTATTGACATGTTGCCAAAGCCGCTTGAGATTGATTTGTTGAAAAAAAAATTGGCACATACATAGACTTCTTCTACAAGAATTTTTAGTAACATCCCCACATTGGGAATATTATCATCTTCAATTTATTATCAATCACTTATAATCTTAAACTTTATTGAAATAATTATAATTATTAATGTATTTTATATAATAATTATAATTTTTGAAGTAAAAATGTGATTCATGGCATAGTTTATATAGGCGAAAAAACATTTTTATTTTAAAGTTAAAAGAACTGCCCAAGGTAAAAATTGCAATTTTCATAAAATTTGAATCCTAGAATTGATAATTTTTCAATTCTTTAAGATTTTTAAAAATTCTTAAAGAAAGATCATTCATTTTTAATGAGGAATATCTTTGGAAAATAAGTGAGAATACCCAATTTGTGTAAAATATACCATTTTTGTCAAAATCACAGCTTCAAATTTATTAGCCAGTGTTTTTATAGAAGTTTTTATATAAAAAATTGCATTTACTGCGCAAGATTTTTATCTTTTTTGATAAATAAAGAAGCCAGGCACACTTTATTTATCGGGCTGTTCCCAGATACACAACAATCTTAACGACCTATGAAAACTGATGACAATACCCTATTCGAAATCCTAAAATTGCATGCTGAATACGTAAGAGAAGTAGATGACAGTGGCATTAAAAAATTATCCGCAGAAATTTACAAAACCAATTCCCACAACTTTGTAAGATGGATTAAAGATGAATTTAATCCCGGTTCCAAATTGAAGAAAACACAACAAGCCTAGTTCTATATAGATGCTTTATTGATTTTTTACTATTTCAATAAAGCATCTATCTCACCCATGAAATATCGTATTACCCACTTTAATATAAACAGATAAATAATTGACCTTATATATCGTTATTTATCTTTAAATTTAGAGTAAAATTAATTTTTACATTTTGGTAATATGATATTAGCAATTTTCAGTTTTCTAAAAGGACGTTTTTCCAAAGATGCGATCGCCGAAGCAAAATCTAACGAGGCACGTATGTCCCGCTATGAGGCTTTACAGCAAATGAGAAATATTGCCAGTAAAAGGGTTAAGAAAAATTAATCAGCATCCCTGGCCGTAATATGCGTCCTTCCCGTGTTTTCTAAAAAAATGTTTATCAATCAGGCTTTGTTTAATTGTTGATACTGCCGGATTGATTTGTAAAGTAAGGAAAGCCATTCTTGCAATTTCTTCAAGTACTATCGAGTTATAAACTGCTTTAGCAGGATCTTTTCCCCATGTAAAAGGTCCGTGACACGCTACCAGTACCATTTCAACTTCTTCCGGATTCAAAGAATCCCTTTTAAAAACATCCAAGATCTGATTACCGGTTTCCAGTTCATAATCTCTTTGAATCATTTCATCCGACATAACCTCCGTTACCGGTATAGACGACGTCAAGTGATCCGCATGGGTTGTACCCAGATTCGGAATCGATTTCATAGCCTGCGCCCAGGCAACAGCGTACGTCGAATGCGTATGGCATACACCGCCTATCAATGGGAAATTTTTATAAAGGAGTGTATGCGTTTTTGTATCTGACGATGGGCGCATATTGCCTTCAACCAGCACATTATCCATATCTACAATCACAATATCTTCTACCCGGAGCTTATGATAAGGCACTCCACTGGGTTTTATGGCAACAACACCGGCTTCTCTGTCGATACCACTAACGTTGCCAAAAGTAACAATCGCAAGTTCCTCCTTTGGAATTTCCATATTGGCTTCATAAACCAACTCCTTTAAATAGGTATATTTTGACATTTCAGATCTAAATTCTTAACTCCTTTAACTACTTAACTCCTCTAACTTCTCATTTATAATAACCCTCACTCCACCGCAACTCATTTTTAAGCTGTCTCAATTTTGTGTTTTTATCAATAACAACAAGCTCCACACCAAACATTTCAGCAAACGATTCAATATATTCAGTAGTAAGATTTTGGCTATAAGCTGTATGATGAGCACCACCTGCATAGATCCAGGCTGCACAGGCGGTCTGCATATCCGGGGCTGGCTTCCAAAGTACGCGGGCAACAGGTAATTTTGGCAATTCTTCCTTTGCCTCCACTGCTTCCACTTCATTGACCAACAACCGAAAGCGATTTCCCATATCAATTAAAGACACATTTAAAGCCGGGCCCGGAGCCGAATTAAATACCAGACGAACCGGATCTTCCTTTCCTCCTATTCCTAATGGGTGAATTTCACAAGAAGGTTTGCCAGAAGCAATACTCGGACAAATTTCCAGCATGTGCGAACCAAGTACCAGATTATTACCCGGACTGAAATGATAAGTATAATCTTCCATAAAAGAATTTCCACCTGGTAAGCCGCTTCCCATCACTTTTAATGCCCGCACCATAGCGGAAGTTTTCCAGTCACCTTCTCCACCATAACCGTATCCCGCAGCCATAAGTCTTTGGGACGCAATGCCAGGCAGTTGCTTCATTCCATGCAGATCTTCAAATGTATTGGTATATCCTTTAAAATTTCCTTCTTCCAAAAATTGCTTCATTCCTAATTCTATCCGGGCAGCATCACGAAGCGAATCATGTCTTTCACCGCCCTTCCTCAGAAATTCTTTTAGCAGATAAGTATCTTCATATTCTTCAATCAAATTGGTTATGCCTTCATCGGAAATGGAATTGATCACAGCGACCAGATCACCGACAGGATAGGTATTAACAGAAAACCCAAAGGTCATCTCTGCTGCTACTTTGTCTCCATCTGTAACAGCTACCTGACGCATGTTATCTCCAAAGCGAGCAAAACCTGCTCCATTCAAATCATGTTTTGCAGCAGCTACACGCGTCCATTCAGCCAGCGAATTAACAATATGACCATCCTGCCAATGCCCGACTATCACTTTCCGGTTAAGCCGCATCCGGGTCATGATATATCCAAACTCCCGGTCGCCATGCGCCGACTGATTCAGGTTCATGAAATCCATGTCAATGTCTGCCCAGGGAATGTCACGGTTATATTGGGTGTGCAAATGCAGCAGTGGTTTTTGCAATATTTGCAATCCCCGGATCCACATTTTAGCAGGCGAAAAAGTATGCATCCAGGCCACAATTCCAATGCAGTTTTTAGTACTGTTTGCATCCTGAATAATATTATAAATTTCATCCGGAGATTTAACGACCGGCTTAAATATTACCCGAACAGGAACCGTAGACAACTGGTCAAAATAAGTACTGATCGTTTGAGAATGTTCATCAACCTGGCGAAGTGTTTCTTCTCCGTACAAATGCTGGCTACCTGTTATAAACCAGACTTCAAATTGTTTTAAATCAAGCATTTGAGACAATTATGACTAATAAGATATTAAATCTGCACTTTTATTTAAAAATTTGTACTCAACAAATTCACCGGCTTCCAGGTACTTTTGATACAAAACCTGATAAACCGCTGCCGTGTCCTGACGAGGATAATACACCGTATCAAAACCTGAATTCATAGCCTGCTGTGCTTCCTGCAATGTCGTATGAATTCCTGATGCAACAGACGCAAACATGGCTGCACCCAAGGCACAAGCCTGTTCAGATTTGGCAACCTTAATTGGCATATTCAAAACATCAGCCAGTGTTTGCATCACAAAAGGGGATTTTTTAGCAACACCACCTATTGCAATTACATCATGAATCGGAACGCCTTCACTACGAAACCTTTCGACAATACTTTTAGAACCAAAAGCAGTAGATTCTACCAATGATTTAAAGATCTTCGCGCTGTCGCTGGCAAGATTTAAGCCTAAAATTGCACCTTTCAGCGTATGATTTGCATCAGGCGTACGACGGCCATTAAGCCAGTCAATGGCCAGAATATCTTTGTCTGTAACAGGTAAAAGAGCAGCTTGCTCAGCCAGGTATGGAATCAGTTTTTGGGATAATTCTTTTGCAGCCTCTTTTCCAAGTAGAGCATTTACAGGAGCAGTTATCAGCTTAGCAAACCATGCATAAATATCACCAAATGCTGATTGTCCCGCCTCCATTCCCAACATGCCCGGCACAACTGAACCATCAACCTGGCCACAAATACCTTTAATTAATAAATGTCCTACCTCATCATTCGGCGCAACCAGCATGTCGCAGGTGGAAGTTCCTATTACTTTACACAACGAATAAGGCTCGATCAGCGCTCCTACTGCTCCCATGTGCGCATCAAAAGCGCCAACACCAATAATTACATCTGTTGGAATACCCAGTTTTTCTGACCATTTCTTTGAGATTATTCCCATTGGTTGATCAGAAGTATACGTTTCGCTGAAAAGTCTGTCACGAAGTCCGTCCAGCAAAGGGTCCAGTTTTGTAAAAAATTCATTAGATGGCAATCCTTCAAATTCCTGATGCCACAATGCTTTATGACCTGCTGCACAACGGGAACGTTTCATTTCTAATGGATCAGTATTACCGGTTAATTCTGCCGAAATCCAGTCACAATGCTCCACCCATGAAAAAGCGTTTTCCCTAATTTCTTCATCCACACGAATTGCACGAAGTATTTTTGACCAAAACCACTCAGAAGAATAAATTCCCCCTACATATTTTGTATAGTCAACAGGCCAGCTATGTGCCAGTTTATTAATTTCTTCCGCTTCTGCATTGGCCGTATGATCTTTCCACAAAATGAACATTCCGTTAGGATTATCTTCAAATTCCGGAAGAAGTGACAAAGGCGTTCCCTCACGATTGACAGCCACAGGTGTAGAACCGGTTGTATCAATTGCAATTCCCCGGATATTTTGCTTTACTTCTTCAGATACAGATGCAAGCGCATTAATAACCGAAAACTCAAGACCTTCCAGATAATCAAGCGGATGCTGACGGAATTGAGAAATAGCCGGATCACAATACTGACCTTCTTTCCATCGGGTATATTCATGAACAGCAGTTCCTGATAACTCTCCTGTATCAGCATTTACAATCAAAGCCCTTACGGAATCTGTTCCAAAATCGATTCCTATTACATAATTCTGTTTCATTTCCAGGTTTTGAAATTCTATTGAGAGCTTGTAGCTCATTAAAATTTATTGCGTAAATAATATATGTCCTAAACTTACAATGACTTTTCTTTTTTAAACTAATCAGATAACAAATATAAATAAATTTACTTATAGTGTACATTTGACACAATTATATTTAAACTAATTTTCAAACTCTGATTGTACATCTATTTGTGGTTTAGTTGTTCAGACTGCAATAATTATGAAAAGCTATAACTATACTTTCTGCATTGAATCGGGCATAAAATGCCAGAATGAATGAAACTTTTCCTTATACTTTAAAACATTCAATTTATACAACGCTGCTTTTTTAGTTGCGCTCTGACTATTTTTCTCTCCTGTATCAATCAGCAATCCGGTAGAAAGTATTTTCCGGCTGAAATTCCGCCGGTCAATCGGAATATTGTAAATGGCTTCGTACAATTTTTGAAGATGCGGTATGGTAAATCTTTCAGGCAATAATTCAAAACCGATAGGATGCAAAGCAGCTTTATAACGCAGATGTTCAATAGCCCGGATAACCATATTTTCATGATCAAATATCAGCTCCGGTCGGTTATCCAAACTTATCCATGATGCATTATGACTTTTAATTGCTTCTGAATCATGCTCTTCTATTTGTATCAAAGCAAAAAAAACGACAGATACCGTACGTTCACCAGGATCACGTTTTACCTTGCCGTAAGTTTCCAGCTGCTCAACATAGATATTTCTTAAGCCGGTAAGATCGTATAAAATCCGCGCTGCACCATCTTCCAGATCTTCATCAGGATTAAGAAATCCACCCATTAAAGACCATTTTCCTTTTTCAGGTTCAAAATTTCTTTTGATCAGTAAAAGCTTCAAATCTTTTCCGTCAAAACCAAAAATAATACAATCAATTGCTAATAGAATTCTGGTTGCGTGAGGATAACTGGTCATGCCTGATCAATAGTGAAATTTGGTATCTAATTAATATTTATCAAATATAACCGATATGGCAGGTGCTATTATAAACCTGATGAAATTTCCTGCTTTAACAATACATCCAAACAAACACCAGGATGATAATTAATATTTAACAAAATGGTAAAGAGGCAATTTGCATAAGGGATTGCCTCTTTTTGTTATTTTGGGCTCTTACAAAAACAAAAATAAAATTCCGTTTAAAATTTTGATCAGACATAATGCCTGAATCCAAGTAAATCACCCAATATTTATTCTTATTAGTTCTTTAATCAATCGTTTTATGAAAAAATTAATTTTCTTTTTTACAATTCTTCTTTTTCTAAGTCAATTTGCTTTTGCTCAAAAAACTTCTCCGGTCAACATTGGTTCTTACAATATCCGCTATGATAATAAAGGTGATGGAATTAATGCGTGGCCGAATCGTAAGGAAAATGTGAAAGGTTTAATAAAATTCCATGACATCGAAATCTTTGGCGTTCAGGAAGCATTGATCGGACAATTAAAAGATATATCCGAACTTACTGACTTTGCATACATTGGAAAAGGAAGAGATGATGGAAAAGAAGCAGGCGAACATTCAGCTATTTTTTATAAAAAAGATCGATTCAAATTATTAAAATCTGGTGATTTCTGGTTGAGCGAAACACCAGACAAACCCGGAAAAGGATGGGATGCAACATGCTGTAACCGCATTTGCTCCTGGGGAAGATTTCAGGATTTAAATACAAAAAAAGAATTCTACTTTTTTAACGTCCATTTTGATCATCAGGGTGTAGAAGCACGCCGTCAGTCTGGATTTTTAATGGCGAAAAAGATCAAAGAAATTGCTGGAAATTCTTCGACAATATTAACAGGAGATTTTAATTCTACGCCTGAAACAGAACAGATCAAAACGATTCAGACTATTTTAAGCGATTCTCGTGAAGTAACAAAACAACCTGCTTACGGACCGGAAGGAACATTTAACAGCTTTAAATTTGATGCGCCTATGGACAAGAGAATTGACTATATTTTTGTAAGTAAAAATATTGACGTACTAAAATATGGCGTTTTGACCGACGCGAGAGAGCAGCGCTATCCGTCTGACCATCAGCCTGTTTTGATACAAGCAATTATAAAATAATAATCTCTTCCTGTGTTTTAAACATAAGTATCTTTTAAAACACAGGAATATTATCTTATCGTTACCAATGCCTTTCGGAGGAGCAAAAACTTTCACCCGAAATGTAAAAGCGGTAGTTTTGAAGTACAAGTTTTTCTCAATCCAAAATGCAACAAGATAGTATTCTATGGCAAAGGTTCAAAGAAGGCGACAGAATCGCTTTTGAGTCTTTGATTAGAACTTATTATCAGCCGCTTTTCGAATACGGAAGAAAATTCACACCCGACCGGGACGCATTGAAGGATTATGTCCATGATCTTTTCACCAATTTATGGGAGCGAAGAACGATGATTGGTGACACTGATCACATTAAACCTTATCTCTTAAAAAGTCTTCGTAACAGGATCATTAAGGAAAAGCAGCGTTCAAATATTTTCTCGGAAGTCAACGACTGGGAAATTTCTCCCGCTGGTTTTTTCGATGACGATGTGGAAACCAGGATTATATCTGACGAAACTTCCAATGAAAAAAAACATCAGATCAATCACGTTCTAAGTACACTTACCCGTCGCCAGCAAGAAGTAATTCATCTTAAGTTTTATCAAAATCTCTCCAATGACCAAATTGCCGATGTGTTGGTAATTTCCCGTCCGGCTGTTGCTAACCTCCTTTATCAAACTTTAAAACTTTTTAGAGAGAAATGGCATATTTTATTGTATTCCATTTTCTGTATTTCCCTACCCTATTGATAATTAGCTTGTTAACTTTTTAAAAAATTAACAATTAATTAATCTAAGATTTTTTTTCATTTTTTTGATGATAATCAGTCTGTTTTTAGATTATACTTCTGGAAGCACCACAATTATGCTGCTTTGATATGAAGGATTATAACAATTACAATCTGGACGATTTTCTGCTTGATGAAAATTTCAAGGAATTGATTATTACAAATGAGGATCCGGAAAATAAGATCTGGAATGAAATCGCTTTTCATTTTCCTGACAAAATTGCCGTAATGCAGCAAGCGCGTGAAATCATTCTTGCATTAGGTGATCATAACAGTAATTTTTCTCATCAGGAACTGGAACAGGAAGTAAGCCGCATTCTTGAAAGTACAAGCGTTTCTAAAAAAGGTAAATCTTTCATATTTCCATTGCAATGGTTTTCAGTAGCAGCTACGATATTAATTGTATTGGGTATTGGCTGGGAAATAAACCGAAGTTTTAATCAGCCTCAATCCACAAAATCTTACGAACAATACATTTCGACAGTAGCAAAACCGATGCAGGAGGTTGTGAACGAAACTACTCGGCCTATGCTAGTGAAACTGCCGGATGGAAGCCAGGTAAGATTAACGCCGGAAAGCCGTATCAGTTATACCAAAACTTTTATCCATAATAATAAAAGAGAAGTTTACCTGTCGGGAGAAGCATTTTTTGAAGTTGAAAAAGATGCTAAAAATCCCTTTTTCGTTTATGCAAATGGGTTACTCACCCGGGTAGTAGGAACCAGTTTTTTGATTAAAGCAATGGATGCTGATGTGGAAGTGGTTGTGAGAACCGGCCGGGTAACTGTTTTACCAATAAAAGATATGGATAATCAGGATGATAAAAATACAGAATTAGTGCTTACTCCTAATCAACAGGCATTGTTTTCAACCAGGGACAACCTGATCTCAAAATCTATTGTCAATCTTCCGGTAGAAATTACAAAAGAAGAAATTTTACCTGATTTCACATTTGAAAACATGCCAATTAGTGACGTTTTTTCATTGTTGGAAAAAACGTATGGAATTCCGATCATTTATGATGAAGCGGTTATGCATCAATGTTCGTTACGGGTTGCGCTAAGCAATGAGCCGTTTTTTACAAAGCTTGATATTATATGCAAAACCGTTGGCGCAGAATATCAGGTCAGAGACGGACAAATTATTATTTCCAGTGAAGGTTGTGAGTAATTATATCGTATTTCTAAACTCTTAAAATAATAACCTGATTTTACATGAAAGAAAAATAATACCTGTTTAAAATAAAATGAGCCGGCAATGGGTCCAGCATTACCGGCTTAACATCTCCCTATTTTTTATGTCAGACATACGCTCCAAAAATGGAGCCAAGGGAGGGCTTTGCCCGTTAGTTTACATTCAAAACCATCTTAAAATTATGCAAAAAAATTGTATACCATCAAAACTTTTGTTAACTGTTATGAAAGTTACATTAGTACCATTTCTTATTTCACTGTTATTCAGCAGTCTTGCCTTTGCCAGTAATGGTTGGGGACAAGAACTATTGAACAAACAGGTTTCAATTCAGGCTGACCAGCAGTCTTTAAAAACGGTATTAGCCTCAATTGAAAAAACCGCAAAAATTAAATTTTCCTACGTTCCTTCTTTGATCAATAACCAGAAGGTAAGTATTTCTGCAAGCAATCAGCAGCTGGATGCTATACTGGATTTGTTGCTTACACCTTTGCAGATCAAATATTCTGTTTCAGGAAATTATATTATTTTAAATAAAAAACCACCGGTGACCCCTCCTGTTTCTACGTCCGAAACCGGTTCTGTAACTCCCCTACCAGATCTTAATAAAAAAGAGATTACTATTAAAGGAATGGTGAGAGATCCGGCAGACCAGGAACCATTGGCTGGCGTCAGTGTAGTGATAAAAGGAACTTCACAAGGAACTACAACAGATGGCAAAGGAAATTTCGAATTGAGTGTTCCTGATGAAAACGCAATTTTAGTTTTCAGTTTTGTCGGGTACGTTTCCTATGAAACAATTGTTGGAAATAAGTCTCGCGTGGATGTAGAACTCCGGGTCGATACAAAAGCATTGGAAGAAGTTGTAGTAGTTGGTTATGGAACACAAAAAAAGGAAAACCTGACCGGAGCCGTATCAACTGTATCGTCCAAAGAAATTGAAAACCGTCCTGTTTCGAATCTTGCTATGGCACTTCAGGGTTTATCACCAGGCTTGTCTATCACCCGCCAAACTGGCCAGCCAGGAGACGAAGGAATTGGTATTCAGGTTCGCGGAGCAACGTCGGCCAATGGAAATGTAGAACCGCTACTGATTGTGGATGGTGTAAGTAGTCCTGGAATTTCATTGCAGGCATTAAATCCTAATGATATTGAGAGCATTACAGTTTTGAAAGATGCAGCTGCCGCAGCTATTTATGGAGCCCAGGCAGCTGGTGGTGTTATATTGGTTACTTCTAAAAAAGGAAAATCAGGAAAAACCATTTTTGAATTTTCTTCCATTGTTGGAACAGATTGGGCATTGAATATTCCTGAAAGAATGCCAACCTGGGAGGAATTGGAGTACAATAACATGGCCCGCCTCAACTCCGGAGCCGCCGCAGCTCATACTGCTGAAACCATCGCAATATTAAAAGAAGGTAAGATCACTTCCCGTATTAATCCTAATGATACAACCAGATACCAATATTATGGTAACGAAAGTATTATTAACCAGATGCTGAGAAAAAATACGCTTATGCAAACGCATAATATCTCAGCGCGTGGAGGAACGGACAAACTCAACTTTCTTATTTCCTTGGGTTATTACGACAAACAGGGCGTATTCAAGGTTGGCCCTGACCAGAACAGCAGGTATAATGTACGCTTAAATCTTGGCACACAACTGAACAAATATCTGTCTCTGGATTCCCGGATCACTTACACGTTGCAAAAGCAGGAAGCACCATCAGTAGGTACCAATGGAAATGGAGCGCTGCTATTTAACTTGTACCGGTATTCGAGTCAGAATCCTTTGCTGACTCCGGATGGAAGATATAATACCACTTCCGGCGCAACTGTATATGCTGTAATGGATGCCGGCGGATACGACAATCGGGATAGAAATTTCTTTGACGGTGTTTTCACTGCAAAGTTTGCCAATTTAGTAAAAGGACTGGAAGTGAGAGCAATATATGGCGCGCAATACCGCCGCGACGACCGGGATATTTTCAAACGCACCGTTCAGAGATATTACCGTACTGCTATTGGAGATATTATTAATACGCCAAATTCTTACCAGTTAATTAATGGAATGACGCAAAATAACAACCTGCAATTTCTGGCAGATTACGATTTTTCAATTGGGTCAAAACATAAATTTCATCTTTTAGGTGGATATCAGTGGGAAGACAGCCGTTTTGAAGAAATCACAACGGGTGTTACGAATATGGTTAGTAACGATCTGCCATCTCTAGGACTTGGAGACGAAACAACAAAAACGAATGCACAAAGAGTAAATGCATATGCTTTACAATCTTATTTTGGACGTTTCAACTATAATTATGCAGACAGATATCTTTTCGAAGCAACACTTCGCGTAGATGAAAGTTCCCGCCTTGCGCCTGGCTTACGTACCAAAACATTTCCTTCACTATCTGCCGGCTGGAATATTCATCGTGAATCCTGGTTTACCATTCCTTTCGTTTCTGAGTTTAAATTAAGAGGATCGTGGGGACGCCTGGGTGCAGCATCCGGTATTGGGTTGTACGATTATCTGGCTTTGATGAATCGTAATGCGGATCTGGTATTGGGTTCGCCAGAAGTAAAATCAACTTATTTTTCTCAAACAACAGTTCCTTCATCGCAGCTTTCGTGGGAAACAATTGAAACAAGCAATGGCGGTTTGGACATTGGATTGTTTAAAAACAGAATCCAAGCAAGTGTGGATTATTATGTAAAATACAATCGTAATATGCTAAGTGCCTTGCAA
>Ga0247739_10000333_pt1 | contig 16571 bp, 10 predicted proteins | sample UWRJL058202B2_FD_180943 | JGI IMG/M metagenome (GOLD analysis project Ga0247739, IMG submission 180943) | Plant litter microbial communities from Arlington Agricultural Research Station in Wisconsin, United States - UWRJ-L058-202B-2 | ecosystem: Environmental > Terrestrial > Plant litter >...
AGCACGGTAGTCGTGTTGCGGCCAATGGTGATTTGCGTTTGGAGATTTCACCGGGACAATGGTCGCCTGTGCCTGTGGGTGGTACGCAAGCGGTTGAAAAAGACCAAAAAAGAATTACTCAAACGCTATCTTATCCAGACCCCAGTAAAGATAAAAAAGGTTTTAATCCAATCAATTACCCGGATTTAAAATTTTCATACAACGTAAGCGTAACCGCTTTACAAGCAAATCAATTTAAAATCAGTGTGGATTTGGATCAACCGCTACCGGCAGAGTGGATTGGAAAAGTTGGTTTTAATTTAGAATTATTCCCCGGTGAGTTGTTTGGGAAAGCATTTTTAATGGATCAAAACTCGGGAATATTTACGCAACAAGCCAATGGTCCTATTGAAAAAATTGGCGGAGAATTTATTGCGAGCCCATTGGCGGTTGGTAATAAACTTGTTGTTGCACCTGATGAGGATAAGCAGCGCATCGTGATTGAAAACGTCACCAAAGGCAGCGCTACAAGCAAGCTGGAATTGTGGGACGGCCGCGCAAACCACAACAATGGTTGGTACATAGTTCGTACCAGTATTCCTGCCAACGCTACTAAAAATGCTATCGAATGGGTTGTTACTCCGAACGTCGTTAAAGGTTGGCAATACGAACCTGTTTTACAAGTTTCACAAATTGGTTACTCCACCGCACAACCTAAAAAATTAATTATTGAGCAAGACGCAAAAGATGTAAAAGTTGACGACGTAAAAATTTACAAGCTTGATGAGAATGGCAAGCAGTTAGTGCGCACGGCTAAGCCGCAGGCATGGGGAGATTTTTTACGTTACCACTACCTCACCTATGATTTTACGGATATAAAATCACCCGGCAGCTATGTGATTAATTATCGTGATAAAACAACTGCATCGTTTAAAATTAATGACGATATTTTTGATCGCCACGTGTGGCAGCCAACGCTTGAATATTTCTTGCCAATGCAAATGTGTCATATGCGTGTCAATGAAAAGTATCGCGTATGGCACGGTGTAGATCATCTGGACGATGCAATCATGGCGCCTATTAATTACAACCATTACGACGGCTACATTTCTGGCCCTTCTACGCTGACTAAATACAAACCTGGTGATCGCGTGCCTGAATTAAATGCGGGTGGCTGGCACGATGCGGGTGATTTTGATTTGCGTGTTGAGTCGCAAATGGGAACTGTCTGGTTGTTGTCAGAAATGGTGGAAGAGTTTGGTTTAAATTACGATGCAACCAGCATTGACCAAAAAACAAAAATTGTAGAAATTCATCAGCCCGATGGAAAAAATGATGCGCTGCAACAAATTGAGCACGGCTTATTAAGTGTGCTTGGCGGTTACAAAGCTATGGGTCGTTTGTATCGCGGAATTATTGATACAGATTTACGCCAATATGTGATGCTGGGTGATGGTTCTTTGCAAACTGATAACCTTCCCTACAATCCCAAGTTGGCAAAAGGTGAAATGAAAAATGACAAATCGGGCAACAATGATGACCGCTGGGTTTTCACCGAGGATAATCCTAATCGTGAAATTTACGTTGTTGCCGGTTTAGCATCTGCTTCACGTGTGCTGAAAACTTACAATCCCCAACTTTCGAAAGATGCCTTGGCTGCCGCAAAAGATATCTATCAAAAATCGTTTTCGCGCTCGACTAAAATTGATGATAAAACCTTTGCTGCTGCGGAATTATTTTTAGCAACGCAGGATAAAAAATATCTTGCAGATTTATTGCCGTTAAAAGCACAAATTGTTGAAAAAATTGGTGAAGCAGGTTGGTCACTGGGGCGTGTATTAGCGAGCATCGATGATAACGATTTTGTTGAGTCAATTAATGCCGCTGTACAAAACCATCAATTACAAGTTCGCGAACGTGCCGCAAAAGAATCTCCGTATGGCGTTCCCTATAAACCCAATATTTGGGGTGCAGGTTGGGATATTCAGGAGTTCGGCGTTAAACAATACTTCTTCCACAAAAGCTGGCCGCAATATACAACGACTGATGCTTATTTCAGCGCGTTGAATTTTGTGTTAGGTGTGCACCCGGGTTCGAATACGCAATCTTTTGCTTCAGGTGTGGGCGCAAATTCTGCGACCGTTGCTTATGGAAATAACCGTGCGGATTGGTCGTACATTCCAGGTGGTGTTATTTCGGGCACCGCATTAATTCGGCCCGATTTACCAGAATTAAAAATCTGGCCCTTCTTTTGGCAGCAAACTGAATATGTAATGGGTGGTGGTGAAACTAATTATATGTTTTTGGTTCTTGCGGTTAATGCGGAAAACAAAAAAAGTAAACCGCAATAATTAATTTTCAACTGCATGTTCAAATAAAAAAGGAGCCAATGGTTCCTTTTTTATTGTTGCTTGCTGATTTTTTGATCGTAATTAAAACTTGGCGCGAACTGAATGTGTAGTGAGCTTCATAAACGTTTTGATTGATCAGGCACGCCATAAAACTAAGCGATTGAATTAGACTCCGGCTGTTAAAGTCCTCAAATCATGCTTTTGCCAATTTGTTTAACGATTACTTGAAGAATCCTTAAGCAATTTTCAGTACACTTCGGTCCGCATTTTGATCCATCAATTTGGCCGCTCTTATGAAACAGCTAATACCCACCAATATCATTACCGGCTTTCTCGGTGTCGGTAAAACTACTGCCATTACGCATTTGCTAAGGCACAAGCCACAGGCAGAAATCTGGTCGGTGTTGGTGAATGAATTTGGTGAAATTGGTATAGATGGCGCCCTGCTCAAGACTGTTAACGCGCACGTGCGCGAGGTGCCGGGCGGTTGTATTTGCTGCGTGGCTGGGCTGCCAATGAAAATGGCGTTGAATATGTTGATCGCTAAAACCAAGCCGGACCGTATTCTTATTGAGCCCACAGGTTTAGGGCATCCCGAAGAGATCATCAACACCTTGACGGGTGAGTATTACGATACAGTACTAGATTTGCGCGCAACCATTACTTTGGTCGACCCTCGGAAGTTGAGTGATAGCCGCTACACGGAAAACGCGAATTTCCAGGATCAAATTGCGGTGGCGGATGTGTTGATCGCCAACAAAACTGATGAATGTGGTTCTGCGGAAAAGCTGGCTTTCGATGAATTGTTAGGTGGCTTCAATCCTCCCAAGCAAGCGAGTTTTTGGGTGGAACAAGGCCGAGTTGAAGCGAGTTGGCTGGATTTCCCGCGCAACACTCACACGGTGAAAAATCCCAAACATCACCAACAAAACCGCTTGAGTCCGCAGCGTGCGTTGTACAACGCAAGCGTAGTTTTGCCAGAAGGCGAGCGCTTTATTCGGCGTGAAAATTCAGCTAATGGTTTCTACAGTTGTGGCTGGTTGTTCCAGCCGGAGATTCAATTTAATTTCAATCAATTGTTTGGTTGGTTGTCGGGCGCAGACTTTTTACGGGTTAAGGCGGTCATAAGTACCAACGAAGGTGTTTACATGTTTAACGCTGAAAATGGTGTGCTGAGCGTTAACCAGATTCCCGTGCAATCGCCTGACGACATTTTGGATAGTCGTATTGAGGTGATTGATGATAAAAAAATTCCAGTTGATGCCAGTGAAGAAATTTTGCTGAACACCATAATTACGCCGAAGTAGTAATTGATCTTGAGACACAGATTTTAAAAGAGAGAGTTTAGCTGGCAGGTGTATTGATGAATAAATCTGACGCATGCTGCAGCAATACTCGCCTGTAGCAACTAAACTGAATGACGTATGCCGAGGGTTGTGAATCGGTTTGAATTAAATAAGAGGGTTTCACTATGTCTTTATTGTTAGCACTGGTCGCGATCTGGGTACTGATCGCCGTACTCGCCTTGCGTCAGGTTGCGCTTCCCATCGCATCCGCACTGGTGGTCGTTTTGTGGTTAGTGCTTGGAACTATAGTGCCGTCCCTTCTCTCTCCATGGGCCTTCATGCCGCTCATTTTTGTATTACTGGTGCTTAATGTGCCGGCCTTAAGGCGCGCCTTCTTAACCAAACCGGTGTTTGGCATCCTCAAAAAAACCATGCCCAGTATGAGCGTAACTGAGCGTGAAGCGCTGGAAGCGGGCACCACCTGGTGGGAAAAAGATTTATTCAGTGGCAAGCCGGACTGGAATCAATTTGCCCAGATTGGTTTGCCACAACTGACCGCCGAAGAGCAGTCTTTTTTAGACAATGAGGTCGAAGAGCTGTGCAAGATGCTTAATGAGTTTGAGATCTATAACGTGCGTAAAGATCTCTCCCCTGAAGCTTGGCAGTACTTAAAAGATAAAGGCTTTTTGGGTTTAATTATTCCCAAGGAATTCGGTGGCCGCGAATTCAGCCATTATGCGCAAAGCCGTGTAATGAGCAAAATTGCCAGTCAATCAGGTACCACGGCGGTGACCGCTATGGTGCCGAATTCGCTTGGGCCAGGCGAACTCTTAATGAAATACGGTACTGAAGCCCAGAAGAATCAATGGTTGCCAGGTCTCGCAAACGGCACTGAAATTCCATGTTTTGGATTGACAGGCCCGGAAGCGGGTTCGGACGCGGGTTCAATTCCAGATGTGGGTATAGTGTGTAAAGGCATTCACGATGGCGAAGAAGTTTTAGGCCTACGTCTTACCTTTAGTAAGCGCTGGATTACGCTCGCACCAGTCGCGACAGTTGTTGGCCTCGCATTCAAGCTTCACGATCCAGAAAGTTTATTGGGTGACGCTAGCAAAAAAGAATACGGAATCACCTGCGCATTAATTCCTGCGAATCACCCGGGGTTGGAAATTGGCCAGCGCCATAACCCTGGTTCGCCGTTTATGAATGGTCCGGTGTTTGGCACCGATGTATTCATCCCAATTGATTGGATTATCGGTGGCGCGGCCATGGCCGGTAAAGGCTGGCGCATGTTGATTGAATGTTTGGGTGCGGGTCGCGGAGTCTCCTTGCCATCGCTCTCTACCGCAGCCGCTCAGATTAACTATCGTTTGGTAGGTGCATATGCGCGTATCCGTCGTCAATTTAATACCGAAATTGGTAAGTTCGAAGGCGTGCAGGAAGCTACGGCGGATATCGCTGGCACAGGTTACACGCTTGAGGCTTTCCGCCAATTAGTGACTAAAGGTTTGGAAACCGGCTCACCTTCGGTAATGACCGCTATGGCGAAATACCATGCGACTGAACTGATGCGAAAATCCGTTGAGCATGCAATGGATGTAGTGGGTGGTCGTGCCATTCAGCAAGGCCCGCGCAACTTCCTTATCTATTCCTATCACAGCGTGCCAGTTGCTATCACTGTGGAAGGCGCAAATATTTTGACGCGCTCGCTTATTATTTTTGGCCAGGGTGCAATGCGTTGTCATCCATATCTGTTTGATGAAATGCAGTCGATGCAGGATGAAGATCAAGAGCGCGGTATTAAAACCTTCGACAAATTATTTACTGCGCATCTTGGTCATGTATTTGGCAATCTTGTTCGCACACATTTGCTCGGCCTCACACGCGGACATTTCAGTGGAGTGCCAGCAAATGCCGATGACTTCAGCACTCGCTGGTATCAACGCATCAATTTGTTAAGTGCATCCTTCGCCAGCATTTCGGATATTGCGTTAGCTGTTTTAGGTGGAAATTTAAAACGTCGTGAATTGTTATCAGCGCGCTTGGGCGATATTCACAGCAATTTATTTATTGCCTGTGCGATTTTAAAATATCATTCTGCGCATCCACGCACTCGTGCAGAAGATGCGCATGCTGAATTTGCGATTACCAACGCACTTAACAAAGCGCAACAAGCGCTAATTGAGTTTGCCGATAATTTCCCGGTGGGCTGGGTTGCGAAGCTGGTTCGTTTCCTGACTCTTCCGTTTGGAAAAATTGTAGTAAAACCCACCGATGATTTAACGCGCGAATTGGGAGACTTAATATTGGAAGACAACCCAGTTCGTCAACAACTCGCGCAATATGTTTATGTTAGTCATGATCCGCAAGATGCGGCTGGCCGTGTTGAAAGCACATTCCAGATGTTGCTAGCACTTGGCCCGCTATGGACAACCTGGTTAAAAAACCAAAACAAACTGAGCGGAAAAAATATGGCTGAAAAATTACAAGATGCCGTCAGTAAAAATATTATTCAGCCACAAGATGTGGATCGTTTATTGGAATACGATGCGCGTCGTTATGACTGCATATTAACGGACGCATTTGATAAGTTGTAATATTTTAAAATTAGGTTGCTGAAATAAAAATCCCCGATGCAACAACATCGGGGATTTTTTTATGAAGTTAAAGTTAAATGTGACAAACTGCAATCTCTACCTACTTGCAATATTTTGCTAGCGATGCATCTCAGGTTACAGCTTGCAAATATCATGGGGCAGATTTTTCACAGTCTCAGATTTTAAAATTTTGCCGGTTGCTAAATCGACTTGTTTAAATAGTTTAGAAATGCTGTTCTCTTCAACTATGTGAAGCTTACCGTTGCATACCTTTGGAACGATAGTTAACCAAACAAAATCCAGCTTCCAATTATTGCTGGTGGATGTACATCCGCTGATGTGGTCACCTGTTTTTTCCATCGCAGCCGGATAGCACACGACCAGATCGTTTTTGTGATCTGAATAGACAGCTTGCGATTCGCGTGGGAATTTTTTGTCGATTAGATTCCACTTCTCATCGTGCAAAACGTAGACCTGCCCATCTGTTGTTATGACGTGGACTTTTTCTTGATAGACAAATATGTCATTGGGAATATATTCAAACGGCCAATATTTCACTGCAGACAAATCACCGCGAACCTGAACGATATTAGGATAATTATTTCCATCTTTATCGATTTTAAATCCGGCAAAATAATTTGCCCCTAAGTAACTCAAGTTGTCATATACACCTTGAATATCCAACGTTAATTTTTTTCCATCCGCACCCGTTACAACACCGTCTTCTGACCACTTGAGTGGTCCAATTGCATTTGTATGACATGCAGTTGACAGTAGCAATGTCGCTAAGACAATCCAGCTATATTTTTTCATTGTAATTGTGCACCACGAAAATAGTTTTTGGTTTAAACCCACCTGAATTTAATATTGTATCCCTGTCTCTAGGCTTTAAATGTATGCATCCATGAGAAGGGACTAAATTAACAGATTTACCGAGTGAGCTTTCAGCTTCATTTTCTGGCGTGGTATGAAACATCTGGCCAGATAAGGTTTCTTTTTTATCCAGAATTTTATTGCCATTGGTATCTTTAAACCAACGAATGGCGATAGGACCAAAATCATTGAAAACCCATGTAGGAGGGACCTTCATCTTTCCGTAATACGTAAAATATTGATCAATTATTTTTTTCCGCTCAATGCCAACATCATTCTTTACCGACGCCCATTTTTTATTAGGTAGTTGATAGTAAACGTCATTAAGTTGCGGCTTATCTTGCAGGGCTGTTCCCCATTTTATCTTCGAAAAAGCCCACGTTGGGGTAATATAAGTCTGGGTACTGTGTATTACGTAAGTGCCTGGCCAAGTAGGCTCCTCCGGCATACGTGGATCATTACCTATTGATGCAGGGCCACCCCAAGCTGCATATTGCGAAACGTATATATTACCTTGCTTGATTGCGAGTAAGTTCTGGCCTGGGAAAAAGTGCAGTTCCATTGATCTATCCTTTTGATGTTATTTATTTGCTATTAGAGTATCTGATAAAAGTTATTTAGCAAGGGATGAGCTACCCATGAACACTAGGGACCAATTAAAGAATAAGCAGCTCTTTCACTTTGCCGCAATTGCACAAACACTTCTCGGTTCTGGTCTATAAACGCCTACATTAAAATGGCCAGCATCTTTTAGATTCGCCGCGTGCAATTGGCTCATTACGCCTTTTTGGCAATACAAATAATATTGAGCATTTTGCTCAAGAGTTGGGAATTTATTATTTAACCCGTAGAACGGAATTTTTAAAATCGTTACGGATTCTAGTTTTAGCGGATTAATTTCTTCTTCGTCAGGATGACGAATATCAATAACAATTTGACCTGCTGTGATTTCGCCTACAACGGGTACAGATAAATCTTCATCTAACTCACTAACAATTTCATCAATGTTTTGTGCGCGGCGCTCGTTGATGGCACGTTCCAAAACGGCCATATCGAATTTAGCTTCTTCTTGCAAAACGCGACTTAATTTTGCACGCGTTGTCGGGTTTACCGAAATAACTCCGCAATACTCCGGCATTTGTGCGGCAAATGTTTCGGTGCCGATTTTACGAGAGAGATCGATGATATCTCCCTTGTCCATAGTGGCGAGCGGGCGCAATACAACCATATCGACGGCGCGATCAATTACGTTCAAATTGATAAGCGTTTGGCTGGAAACTTGTGCGACGCTTTCGCCAGTTACCAATGCGGGAATTTCCAACGATTCGGCGACGACTTCTGCTGCGCGCAACATCATACGTTTGAGAGTGACCCCCATGTAGGAGTTATCGACTTTTTCGAGAATTTCTTGTACGACTTCCTCAAAGGGAACGGTCACAAATTTTACGCGATGAGACGAGCCATATTTATTCCACAAATAATAGGAAACTTCTTTCACGCCGATCTCGTGCGCGCGACCACCGAGATTGAAGAAACAATAATGCGCGCGCAATCCGCGTTTAATGCAAAGATAAGTTGAAACGGTTGAATCAAATCCACCAGAAATAAGTGACAACACCGGCTCTTGCGCACCGAGTGGGAAACCACCCAAACCTTGGGTTTTATTCGCAATTACAAATAGGCGCTCCCATTTCACTTCGAGGAAAACCACCACATCGGGATTGTGTAAGTCCACGCCTTTAGCATCAGAGTGATGCAACAATCCACCACCAACATATTGCTCCAGTTGGGTCGATGTAAACTCATGATTGCCATGACGACGAGCGCGCACACAAAAGGTTTTACCGGCAAGGGCATCTTTCCAATGCGGAAGAACTATCTTGAAAATCTCATCCAAGTTGCCAACGGGATAGGCTTTGATTACCGAAAAATTGGCTATGCCGGGTGTATGTGCCAGCACCTCGCAGACCTGCGCAATAATAGAATCGCCGGCATCGGGCGCAGTAATTTCGATTTTTTCCCAATCGTTCTGCACATTAATCTTCATGCCCAAGTCGAGATTGCCGAACAATTTGCGCAAGTTATCGCGTAGCTGTTTGATAAAACGCTTACGTACCGGCGGGCTTTTGATGATGATTTCGGAAAAAACTTTGACAATGATGTGCATATAAAACTCGGTTGGATTAGCTCACGAATAGGGGCAAATAAGAAAAACGCAGAATTATACAGGAGTGAACATGTTCACGTTTAAGTGAGGGCAAATTTCTTGTGCTTTCGTCATCCCTTGCGTAAAGTGCGCGCCCTTAAGGAAATTATCGGAAATGTTAATGCTGTCGGGTAATATCGCATCCCGCTATTTCCTTATGTTCCCCCAGCAATTAACGCTACACCCCCAAGGAGCTTATATGTACAAACACGTATTGACCGGTGCTATCGGAGTCGCTTTATCATGTCAGGCGATGGCGCAAAGCTATCAGTTTGAAGGCTACGCAAGTTATTCAAAATCAAATCCTGATTACGATTATGGTTATGATAGAGACCTCGATCTTGCCTCAGTTGCCGGCACATACTATTTCTCGCCGGTATCCACAGATAGGCACCCGTTGCAGGAAGCCTCTTTTTTTGCAAAAAGTAGCTCGGTAAGCTTTTCTTATGTCGGTGCCAAAACGGCAGCAAGCTACGGGTATGAAGATGATTACATTCGCGAAGAAATTCATTACAAAGCCAGAATTTCCAGCTTTGTTATTGCCGCTGAAACCTATGTACTAAACGATTTGATTTATCTCGGCGGTTTAGTGGCGCATAGTAAAGAAAAGCAAACCGACACTTCAACGTTCTATTCTGATACTTATAGCTACTCAAACGGCACACGAACTTACACGGATAGAGATTCCTCAAACGATTGGCGAGTTAATCTGGGCATAGCGCCAACTGAGGGCCTGTTAATTTGGTCTGAATTTAAAAAGGATGTGGACATTAGCGATAGCTGGAATCTGAATACAAAATACGTAATGGAATTCAATGCCAGCGCGCTAAATATTCAGGGCGGTATTGCTAAAAACGCCTATTCGACTTTTGCAGATTCAACAACACTATTATATCCCTCCAGCATGAAGCTTAATTTCAATGAAAGTGATGATATGAACATAAATTCTATTTATGTAGTGGGTGATTATTATTTTGACAAGACGCTAAGTTTGGGAGTTGGTGCGAACCGCTCTAGCGTTCATGATGTTAATGATAGCTATTTGATTCGCGGCCAAAAATTCTTTACCGATAAATTCAGTGTGCTTTTGCAATACACTTCAGGTGAGGAGATTAAAAATTACAGCATCGGCGCATCTGTGCGGTTTTAATATTTAAATCGTGAGTTATCTGATTAAAAAAATGGCCTACTTGTGTAGGCCATTTTTATTTTAGGTTTTTATTTTGTTATTTTTGCTTTTATCAAAAATAATTTCTATTTATTGCGGAAAATAATCTCTTTCATCTTTTGCAGTTTTGGCGCAACTACCGGCACGGTGAGCATGGTGCTCAGCACGGCCATGATTAACAACGCTGTAAACGTTTCGCTGGTGATGATTTGCTTATCTAGCAATACGTTGGCGAAGATAATCATAATTAACGCTTTGGTTTGGAGTAACCAGCCGATAATCGACGCTTCGCCTTTTTCCCATTTGAGGATTTTACCTGCGGCGTGAATACCTATCAGCTTGCCAGCAACTGAGGCAAACAACAGTACACCGGCGGCGATAAATACGGCAGCACCACCTACTTGCCAGTTGGTACGCAAGCCGGTGCTTAGGAAGAATACGGGCATCACGATAATCAGGACGAAGTAGCGCAACTTGTCCATATCTTCCTGCTTAAACCATTCGGCATCCATAACGGCGCCCGCAAGGAAGGCTCCGACCATAAAATGCAGACCCGACCAGTCGGCGAAATATCCGCAGGCTGCCAGCCAAATAAAAGTGACGTACCAGCGGTCGTCCTCTTTCAATTTGATCATTAATTGTCGGAAGAGATAAGCGGCAATCGCAAAGCCAAGCAGGAACATTCCCTGGCGGCCTACGCGCTCCCAATCCAGCAGAATAAGTGCCAAAACACCCCAAATGGCGATGTCATCAAGGCTGGCGTAACGGAGAATGCGTTGACCAATAGGCTGACGCAGAATGTTTAGCTTTTCCATCAGCAAAATCAAAATCGGCAACGCAGTTACCGCACAAGACATGCCTACACCGAGGATGAATTGCCAAGTCAGCGCTTTCTCTCCCATCCAGCCATTGCTGAAATAAAGTAAAAATACGCCGGCACCACAGCCGAATAACAGCGGCATACCGAGTGCCAGGCCTGCAGTTATTCCACTTTCACGCTTATAGGCCCATGCTTTTTTCAAATCGAGCTCAACACCCGCAATCATTACGAAAATCATCACCGCCCACCAGGCGATACCGTTGAGCGATTGGATAACGGGTTGCGCGAACACAAATTTGTAGTAATCGGGAAAAATTGCGCCCAATACGCCAGGGCCCAGCACGATCCCCATAATAATTTGCACTACCACGAGCGGCGCCCAATAGTCTGTGCGACCTATGCGCCAGATAAGGTAAGGAATGGTGAAGATGATTCCCATGGCGATGAGGAAAATTTCGGTGACATTCATGGAATGGTTCATACAGGGACCCTGTGTAATTATTTTTTGTTTTTTTAGACGCTAGATGTGGCTGGCATCAAATGCTACCGCACTAGGGCGGGCTTTTTACGATAGTAAAATTTTCCTTACAATTAATTGGCTATCAAATTTAACTATCAGGTGGCTGGAGATACCTGTTTATTAAGAGGATAAAAATTAGTAAAAAATATTAGGTTGGAATTCAACACAGGCTTAAAATAGGCATAACGCCAACAAAGAAAAACTTTTTTGCACCATTTTGGATCTTATGCACGCCATATTGCACCAATATAGACCTGCGACCAAAATGAGCATTTTTTACAACACCTTATTTTTAAAGACATGTTGCTATTTTTGGTGGATGGCATATATTTTGCCCCTTTTCGATCACCCTAATCTCGCCCGCTTGCTCCCGCTTCAAAAAAGGGCAGGATGAGCGGAGGATGGAAGCGGGAAAATTTCACTGACCTAGCTCATATTAAAAGCTATAAAACACCCCTTGGAGGCATTCGATGTCTAAGACTTTAGACCTGATTAAAGAACACGAAGCTCGCTGGATTGATCTGCGCTTCACCGATTTCAAAGGCAAAGAGCAACATGCTACTTTCCCTGCTCACGTAGTGAACGACAGCTTCTTCGTTGACGGTAAAATGTTTGACGGGTCTTCAATTGGGGGCTGGAAAGGCATTAACGATTCGGACATGATTCTTATGCCTGACGATTCAACTGCTGTGTTAGACCCTTTCTACGACGAAGCAACCATTAACGTGCGCTGCAACATCGTTGAGCCAGCAACCATGCAAGGTTATGACCGCGACCCACGTTCTTTGGGCTTCCGCGCAGAAGAGTATTTGAAATCAACTGGTTTGGGTGACAAAGCCTTGTTCGGCCCAGAGCCAGAATTCTTCATCTTTGATAGCGTTCACTTCTCTAGCACTATGGGCGGCGCTTTTTACAAAATCAAATCTGAAGAAGCTGCATGGCAATCAGGTGATGACACCGAAGGTAAACACGGCCACGCTCCACGCGTAAAAGGCGGTTATTTCCCAGTTGCGCCAGTTGATTCATTGCACGATATCCGTGGCGCTATGTGTAACGCTATGGAAGCTATGGGCCTGGAAATTGAAATCCATCACCATGAAGTAGCTAACGCGGGCCAATGTGAAATCGGCGTAGGCGCTAACACTTTGGTTAAGAAAGCGGACGAAGTACAAATCCTTAAGTACTGCATCCACAACGTTGCGCACCAATACGGTAAAACGGCGACCTTTATGCCTAAGCCTTTAATTGGCGATAACGGTTCAGGTATGCACGTTCACCAATCATTTTCTTTGAATGGTAAAAACCAATTTGCAGGCGAAGCTTATGCCGGATTGTCGGAAACTGCTTTGTTCTATATCGGCGGTATCATCAAGCACGCTAAATCATTGAATGCTTTTTGTAACGCTTCTACCAACTCTTACAAGCGTTTGGTTCCAGGCTTTGAAGCTCCAGTAATGCTGGCTTACTCTGCTAAAAACCGTTCTGCTTCTATCCGTATTCCTTACACTGTTGGTGAGAAAGCGAAACGTATTGAAACTCGCTTCCCAGATCCAACTGCAAACCCATACTTGTGCTTCGCAGCCTTGTTGATGGCTGGTATCGACGGTGTTCTGAACAAAATTCATCCGGGCGAAGCTGCTACTAAAGACTTGTATGACTTGGAGCCAGAAGAAGAAGCTGAAATTCCACAAGTATGTTCATCTTTGGAAGAGGCTTTGGCTGCATTGGAAGCTGACAACGAGTACTTGTTGAAAGGCGGCGTATTTTCTAAAGACTTCATTGATGCTTACATTTCATTGAAGAAAGAAGAAATCCAACGCGTTAACATGACTCCGCACCCAGTAGAATTCGAGCTTTACTACAGCGTGTAAGTCACCGCTGGCGGCTGTTTTCCAGCCGCTGGATATAAAGAGGCCCGCATTGGTGACAGTGCGGGCTTTTTCTTTGGGGAAATGACGAGTAATCTTCTACAAACATCCCTACCGGAATCTACATCATGCATCGCAATTTATATTTTGTTACCACTTTGGTATTTGGCATGTTGCTGAGCTCTGCTTCCCTTGCGGAGGTTTATAAAACCGTCGATAAAAACGGTCGCGTCACTTACACGGATGTACCGCCTGCCGACACCTCAGCAAAACCCGTTGAGTTAAAGAGTATAAACAGCATTCCTATGCCGCCTCCGGTTCCTTTGGAGTCCGCTCCTGCAACTGCACAGTCGCCAGCCGAATATCGAATACAAATCATTGCACCAGAAAATGGCAAGACGTTAATGGCGAATGAGCGTTCCATTCAGGTATCTATCACGGTCGATCAGAGCCTGCAGAATGGGGATTTATTTGCCTATAAGCTTGATGGAAATACCGTTCAAACTACAGCTGAAATGACTTACACCATCGTTGAGCCTCCGCGCGGCGAACACACTCTAACGGTTGATGTTGTTAGTACCGAGGGTAGAAGCTTGGCCCAATCCGAGGGTATAACTTTATTGGTCATGCGCCCCATTATTAAAGCTACACCAAAGCCCACAAAAAAGTAGTGAGCACCAAAATAAAGCATTTTTAAAGCTGCTAGACTAGAATAGATCGTGTAAACGCCCCAATTTCAAGCCTCGGCTAGTTGGTTTGCTTCTTGCATTCTCCTGCATATTAGAACTGCACCTTCCCAAGGCATTCCGGAGTTTGAAGCGACTTGACTGAACGCGATATCTATAAGCCCCTGCTGGATAGTTTGAGTACAGCCATAGTTCTGGTTGATAGCAGCCTTCTGTTGATTCACATGAATCCTGCGGCAGAGGCTTTGTTAGCCATGAGTTGCGAGACGAACCGTGGCGAACCAATCACCTATTTCTTTTTTGAAACTGAAGAGACAGAAAAGCAGCTCAAACTTGCCGCCAGTAAAGCCAATCATTACACCAAGCGTCATGCTGAATGGCGATTGTTGCATGGAACGACGATCACAGTCGATTACACCGTCACACCCTTCGGTGAGCAAGAAGGTCTGATTATTGAAGTCCAACCTATAGACCGCCTGCTGCGTATCAGCCGCGATGAAATGGTCACTTCTTCACACGAAACTACCCGTAACCTTATTCGTGGCATGGCCCACGAAATCAAAAATCCTTTAGGCGGTATCCGTGGTGCAGCGCAATTGCTAGCGCGGGAGCTTCCACACTCGGGCCTTACGGAATACACCAATATTATTATCGATGAGGTTGATCGGCTACGTAACCTTGTGGACCGCATGCTTGGTCCTAATCAATTACCGAAATGGGCGGCTTTGAATATTCATGAAGTTTTGGAGCGCGTTGCTTCAATTATCAAAGCGGAAAGTAACGACGTTATTAGCTTGGTCAGAGATTACGACCCAAGTATTCCCAGTATCTTGGGAGACAAAGAGCTTTTAATACAGGCTTGTTTAAATATCCTACGCAATGCGATGCAGGCGTTAGTAGAAGCTAATATGACCAACGGCGTGATTCAATTGCGAACCCGGATTCAACGCCAATACACCATTGGCCGCAAACATCATCCGCTAGTGTGCCGCATTGATATCGTTGATAACGGCCCAGGTATAGCGGCGGACATGATTGAAAATATCTTCTATCCCATGATCACTGGCCGCGCTGAAGGAACAGGTTTGGGCTTAACAATTTCACAACATCTTATTCATCAACACAACGGCCTCATCGAGTGCCACAGTGAGCCGGGCAAAACTCGTTTCTCACTCTACCTACCAATGGAAGCGTAACATGCAGAAGTCTAATAAGGTTTGGATCATCGATGATGATCGCTCAATCCGCTGGGTACTGGAAAAAGCCTTGCAGTCGGCGAATATTGATACACGCGTGTTTGACTCGGGAGATAGCGCTCTGAGTCAGCTCAATCGCGATACACCTGACGCCATCATAAGTGATATCCGCATGCCGGGCACCGATGGGTTAGTACTGCTCAGCAACTTGCATTCGACGCATCCGCATATTCCTATCATTATTATGACTGCGCATTCAGATCTCGATAGCGCTGTTGCGGCTTATCAAGGTGGAGCGTTTGAATATCTGCCTAAGCCGTTCGATGTAGACGACGCCGTTGCCGTAACTCAGCGCGCCCTCGCGCACGCACAAGAGCAAAAAAATGATGCTCCCGTAGCTGCCGAGATTGACGCCAACACCGAAATCATTGGCGAAGCTCCGGCCATGCAAGAAGTTTTCCGCGCAATTGGTCGGTTGTCACAATCTAATATCACCGTATTGATTAATGGCCAATCCGGTACTGGTAAAGAGTTGGTAGCTCGTGCATTACATCGCCACAGCCCACGCCGCAACGAACCTTTTATTGCCCTGAACATGGCAGCGATTCCAAAAGATTTGATGGAGTCAGAACTCTTTGGTCACGAAAAAGGCGCTTTCACCGGTGCAGCTGCGCAACGCCAGGGTCGCTTCGAGCAAGCTAATGGCGGCTCGCTATTTCTGGACGAAATCGGCGATATGCCCGCCGAAACCCAAACCCGGTTATTGCGCGTATTGGCCGATGGCGAGTTCTACCGAGTTGGCGGCCATACGCCGGTAAAAGTAGATGTGCGCATTATCGCTGCCACCCACCAAAACCTTGAAACATTGGTAGCCGATAACCGCTTCCGTGAAGACTTATTCCATCGTTTAAACGTGATCCGTATTCACATTCCCAAGCTCGCGAACCGCCGTGAAGATATCCCAAAATTGGCGCGCTTTTTTCTCCATAAAGCTGCCACTGAACTCAACGTGGATACCAAA
>Ga0247739_10000334_pt1 | contig 16565 bp, 13 predicted proteins | sample UWRJL058202B2_FD_180943 | JGI IMG/M metagenome (GOLD analysis project Ga0247739, IMG submission 180943) | Plant litter microbial communities from Arlington Agricultural Research Station in Wisconsin, United States - UWRJ-L058-202B-2 | ecosystem: Environmental > Terrestrial > Plant litter >...
CCACCGCGAGAGGTGTGATAAAAATATTGATAATGGGGGTCATGCTGCCAGCTGAAACAATTGCACCAAAAGTGTAAGTATTTAATTTTTGCTGGCCAAGTTGATGCCGCACTTGTCGAAAAGATATTTGGTGATTATCCGCTGGGTAATCGCAAAATTGTAACGCTAGACACCAGCTACTCCACAAACCACCGAGGATTGCACCAATAATATTTGCACCAGGCATAAAAATTAATACAACAATCAACAACAGCATGCCTAACGAGCGAGGAATAAAATAAGCGAGCTTTATTAATTCGCGCTTGAAAGTACGCGGTATTAATCGCAGCCAAGATTCATCTGGCGGTGCGATGCCAGTTACGTGACTTTCCACTTTTTCAGCGAGAAAACCTAAAAAAGGCGCTGCAATAATTGTTGTGACAAGATTAAAAGAGTAACCGTAAATAATTAGAATAATTAAAACCAGAAGCGGCCACAATAACCACTTTATCCACAACAACCATTCCGGCAAGCTAGTTTCAAAATGAGTGAAAGTCGCTTGCGCATAGTGCAGCGCCGCGTAGCTTAACAATATAAAAATAACTATATTTAAGGCGATAGGTGCGAGGATAAATATGCGAAAACCAGGTTTGAAAATTAACCCTAGCGCTTCGGTAAAACAATGGATGACATCGGGTTTGCGCATTGGCACCTTGGTAACCATTATGTTAAGTGCTGTTCATCAATAACTGGATTTCTGAATGGTGGTGTCTTACATATTTATCCATGAATTCATTGCGCGCATTTTGAACGGATAATTATCAATGTGCAAAATCATTCCATCTTCCAGAATTTTATCAATCACAATTCCATTAGCGATTTGCTCATTAACGTGAAAAATTGCGCCGTTAATTTTTACGCTACCATCATTCGCATTGTAATTATGTTCGCTATAAGTAAGCGTTGGAACTTTATCCAAAATATTATTGGGTAAATCGTGCAGCTCAGGCAAATTGGCAAACTGAGTGATAGATGTTGGCGATACAATATTTTCCGGTATGGCTGGTGCAGGCTCAGGAGTGGCTTGTACTGGTTCGGGTGCAGGTTGTGCGGGTTCTGGTTGCGGCGCGGATATAGTTATTGACGCATTGGAAGGTGGCACTTGATTATTTTGTTGATACAAATCTGCAACATTTTCATCTGCATTAGATGCGGAGTCGGCGCTTTGAGTTGTCTGCTGTTCCTGTGGGGTTTCTGCAGGTTTCGCTGCATTGGGTGCGACTGTTTTTTTGTTACTGGTTTCGGCAGGCATTGTGCTTGTAATTGCTGGTGCCCTTGTCGTTACTGGAGCAGTGGAGCGTTGTCCTAACCAATAAATGACGGCTAATAACAAAATCAACCCGACGGCGCCAGCCACAATTAATAATAAAGGATAACCACGCGGTTCGTCATCACCACGGCGTTCGTGATTACTGCTGATGCCCGGCGTCGTTTCGTTACGTTTGCGCTCTTGGTCAGCTTTGTTCAGTGCGTCAAGGAGTAGTGACATTTTTGATCGGATCTTTGTTAGTCGTTGCTTTAAAGTCAGCTAATAACGTTTTATCGGCTCCAATGACTTCATTAACTTTCATCAAGGTTGCTTCATTGATGTTGCCATCGGGCGTTAGATTTTTAGTACGCTGAAAAATTTTCACACGCTCATTCAACGCGAGGCTAAATAAATCGTCGGTAAGTGGATCTTTTTGACGGTCAATTTTCGCAAATTGTTGCGCAAGCCATGCGATGGTAGGGCTGCTATCACCCAGTAAAATAGTTTCAGTGAAGCCCGGTGGCCGCTTCCACAAATAAACTATTTCACCCGTCCAGTCTCGCCCAATTTTTGTTAGCGGCAGAACCACTTGTTCGTGCTGCTCGTTTAGCACCAATGCGTTTTCGGTGTTCAAACCGATCAATACCAAATAAGTCGAAAATTTCTCCGGTGTGGACATTACTAAAATAGCAGGGCGATTTATTTCACTAACATCCGTCCACGTATGTAATGAAATTTTTGGGCATTCGATATTGTCGCGAATACTTTTTCCACACGGGCGAGCTTCAGGTGTTAGTGGCACACCCAAATAGGTAAATAAAATATCTTCTGCTGCACGATAGTTGCGAATGGCTACGCCTTGATTGGGAATTGCGCTCACTTGCAGTGATGATAGTGTGCCTTTTGCCGCAACTGAACTTGCCACCTTGGCCACAGGTTTTGTTTCAACAGATTTTTTTGCAAAGACTGTGAAATATAAAGCATTCACCGTAACTGCTGTAAACAACATCGCCACCACTATTTTCCAATATAAATGCTGTTTAGTTTGTGGTGTTTGATCCAAACCGCCAATAACTTCTTTACGCGCTGCGTTAAAAATAGGGTTATCAACGCGTATTTGGTTGCTGCCATAAGCACCGATTAAACAGCGTTCACAAATCACATTTACCAAACGCGGAATTCCACCAGTAAAGGCATGTATGCGTTTGATGATTGGAAAAGGAAATGGATTGCTCCCATCCGGTAATCCTGCAACCTTTAAGCGGTGGCGAATATAGGCTTGGGTTTCAGTGAGGGTTAGTGGGGTTAGATGAAAACGCGCAGTGATGCGTTGGGCTAATTGCCTTAATTCGGGTTTGGATAAAAGCGTTTTTAATTCTGGTTGGCCAACCAAGATGATGTGCAGCAATTTTTGAGTAGTTGTTTCCAGATTCGTGAGCAGTCGCACCTGTTCCAATGCTTCAATTGATAAGAGCTGCGCTTCGTCTATCAGGAGCACCGTGTTGCGGCCACGCGTATGGTTGCGCAATAAAAAAGTGTGCAGCGCGTCAGTCAGGTCTTTTACGCTGGGCTCGTCTTTAACATAGGCCGCGTCCAACTCATCACAAATAGTGGTGAGCAGCTCGGGAACGTTAGACATAGGGTTCATCACAATCGCTATGTCAGTGTTTTCAGGCATTTGCTCGAGTAGGCAGCGAATAATGGTAGTTTTGCCCGTACCCACTTCTCCGGTGAGCATGACGAAACCACCACCGGCAACACCATAAAGCAGATGCGCCAGAGCCTCCTTGTGCTGCTGGCTCATATATAAATAGCGCGGGTTAACGGCTATGGAAAATGCGGGCTCTGTGAGGCCAAAAAAAGTGTGGTACATAAGGTCTGGTACTTGAGTTTGTGCCGGGTCGGTACTGTTATGGATTGACTGGCTTAAGTTCGCAGATGATAACGGTAAATTTAGCCGCTGTGTCTAAAAAATGCCGTTTTGAAGGTTTAGATCGCTTATTGATCAGGGGGTGACCTGGCCTGTCTATTGGACTGGCTGCTTTTAATCTAATTTCATTGAAATTAGCTGCTTTTGCTCTCTGCAATCATTGAGGCTTCTTCAAGAGGAGTATTGCGAGCCAAAAGTACAAACTCTTCTCCGCTTAAGCGAAAGGCGCGATCGGTTTTGCGCAGTCTGGCAATCAACAGGCTCCTATACTGGTGAGTATCTGGGCGCCCTTACTGTGGCCAAATTTGCCATTGACGGTATTGAAATTATCCAGATCGAAAATAATTAACGTGGCAGGTGTTTGGTAGCGGGTAAAATCTTCTGCATTCAAGCGCAACTCTTCATCCATGAGCCGCCGATTTCGCAACCCTGTGAGTGGATCTTGCGACGCGAAAATTTCCAAACACTGACGTTGTTGCTCGTTTAGGCGAGCAAATAATTAAGCCATTACGCTAGCAGTAATTAATGAGGACATCATAGCGATGTGAATCCAGGGTTTTAAAATTGCAAAATTAAAAGTGTATGCAGTGTTTCACCCTCCTGCAATTAACGCATTACAATGAAGGGCCCAATTACGATAGCGGCTATTACACCGAATAAATAAATCAGGCCGAGTTGAAGTTTTTTGGAGGGATCATCAAACATAACGTCACTCATATCGAGCAGACCTGCTTAATAACTCGGCCATTTTAAACGGAGCGGTGAATTAACCCATCGCAATTAGCATTTGGGCTCGATCCGATGAATTGCACGCGAGCCGTTGAATGCGTAAAAATAGCGTCACGTTTACAATGTGAAGCAATATTGAAAACAGGAGACACACATGGGGAAAAATCGCCTTGAAGCCTTTAGCGACGGTGTGCTGGCAATTATTATCACTATCATGGTGCTGGAACTGAAAGTGCCGCACGGTGCCGACTGGTCGGCACTGAGTAAATTAACACCGGTATTTTTTAGTTATGTGCTTAGTTTTATTTATGTTGGTATTTATTGGAACAATCACCATCATCTATTGCACGCCGTTAAGCATGTTAGTGGGGGTGTATTGTGGGCAAACTTGCATTTATTATTTTGGTTATCGCTTATTCCATTTGTGACCGGTTGGATGGGTGAAAATCATTTCTATCCTTTACCTGTCGCACTTTATGGTGGTGTATTAATGATGGCAGGTATTGCTTACTGGATTTTGGTTCATTGTATTATCGCGACGGAAGGAAAAGATTCGCTCGTGGCGAAAGCCATCGGCAAAGATGCAAAAGGAATTATTTCTGTTGTCGTATATTTAGTTGCGATACCTGTAGCATTTTTCAGTGTGTGGGTAGCGCTTTTAGGTTATGTAACTATAGCGCTTCTCTGGCTTGTGCCTGACCGGCGTATCGAAAATCGCTTACAAAATGAAACACATTAATTTTGTGGTGTCATTGTTGAAGTTTTTAACAGGGGTTTGGTGATGGTGTTATTTGATAGCCATTGCCATTTTGACTTTGACGTTTTCGATGCTGATCGCGAAAGTGTGTGGCAAACCTGTAATCAGCGTGGCATCGGCTACCTAATTATTCCCGGCGTCGCGCAGCAGCAGTGGCAAGTTGCGTCAGAAATAGCAAATGCACACAATAATATTTACATGGCTGTTGGGCTTCACCCCTGGTGGATTGAAAAATCTTTAGCTGCGGACAATATAGAAAACTATTTGCGTATTGTTGCGCAAGATTTACAACGACATATTTTCGAAACTAAATGTGTCGCCATAGGCGAATGCGGATTGGATGCTCTGGTGGAAACTCCAATGCAGTTACAGCAACAAGTGTTGGATCTGCATTTAAAGTCTGCGCAAGAAAATTCTCGGCCATTAATTATTCATTGCCGAAAAGCACACAATGAGTTATTCACGCAGTTAAAAAATTACTCACTTCCACAAGGTGGTGTCATACACGGTTTTAGTGGAAGCTATGAAATGGCAATGCGTTATTGGGCGATGGGTTTTCGCTTGGGCATAGGCGGAACTATTACCTATGAACGCGCAAATAAAACCCGTGAAGCTGTAAAAAAATTACCGCTTGAAGCTTTGCTATTGGAAACTGATGCGCCGGATATGCCAATACAAGGCAAGCAGGGGCAACGAAACAGCCCTGATGCTATAGTAGATATTGCGCAAACGTTGGCACAACTACGCAATGTTTCACTTGAAAAAATTGCCACACAAACCACGGCTAACTCAAAATTACTTTTTAAAATAACTTCCTGATGTTTATCTTTTAATGTTTATCGTAGACGACTTATCTCCTGTTTCACTAGCCGAGTTCATGTCAGTTCAAAATTGGCAAGCGCAATATCGTTTACTTACTCAATGGGGAAAATTGATCCAACCAAAACCGGAATTGCGTGTTGCCGAATATTTACTTAAGGGCTGCGAAGTATCCGCTTGGTTGGAACACGTTAATAAAAACGGCATTAACTATTTTGCGTTTGATAGTGATAGCCGCGTTATTAACGGCTTGGCCGTTTTATTGTTAGCACAAGTGAATGGAAAAACGACTGAAGAAATTAATGCGGTAGATTTTTATAAAATATTGCAGAGTGCTGGGCTGGAAAAACATTTAACACCATCGCGCAATAATGGGTTGCGAGCAATTATTGCGCGAGTAGAGAGCCTCATGAATGAATCGCCAAGTGGGCTAGAATTATTGTAGTGGTGCTGCTCCAGGTGTACTACCATTGCTGCCTGCACCAATAGCAGGTGATCCTGTTTTAAGTGAAAAATCTCCATTGATTGCATCATTAAATAGTGGGTCAGCTAATATTGAGGTCGTATCACCGAACTGCGTTTTTCCTGCTACAAAATCTTTTGTATATTCTGTTGTGGGTGGTGGGCTGTATAAAAATTTACGCGCACTTGTCTGGTAGAAAAACACGTTGTTATTCATAGTCCAGGTTGCTAACGAACGATCCAATTTCCCCCAATTCCAATCCGTCTCTCCGATATAGAAAATCCCTAATCCCGTTGAAGATGCAACAAAAATATTATTTGCAACATGTATTGTCGAGCTAAATAGATTGTCATCCCAATCTGGAAGAGCTTGTGCAAAATAATTGTTATTGTAGAAAGTATTGTAGCGAACCGTATAATTGTGGTTCGCATTCGAATTCGCATTGTTTAAAACCATACCAATATCATTGCCAACAAAAATATTGTTATGTATGTCAGAGCTCCATGCTCGTAAATTAAATCCCCACTTATTATTCTCAATCACATTATTGTAAGCCTCCATGTGAATTTGACCTGCATGCTTATGGCGAACGGCTACATAATTATTGCGAAAAATATTGTTGTATACCTTAAATGTTGAACCTGAATGAGCTGTGGGCTCGGAAATTAAACTGAGTGCGCCCACGTTGTCCCCTGATTCGCTAACAGCGGATGTGTTTTCAAAAAGACTATTTCTAACAATAAAAGTATGCAGTGTGTCCTGCGCATAAAGTCTAACGCCGCCGCCTATGCCGCTGGATTGCGTCACACGTCCATCGCGTGCTACTACGTTGATGAGCTCTGCAAAGCTAACTGATTCATCAATACTAATTCCCGCATCACCGAAATTAGTTATTTCAATATTTTGAATTCGCACGCCACCATTTCGAGTCACACGAACTTGCGCGCTGGTTCGGTTTGATGAAAAGACCGCGCGCGGAGAAGCTCGCCAGCTTTTTAATGTAGTGGGATCATTTGCAGTACCGCTTGCTGCCGCTGTATAAAAATTTAACGTCATTTGATGCGTAGATGTATTGCTAGCCATATCAAATGTGCCGCGCACGTAAACAAAATCGCCACCGCGTACATTTTGTTCGATGACTTTAAAATCATTGTAAGGATTTGTGTAATTACCATTGCCTCCGGTTGCTGCATTCGCATCCACCCACCAGCAACGTTTTCCATTAGGCGCTTCACACACGCTTGGGTCACCCGGTTCAATTCCATTTGGCCATAGCAAGCCCGCGGTTGAGTTTATTACGCTGCTGGACGAAACTGAATAGGCACTGCTAGTGCTAGAGAAAGAGCTAAAAATGGATGAAGAACCCGCACTCGATTTCGAACTTGAGCTGATGGACGACGGACTACTACTTTTGCTATTGGAAGAAACTGAGCTGGTAGACGGATCAATAAATCCACCACTACTCACTACAATATCATCGTAATAAATATCAAACGCGGGATTTGGAATATTTTTGCTACCTTGAGCCCAACCGCTAAATTCTATGTGGTCGATGCTGCCACTCGCGTAACTCCTATTAAATAATCCCGTTGCATCTACATAAACATTGCCGTCAATTTCAAGATAGTAAGCACCGTTTGCAATTTCATTAGATGACGTTGTTCCGTCATTAAATTTGACCATTATTTTGAAGGTGTGCCAATCAGTACCCCAATCAGCAGCTCTAAAAGATTTTTTCATAGGCGTTTTTACGGTGGCGCTTCCGTAAGAACGGCCAATCCAACTGGGGTAATCACCACCTAAAAGTATTACGTTTTGGGAATCGTTTTGTGCATCTGTTCCGTCACCAAAACTAATTGCGTAAAGCGAGCCTACGCCGTCATCAATTCCTGTGTAGTCGAGTCCAAAGGTGGTGTTTGAGTAAGCATCTGCAGTACCGTGTTGACCAAATATTTTAAGAAATTTTAAACCACCTTTATTGCCAGGAATTTTTACTTTGAAGCTAATAAAAAGTTGTTTGGTATTTGCCGGAGGGTTGTAATTCAACCACGAATATTGGGCGCCATCAGTAGCTTGTGGATATGCGATTTTATAAGCACCGTTTTCAATACTCGCAATGGCGCCGCTTTGCGTACCCCCTAAAACGATTCCATCATTAAAATCTGCATGCCAAAGGAGCGTAGCGCTGACACTTGAGGAACTTGTGATGCTTGAACTACTTTTGGCACTTGATGTGAGGACAGAAGATGTTTTGCTGCTACTTAATCGACTACTTGCACTTGAATAGGAGCTACTGGATTTACTACTTAATATCGACGACGAGTTTTGTTTGCTTGATGTTGTAGATGAGCTGCTTTTTACTGAGCTGATTTTGATAGAGCTACTGGAAGATATAATTTCAATAGCTGATTGAGTTGAACTACTGACTGCACTGCTAATACTTAATGGATTCGACGAAGCGTTTTTGCTCGACGAACTGTGTTTACTCAATGAGCTGTTTGCGCTCGACAAACTACTTTGGCTGGGCACGGATGTCGGTTGGCTACTTGCCACTAGTGATACTGAACTACTGGACGATGGAGGAAGCTGGTTGGCAGTGGAAAGCGCAGCTGAGGTTGCTGCTACTGAACTTGAATTTGAATTTGAATCGCCACCCGCACCACCACAAGCAGTTAATGCGAGGAATGGTAAAAAATAAATCCATTTGTAGTTGCACATCCGCTGGTTCCTTATAGTTTGGGTCGGCCAATAAAATAAGTTAGGCCGGTCAATAAATGATGAAAAATTATGCGTAGTTTTTATAAAGCGCGGTGTGATGGAGTCGCGGATTAAAGAATGATTATCGGCTCGACTTTTCCAAATAACGCTCAATCGCTTTAGTTGCAGCTACAAATCCAAATGTGCCTGTTACCATTACGCTTGAACCAAAGCCCCCTGCACAATCTAACTTAACACCTGCCTCCAAAAATTGTTTATCCATGCAAACGCTACCATCCGGCTTTGGGTAAACCATTTGCTCGGTGGAAAACACGGCGTCAACGCGAAACTTGCGATTTTTATCGCGCGAAAAATTGAAATGGCGATAAAGTTGCGTGCGAATTTTTACCAGCATGGGATCACTCTCCGTGCGGCCCAAATCGGCAACTCTTACTTGTTGAGGATCGCGTTTTCCGCCAGACGAACCTACCGTAATTAACCGCACTTTTATCGCAAGACTGTAAGCTACCAAGCGCGCTTTTATATGTGCTGCATCCATTGCGTCTATCACAACGTGGTGGTGTTTTCCGATAAATAAATTCATGTTGTCTTGATCGATAAAATCTTCAATCGAATGAATAACAATGTCGGGATTAATATCTTTTAATCGTTGGCTGATAACGTCATTTTTGGAGCGGCCAATATTGGATTTGAGCGCGTGCGATTGACGGTTGGTATTGGTCACGCAGACGTCATCCAATTCAATTAAAGTGAGTTCACCGATTCCTGAACGCGCCAGAGCTTCGGCCACCCAGGTGCCAACGCCTCCTAAACCAATTACTGCAAAATGTGCCGCGTGTAATTTGACTAGCGCTTCTTGTCCGTACAGGCGTGCTATGCCGCCGAAGCGTTGTAAATAGTCGGGTGGTAACTCGGTGTAACTTAATTCATTCGTCATAAAGGTTTTGTCGGAAAAGTATTTTTAAAAATTTTAATTAAAGTAAAAATTTGTCAAAAGGAATTACCTGAACGTTCTCTCCTTTCGCGACCGAACCACTTTCCTGTTCAAGAAAAATATAACAATTAGCGCGTGCAATAGAGCTCAATACGCCAGAGCCCTGATTCCCTGTGCTATGTACTATATTTTCACCAGCCACTTCTTGCAAAATACCGCGTTGATAATCCGCACGCCCAAGTTGCTTTTTTAGCGGTGATTGAGTGATAGCGTTAAGCGTTAATGCAGGCTCGATTTTTTCGCCAGCAAGATAGCGCAGTGTCGGTAAAACTAATTGATGATAAGTCACTACGGCCGATACCGGATTACCCGGTAATCCAAAAAACCAACAAGGTTCATTTTGTGTTTTATTGAATGAACCGAACGCAAATGGTTTGCCTGGTTTGATAGCAACTTTCCAGAAATTTATTTTCCCTAATGATTTCAAAACCTTTTTAGTGTAATCAGCGTCACCTACGGAAACGCCGCCACTGGAAATAATGACATCTGCTTGTGCGATTGCTGCTTCAAATGCATCGCGAATCTTGTTTGGATCATCCGCCACTAAACCGCAATCGATCACACTGACATTAATGCGTGATAACAAAGCCAATAATGTTTGCCGATTGCTATCGTAAAGTTCACCAGCTTGCAGCGATTGGCCGACGGGTTTTAATTCATCGCCTGTGGACAACACGGCAACGCGAATGCGCCGAAAAACATTTACGTGGCTAACACCCAACGAAGCCAGCAAACCTATATCCAAAGGATTTAGGCGTTTACCTTGTTCAAGAACTAATGAATTAATTGCAATGTCTTCACCCGCGCGGCGAATATTTTCGCCAGCTTCCGGGATTCGATGTAATTGAATTCCATCTCCAGTAACAGTAACTTGTTCTTGCATGATGACAGCATCAGTGCGCGCGGGTACTACACCACCAGTCATGATACCTATGCATTCCCCCACATTTATTTCGCCATTAAATGGATGGCCAGCGAGTGCGGTGCCGACAAGCCGCAATGGTTTTTCAAGGCTTGCATGCGCACTTAGTAATGCATAGCCGTCCATTGCAGAATTGTTGTGGCTGGGGATATTCAACGCAGAATAAACAGGCTCAGCAATCACGCGATCTAGCGCCGCTTGCAACTCAACGGTTTCAATATCTACAACGGGCGTTACAGCAGACTGCATGTGCGCAATAGCATCAGCGACAGGCAGCAGCTCAGGTTGTGAACAGTAATCCATGTGGTCTTCCGGTCAGGAGGGAATGATGTGGAACGAAGCTATATGAACTAGGCCGCTATCTTATCTGTTCAATTGCGTTAAGCCTATTTTCTCCTTATAGAAGACATTGAGAGTCGATGCTATAGCCAAGTCTTATCAGCATCAGGCTGGACAAGTAGATAGCTATTGGCGACACTCTCACCTCGCAAATCCGACGACCAATAACAAGCGGATATTGCTAGCCAGCTGAGGGCTACTATGAATCCTAAAGATCACCGTTTTGATGTCCTTTCCCGCCGCCAATTAGTGTTGGGCGCAACAGCTGCGGCTGCGAGTTTGCCATTTATGGGTTTGACGGGTTGTTCAAAGCAACCGGAAGGTAATACCAAATTGCTTCAGGTTGGCGGCTTGCCTGTTACTTGTAATCTCACCTTGCCAGTAGCCTGTACCGCTAAAGTCGCGAGCAATCTGGCCGGAACAGGCGATAGCCGCTTCAGCTATCAATACAGTAAATACAGTGGTTGGCCGGAAATTAAAGAGTCGCTTATGGCAGGCCGCATTCAAGCCGCCTATATGCTGGCCCCGCTGGTAATGGATTTATCCGATAAGAAAGTACCGCTAAAAATTGTGTCACTTGGGCATCGGTCGGGTGCGGTGATTATGGTTCGCACTGATTCTACCTTTCAAAGCTTCGCCCAATTGAAAGGCAAGCGCATTGCCATTCCCAGCCGCTTCGCGGTAGATTTTCTGTTCCTGCGTAAAATGCTCACGCAAGAAAACATGACGCCAAAAGATATTGAAATTATTGAAATGCCGCCGCCAGATATGCCCGCTGCACTTTACGCAAATGCGGTTGATGCCTACTGTACCGGTGAGCCTTTTGGTGCTGCCGCGCAGCGCGCCGGTTACGCACGGCCATTGCGTATGACGCGCGACGAATGGCGCAACTATATTTGTTGTGTGCTAACTGTGCGTGAAGAATTAATTCAGGAAAACCCTGAAATGGTTCAGGATTTGGTTAACCATGTTATGGGTGCTGGTCGATGGTTAGACGAGCAGCAAATCAATCGCGATAAAGCAGTAGCTATAGCGGCTAAGCGCGAATTTTTTAATCAAGACCCTAATATCCTCAAGTTTGTTATGGAAACTCCCACGGACCGCGTCACTTACGGCGATCTGCGTATGATTAAAAGTGAATTTGAAGATTTAATGCAGCTCTCCATTGAGGCTGGCACGCTCAAGCGTCCCGTGGCTTATGAAACTTATATGGAAGAGCGTTTTACAAAAGCTGCACAACCAACAACGATTGTTTTGTGATATTCAAAGAGGCATTTTCAGTGAAGCAGTTAGTGTTGTTAGCGGTGAGTCTGTTGATATTTACCGCTGCCGAAGCCGAAACCCAAGCGCTCAAATCAGGCGTGTTTGATCCGCCGCGGCTCGCGCCGGATTTTGTTCTTCAAAGCTCTCAAGGTGGTGAGATCGATTTCAAACAAACACGCGGTAAATTGGTTGTTTTGGAATTTGGATTTACGCATTGCACAGAGGTTTGTCCGGTTACGCTTGCGAATTTAACCCAAGTTCGCAAAAAGCTTGGCAGTCTTGCAGACAATGTGCAGGTTGTTTATGTCACTGTTGATCCTGCGCAAGATACTCCAACACGTTTGCGTGAATACCTCGGTATTTTTGATCCTACTTTTATTGGCGTAACCGGCACTGAAGCGCAGCTTGCGGCAGTGCAAAAAGAATACGGCATAGTTGCCGCAAAGGCTCTAGGCAATCAGGTTCATCATTCTTCGTATATTTACCTTATTGATACTTCCGGTTATCTGCGTGCACTTGTACCTTTCGGCAAAAGTGCTGACGATATAGTTCACGATATAAAAATACTTCTGCAAACTCCAACCGTTGAAACTCCCAACCATAAAACTTTGCCTGACAAGAGGGCAGCGAGCTAGTGAATTTTATTCGCCGTCATTTGGTGGTGATTTTGTCCATAAATCTTTTATTGGACATGGCTTTGTTATTGGCTTTTTTTCCATTGCAATTTGAATCTCGCGAAGAAATTTTTGAAATTCCAAAGGGTACTTGGGCAAATCGTTCGGCAGGCAATAAAGTTGAAATTTTGCCGCAGCAAATTTATCTAGCTTTGGGGGTGCGCGATGTGTTGGTGCTGCGCAATCTCGATACGGTACCGCAAATATTTGGACCAACTCTTATAATGCCTAATCAAAGTTTTAAATTACCATTTGAATTAGCGTCAGATTATCAATTTGCCTGCACTGCACATGCTAGCGGTCAAATGACAATAGTGGTGGACCCTGAGCCTACACAAGGTTTGCAGCGGCTGCAATGGCGGTTTAAAACACTCGTGCGTTGGTTGCGCTCAAAACTCTAAAAAATTTTAATAGTTCATCAAATTCTTGAAAATTCATCAGATTATTTGTTGTAAGGTGTAGAGTGAAAAAACTAAATAAAATATTGCCACCCTTAATCGTATTTGCATTGCTCATAGCCGTTTGGTGGATAGTCGTTGTTAAAACCGAGAGTGCTATTTTTCCAACGCCTTTACAGGTAGTGACGGGAACTGCGGAATTGGCTGCTGATGGTTCGCTCTGGGAACATATTGCTTCGTCTTTAATGCGTGTGGGTGCTGGTTTCTTATTGGCGGTTGTGGTCGCCATTCCATTAGGTTTGTGGATGGGTCGCATCGAATTTGCTTACACAACACTTAACCCTGTTTTTCAAATCTTGCGTCCTATTTCCCCCATCGCCTGGATTCCTTTAGCCATTCTTTGGTTCGGTGTAGGCAACGCGTCTCCGATTTTTTTAATTTTTATCGCTTCTGTATTTCCACTCATCGTACAAACAGCTGCGGGTGTTCACACCATCGAAAAACGCTATTTGAATGCAGCTGAAAACTTTGGAGTATCGCGCTACAAATTATTTACTCAGGTTATTATTCCTGCGGTGTTACCGGAAATGATTGTGGGCATGCGTATTTCACTCGGTGTTGCCTGGTTAGTAGTTGTGGCTGCCGAAATGATCGCACTGCGTTCGGGCCTCGGTTATTTAATTATGGATTCGCGCAACGCTGGAAACCGTTATGATCTGGTAATTGCAGGCATGATTATCATTGGAATTATTGGACTTTTATTAGACGGCCTAATGCGACTTTTGGAAGGGCTCAAAACAGTAAGGTGGCGTTATGGTCGATAAAATTATTATCAAAGATATTAGAAAAAGTTTTACATCTGGCAAGGAAATTCGCGAGGTAGTAGGCGGTATTAACCTCTCTATTGTTGAAGGTGAATTTGTTGCCATAGTCGGACCATCCGGGTGTGGTAAATCTACATTGATGAAAATCATCGCAGGTTTTGAAGAGCCTGATGAGGGACACATTGCAATCGATGGTCAAATTCGCAAAGGCCCCAATGCTAATGGCATTGTAATATCACAACACGGTTCAGTTTTTCCTTGGCTAAATGTGCAACAAAATTTAATGTTCGGTCTGAATGGCAATGATCACGGCGATAAAGCAGAACTCGCAGATCATTACGCTGCGATGGTTGGCTTGAAAGGATTTGAAAAAAATTATCCTCACGAATTATCCGGCGGCATGTTAAAGCGGGTAGAAATTGCACGCGCACTAGTTGTGAAACCAGAAATATTATTTATGGATGAACCTTTTTCTGCGCTGGATGCCTTGATGAATTTAAAAATGCGCACTGAATTACTGCGCATTTTAGAAGAAGAGCGCCATACGGTATTGCTAATTACTCACGATGTTGAGGAAGCTATTCATTTGGCCAATCGCATTATTGTTTTGTCACCGCGCCCTGCAAAAATTCAGAAAGTGTTCGAGGTTCCTTTCTCCCACCCTCGTAAATTATCTACTCCAGAAGCGCAAACTCTGAAAGAGGCTATTTTGCGCGAGTTGGGTATCTAGTTCGTTTGGAGTGCAAATAGATAGTCGTATGATGTAATAGGCAAAGGATGGTCTATTAAATACGCAAGTAAACATCAGTAACCATTTTATTTTCAGCTACGTCAGGGGAAAATCTCAGTCTATCAAAAAAATGGGAAAGTCTCTGAGTTCAAAATCCGAGTCATTTAACCATTCGCAATAAAGGAAATTTACAATAACTCCCATGGAATCGTCGCTACCTGCATGCCTGATACGTGAGCATTTTCCTGCAGGAATAATTTTATTAATAAGGCTATAAGTGGTATTTATTCATTTAACAATTATCTCCACAACGGTTTCATACTAGAGCGACTTAAAAATCTTATCTTGATCAAAATTGCTAAAATTGAAGTTGTAACTTAACGAATATTTATTTCCAAATATCTCGGAGAAGTTTTGTTTTCCCTTCTGAGGTTTAATATAGCGATAAACTTATGCTTTAGTAGCGAAAAGGTAGTTTCTCGAGATTTTACATATTTGAGTGTCGTTGAATTCCCTTTTGATTTAATATTCGCTCTCCATCAGTAATTCCGCATTGCCTATATGCTAGTCAAGGAGTCTTAAGCAGGACTATTTATTGGAGTAAATGTTGCGTAACCGATCTGAATCAATCATTTAAGTTAACTAGTTAAAACTAGGCAAAGGCCTGATCAAGCATATATCTAGGAGATTAATATGCATATGTTTTCAAAAAAGGTAGTAAGTTTAATTGCACTTACATTAATGGTGCTTGTGGTGGCTGTTAAAGCGGAGGCTACAGCAGTTGTTAAAAAATGGGGTTTCTATACCTTTGGTTCAGGAATAGCTGCTAGCGGTAGCTATATCGCCGATATTGATGGGGACAATAAAAAAGAACTCGTTGTAGGCGGCGGAAATGACTTCGGTCCTAACAATAGAATCAACGTAGTCAAAAGCACTGATACTGGTTATCAGATAGTGCAACAGTACGTTCTTAACGACAATGCGACAACATCAAGTATTCAAGGTTATTACGATAAATCAACGGATAACCATTTTCTATACGTTGCGACGTCTAACGGTTCCATACAAATCTATAATTTGACTGTGGGGAAGTATGATTCGTCCATTGCAGTTACAGATGACTACAGCTACAGCTATAAATTGCTGCTGCAAGATGTAGACAAAGATGATGTGCCAGAATTAATTGTAGTTGGCTCAACCAAAACTCAAGCAATAGATACAAAAACGAACCAGGTTAAATATACCTATCCCTTGGGGGCTGATAACGCCGTATTCGGTCATTTTTCCTCCTCAAACTCCGTCGATATAGCGTTAAGCAGCGGATACGTTTATTCCATTGACGGGAACGATAGCACTTTAATATGGAATAACTCTAATGCTGGCTTTGGATATCGTTTGGTTGCAGTCGATAGCAATAATGATGGTGTAGATGAGTTGATCGGAGCTGAACAATGGCAAAGCATTAAAGCATTTGATATTAAAAACAAAGTTGTGCTCTGGTCAAAAACAACTGCTTTGGATATTGCAGCATTGTCAGCTTACGATATTGATGCAGATGGTATCAGCGAAGTTCTTTACGGTGATGGACAGTGGGGAAGCGTGAATGCGTTAAGCTCTAGCGATGGATCAAGTATTTTTAGTATCCCTAATCCCGAGCATGGTGTTACAAACATTATTGTTTCCGATATCGATAATGATGGAAAGCAGGAAATACTGT
>Ga0247739_10000336_pt1 | contig 16544 bp, 19 predicted proteins | sample UWRJL058202B2_FD_180943 | JGI IMG/M metagenome (GOLD analysis project Ga0247739, IMG submission 180943) | Plant litter microbial communities from Arlington Agricultural Research Station in Wisconsin, United States - UWRJ-L058-202B-2 | ecosystem: Environmental > Terrestrial > Plant litter >...
GCGCTTTGCCGAGCCGCTCGACGTGAGCGTCGGCGACATCGTGTTCGATGTGGGCGATCAGTGGTACTCGCTCGTGCTCGTCGAGAGCGGGCTCGTCGACGTAGTGCGTCGCGCCAACTCCTGGCTCCCGGAGACTCCCGTGGTGTCTGTCGGCGCCCAGTCATTCGTGGGTGAGTTGGGGGTCCTCAGCGGGCAGCGCGCTTTCCTGACCGCCCGGGTCGCGGAGGTGGGGAGGATGCTCCGGCTCGACACTCGCGCGATACGACGAGTGCTGAGTGAAGACGACGAGCTGGGAGAGCTTCTGCTGCGCACCATGTGGCAACGTCGCGAGAGTCTGTCGCGCGGCCCCGCTGCCCTCGTTCTCAAGATCCTCGGCCCCGAGCGGTCGCGTGAGGTGCTCGCCTTACGTTCCTACGCCAGCAGGCTGAATCTTCCGCACACGTGGCACGATGTCGACGAGACCGTGGCCGTGCATTCCCAATTCACGAAGGCCGATCTGCCGGTGGTCTTCATCCAGGGCGAGCCGATCCGCAATGCGACTCCGGGCATCCTGGCCGAGCGGCTCGGCCTGTCGTACTCCGAGCCGGAAGATGCCGTGGTCGACCTGGCCGTGGTGGGAGCCGGTCCCTCGGGGTTGGCGGCCGCGATCTATGGCGCGTCTGAGGGGCTGTCGACGGTGCTCCTCGACCGCGTGGCTCCGGGCGGGCAGGCATCGGCGACCTCCCGTATCGAGAACTACCTGGGCTTCCCGTACGGCGTGAGCGGCGGCGAGCTGATCGGCCAGGCACAGCTGCAGGCGCTCAAGTTCGGGGTGCGCATCTTCGCCCCGTGCGAGGCCGTCAGGCTGGAGAGCACGGATACCGGGCTGGAGGTCGAGCTCACCGATGGGTCGCGCATCCACGCCCGATCGGTGATTCTGTCCACCGGCGCCACCTACCGCGCTCTGCCCATCGACCGGTGGTCGGAGTTCGAAGGTGCGGGCATCTTCTACGCGGCCACTCCCCTCGAGGCCAAGCAAGTCGCCGGCGCCCCGGTCGTGGTGGTGGGTGGCGCGAACTCTGCCGGGCAAGCGGCCCTCTATCTGGCGTCGATCGGGTGCGCGGTGCACCTCGTGGTTCGGGGCGACACGCTCGACGCCGCCATGTCGAGCTATCTCATCGACCGGTTGATCGAAGATGCTCGAATCCAGGTGCACACCGACGCGCAGGTCACGGGGCTCGGGGGTGATTCATCGCTCGAGCAGGTGACCCTCTCGACCGGACTCACTCTGGACTGCAGCGGCATGTTCTGCTTCATCGGCGCCGAGCCGGCAACGTCGTGGCTGGGAGACGTGGCGACCGACGATCACGGCTTCCTCGTCACGGGAACGGACGTGCCGCTGGCATCCGCAGCAGCCTGCCTCGCCAAGTACGGCCGCGACCCGCTGCCGTTCGAGACGAGCGTGCCGCTGGTGTTCGCCACGGGAGACGTTCGGCGAGGTTCCATGAAGCGGGTGGCCGCCGCCGTTGGTGAAGGGTCCAGTGCCGTCGCGTCAGTCCATCGCGCACTGGCGATATCGCCCGTCAACATCGCCGCCCGGCAGCCCGCGGTATAGCGGCTCCCGGCTGGCAGTCACCCCAGGGGCTCGATCACCCGCGGCAGCACGTGCTCGTAGACCACGCTCGTGCGAACATCCGCCACCTCGGGGCGCTCGGTCAACCGGTCGATCACGAACGAGTAGAGGGCGTCATTGTCGGCGACAGCGACGTGCACCAGGAAGTCCTCTGACCCGGTGGTGACGAACACGCCGATCGTCTCGTCGAGTTCGACGGCCCAGGTGCGGAAACCGTCGATGTTCTCCCGCGACGGCGGGCGGATCCGCACCGCGATCAACGCCTGCACCGACCGGCCGATGGCGGGGAGGTCGACGTAGATGCGGGAGCCCCGGATGACTCCGCGCCGGTACAGCGCTCGCGTGCGATCGAGGGCGGTGGTCGGGGAGATGCCCACGGCGGCGGCCACATCGCGGTTGGTGCGCCGTGCATCCAACTGCAATTCGTGCAGTATGGCCGCATCAATGGGGTCCAACGGCGTCATACACGCTCCCCTTCCGTACTTAATCCGGTCACGAACCGAGACGAGTGCCGGACTGCCTAGAGTAGCTGCCCTAGCCCGTATCGAAGGATGTTCCATGGATGCTGTCGGATTCGCCCCGGACGAGATCAGAATCGACGAGCCGACGCGGTCGGCTCGACTGAAGTGGGTCGTGGTCGTCGACGAGGCGCTGCCCGCCGGCCGCCAGGTCAACGCCGCGGTGTGCGTCGGCGCCGCGACGAGCGCCCGGGTCACGGGGCTCCTCGGGCCAGATGCCGTGGACGAAGACGGCAACGAGCATCCCGGCCTCCCGTGGGCGGGATGCTCGGTGCTGAGCGCGACATCCGACGCCCTCTCGCTGCTGCGGGTCAAGGCCGCAGAACTTGACGACGTCTTCGTGGTCGACATGCCCGCGGCGGCCCAGTCGACCCGCGTCTACTCCGAGTACCTGGAGGAGATGGCGAAGGTCGCGGTCGCCGATACCGCGCCCCTCGCCGTCGGGCTCATCGGCCCTCGTAAGAGCATCGACAAGCTGGTGAAACGGATGTCGCTGCTCGCCTGACGCGCCGGCCGAGCAGCTCACTGAGCTTCAGGGTGGGCCACTACCTTGCCGTGGACTTCGCCGGCCGCGGCCTTCGCGTGGATCGACGGCAGCTCGCTCAGCGACACGCGCTGGGCGACATCGACGGTGAGCTCGCCGCCGTCGACCAGGGCGACCAGCTGGGCGAGCTCGTCTGCCTTCGCTTCGACGAAGACACCGGCCGTGCGCACGCCACGTGACTCGTCGCCGGGCGTCGTCATCCACGCGGTGGTCGCCACGACGATGCCTCCGTCACGAACGAGGGGAACGAGCGCCGCAAAGTCCTCCGGGCTGATCGGTGCAAGGTTGAGCAATACGTCGACGGGCTGGGTTACCGATTCGAGAATCGTGGACCTGGTGTGGTCGATGACCTCATCGGCGCCGGCCGCCGTGACGGCGGGCGCGCTGCGCGGGCTCGCGGTGGCTACGACGTAGGCGCCCGCCCGCTTCGCGAGCTGGATCGCGTACCCGCCGACCGCTCCCCCAGCGCCCGAGATCAACAGGCGCTGGCCGGCAGCCAGCCCGCCGAGATCGAAGAGCGCCTGCCAGGCGGTCAGCGCGACCGACGGCAGGGCGGCAGCGTCGGCCAGGTCGATGCTCGTCGGGGCGGCGACCAGGACGTCGGCCGGGGCCACCACGTACTCGGCAGCAGACCCGCTTTCAGTCATCGGGATGAATCCCACCACCGCATCACCGACCCGGAAGCCGGTCACCCCGTCGCCGAGCGCGGCGATGGTGCCGGACACGTCGTAGCCGGGCACGTGCGGAAGAGCCACCGGGAACGGCAACGTGCCACCGCGGATGCCGGCGTCTGCCGGGTTGAATGCGGAGCCCGCCACCCGGATGAGCACCTGGCCGGCGCCCGCGGTGGGCTGCTCGGCGTCTTCGTAGCGGAGCACTTCGGGGCCGCCGAACTCGTGGAAACGTACTGCCTTCATGATCGTCTTCTCTCTCTATTTGCTTCGAATGTGAAGCACTGAGAGCGAATGTAGCATTGCTTCGAGTTCGTAGCAAGTGTTACGAACTCGAAGCACGCGATAGGGTGTGGCCATGGCCGATTCATCTCCCTCCATCGACGCACGGCAGCTGAGCGCCTACTTCGCGCTCATCGAGGTGAGCAGTCTGCTGCGGCACTCGATCGAGCAGCAGCTGCGGGATGCCGGCGACCTCAGCTATGTGCAGTTTCAGCTCCTTGCCCGCCTCGGCGATTCGGCCGAGGGCAGTGCCCGCATGACCGATCTCGCCGACGGGGTCGTCTACAGTCGCAGCGGCCTCACCTACCAGGCCCAAGTGCTCGAGCAGCGCGGACTGGTCACGCGAGCCCAGTCCGTGGACGACGAACGCGGAACCACCGTCACCATCACCGACCAGGGACGGGACGTCTTGGCGCAGGTCTTCCCCGGTCACATCGCGGTGCTCAACGAGTTGCTGCTGGACCCGCTGAGCCGAGCAGACGTCGATGCGCTCTCTGACGTTCTGGGAAAGGTACGCGACCACATGCGCGCAGCGCCCCCCCGGTCCGCGGCACCGCGCCGTCGTAAGTCGAACTAGCCGACCATCTGACCGCTCTAGCGTGCCGCCGTCGCCAAGTTGCGGGCGGCGAGTTGGGCGAAGGCGTCCTTCAGTTGTGGCGGGTGGAGCACGTCGATGTCGGTGGCGAAGCGGTTGAGCGATGCGGCGAGGGCAATCCACGACCATGAACCCGACTGCAGACTGCATCGGTCAGCCCCGAGGTCTTCGACGATGCCGTCCAGGGCGAAGGGCCGCACGGCGCTGGCGGGGAGGTGGAGGATGACCTTCCCGACGCAGGGCCAGGTGCTGCTGCGGTCGGATCCCGTGAACTGGGCCGAGACGTAGGCGGCGACATCGCCGCCGGGGATCTCGCGGCTCGCGAATCGCGGTCCGGTCGGGGAACGCGGGTTGATCCTGTCGGCGCGGAACAACCGCCAGTCGTCGCGGTCGAGATCCCAGGCCACGAGGTACCAGCGGCCGTTCGAGGTCACGAGGTGATGCGGCTCGACCCTCCGCAGCGGGGTCGAGCCCGACGACGACTCGTAGTCGAACCGCAGCACTTCTTGCGCGCGCACCGCTGTTGACATGGCGACGAGCACCTCCGGTGACACGGTGACGCCTCCGCCGCGAGCTGCGATCGTGCTGAACTCCAACGCGCTCAGGCGGTGACGAAGCCGCGACGGCATCACCTGTCGCACCGTTGTCAACGCTCGCAGCGCGGCTTCCTCGATACCGACGCCCGTCACCGCCGCGGCCTGCAGAGCGACCGCGAGCGCGATCACCTGGTCGTCGTCGAAGAGCAGCGGAGGCAACTCGCTGCCGGCATCGAGGCGGTAGCCGCCATCCGGCCCCATGGTGGACCGGATGCTGTATCCCATCTCACGGAGGCGGTCGACATCCCGGCGCACCGTTCGGTGGCTGACATCGAGCCGCTCGGCGAGCAGCGAGCCCGGCCAATCGCGACGGGTCTGCAGCAGCGACAGCAGGCTGAGCAGCCGGGAGGTGCTGGTCGTCGTCACCCCTCGAGACTACTTCCCGTGTAGGACCGAAGCTGACCTATACGACTGGGAGAGTGGATGTCGCCGGCAAAGCCGACACCACTCACGAGGAGCAGACATGAGCATCACAACCACCACCCACCTGAACTTCCGCGGCGACGCCCGGGCAGCGCTCGAGTTCTACCGGTACGTCTTCGGCGGCGACGTCACCATCGCCACCTACGGCGATTTCGGCATGCCCGCCGACGTGCCCGGAGCCGACAACGTCGTCTTCGGCCAAATCGAGACCGCCGACGGGTTCCGCGTGATGGCCTACGACATTCCTGGCCAGTCGGGAGGCTCCGCTGCCGTGGCCGGGTCGACCCATCGCGAGAACGGCACCACCGTGACTGACCAGCCGTTCTTCCTGTCAGCGCGCGGCGAGACTCTCGACGAGGTCGAGGGCTACTGGGCCGCGCTCTCGGTCGGGTCGTCGATCGTCGAGCCGCTCGCCGCCTCGCCCTGGAGCCCGGGCTTTGGCATGCTCACCGACCGGTTCGGAGTCACCTGGATCCTCGACGTCGCCGCCTGAAACATTGAACTAGTTGGTTCACTATGCAAAGATGAACCAACTAGTTCAGTTTCTGAGGAGGTTCGATGTCCCCGTCATCCCGCACCCTGCTGACCGGCGCTGTCGTCGCGACGCCGCTGTTCGTTATTCTCTGGGCGGTGCAGGCCGCCACACGCGAGGGCTTCCGCCCGTTCTTCCATCCCATGAGTCTGCTGAGCCTCGGCGAAGGCGGGTGGGTGCAGATCGGCAACTTCGTCGTCGTCGGCCTCCTGATCGTCGGAGGTGGAGTGGCGCTGGGGCGGATGCTCGGGGTCGGGCGACTCGCGCGATGCATCGGCGCTCTCGTTGCGCTGATGGGCGTCGGGCTCATCGTGGCGGGCGTGTTCGTGACCGACGGGGGCGCCGGGTTCCCGGCCGGAGCGCCAGACGGTGCTCCGGTGATGAGTTGGCACGGCGCGGTGCACGAGGTGGGATTCGTCCTGACCCAGGTCGCGTTCATTGCAGCGGGCATCCTGCTCACCGTTCGGTTCTCCCGCCAGCGTCGACGCGCGTGGGCGGTGTGGAGCGGTGCCGCTGTCCTTGCGGCCGTGCTCGTTGCCGCACTGGGCGATTTCGAGACGCTCGCGATCCGTCTTGTCATTTCGTCGGCGATCGAGCTGGGGCTGATCTCGGTCGTCGCTCTCGGTGTGCTGCGTGCCGCACCTGGTAACCCCGCAAGAACCGGAGTGGCCGCAGAGTTCGCGCGAGAGGGGTGAGGAGCCTCCCCCGTGAGCTCGTCGTGATCGTAGGGTGAGAAGCGAACGGATCATCGAGGAGCCGACATGCACACGCGAACATTAGGCCAGGGTCTGACAGTCTCAGCGGTCGGGCTGGGATGCATGGGGATGTCGCAGGGGTACGGCCCGAACCCCGGCGACCGTGATGAGATGATCGGCGTCATCCGGGCTGCTGTCGATCGCGAGATCACGTTCTTTGACACCGCCGAGGTCTACGGCCCCTACGTCAATGAAGAGCTGGTCGGCGATGCGCTGCACCCGGTTCGCGACCAGGTGGTGCTCGCCACCAAGTTCGGCTGGAACATCCAGGACGGCAAGTCCGTCGGCCTCGATAGCCGCCCGGAGCAGATCAAGCGGGTAGCGGACGCGTCGCTGCGGCGGCTGCGCACCGACGTGATCGACCTGTTCTACCAGCACCGAGTTGACCCGGAGGTGCCGATCGAGGAGGTGGCCGGAGCTGTCGGCGAGTTGGTGCAGGCGGGCAAGGTTCGTCACTTCGGCCTCTCCGAGCCCGCCGCCGCGACGATCCGGCGAGCGCACGCCGTGTTTCCTGTCACGGCAGTGCAGAGCGAGTACTCGCTGTGGACCCGCGACCCGGAACCGGAGGTGCTGCCCACCCTCGCCGAACTCGGGATCGGGTTCGTGCCATTCAGCCCCCTCGGCAAGGGATTCTTCACCGGCACGGTCGACAGCTCCGCTCCGTTTGCGGCCGGTGATATTCGCGGCACGATCCCCCGCTTCGAAGCCGAGAACCGGGTTGCGAACCAGGCGCTGGTCGATTACGTCGCACAACTAGCGGGAGCCCGCGGGGTGACGCCGGGCCAGATCGCACTGGCGTGGCTGCTCGCGCAGCAGCCGTGGATCGTCCCCATCCCGGGCACTCGCCGTATCGAGCGGATCGAGGAGAATGCTGGCGCCACCCAGGCCGCACTCTCAGCCGACGACATCGCCGATCTCGACGCGATCGCCGCGCGCCTCGGCGTTCGGGGCGACCGGTACAACCCGCAACACATGGGCTACGTCGGCAAGTGACCCGGGCCGACCACCACGTGGACTGGGGGTGACAGGAGTCACGTGGTGCTCGCTACCGTGGAGGCGGTGCCGAGTCTCGGCCGGAGGGGGAACCGCGGGTGTTCGGACGACGGAAGAAAGACACTGACGGGCCGACTCCGGCGCCATCACCAGCCCCACAGCCCACACCGGACGACGCGCTCGCGGCCGCGCGGCGGATGTCGGACGTGGTCTTTGACGGGCTCGTGAAACCGCTGAAGTTGGAGCGCGGTGTGCCGAGCCCGGTCATCGCGGCGGTTCTGGGCGCCCTCGCGGGTCACGCCTCCCAGGTCGCGACGTTGAGCGGGCTCGCCAGCAATCATCCGGATTATGCGGGCCTGTCGATCCTGACGGCCGGCGGAGAGAACGGCGACAGCTACTGGATGGGCGACGCGATCAACCGGCCCGTGCTCGAGTCGAAATACTCGGTGTACGCGCTGGTCGCCGGGGTCAACGAGAAGATGGGGTTGCCGCTGCCCGACCTGCACGAGCTGGCCGGATACGTGGCGTCGACGCTCGGATCGGAGCGCTTCGGGGTTCCACGCGACCTGCCGGAGGGAGCACCCACGCCGAGATCACTCCTCAGCCTGTGGAGTCTCGGCGAGGCGCTCACCAAAGATGTGGGGCATCCCGATTACGTGCCGGTAGCGCTGACGCTGGCGTACCAACGTCTCGCGCAAACCGACAACGCGGTGGACCCGACCGTGGATGTCGCGGCAATGTCTCGCGTCATGCTCGAGAGTGCGATCGCCATGTCGAAACTGAAGGTGGCGCCGACCGAACTGGGGCAAGCAGCGGCCGCCGTTTAGTCGGTAACCCCGTCGGTTCATATTGCCCTGCGACACTCGGGGTATGCCCGCGATCGGTTACGACCCCGCCTTCCTGACCGTCGATGTGCCCATCCCGAACCCTGCGGACGGGCGCCAGGTCATCGACCTCCCGTATCCGCACTTCACCGTCCTGCTCGATCCGGAGCGGAGGTTGGCCGCGAGCACCGGTGTGAACGTCGATGGCGCCGCTCTGCTCGACCTCGACCGTTCCGACGACTGGCACTTCGACCCGCGCGTCCCCGCGTCATCGCAGGCCGGGCCCGACATCTACGCCCGCAACGACCTCGACCGAGGCCACCTCGTGCGCCGTCGCGACCCGGTGTGGGGCGAGCCGGCAGTCGCGGCGGCGGCGAACGAGGCGACATTCTCATTCACCAACGCCGTCCCGCAGGCCGCACTCTTCAACCAAGGGCCGACGCTGTGGGTGGGGTTGGAAGACCACGTCCTGGACTACGCCAGCGCGCTCGAACACCGAATCAGCGTGTTCACCGGTCCCGTTCTGGCCGCCGATGATCCCACCTACCGAGGCATCCAGATTCCCCGGATGTTCTGGAAGATCGCCGCCTGGACAGCGAGCGTCGACTCCGCGGCGCCCAGCTTGCGAGCAGCCGGTTTTGTGCTGGATCAGGGGCCGTCGTTGGACGCGTTGAACCTCGGGCGCCCAGACCTCCTGACCGAGAATCCCCCTCCGCTCGAGCCCTTCCTGACTTTTCAGGTGCGGATCTCTGAGATCGGCGAGCTGACCGGACTAGACGTGGCGCTGCTCGCGGAGGCCGATCGATTCCAGTACGCCACGGATGCCTGGAAACCGGTGCGGCACGAGAGAGACATCCTGCTGTAACCGTCACGGAGCTCCGACGCGGCGTTCACCTGATGCACATGCTCGGTTAATCGACACCGAGCCTCGCAGGTTCCAGCATTGTCCGAACGGCATCGCCGAAGTCACACCACCTGCTCCTTGTCGGAAGGCGTCGCGATGAACCGTCCCATTCGAGTCCTCTCGCTCTACGAAGGCTTCTTCGCGGGCGGCGCGCGCATCCTGCACACCGACGTCGTCGCCGGGCTCCACGGCACAGGCCAACAGCACAGCGTGCTCTCCATCGCGTCGGCCGTGCGCCGGGAATCATCCGTGCAGCACCTGCACCGGGACCCGCGCTACGTGCGACTGATGGAAGCCGGCGTCGACGTGACGACCCTGGGGCGGGTCGGCAGAATGGATGCCCCGGCTCCCGCCACCTTCACCGACCGTGAGCTGCGCATCGCGGCGGGCGTGATCAGGCAGGCCGACGTCATCCTGTCGCTCAAAGAGCAGCCGCTCGGCCTGCTGCTCGCGCTGCGCGAGCGCGGGCTGATGCCCGACATTCCGGTCGCCGCGTGCCTGCACCGCTCAGACCCGGAACACTCCGGGCCCGCCATCTCCTGGCTCAGCGAAGCGGCGGGGAACGGGCTGTTAACCGCGGAGATCTCCTGCGCCCAGTCGACGAGCGACGCCTACCAGCCGTACCTCGCGCCGGGTGTCGGCCGCTTCGTCATCGGCAACGGGATCGACACCGACCGGTTCCGGCCGGGAACGGACGACGAGCAGGCGACGACGCGGCGAGCGCTCGGTGTCCCCGATGCAGCGCCCGTCGTGGTGTTCGCTGCCCGGTTCGACGCCATGAAGGACCCCGGGTTGTTCCTGCGGTCCGTGGCGCTGCATTCTGCCCGGCACCCCGAGACGCACTACCTGATGTGCGGGGCCGGGATGACGGTCGAGAACGAGGCATTCCGTGCCCTGCTGCGCGAGTCAGGAGTCAGCGACTCGATCAACGTGCACGCTCTCGGCATCCGCAACGACATGTCCGCGATGTACCAGATCGCCGACATCGTCGCGCTGACCAGTGCCTTCGGCGAGGCATCCCCACTCTGCCTGCTCGAGGGCGCCGCCTCGGGTGCGACGCCCGTCACCACCGACGTGGGCGATTCGGCGCGGACCGTGGCCGGCATCGGTCGCGTCACGACCCATGACCCGGCCGACATCGTCGCGACGTGGGAGGCCGTGCTCGACCATCGGGGGGACCTGCGTGAGCTCAGTCTCGCCGCCCGCCCGCGTCTCGGGCGTGACCGGATGATCGCGGAGTACGCCCAGGTTGTTGGCCGCATCCTCGGGAGCAACGAGGCCGCGGCCTGATCATCGCTTGGCCGTCAACGCCCCAACTTGCGCATCAGCATGTCCGCGACGGCGATCATGCCCTCGGCGTTCGGATGATAGGGCGCTCCACCTCGCAACGAGAGATGGAACTGCCGCGTCCACGGGCTCGGTGACCACGCGTGGTGGTCCTTCGACTGCAGACCCACATCCAGGAAATCGCAATTCGCAGCGGAAGCGACGGAGGCAAAAGTGTCGCTGAGGCGATCGGCGACGTCCCTGCCCCACGCCACGAGGTCGCCGCCGGGATTCGACCGGAGAGTGTCCAGCCGAGCGCCACTGCTCGCTACCGGCGGGAGGATCGTCAGGTAGTCGACCAAGACGATGCGCGCCTCGGGGGCTCGTTCCTGAATCCTGGAGACGAGCGTCGCGAGATTGGCGCGGAGGTCGGCGAAGCGTCCACTGATCGCGACGGCGTCAACGAAGCCGGTGACTCGATGGCGCAGCGCTGGCAACGATCGAGCTGGCCAGGGGAAGCTGGCAAAGGTCAGTGCGGGGAGGTATCCGATGTCGTTTCCACCGGCGGTGACGGTCACCAGACGAGTCGCGTCCGCGACCGCGTCGATCTGAGCTACTCGGTTCCGTGATCCCTCCAGAATGTCGGCCGTGGTCGCTCCGGAGAAGGTCACGTCTGTCAGGCTCAACCCCAGCCGCCGGGCTGCTATGTGGGCGTAGTTGCTGTCGGATCGGCCTGACGCTCGGGGCGCTCCCCCCGTACGCGGCTTCAGTCCCGGGCCCGCCGCGAACGAGCTGCCCATCGCGACATATCCGCTGCCCCGCTCGATCGACATCTCAGTGCCCTCCGAAGACCAGGAGCGCGTAGGCCACCGTCGAGGTCGCGAACGCCAGCAAGAGCCAGAGCGCGAGGAAAGCGGCTCGCCGCACAGGGCGTCCCGGAGAGTGACCGGCGGTCCTCATCATGATGTTGCCTCCAGTGAGTTCAGAAACTCGAGCGTCGATTCCAGCGCAGTCTGCGCCTGCGGCAGGGAGAAGTCGAACTGGTATTCATGGCCCAGCTTGTCGCCCGTGCCCTCCCACCTCAACGAGGTCACCGGCACGCCCAACGACTGGAGGGTATCGGCGAGCTCGGTCGCCTGGGTTCGGAACGGGTCGGCGTCCCCGACGGTGAGGAAGGTGGGTGGGAATGCGCTCGTTGCCGTGGAGGTGGTGGAGAGCACGTCGATCTCGGAGTAGTCGGTCCAATTCCGTGAGCCGGTGTATGACCAGAGGTAGGTGCGGAGCGCCGGGAATCCGGTGTCTGCCACTGTTCGCATGTTGTACAGGCCGCAGAACAGGATCGCGCCGCGAAGCTGCCCTTCAGCCAGCGCCGGCGCGGCGCTGAGCGTCTCGGCCAGCTGCGGGTTGGTCTGAAGGGCCGCGACCTCGCTCGCGATCTGGGCGCCGGCGGAATCACCACCGACGACGATGCGAGTCGCATCACCGCCGTAGTCGGCCGCGTGCGCGCTGAGGTAGCCAAGGGCGGCATTGGCCTGCAATACCGGCACCGGATGACGGGACTCAGGTGCGAGGGAGTAGTCGAGGTTCGCCACCACGTAGCCGTGGCTGGTGAGCAGCACGGCGTAGTCCCGCACGGTGGCCGCTGAACTCGAGATGAACCCGCCCCCGTGGATCCACAGGATCACAGGGAGCGGGTTCGTCGCCGGTGCGATCGGGGTAGAGATCGTCAAGCCCGCGGCCGGGGTCACCCCGGTGGTGATGGTGATTCGGTCGCTTACCGTGACCGTCCGCTCGACGTCATCGAAGCCGGCTGGCGGGGTCACTTCGGGTTTGGCTTCGAAGACGGCTTTCACCAGCGCGGCACCCGGCTGCACTGACAACCCATAGGTGCCGAAGGCGACGCCCAGCCCCACCAGCACGGCCGTCGCCACAAAGGTCACCCTCCGCATCCAGCGTCCCATCCTCGCCGTCTGCCGTGGCATGATCGCGCTCGCTCTCGTCTACTTCGCGGCCGAGTGACTCAGGAAGCCCAGTGTGTCTGCCGCCGCCTGGTCGGCGTGCTGGAAGATCGACCCGTGCGAGGCATCGGAATAGATGCGCATCTCCGCGTTCGGGATGAGGCCGGCGAGCACGTAGCTCGCCTTGGTGGGGATCATGATGTCGTCGTCGCCCTGCAGAACTAGGGTGGGCTGCCCTATTTCGGTGAGCCGGGCCACCGCATCCCAGTCTCGGACGCCCCAGTTCAGTACAGCCCGGTATTGGGCGTTCTTTGTCTCGAGCGACGGCTGCTCATCCCGGTCCCCCTGCCATCCGTAGATCCGCCCGAGCGACTCCTGGCCAGCCTGCTGGCTTGCTTGACTGTGCGCGTAGAACACGTAGAGCACCCCCGCCGGGCTGGTCTCGTCGGCGACGACAGCATCCTCGACATCCGGGGTCCACCGTTCCATACCCGGTGCGCCCTTCGGTCCAGTGCCCGCCAGGATGAGGCGCCGCACGAGTTCGGGCCGGGAGAACACGATCGCCTGAGCCACGAAGCCCCCGAGCGAGAAGCCGAACAGATCGACCTCGGTCAGTCCAAGGGCGACGATGAACGCGACGGCGTCATCCGCCATCTGCTCAACCGTGTCGGGAGTCGAGCCATCCGTGGAGCCCACCCCCGTGTTGTCGAACAAGATCACGTCACGTTCGGCCGCGATCTGGTCGACCAACTTGGGATCCCAGTTGTCGATGTTCCCGCGGAAGTGCTGCAGGAAGACCAGCGGAACTCCCGCGCCAGTTCCGAAGCGTCGATACGCGTAGGTCACGCCATTGGCCGCAGTGACGGAGGCCAATGGGGTATCGGTTAGTCCGGGTGAAACGCTCGTGGTCACGATCTTTCCTTTCGTTGGGTCATCCCTGTCCCGCATCCGCGGGAGTTCTTCAGGCCTGCAGCTTCCCGATCTCCGCGCGGGCGGCAGCGATGATCTCCTCGTTGGTGTGGGCATGACCCCACAGGCCCCAACCGCCGGGAACCGCTTCGGTCAGGAGCACCCACGTCCGCTCAGACAATCCGGCGTCTCTAGCGGCGGCGGCAACGATCTCGGTCAGTCGAGACACCACGGCGATCTGCTTGGCACGATCCAGAGCTCCCGCGTTGGTAAGCACCTGCACACGCACATAGTTGGTGTCGCCATCGACGTTTGAAAGATCGCCCTGCGGGAGTTCGTGAACGAATGCCGCGGTGTTCTTGTGGAACATCGGGATGTCGGGCACTTGCTCGATCTCCTTGACGGCGCCTGCCAGGTCGATTGCGAGCTGATGCTTGTCAGCGAAAGTGCCTGCTGTGGCGTACACGTCGATCATCGGCATGATGTTTTCTCCTTCGGTTCGCGGCCAGCCTAAATATGCAGGTTTGCATAGTCAAGCGAAATTATGAAAGTTCGCATATTGTCTGAATCATGGCGAAAGACACACGGCAGCAGATGATCGAGGGGACGGTTCAGCTGCTCGCTACGGGAGGCCTTCACCAGACCTCATTTGCGACAGTCCTCGAGAAGACCGGCGCGCCCCGGGGATCGATCTATCACCACTTCCCCGACGGCAAAGACCAACTCGTATCGGAGGCCGTCGCACTGCAGGGGGCGCGATCCATCGCGATGATCCAGGTCTGGCGGGGCGAACCCGCTCTGGTGATCGCAGAGCGCTTTCTCAACGCCTGGCGCGGGCTGCTCACTGCGACGAACTTCAGCGCGGGCTGCGCGGTGCTCGCTGTGACAACGTCGACGGACTCCGCCGAGGTGCTGGATGACACCGCGACCGTATTCCGCACCTGGCGCGAAGAGTTGGCCTCGCTCATGATCGAGGGCGGCCTGCCCGACCGGCACGCTCCTGGCATTGCGGCCATGCTGATCGCCGCCGCCGAAGGCGCGGTGGTGATGTGCCGAGCAGAGCGCCGAATCGACATCTTCGACGATGTCACGGCCGAGGTGCTGGCTCGCGTGGCAGCCCTGGTCGAAAAGGGCTAGCTGGCTGCGGGAGCCACAGCCTTCGCTGCCTTCGCCGCGAGATGCGGCCCGGCGAGCACCGGCTCGTAGCGCCGCTCGCCATTGGGCCCCTCGCAGTTCGGCAGGCACTCGACCAGCTGCGAGTAGTTCGCGTTGTGGAAGAACGGCATGCTCTGCCGACGGTTCGACTTCTGGGAACCGACATCCGGATTGATCACGCGGTGCAGCGTCGACGTCCACCGGTCGTTCGTCCAACGCCCCATCAGGTCGCCGATGTTAATGACGAAAGCACCGGGGGTGGATGGGATGTCGATCCACTCGTCACTCTTCGGATCGTGCACCTGCAGCCCACCGCGGCCGAGCTCCTGCCGCAGGATCGTGAGGGTGCCGTAGTCGGTATGTGCGCCGGCGCGCAGCACGCCCTCGTCGGGAGCGGTGTCCTGCTCCGGGTAGTTGATCGCTCGTTGCGAGACCGGGGCTTTGTCGATCTTGTCGGCGAAGTAGGCCGCGTCGAGGCCGAGCCCCAGCGCGAAGATCGACATGAGCCGATCAGCGAGACCGCGCATCTCAGCCATGTAGCTCACATACCCCGGTCGCAGACCGGGCAGAGCCTCCGGCCAGAGTGGGAGTGAGAAAAGGCGCGCTTCGTTCGCGTCGACCGGGGTGTGGCCGGGAGCCAGTCCACCGCTCACGTTGAGCGACTCCTTGAGGTCGCCTTTGTCCATCGCGTCGAGCGAGTTGGCGAGCGACTCCGCCAGCATCGGGAAGTAACCGAACTGCCCGTCAGGCGCCCGTTGAATCGGCAGCTTGTCCTCAAGCGGCAGGTCGAAGAACGCCTTCGTCAACTGCCAGCACCGATCCGCGATCTCATCGGGCACCCCGTGGTTCACGACCTGGAAAAACCCGACCGATCGGAGCACCTCGTCGATCTCGCGGCCGACCGTTGTGGGGTCGCGGTCGATGTCGATTGTTGGAACCTCGAGCTGCACTGGCTTCCCTCCGGGTCAACGTGGGTTGAGCCTATCGATTCGCTGCGCGGGTTTCTGGACCGCTGAAGCCGGAATGAACTTCTTCAGGTACTCCCTGAGCGGCGGTCCACGACATGTGCCGGAATGAGCCTGAAGTGAGACGACCGACGGAATTCACTCGTGTTATTCAGTGTTCAGTGAGGCATGACTTCCTTGCCTGCAGCCTCGTCCGGTACGTTCTTGATCGGCGGAGACCTCCCCGTCCACCGCCTCGGGTACGGGGTCATGCAGTTGCCGGGCCCGGGTGTATGGGGTCCGTCGCGCGACCACGACGGTGCAATCCGCGTGCTGCGCCGCACTGTCGAACTCGGCATCACCCTCATTGACACCGCGGACTCCTACGGCCCGTTCGAGGCCGACCATCTCATTCGCGAGGCGCTGTACCCCTACGCCGACGACCTCGTGATCGCCACCAAGGTCGGCTTCACACGGCAGGGCCCTGGGCAGTGGACTGCCGTCGGCCGCCCCGAGTACCTGCGCCAGCAGGTCGAGCTCAACCTGCGCCACCTCGGCCTCGAGCGCATCGACCTCCTCCAGCTGCACCGCATCGATCCGGCTGTGCCGCTCGAGGACCAGCTCGGCGAGCTGCGCGATCTGCAGCGCGAGGGCAAGATCCGCCACCTGGGCCTCTCCGAGGTATCGATCGACGATATCGAGGCCGCGCGGAAGATTATCGACGTCGTTTCTGTGCAGAACCGGTACAACCTTGCCGACCGCGCCTCCGAAGACGTGCTCAACTACGCCGAGGCGAACGACATCGCGTTCATTCCTTGGTTCCCGCTGGCAACCGGCGAGCTGGCCAAGGCCGGTGGTCCGCTGGATGCAGCGGCGAAGCGCCACGACGCCTCCCCCTCGCAGCTCGCCCTAGCGTGGCTCCTGCGCCGTTCGCCGGTCGTGTTACCCATTCCGGGCACCTCGAGCGTCGAGCACCTCGACGACAACACGGCAGCAGCTCTCATTGAACTGACCGAGCAGGAATTCGCTGCGCTGAACTGACAGATTTGTGACGCCGAGCTGG
>Ga0247739_10000337_pt1 | contig 16533 bp, 10 predicted proteins | sample UWRJL058202B2_FD_180943 | JGI IMG/M metagenome (GOLD analysis project Ga0247739, IMG submission 180943) | Plant litter microbial communities from Arlington Agricultural Research Station in Wisconsin, United States - UWRJ-L058-202B-2 | ecosystem: Environmental > Terrestrial > Plant litter >...
GATGATTTGGCAGGGATGGGCTTCCGGAAAGGTAAAAGCTCCGACTAAAAAAGACGATCGTGAATCGATGGTAAAGAATACGATGACAGACATTTTAAGGACTTTCCCTGAAGCGACTTTAGACACCTACAGCAGGAAATAATTAATAGCTAAAAGTGAAAAAGAGGTAATGGAAACATTGCCTCTTTTTTGTTGTCAATATATTTTAATGTTGCCAAAAAAAATATGGTTAATTTTTAGAAAAAGGATTTTGAAACAGCAGATCAAAAGATAAATAAGAAACAGGATCAAAGTGACCACCAGCTTTAAATTGTTCCATGAGGCCCAAATCCAGAACTACATCTGATTTGGTAAAAACATGTCTGAAAAAAACAGAAAACCGGTCTTCAGTAAAATGATAAGCAGACCAGTTGTGCGGATGGTCTGTTGGTGGAGCAACTGAATATTCATCAATAGCGGTAAGTACTTCGTTGCCGCTTACAATAAAATTAGTTTTGGATTTATTGATGGGCAAACTGGTTTGTGCTTTAAGTCTGAACCGAAGCTCAACAGGCATAGTAGCAGGGATCCAGCCGGGAGAATAAAAAGTACGAAATTCCGGGCGGAATGAATAATTCATGGCGAAATGTCCTAATTGCTGTTTGCGATAAAGCCGGCCATAATATCTTACTTCCCAGCGATAAGAAGGATCTTTAGGCTCATACGGTGCTTCCTCGTCATATTTATTCTGATAACGAATGCTGGTACTTAAAGATGCCTGCCATTTAGGACTAAATTTATATTGAAATTCCTGATTATAAACTGCAATACTTTGCTTCTGAACAGGAGACCAGTTATCAGGATCGCTCATTCTGGCCCCTCCCAGATATGCAATTACAGTCCATCGCGGATTGAGAACCTGACTAAAACCTGCTGCACCCCAGGATGCAATTTTTGTTCCGTCCAATCCCGGTGGTGATATCTGCGCTTTTGAAGGGAAATAAATTATAAAAAGTAGGCAAATCTGAACTATGAAGTTTTTCATTAAGGCGTACAGTATTAGTGTCGTTGAGACTATAATTATATTCTTTTTTTCGTTAAGCACGAGCTAAATCAGACTCGGAAATTAATATATCCAAAGGAAAACCTAGTCCTTTGTGAAGATTTCTAATTATGATTAAATCCTTGTTCTGCTATGGTATTTTCATAAAACAATTATAGCTATTAAAAGTTGTCTTTCGATGACTTTTAATAGCTATAATTTAATGATTTAAGATATCCTACTTTAAGATACTCTTTTGTATTTCAGCATCTAACGTTTTGTTATTTGGAAATTCCTGAGGAATCCAACGGTTTACAACTTTTCCATTTGCATCAATAACCAGAAATGGATATCGGATATCAATAGCATATTTTTCTTTCAAAATATCAATATCATCATCCGTTGCCCAAAGATGTTTGGTATCCGGACGCTCCGTAGCATATTGTTTCCAGGTGGTAAAGGGTAAGCCAGGAGTAACAAAAATATAAACAAAAGTGACCTTGTCCTTGTACTTTTCTTCGAACGCTTTCATGTTTGGTTCATGCTGGGCAATACTAAATGCAAATGCAATACAGGCAGGTTTACCTTTCAATTTGCTCAATGCAAATGGTAAACTGTCACGACCCATTAAGGTAATATCTGTAATAGGCGACCCGGGCAAAAGTGTTTCCCTTGTCTGAACAAGTTTTAAAATATATTCAGTGTATTCAGATTCAGGGAAAGTAGCCTGATAATCTGCCAGAAGAAATTTGCTTGTCTCTAATGTAGGAATGGCTGTTGCTGCGTAATTAAGCCAATATGTTAATAAATATTCTCTTTGTCTGGGATAATCTTTTAATTTTTCTTTGCTGAATGCATATACATCTTTAAGTGCTTCCGGACTTATTTCATAATTTGTTTCAGCTGTCAGTGGAAATTTACGTGTAGAAGGAATAAGTGCCCAATTGCGTAATTCATCCCGGTATGACTGACTTAACAATGCGTCGTCCGGCAATATTTTAAAATCAGAAAGTGTAAAATCTTCCAGCTCTTTTCTTTGCGTTGAGTCCAGTCTGGAAACCTTATTTCTACGCATAATCCTTTCCTGGATCAGGCGGCGGATCAATGACGGTTCTGTTTCTGTTGTAGCAGTCACGTACGCCTCAAAAGCTGGTACAGTTGAATTTGAAGATTTGAATTTTTCGTATGCGGATTCCCGGATTTGTTTTAAACTATCACTTTGCTGTACTACACTTTTATTTATAATCTGAGCAGGTTTGTAACCAAACACAGGAAGATACTGATAATGATTTTCAAGAAAATATTTTTTCAAAAAAGTCTGGTATTTAGCATTTTTACCTGAAAACGCTACATCTCCATTATCCTGAAAATTAACACCAAGCTCATCACCAGGTTGTAAAAACAGCATCCACGTTTTATTTATACTTCCGGCACTATATTGTAAACGCATCATTTTTGGCTCGGTAAGCTGCATTGCTATCTTTTCAGTCGTATTTTCATTGAAATTTACTGAAGCCACAGTTTCCATTTTTAAGTCAGCCAGCCCTATACCCAGATTGGGGTAGAAATGTACATCTTCTAATACGAACGATGCAGATGCGGTTTCAGCTTTTGGTGAGACTAATGAAATATTTACTGTATTTTGAGCATAAGAAAACAAGCTGGAGAGGGTAAGAAGAATTATACTTATTTTTTTCATGAATTGCATTGAACTAAATATTTAATATTTTTCAATTTTATGTAAAAAGTGTGCCAATATACGCAACTAATAGACCTTATTTAACTATAAACGGCTAAAATATCATTTAAATAAGAGCCTTAATAAAGATAAATATTAAGGTCAAAATGATCAAAATCTCTTCATTTCTGTGAAGAGATTATACAATTTACGCAATTTATAATTGATGTAGATATGAATAACCTTTTCTTCCGTTAAATTAGCTATTCATTTTTTCGCTGCTTTACAATGAATCGGGTTTCATTATTCCAATTTTCTTCTTTTCAGTCACAATTTGATGGTGAATTTTATTACGATGATTCCACGTTACATGCAGCTCAAAAGGCAATTTATGCAACCGATGCATCCGTTTATCAGGAAATGCCGTTAGCTGTTGCTTTGCCTAAAACCACAGAAGCAATTAGCCGCCTTATTCAGTTTGCTAATGAACAAAAATTAACGCTGATTCCCCGTGCAGCAGGGACTTCACTTGCAGGACAAGTTGTCGGAAATGGAATTGTGGTTGACATTTCTAAATATTTCGGCTCAATCCTGGAAATTAATGTCGAGGAAAAATGGGTAAGAGTACAGCCCGGAGTCATACGGGACGATTTGAATAAACATCTTACAAAATATAATTTACTTTTCGGACCGGAGACGTCCACGGCCAGCCGGGCAATGATCGGAGGCATGATCGGTAACAATTCGTGCGGATTACATTCTATCACCTGGGGCACCACGCGTGATCATTTATTGGAAATAAAGGCTTTACTGTCAGATGGTTCCGAAGCTATATTTAATAATTCAAACATAAGTGAATATTTGAAAAAAATAGCTGAAAAAGGAACGAGAAGTAAACGGGAACAGGCAATTCTGGCTGGTATGTGGGGGATGTTGTCAAATCCTGTGGATGCAGAATTCATTAGAGAACAGTTTGCCAAACCTACCGTAACCCGTCGCAATTCAGGATATGCATTAGACGCAATGGTAGATCATTATGGACGGGATCAAATCAATCTTTGTAATTTGATTGCCGGTTCCGAAGGCACACTTTGTTTTGTTACAGAAGCAAAAATTGCTTTGGTGGATGTGCCTCCTGCTTCTGTTGGTGTAGTTTGTGTCCATGCTAATTCACTGGCCGAATCGCTGCATACGAACCGCATTGCCATGAAACATCATCCGAAAGCTTCTGAGCTGGTAGATCGTTACATCATGGATTTTACCAAAAATCATACGATTTATTCTCAAAACCGCTTTTTTATTGAAGGAGATCCCGCTGCTTTGCTGATGGTTGAATTTTGGGGAAATAATGATGAAGAAGTCCGTGTTCAGGCTCATGCACTTATTTCAGAATTAAGACAAGAAAATTTGGGTTACGCTTATCCATTATTATTTGGAGATGAAGCCAATAAAGCGTGGGAAATTCGTAAAGCTGGTTTAGGGCTCATACGAAACCTGCCGGGTGATACGCAGCCGGTAAACCTGATTGAAGATTGCGCGGTAGCAGTGGAAGATTTACCAGATTATATTGCTGAACTCGAAATATTATTGAAAGGACACGGGCTTCATGCCTCTTATTACGCCCACGCCGGTGCAGGGGAACTACATGTGGAACCGATGATTAATTTGAAAACCATTGAGGGAAAGCAGAAATTCAGAGACGTATTGGCGGATACAGCAAAACTTGTAAAAAAATATAACGGAGCACTTTCCGGTGAACATGGCGACGGGCGTTTACGGGGAGAATTTATTCCTTTCATGATGGGTGAGGAAGTATACGAAATGTTTCGTCAGGTGAAACGGATCTGGGATCCAAATGGCATTTTTAATGCTAATAAAATTGTGGATACTCCACCGATGAATGAGTTTCTTAGATATAAACAGGATCAGCCAGCTCCTGTTCCTGCTACTACTTTCGATTTTTCAGGTCAGGAAAGTATGTTGCGTATGGCTGAAAAGTGCAGTGGTTCAGGTGATTGTCGTAAAACAGAATTAACAGGCGGAACAATGTGCCCCAGTTACATGGCCACCCGTAGCGAAAGAGATACGACGCGAGCCAGAGCTAATATTTTAAGGCGATATTTAACTCCTGAAACTTCACCAGGCAATGTCACTTCTTCCGAAATGGTGAAAGAAGTACTTGATTTATGTTTGTCGTGTAAAGGCTGTAAATCAGAATGTCCGTCAAGTGTTGACGTTGGAAAAATGAAGGCTGAATTTACCCAGCAATATTATGAAACGCATGGAATTCCGCTCAGAAGTAAACTGATTGCCCATTTTTCAAAACAAATGAAACTGGCTTCTATTGCGCCATGGGCATTTAATGGAGTTTTTGGGACAACTGCTCTTCGCAAGATAGCGAACCGGATGGTTGGTTTTCATCCTGAAAGGTCCATGCCGACATTAAATACTGAAACGCTTTTGAAATGGTATAAAAAACATAAAAAGTCCTCCCAAGCCCTAAGTCTTAACCCCTCTGCCCATAAAGTTTACCTCTTTTGTGATGAGTTTACAAATTATAACGATGCTGAAATTGGCAAGAAAGCGGTTCTGCTTTTAGAAAAACTTGGTTATGAAGTTATTATCCCGGAACATGTCGAATCGGGCCGATCATATTTATCAAAAGGTTTTGTAAAAGAAGCGCAAAAACTGGCTATTGAAAATGTGGAATTATTGAAAGATTTGATAACAGATGATTCACCAATCATTGGTATTGAACCGTCTGCGATTTTATCTTTTCGGGATGAATATATTGATCTTGTTCCGGAAGAGTTGAGGGATGATGCTAAGAAAATTTCTGCTAATGCCTTATTATTTGAAGAGTTTATAGCAAGAGAAAATGATAAAAAAGTCATCAGTAAAACTGCTTTTAATCAGGAAAAACGCCTTATTAAACTACATGGACATTGTCACCAGAAAGCATTATCCACATTAACAGCTTCTAAAAAGGCACTTTCATTACCGGAAAATTATCATGTACAATTAATACCTTCCGGATGTTGTGGAATGGCTGGTTCTTTTGGCTATGAAGAAGAACACTATGATGTATCCATGAAAATTGGAGAACTTGTTCTTTTTCCAACAGTCAGGCAACAACCGGAAGACGTAATTATTGCTGCTTCCGGAACAAGTTGCCGACATCAGATAAAAGATGGGACAGGACGTAAAGCAAAACATCCTGTCGAAATTTTATGGGAGGCACTAAAAAATTGAGTTTAATCTTCAATTATAATAAAGCGGGCGACCCGATCTGAATTTATTTAGTGCCTCTGACATTTCGCATAACTGTGTCAGCACTTAATTGTCCGACTGTATCAGATGCAACACTGTCTGCTTCCGCTGGCTGAGTGGAAACGGATGGAGTTTCTGCTTCTTTGAAATTTTCATTATGATTAAAAAATCCGCCCCAAAATGCAATTGCCATTAAAGCAATTCCTATTCCCAAAATCCATTTCCATACATTCTTGGTATTTTTGGTTGCTCGGGCTTCATCGTCTGTTTCTTGCCTGTTCATGGTGTTTCTAATTTAGTTTATACACTATTTCTACCATTTTTGTACCAACCCAAAACCAGGTTATTTGCGGCTGCTTTTATAAAAAATTATAAAATTGTGTTGATAAATTTACCCTTAACTAAGTATTTAATGAAAGGATATAATAAAACGAATTGGTTTAAAGTTACGTTAGGTAAATTTGTTGGCATATAAATTTACTAATCTCACAAAACTGACCGTAATAAAGCATTCATGAAAATATTCAATTACTTTATAATTTCTTTTATCTTACTAACAGGTGCTTTATCAAATAGTCAGGCTCAAAATACAAGAAGTTTTCTTTCTGTTACCGGGGGATATAGTTTACCGGTAGGAGATCTTGCAAAAGAGAAATTAAATGACCCTTTGGCGGGTTTGGCGGGATCTGGTTACTATGGCCAGGCAAGTTATGATTTTCGGATCTGGAGATGGTTAGGGCTTAGGCTGACGGGCAGTTTAAATCAGAATACTACTAATTCAGGCCCCATCATTGACAAAGCTAATTCTTATGTTCTGTTTACAGGTAAAACTTATGCCTGGGAAAGTAATGTGTCTACCTGGAAATTAGGGGCTGGTCTCATTGGTCCGGCGATTTATATTAACATGAACCGGGTGCAGATAGAAGCTCATCTTCAGGGAGGAATTGTGCGGGCAAGTACGCCATCCGTTTACTTAGTTGGCCGGGAAGTAAATTCAAGCGGGCAAGTTGTAGAAGGCAGCCAGACTATTAATGTCAGTTTAAATCATGCTCTTACAAGACCTTATGGATTTGATGCAGGTTTAAGTTTACGTCTTCCATTGTTCCGCAGTTTGTTTTTCCAGTTAACAGGAGATGTGATCGGAGCAAAGGCGGAAGTAAAAGATCTGGCAATCAGAGCCAAAGTAGGCAACTTGGAATTGGCTGATCAAATTAATGATAAAAGATTTATTGGTGTCGTTAATATTGGTGCAGGATTAGGGATTGCATTTTAGACAAATATTTTTTGTAAAGATCGTTTGTTATAAATACGAAAAAGAGGATATCAGCACCTGGCCGATATCCTCTTTTTCGTATTATAATAGTTGTTTACCTGATTATTTAGCAAACCAAAGTTTCAATTTCATTGTGTTTTGTCCACCTTGTGCAGTCAAAGCAGCGTTAAAATTTTCAACGTTCAAAGATTCCTCAGAGCCCGGGTAAGGCAAGCGTGTTGGAATTACATTTTGGTTTGTGTTACGTGCAGGAGGTGCAAGTGCAGGAATACCAGTCCGGCGGAATTCAGTCCAGGCTTCCAGTCCTTGTCCGAAAAGTGCAATCCATTTTTGCTCCATAATTTGTTTATATCCATCAGCCCCACTTTTCAATGCATTGGCAGCAATATAAGCTGTTGGTTCTGCCAGTTTGTACTGAGCAAATGAAGCAGTGATTGCAGCTGCATAATTAGTAGCGGCAGTTCCTGCTGCTGCAATACCATTGTAAGCAAATTCTGCCTTCAAAAATAACAATTCTGAATAGGTCATAATTACACCCGGAGCCGTAGCAGCAACGAAATAACTACCAACTTTGGATGTTTTCGTAAGTCCTAATACTGCTGCATCAGAAGAAGACAAACCATTTGGCACTCCTTTGTACGTACCGCCATCAGCTGGTAGGTTTGCATAAACAGCAAGTCTGGCATCACCCATTGCAGCTAATTTATCAACAATCGTAGCACTTATACGGTGATCATCACGCGTTTTGCGGTTTACATTAACAGGGTTCTGGTTGTTTGTAATATCCAGATAATTCAACTGAATATTGTCTGCAACCGAAGTCATGACGGGATATTTTGCAGGGTCACCTAAAATCCTGGTTATTTCAGCTTTAACATCAATTGGCGCATCTGCCTTGTTGATCATCCTGCTTAATAATTTAAGACTAAGAGAATTAGCAAATTTCTTCCATTTCAGCATATTTCCGGCAAAAAGGATATCACCGGCAACAGGCATCGTTGTGTTGGCTACATCAATAGATTCGCCTGCCGTTTTTAGTTCAGCTACTAATCCAGCATATACATTTTTTTGCGCATCGTATTTAGGAAGTAATGTCCCTTCCAATCCCTTAAGAGCATCAGTGTAAGGAATATCTCCATAAATGTCGGTAAGTAAAGAGAAAACCCATGAACGTAAAATTACAGCAACAGCTTTGTAATTTGTATTGCCGGTTTCTTCGGAAATTTTATAAATACGCTGATAATCAGCAAGGGATTCAATATAAAATCCTAGCCATCCAGCAGTATAAACATCACTTGATACAGTATACTGGTCAATATCAGTGTACTGGATCCGTGCCCAGTGTTGGGAGAATCCTTCGCCAATATCCATACCCAACGAACCGCCTGACTGTAAATCTACTGCACTTTGAATACCATGCGGCAGAAATAAATCAGCACTTCCTGTGGATGGGGAGTTGTTATTTGTATTGATTTCGTCAAAATCTCCTGTACACGCTGAAAGGCATAAGATTGAAGCTGCCAGCATTGCTTTGGAACGGAATGAATAAATTATGTTTTTCATATTTAAAATCAGTTAGAAAAAAATGGCTTATAAATTGAAACTGATGTTGAAACCTATACTTCTTGTTGTAGGAATCTGACCGTTTTCTATTCCTTGTAAATTACCATCATTGTAATAGCTTGTTTCAGGATCAATATGTGGAAGGTTGCTGTGCAAAAGTGCAAGGTTTCTGCCCACTACTGATACTGCGATGTCACGGAAGGGAAGTTTTTTCATTACTTTTCCTGTGATCATATAGGTAAATTTCACCTCACGAAGTTTTACATAACTTGCATCGAAAATTGTGTTTTCGTTGTTGGTAAGCAGGTAATATTTGTGGTGATATTCTTCCGAAGAAATGTTTTTTGTATTAGGCGTATAAACAGGATTATCAGCAGTTCCTGTATTTACAACACCTTCTCCAACAACACCTGTCTCACGACCCAAAGTAGTTTCTTTCAAAACACCTGTGTAACGGCCAACATTGATTGTTTGTGAGAAAATATCTCCGCCATGTTTGATATCTATCAGAGTACTTAAAGTGAAGTTTTTGTATCTGAAAGTATTTGAAATACCACCGATCCAGTCTGGTGTAAAGCTGCCTAATACGCGGCTTACAGGATCAATCATAGGATATCCTTGTGCATCGTAAACGATTTGTCCATCCGGAGCACGTAAGAATCCTTTTCCAAAGAATGTACCATAAGGCTGGCCGACACGAGCTTCAACTGTTAACCCACGGAAAGCACTGGTAGTAGTTGCTTGTGTTAATGCATTGTAGCTTGTGTTAAGCTGGTAAGTTGTCAGGCCTTCACTAAGCGAAATAACTTTGTTTTTGTTTTTTGCCCAGTTCACTGCAATATCCCACTGGAAATTACCTGCTTTAACTGGTGTTGCAGTAAGCTGAAGTTCAAGACCTGAGTTTTTAATTTTTCCTGCATTCAAAAGTTTAGATAAATAACCTGTTGCATTAGAAACGTTTACATTCAGGATTTGATCAGATGATACTTTGTTGTAGTAAGTCAAATCAACTCCTACACGGTTTTGCCAAAGTCTAACGTCTGCACCAACTTCATAAGAAGCGGTAATTTCCGGTTTCAATTCAGCATTCAATAAAGCATTGCTTTCTGATAAAGCCGGAGTGCTTCCCCATGGATTTTCGTATTTGTATGTGCTTTTCAGCATGTAAGGATCTGTATCATTTCCAACTTGGGCAACACCTGCACGGATTTTAGCAAATGATAATACCGATGATTTGATATCAAACATATCAGATAAAACCGCACTTACAGAAGCAGAAGGATAAAAATAGGATCTGTTGCTGGATGGCAATGTACTTGACCAGTCATTTCTGGCGGTAAGGTCAAGAAATAAATAATTTCTGAAACCCAGGTTGGCAGAAGCGTAAAGACTGTTTACTGTTTTCTCGATAGCGCTGTTTTCAACAACTGGTCTCTGGCGGGAATTTCCAAGGTTATATACTCTTGGAATAGAAAGCTCAGTAGCTCCCATGTAGTTTCTTTGTGCGAAATATGTTCTGTGGTTACCTCCAACATTGGCAGTAATATCAAATTCACCAAATTTCTTGGTAGCATTTAATAAGAAGTCAGAGTTGGATTCACGTACAAATATTTCTTCTTCATTGTAAGCATCATACAATGAAGTAGTTCCGATTGTTGCCTGACGTGCAGCAGATTTAGACTGACGACGATCTGTGTAAAAGTCAGTTCCTGATCTTCCTGTCAAAGTAAGCCAGTCTGTAAATTTGTACGTTGCAGCAAGGTTTCCGTAAACGCGGTCACGCTCATTTGCTTTGGTACTTTCGTTAAGCAGATAATATGGATTTGTCCAGTAGTTGTCATTCCAGTTATTTTGGTAAATGCTACCTGGTTTTTTGTAGGTTGTCAGTGAATTCATATCAACCTGACGACCGAACCAGATGAAGTACAAACCGAAGTTATTACGGTTGTCGCTACCATCTTTTACATAATTACCTGTTGCACGTACGCTCAGTTTTTTAGTCAGGTTCCAGCCTGCATTCAAAGAAACAGTACGACGTTTGTAATTTGTATTTGGTAAAATACCTGATGCCTGATCAAGATTTGTGAAAGATAAACGGAAATCGCCTTTATCATTTCCACCGGTAACAGCTACACTGTTTGTGTATGTTTTCCCGGTTTGATAGAATTTATCAACATTGTCAGAATGTGCAATCCATGGAGTTGGTGTGCGTGTTCCGTCTGCAGCAATCGGAGAATTAAATTGTGGAATTAATCTTCCGTCCAATTTTGGTCCCCAGCTTTCATCCACACCGTCACCTACGCCGCCTCCTTTACCATCAACATAAGAGAATTTTCCTCCTGTACCCTGGCCATATTCATTTTGCCATTCCGGTAAACGGAACGGGCTGTCAAAAGAAGTATTGGTATTAAATGAAACACCGATTCCTTTCGATCCTTTTCCTGATTTGGTAGTAATAAGTACAACACCATTGGCACCACGTGAACCGTATAATGCCGCAGCACTTGGTCCTCTTAATACGTTAATAGACTCTACGTCGTCAGGGTTGATAGATCCGCCGGCATTACCGTAATCCACACCTGTTCCTGAACCGTAGTTACTGTTGTCGATCGGCACACCGTCCACTACAAATAATGGCTGGTTATTGCTGCCGATAGAGCTTGCTCCACGAATGATCATACGTGATGAAGATCCAGGTGCGCCGTTTGAGTTAGTAACCTGAACACCGGCAAGTCTACCCGAAAGTGAGTTAACCAGGTTGGTTTCACGAGCCTGAGTCAACACTTTACCGTTTACCTCCTGTACAGCATAACCCAATGCTTTTTTCTCGCGTGCTATACCTAAGGCAGTTACAACTACTTCATTAAACTGTGTGGCATCCTCTTGTAAAGAAATTTCAAAGACTGATTTTGTTCCAACTGCTACTTCTGTTGATTTGTATCCAATGAAGGATACTACAAGTGTGGCGCCGGTTGGAACACTCAATGCAAATTCACCATTTGCGTCTGTGGTTGTACCGCGGTTGCTGCCTTTAACTAAAACACTGGATCCGGGAAGGACACTGTTTCCCGATAACACTTTTCCTTTAATGTCGAGGTCCTGTCCATAACTTACTCCTGCGAGCAGCAATAAAACGGACAGATAACCAAGCGTAAAAATTTTTCTCATAATTGGTATTCTTAAGGAGTGATAGATATAATTATTTAAGGTTGCAAAAAATAATAGGAGTGAAATAAATTAGCTGTGAAATATTGATAAATTTTTAATTAAAGCTTAATACATTGTTTAGCAATGGTTAAAACGAATGCAATTTTACGATAAAAATATATTCTATAAATACTTGAACGAAATATAATTTCAATTTAATTAAAAAGTCAATATAAAAAGTTTATTAAATCATGTTTTTATAAAATATTATAAAATAGTTTTCTTGTTCTTCAAAATAGATTATTTTTTAATAATTTATTTATATTCAGAAATTGTGCAGTTTGTATTATACTAATATGTGACTGGTTTTAAACTTAATAATTTTTGAATCTCAGAATGGAGTCCGATCCTTTACATTTTAAAAATTAATGAGACTGATCCGAAAGGAAATAATAGATTGCCTGATCCTTTTTAATTCCGTGAATGAAGCTAGCGGCGTATGAATTACTATATTTGCACCAAAATAAAACAGGTGGCAGTGAGCCATTTATTTGGTAAACCGCAGTAATTCGAATATAGCTTTAAATGAAGGTTCTCAAATTTGGTGGCACATCTGTCGGTTCGGTTGACAGTATAAAAACGGTAATAAATATTCTTGAAAGTAATCTGGCGAACGGAGAGCGCATTGCGGTAGTTTTTTCAGCTATGGGCGGTGTTACGAATCGCCTGATAGAAATTGGAAAGATGGCAGCAGCTGGTAATTCTGATTATATAGAATTTTTAAAAGTGGTAGAAGAGCGCCACTTTGCGATTGTCCGCGGCATGATCCATGTAAAAAACCAGAGCAGTACTTTTGCCGCGGTTAGAGGTCTTTTTAATGAACTGGGGGATATTTTAAAAGGTGTTTCCTGGATTAAAGAACTTTCCGAAAGAACGCTCGATCTGATCATGAGCTTTGGTGAAAGGCTGTCTACGCTTGTTATTACTGAAATTCTGAAAAGTAAAGGCGTGGCAGCCGAATTCTGCGACGCACGTAATATCATCCATACCAACGCCATGTACGGAATGGGCGATGTGGATTTTGAAATAACAAACCGTCAGATCCTGGAATATTTTGCCAAAGCATCTGCCATGCAATGTGTAACGGGTTTTATCGCGTCTACTGCTGAAGGTGTGACCACTACGCTGGGGCGCGGAGGTTCGGATTATACCGCATCTATTATTGCAGCGGCGCTGGATGCAGATGTGATCGAAATCTGGACTGATGTAGATGGTATGATGACGGCTGATCCGCGGAAGGTTACCAATGCTTTTACCATCCCTTCTATATCATACGCCGAAGCCATGGAGCTTTCGCATTTTGGTGCCAAGGTGATATATCCACCCAGCTTACAGCCTGCTTTTGCAAAAAATATTACATTAAAAGTACTCAATACTTTCAATGTCGATTTTATTGGTACGTATGTCCAGAAATCGGCGGATAAAAAAGAATATGCCATTACCGGTATTTCTTCGATTGATGAAATTGCGCTGGTCAATATTCAGGGAAGTGGAATGATTGGCGTTGCCGGTATTTCGGGGCGTCTTTTTACAGCTTTGTCTAATCATGCAATCAGTGTTATCCTGATTTCCCAGGCATCGTCCGAGCATTCAATTTGTTTTTCTATTGATCCGAAAAATGCACAGCGTGCCAGTGAAGTCCTGGAAAGAGAATTTGCCAGTGAAATTACGCATGGATATATTGACAGCATTTCTATTGAAAAGAATTTGTCGATCATTGCCATTGTAGGCGAAGGAATGAAAAAAAGTACGGGTGTTTCCGGAAAACTTTTTTCTGTTTTAGGTAAAAATGGTATCAATGTAGTTGCCACTGCCCAAGGATCTTCTGAGCTTAATATATCCGTTGTAATTTCCAAAAGTGACTTGTCCAAAGCATTGAATGCAATTCATGGTGTATTTTTCCAATCAGAAACACGCTCGCTTAATTTATTTATTGTGGGTGTTGGGTTAATTGGAGGAACATTATTAGGACAAATAAAAAATCAAACAAAATATTTGCAGGAAGAAAAGCTTTTAAACCTGAACATCGCCGGACTTTCCAATACGAAAAAAATGCTTCTGGATTCCAACGGAATATCTCCGGAACAGTGGCGCGACCGTGTAATGGATGAAGGTGTAAAAACCAGTTTGCCAGCATTTGTTCAGCGTATGATCGAGCTGAATTTACCAAACAGCGTTTTTGTGGATTGTACTTCTGATAAGGATATTGTACAATATTATAATATGCTGCTTGATGCCAGTATTTCGGTGGTAACTCCTAATAAAGTGGCCAATTCAGGTTCTTATGCGGAATATATTGCTTTACAGCGAACTGCGTTGAAAAGAGGAGTGAAATTTTTGTATGAAACGAATGTAGGTGCCGGTTTGCCAATCATTAATACAATACAAGGTTTGATGGCAAGCGGCGATAAATTTCTTAAAATCGAAGCGATTCTTTCCGGAACACTTTCTTATATTTTTAATTCGTTTGGGCCAGGAGTTCGTTTTGCGGATGTAGTAAAAGAAGCCAAGGCAAAAGGTTTTACAGAGCCAGATCCAAGAGAAGATTTGAGCGGTGCGGATGTAGCCCGTAAAATATTGATTTTGGCAAGAGAAGTAGGTGTTCCGCTGGAATCAGAAGAAGTACAGGTTACACAATTATTGCCGGCAAATTGTCTGGCAGCAAATTCAGTGGATGATTTTTTTAACGAGCTCATTATTTCAGACCAATATTTTGCCACATTACAATCTGATGCCGAAGTAAAAGGTGAGAAACTACGTTTTATAGCAACACTGGAAGATGGAAAAGCGGTGGTTGAACTAAGAACAGTTGACGCACAGCATCCATTTTATACGTTGTCAGGAAGTGATAATATTGTGTCATTTACAACAGAAAGATACAAAGATCGTCCCTTGGTCATCAAAGGCCCGGGAGCAGGCGCGGAAGTAACAGCATCCGGTGTCTTTGCAGATATCATGAGCATAAGCAGTTACTTGGGATAGAAAGGTAAAATAGGTTTCACGCAGAGTAGAAGAGCTGCCGCTTCTCTACTCTGCGTGAAATCTTTAAAGGAAAACAATTTTTTACAGTGAATTATATAAAAGCTTTTGCGCCTGCGACCGTAGCCAATGTGTCTTGCGGATTCGATATTTTCGGTTTTGCAATAGAAGAGCCTGGCGATGTGGTAGAAATAAGCCGCGTTGATAAACCCGGAATTATTATTAAAGATATTACCGGAGATGAAGGAAGATTGCCACGTATTGCAGAAAAAAATGCGGTAACCGTCGTAATGCTCCATTTGCTAAAACACTTAGGAATTACGGACCTTGGATGCGAAGTAACTTTGCACAAAAATATGCCTTTAGGGAGCGGAATGGGTTCCAGTGCGGCAAGTGCTGTGGCAGGAGTGATTGCAATGAATGAATTATTAGGTAACCCGCTGAGCAAAGGAGAACTTTTGAGATTTGCTATGGAAGGAGAAAGAATGTCTTCCGGATCTGCTCATGCTGATAATGTTGGGCCATCACTTTTGGGTGGTTTTGTTGTCATCAGAAGTTATGACCCATTGGATATTTTCTCAATCCCTGTGCCAGGAGATCTTTATTGTACATTGGTACATCCTGATATTGAGATTAATACAAAAGATGCAAGATATATTTTGAGGAACGAAGTATCGCTGAAAAATACAATTTCTCAAATGGGTAATGTGGCAGGTTTAGTAGCCGGACTTATGAAAGCAGATTACGAGCTGATCAGCCGTTCCATGGTGGATGTCATTATTGAGCCTGTAAGATCTATATTGATACCGGCATTTAATGAAGTAAAAAATGCAGCGATAAATAATGGAGCTTTGGGATGCAGTATATCCGGTTCGGGTCCTTCTATGTTTGCTTTGAGCAGAGGAATAGAAAATGCTCAAAAAGTGGGTGAAGCCATGAAACAAACTTTTGCAAACGTAGGAATCGATTCAAATACGCATATATCGGGAATAAACCAAGGCGGTGCGGTGGTTTTGGAGAGGGGATAAAAGGGGAAAGGGAATAAGGAGGAAGGGAAAAGAGAAGGAGGAAAGCAGATTGGTGGTAGAAATATCTGGTTGAGTTAAATCCTTTTTAGATTTTGATGAACTTTCTTAAATGTTTAAGACGTTTATAGTTTGCAAGCTTAAATAATAAATGATTATGGTAACAGTAAGTGAAACAGCCAAAGATAAAATTGTAGAATTACGTAAAGCAGATGGTCACCAGGATGATTATCAAATCCGGGTGGGTGTTTTAGGTGGCGGATGTTCAGGTCTTACTTATAATCTTGAATTTAATTCTGACACCAAACCTACTGACATGATTTTTGAAGATAAAGGTGTTAAAATCATTGTTGACAAAAAAAGCATATTATATCTCGTAGGTACTCAATTGGATTTTTCAGATGGTCTTAATGGAAAAGGATTTCAGTTTGTAAATCCAAATGCTACAAGAACATGCGGTTGCGGCGAAAGTTTTGCCGTTTAAATATAAATTATCCTATTACAATTGGAGCGGCGT
>Ga0247739_10000338_pt1 | contig 16523 bp, 16 predicted proteins | sample UWRJL058202B2_FD_180943 | JGI IMG/M metagenome (GOLD analysis project Ga0247739, IMG submission 180943) | Plant litter microbial communities from Arlington Agricultural Research Station in Wisconsin, United States - UWRJ-L058-202B-2 | ecosystem: Environmental > Terrestrial > Plant litter >...
ATCGGCCGCATCTTGATTATCAATGCATTCAAAAAAGCCTACACCGCCAGTTGGTTGTTCATCACCTTTACTTTTATATTTTTTGTTGGCAAAAGCGGCAATACGACCTATCAATTTACCACTTTCGTCTTTCAAAATCCAGCGTTTTGTTTCGCCGAATCGGTACGTCTTATTTTTTTTTGGGTCAAAAACCTCATGTACATCCTTATCCAAAGGGCGGATATAGTGAGGGTCATTTTTATACAATTGCACATTTACTTGAATAAATTCCTGTGCTGTTTTAAAATCGTTTACCGCTATCAATTGCATACAATATCATTTGTAAAGCCATTTATGGGCTTTTTGGAAGCGGCTAAGATAATACAACTTGTTTTTCTTTGTGGCAATGACTATCGCAGAAATATTTGTTCGAAACTGGCTGGAGAGAAACGGCGATGAGAATTCATATTGAAAGCTCCTCTTGTCGTCTTTCGAGCAAGATTACAAGCTGCATGGCCCGCAAGCAACTTGTCCACCGCCGTCTACTGGCAATCCTCCAATTGGCCTGTTGCGTAGAGCAGCATTTACGAAATGGATACGAGTATTAAGCGACTCACCATCAGATGACTTTTTGTCTACAAGTGGCTTTGTATCGCCAAATGCAACCGCAATCAATCTGCTGGGTTCAATGCCATGTAAAATCAACCATTTTGCTATGGCTATCGAGCGTTTTATTGACAATGTTAGGTTTTTTACTTCGTTGCCCGTATTTGCGACATGTGCTTCAATGCGCAATAAGGTGATATAAGTTTTATCGGTTAAATAATTATACACTTCATACAAGGCACTATCGGATGAAGGGTCAAGCGCATCATTGCCGGCCTTAAACACAATAGGCATTCCAGTTTTAAGCTCATTGTTTTCAATCACATACTTTTTACTTTGAGCATTGGATGTCAGTATTACCAGCAATAAAACAACAATTTGCCAAAACTTTCTCATACAAATAATTTGTTCAAAGCTAATCGATTGTCCTATGTACTTCTATTCGTGTTAGTGGGTATTTATTTGAATATGGCAAGAATATTTAAACGCAAAAAAGGAATGCAAGCGCATTCCTTTTAATAAAAATATGGTGATATGTTACAGAATAAGAATCAATAAAAGAATAATAATAATGATGGCACCAAATGAAAGATACACACCACGAGAAGTTTCTTTGTATTCCTTTTTAAGATCCTTCAATTCACTTTTCATGTTTTGCTTCTCTTCTGCAGTCATCTCAGTTTTGTCCATGTCTTTGATTTCTTCCACACGGTCTTTAATTTCTTCTAGTCTTTCTTTCTTTTCCTCTACCGTCATAGCGGCTACTTTTTCTTTTAACAGATCTACTTTAGCAGCGTTTACAGTAATGCTTCCAAGGGTGAGCATGGTGATTAACAAAGGCAAAAAAATGTTCTTTTTCATGGTTATGATGTTTATGTGTTTGTATGGAACAGTCCAAATTCTATACCGTTTTGTTAAACGATTTAACTTCACCTTATTTATCAAATGAATTTGCCCAAATTGGGTAAAGGGTTGCTCATAAACTGTCTGGCCAGGTTGCTTTTATTGTTGCTATATAAGTTGTATAAATTTTAAAAAAACATTATATAATTTAATTTTTATTGAGAATACTTTTCTCAAGCACATTATTAGTTGGTGCATATATCGCTTGCCATTTCTTATAATAGTTCAATACTTTTTGTGGGCTGTAAGTGTACCAGCCATAACCGTCTCTTCTTTCACGTTCTACTTCTGCTAGGCTATAAACAATTTTTCGTTCCCTATTGCAAAATAATGGCCTATGTGTTTGTAACTCATAATAGCGTGTCCAAATGGGTGGTGCATTCGGGTCGTTCACCACTACCTTGTCCGTATGCGAAATGGTGAATTTGGTGGTGTCTGTTGGCGCCTTTATTGTTTGAACCTTGGTATCCAATATTTTGGATGTATCGAACCACGCCACTGCATTTTGAATGGCGTCTATTATTTTTGTAGTAGGCTTCTCTATGCTCATTAAAAGCATGACTACCTCAGCGCTTTCGCCATTGCAAATGGATGGTGGCTCAAAGGTGCGGGCCCAAGCGGGTTGCAACGTTTTTTCGTCGTATTGTTGGCACCAAGCCGTTGGTTTGCCAGCATCATCAATTTGTGTGGCCAATATGCAATCCAATCCTTTTGCATAAGCTTTTTTTAGTTTTTTTCGATAGGCTTCATCCAAAAAAGAGAAATGTGCTTGTCCGTCTGTTATACGTTTTAGCATACCGATAATGCCCATAAAAACATCGTCATTATAAGTTATATATTTACTGTAATCTTTTTTTAGCGGATAATATTGAGGCCAGCCTCCATTTCCATATTGAGATGTCAAAATAAAGTCGATGCCCTTTAAACAAGCGGTCTTGTACTTTTCCACGTGTGTGGCCGTATAAACTTGCGCCAAGCATTCCACATGTGTCCAAGTAGTGCCGTTATCGAACGTGGTATTTAATATATCCTTTGCATTGAGAAGACTGTCTTTTTGAGCAGGTTCAAGAATGGCTAGGATGTCGTAGTTTTTTGGCCAACCACCATTATTTTTTTGATACAACAATACATTGTCCGCCACGGCTTCTATTTCTGTAGGTTTATATCTTGGCTGGTTTTTTTTCGGGTTAATAATATTTTCTTTTTCAAATATATCGTACCAATGATGCGCTGCGTCTGCAAAAGGACGCATATCAATAGTATAAGAGTTTTGAGATTGTGCAGGCAACATCAGGGCGCACAACAACAAAGAAACCAGCAAGTGTTTCATACGTAGGCAATTCATATCATTCATTTTTCTGCAATGAATGTACATACAATCTATGTTAAAGATTGTTAGTGTATTCGGTTTAAGAAGCCGAAGGTATTTGATGGTTTTCTTTGGTCAATATGTCTTATGAAAAGCTCACAGCTCTCATATATCATTGTAAAGATATCGTTAGATAGGAGCTTCGCTTTTTTCATGTTTGGAGCAGCCGAAAAATAGTCTATTTGGGAAGTTTGCTCATGTCCATATATAAAACATTCCACTTATGTCCATCAAGGTCTGCAAATGCACAACCGTACATCCAGCCTTGGTTTTCGGCGGGCTCGCTATATAAATGGCCGCCAGCTTCTGTTATTTTCTTTGCCATTTCATCCACTTCGTCCCTGCTTTCCGCATCTATTGAAATAAGTATCTCATTGGTTTGTTTGGTATCGGTGATATCACCTTGTACAAAACGTCCGAACATACTCTCTGTAAACAGCATAACGACAATGTTTTTGCTACCTACAAGTAAGCAGGCCGAAACATCGTTGGTATGCTGTTCATTGAACGAAAAGCCTAAGGCGGTAAAAAATGAAATGGACTTCTTAATATCTTTTACTGGGAGATTAAGCCATATGTCTTTTGTCATAATGATAGCTTTAATTGCTGGTTATAGTGTTGATAATTGATATTGACTTACAAATAATTTCATGTTTGTAATCAATTCTGTATTCCTTTATTTTTCAAAGCTACTTTCATACATCCAAAAACAGACATGGCAAAGCGGTCAATCTTAGGGTCATTCAAGACAACTGTAAAATAAATATAATTGAATGGATGTTTGATGTGTTCTCCTTATTAACGGTTTAAGGCGCATTTATATATTCATTTTCTGTATTCTTACCGCATTCAAAATAGCTAATAATGCAACCCCCACATCAGCAATTACAGCTTCCCATAACGTGGCTACACCGCCGGCACCCAGTATCAGTACAATTACTTTTACAGCCATGGCCAAACTTATATTTTGCCAAACAACTTGGCGGGTAATCTTGCCAATTTTAATGGCAGTCACTATTTTTGATGGCTGGTCGTTTTGGATTACGATATCGGCTGTTTCGATGGTTGCATCGCTGCCAAGCCCGCCCATGGCTATGCCTGCATCCGCCAATGCTACGACAGGCGCATCATTTACGCCGTCGCCAACAAATGCAATTTTTTTGCCTTCATCCTTTAGGGCCTGTACTTTTTTTACTTTGTCTTCTGGCAGTAAATCACCGTAAGCCTTATCTATCCCCAGTTCAAATGCAACACTGTCTACCACCGTCTGTTTGTCGCCAGACAGCATAACCGTCTCGATGCCGAGCTTGTGCATTTCTTCAACTGCTTGCTTTGCATCCTCTTTAATTTCATCGGCAATGGTAATATAGCCGACATATTGCTCATTAACGGCAACCAATACCACGGTGCCTGTTAGTGCTTCAATTTCATTAGGAAAAATAATACTGAATTTCTTTAATAGCTTGCTGTTGCCTGCCAAAACGTTCCTTCCGTTTATTGATCCCTTTAAGCCATGGCCGGATATTTCAGCGACTTGCTCAATTTTTATATCATTGATAATGTTGCCAGCGAATGCAGCAATTGCTTTTGCAATTGGGTGAGTGGAATGGCTTTCGATGGCAGCAGTTAGTTTAAGCATTTCTTGTTTGTCGAAATCTTTGGCCACTACTTCCTGCACTTTGAATACGCCTTTTGTGAGGGTGCCCGTTTTGTCCATTACAACGGTATCAACCTTGGTTACTACATCCAAAAAATTTGAACCTTTAAACAAGATGCCCGATTTAGAGGCCAAGCCGATTCCCCCAAAATAACCCAGCGGAATAGAGACCACCAATGCGCAGGGGCAACTAATTACCAAAAATACCAAGGCCCTATAAAACCAAGTGATAAATACATAATCGGCCACAAAAAAGTAAGGAACCAAACACACGGCCAAAGCCAACGCAAACACAATGGGGGTGTATATTTTGGCAAAGCGACTAATAAATAATTGTGTTTGTGATTTGCGGGCCGTAGCGTCCTGAACCATTTCCAAAATCTTGCTCAACTTGCTATCCTTGAACAAGGCAGTAACTTTTACTTCGGTTACGGTATCCAGATTGATCATGCCGGCCAATACTGTCTCACCTTTTCGCTTGGTATCGGGCTTGCTTTCGCCAGTAAGTGCCGCAGTATTAAAGGTGCCGGTTTCTGAATGTAAGACCCCATCCAGCGCTACTTTTTCACCTGCTTTTATTTGGATGATCTCGTTAATTTCAATGTCTTTCGGGTGCATGGTTTGTGGAGCCCCGTTCCTAACAACGCTCACCTCATCTGGCCTTATATCTAGCAAAGCTTTTATGCTTTTTTTTGCCTTGTTTACCGCCGCATCTTGAAACCATTCGCCAATGGAATAAAAAACCATTACTGCAACGCCCTCGCTGTAAGACCCAATGGCAAAAGCGCCAATGGTGGCTACGCTCATCAAAAAGAACTCATTAAAAAAGTCGAACCGAATCGCCTTTCGGAATGCCAGTTTCAACACATTGAATCCAGCCAGTAGAAATGCAGCGATAAAAACAATCAAATCGATTGGAAATGGTGGTTTGTAATGAAAGCCAAATTCCAACGAAAGCATTACTGTTAATATTAAAAGTGCTGTTAATAAAGGCCAATGGCTTTTCCAACCAGCATCTTCAGTGCTGCCATGGTTATGGCCATCGTCCTCGCCGTGGTCGTGGTCATCGTGATTGTGGTTGTGCCCGTGTACGTGGGTGTGGCCCGCATGATTATTAGGTGTAGACTGGTTGCTGGAAACGCTTGTAATTTTATGTTCATCAGCTTGTAAGGCCATTAGAGTATATATTTATGAAAGAAAAAATGATATGAAGCCGGTGGCAATTAGTGTCCAGCCGGTAATGATGCCTGCCTTGTGTTCCAGCGCATGCCAATTAAATTTCAAGATGCCGGTATAAGTTAACCTTACCCAAACAATCATGCCCGTAATGGAAATAACTAGATACAATGCGGCTATTAATAACACTGCCCACCAACCTTTTGTTCCTGCTAGCAGGAAGTAGGCTTCAATTTCAAGACAGGGCGATAGGAACATAGCCACCACCAAAGCCATAATAATCTTGGATTTAGATAGAGATGGCTTTGGCGTTTGGTGTAAATGAAAATGTTTGTGCCGATGGTGTTGGTAAATAAAAAATATGCCCAAAGCAATCAGTAAGCCAGGTGCAATAAAATGTGTAAAATGTTGAATGTTGTTAGATAGTTGCAATCCCAATAAACCTAATACGATGCCGATAATAATAGTACTAAGTGCGTGTGCCAAACCTGATAAAAAGGTAACTTTTGTAATTTCTTGAATACTCCATTTTTCTTTTTTACCAATAGAAAGAATAGGTAGCCAATGACTCGGGATCACCGCATGCAGCAAACTCAATAAAATACTTCCTATCAATATCTGATTCATATAAATCTACTTGTGTTTGCTGGTGCCTGTACAACCGTCGTCATCCATCATTGGAAACACAAAATAGGTTGTTAATATGATAAAATGGCATTGGTTTGGTGTGGTACAATAGATGGTTCAGTACATTGATAATCGTACCAAAGGCGCAAAATGGTTTGAAATGTTTCGTGTATGACAAAATGCGTTACAATCGTAGCGAACAAACCAGGGATAAGTGGTTTGTGAGTAGTAAGCTGGTAAAAGGAAGCTTGCATGGACATCATCAAAGATTTCGGTATTTGTTGATTTGTAAGAAGATGGGTACTTTCGGATGGTCAACATCTAATATTCAAGTAGTTTTTAAAACACATGCCTGCACCTACGCTTTGGATATGCCCCGTATGCGACCGCAAGTTCGCCAAGCCCAACCAAGGGCACATGTGTAGCACCAAAACGGTGGCGGATTTGTTCGTGAAAAAAGCGCCGGCTTTACTGCCTGTAATGGAGGCGTTGGCCAAAAAGATTTCGAAGTGGAAAGGTGTTAGTTACGGTGCAAGTACCAATACGGTTGTTTTTACGGTGGGCACTGCATTTTTAGTAGCTAGGCCTATGAAGAATGCATTGGATCTGCACTTCTATTTGCCACAGGCGATGGAAGATTTTCCGGTTTATAAAGTGGCTGAGTATAATAACAAATTTGTGCACTACATACGGTTATACGAAATGGAAGATCTTACAAACGATGTAGTAGACATCATTCAATTGGGATATAAGTTTGTGCTGGAAAAGCATCGCTGATATTTTCAGGATCGAGTTTTATCTTGCGCTTATGTACGATTGGACAAACGATATCAATGAAAGCATCAACGTGCTGGAACTTGGCGGGGTCATTATTTTCCCCACAGATACCATTTGGGGATTGGGTTGCGACGCCACGAATGCAATGGCTGTAAATAAAATCTTGCAGATAAAACGGCGGTCATCTTCTCAAGGATTAATTGTTCTGTTGGATGAGGAAAAGGAAATCTCGAAATATGTAGATCAGCCCGACCATCGCATTTTTGAATATTTGCAAACCACTACCAAGCCTACAACGGTTATTTATGAGGGTGGAAAAAATGTGGCCGAGAACATCTTGCCGGATAATGGGTCATTAGCCATCCGGCTAGTGAAAGATGCGTTTTGTAAGGAATTGATTACTCGTTTCGGCAAACCGATCGTGTCTACTTCCGCTAATTTGCATGGCGCTCCTTCACCCCGCATTTTTAATGAAATCGATACGGTAGTAAAAGCGGCGGTGGATTATATAGTGGCGTATGCAAGAGATGTAGAGACGATAAAAGAGGCCTCTGCTGTAGTGAAATGGCTTCCAGCCGGCAGGGTAGAGGTGATACGGAAATAGTAATGGGTCTCTTGTAGTTGGTACAACATTACTTGTTCAACATAGGTAAGCTAGGAGGCCTTAGCGTAAAAAAAGTGCCCAGTAATTTGTACCGGGCACTCAAAATATCATTTCTATATGTAATTCAGTATGTTTTGCTAAGTGTTCAATAGTAAATCTTCATCGATAATCGAACTACTAGCTACCAACTACGCTTAAGCCATCTTTTTAGCATCGGCCAAAAATTTCTCAAGGCCAAGATCTGTTAATGGGTGTTTGAGCAAACCAAGGATAGGCTCCAAAGGACACGTACAAACATCGGCGCCAGCTTCTGCACACTTGATGATGTGAAGTGCACTGCGGATAGAGGCAGCCAAAATTTGAGATTTAAAACCTTGGATCTTATATATTTTTGAAATTTGAGTTATTAATTCTACGCCATCCCATCCGCTATCGTCTATACGGCCCAAGAATGGAGAAATATAAGTAGCACCCGCCTTAGCAGCTAAAATGGCTTGACCCGCACTAAAAATTAACGTGCAGTTGGTACGGATGCCATTGTCGGTAAACCATTTGATAGCCTTAACACCATCTTTGATCATTGGTACTTTAACTACAATATTCGGGTGGATAGCAGCTAGTTTTTTACCTTCTTCTACAATGCCTTCAAAAGTAGTTCCTAATACTTCGGCACTAATGTCGCCATCTACCATTTCACAAATGGTTTTGTAATGGGCAGCAATGGCTTCTTCGCCCTTGATGCCTTCTTTAGCCATTAGCGAAGGATTAGTGGTAACGCCATCCAAAATGCCAAGTTCATTTGCTTCTTTGATTTGAGCAAGATTGGCAGTATCGATAAAAAATTTCATGCTAAGTAGTATTTATATTAAAGATTAGATATTGGATGGACAATTCAGGAGAAGAATGAACATAACGAAGACTGACAAAACGGTAAGAAACACCTTTCAAACTTCAAAAGAAAAGAAAAAAAATCGGCAGGCTGATTACATCGCACCGCTACAACCACTTATCCTTGCTGCCTTCCGACCCTGGGGAGGTTCAGTAGGAGCTGGTCGTGTAAGACCTGCCGGCTGCAAATATATAGGGATGAAGTTTTTTACAAGAATATTTTTTAAGAACATTTAAATTTATTTTTTTTGCATATAAAAATACGGCTAATCCTGCTGCAAATACTCTTGTTTCAAGGCCTTGTTGGTAGCTTGGTTTGGTTTGGATAACAATTCCTCATAGTTTACTTGCACGCTTTCTTGCAAACGGTCTTCCAAAAAGTCGGCAAAAGTTTCGAAATAGAGAATCACATCTTCCCGCTTGTTTTTGCTTAACCAGCGAAATCCACCCGGTAATTTTTGGAGCACTTGTTTGTCCTCCAGGTATTCCAAATTATGGATATCGCTGCCGGTAAGCCCAATGGCCTCTAGCTTGCTGATGAGTAAATGAACGGGAGCGCTGGTTACAGAACAATAGTCTTCCGCTAATTCCGTCCATTCGCCTATGCCCGTATGTGCAAAGCGAAGAATTTCTTCTTTGCTCAGTTTGGATACCACTTGCAATAAATTACCGCAGTTGCAGCTACCATGGTTTCCCCAAGCATAATGGTTTCCATTGCGTAGTCTGGTAGCGGTTTCTCTCAGTGCTTCAATCAAAGGAATAGACGGATTTGCCATATGGATGATTTTGCTTATTAACAGAAATGCGTGGCAGAAAGTTTAAATAAAATAGACATTATCAAACCCTTATCCTAAAGTGAAAGTTATGCAAAACGAAGGAACATAAAAAAAGAGCAACAGTATGTTGCTCTTGATTGATGCTGTATGAAAAGTTACTTGATTAGATTACTTTTACATTAACGGCATTCTGCCCTTTCTTACCATTTTGCAGGTCGAACTCTACATTGTCACCTTGTTTAATCTGGTCGATCAAACCGCTAACATGTACGAAAGTTTCTTTGCCATCATCATGCTTAATAAAGCCGAAACCTTTGTCTTCGCTGAAAAACTTTACGGTTCCTTTGTTTTTGTTGTCCATTGTAATTATTAGTATTAAAAATTAGAGGATAAAGGTAGGGATTTCGATAATAAACAATACCAATAGTTTCCCATCTTTTTCATTTAACAAATGATTTCAAAATCTGTTGAATAATTGGCAAAAATGGATGAACCTTGCTTGACATCTTGCCCAATAATCTACATTTTTTGCCATGTTGTTCAACAGCAGGACAAAAAATTTTACAACACGGTTTTTGTTAAATAAAAGGCGTTTTCATTTGCGGAACACGTTTCACTAAGTCAGTTCCCATGCCTGCTAACGATGCAGTAGGTTATTTCCCAGATAACCAAATGAATAAGCAAATGAGCACCGTCAATATTAGAATAATCAGGCCATTATACTTGTCCCAATAACTAGCTCTTTTTTTTTCTTTTGTATGATGGTGTATCTGTTGAATAGTTTCTCCGTTTGCGCCAGCGAGCCGTGCCAGTCTTGTATGTATCTTTTCAATATATTCATATCCTAGTGGTTTAGCGCAATGCATCAGGATTGCTATAATTTGTTGGTTGGTCGCTTCGTCACCTGATCGCAGCAGCAAATCAATGTTTTCGTCAGCTATCAAATGCATAATTTGTTGAAACAATATTTCTTTACTCATTCGAAACATGTCCAAGTTAGCCACGTGTGCGTCCAATTTTTTACAGCGTTCTAAAATGCTTTTGGGCGTTATGGGTTTTGCTTTTTCCCGCTTGTTGAGTAATGGATATCTACTTTTTAAATGATATTCTTCCCTTCGGTCAATATCGCTTAAAATAAAATAAGCTTCCTGTATTTCCTTAAAGGTTTCCTCTGCTTGTGGTTCGCCATTGTTTTTGTCAGGGTGATGAATGAAAGCCAGTGACCTAAATGCTTTCCGGATATCGTCTTGCGATGCGTTATACGGAACCTGTAAAGTTTTATAGTAGTCTTTGGGCAACATGGGTGGCAAATCTAAAGACGAAACTGTTTGGGTTTCAAATTTTCAGGCTATAGTTTTTGTTTCACATATCGATGCAAGTATCTACTTCGTCAATCTTGGATTTTACCCAGCATTTGTTGAATGTTGATAAGGTTTTTTCGCAATGTTTGTTTAAGGTTCAGCTTAACCAATTCGCCCATTGAATTGCATTTAAGAAAATTTTTGTTGCCAAAATAATCTGCCAATTCATGTTTGAGCCCGTATATTTTTTCTGGTGGGGAAATGATATCCTTCGACATAATATTTAAGAGTTCCATAATGCGGTAACGGGTAGAGGCAACCCGGAAAGCCATGATGGTTCGTTCTTCAGATTGATATTGTTCAATTGTTTTTTTATTGAGCAAGCTCAATGTCATTTCCACCAAGGCGAGGTTCTCCTTAAAAAACTGCGGTAGGTAAAGGTTTTTTCGTCCTTCGTAGGATTGTTGATCGAAATCAATGGCCCGAATGCGATATTGGAAATCTTCGATATCGGGTGTCACTTCCAGCACGAAGTTATATGAACGCATATCGCCCAACAGGCGAACGAAACAACGTTCATTGAATTTGACAAACTCCTTTGCTAGCCGTATCCTGTTGGTTGTGGCTTCCTCTAAATGTTTGGCAATAAATATGTCACCAGGAATGCCAGGGATATGCTCTTCGATCAATGAATTTTGATAACAGAGGTAGGTCATGCGTTTGGGCGAAAGAATGTGTTCAAGTTCTAAGCCATACACACGAGAAGCATCAGCAATTTTTACATAATAATGGTCATAATTATCATTGAATTTGTTCACGATACGAATGCGGAAAGGATTAGAATTGCCAAAGGTGCAATAATCGATGCGGGCCACATCTAGGTGGGCGGTAAAAGTAAGGTCGCCCTCGGTTTTTAATAGGGCATAAATTTTTAATAGGCCCTCTTTAATGAATTCCCATTGGTTCATATCGTACGAAACGGTTTCCCAAAATGTATCCTTGCCATACTTGTCTTTTACCGGCATGGAATAAGTGAAATTCAGCAAGTCTCTATATGAAACAGGCAGCTTGATTTCCCTGCCATGGTTTTTCATATAGGCTCGCAATGGAAGACTTATCGGGTATATAATTTTTTTTCGACTTGGTTTGTCCAATTCATTTTCTTTTGCTCCTTCCATTTCCATATTAAGCGTTAAGGGATGAAAGTTAAGACTTGAATAGATAGCAATTGAACTTAATTTAACGTTGAGATAAAACGAATGTAGACAGGGCATACATAGCAGTCAATAGATACTTAATAAATTCAAACTCAACTAAAATCGGAGAAGCATTAAACACATATCAGCGATATGCTTGTATATATTTTTGCGCAATCTAATAATAGTAAGCCAAGCAGTTGAAACTTCTGTATTTGTAATGATCGAATACTAGAAATGCCCTTGCTTTTAATTGAATTTTGAATTACCTAATATTTGCGCCGATGAACGTATCTTTCAACAAGTGTCAAAAGGTTTTTTTTGGAATTTTATAAACGACTATTTTCTTTGTAAGTCAATAGATATTTTGTTATTGAATGAAAGCCTGCATATAATTTGTAAGCGATTATAAAGTGACGTATTTTAAAATAAGGTGTTGATTCGATTAATATTTGATGGTATGAAAATCAATAATGTGCAACTTATTAAAACAACCAACCAACTGGATTTCATGAGGCAATCAGTAGCGAGATTAAACTTTGAATATCAACGATCTATTTATGTAGATCTTCATAAAGATTATGAAGATCGAATTCCTCCAGACGAACAGTTGGGCTATCTCTTAGAAATTGATGGCAGCATGCATTTTGAAGCTATTGACAACGTAAAAGAATTGTTGACTGATACATTGAAGATTGGTGAAAATTCCTCTCCCAAAAATGTCTTCATAAATAGGGGATTGCTTTCACTAGGGTTGGATAAAAGATATATGGAAACATGGGACAGTGTGGCGCACATGTGCAAATGGGTGAAGCGCTATGGTATGTCTATGCCAGACACTGTAACAAACTTGAAGTACCTACCTGCCGATTGCTACAACGGCCCGTTTGTGCTAGAATATCGTAAGCAATGTTACCAACAACTTCAATCTTTTGATGCTGAGAAACTTATCACATTTTGCGATCAAAAAAATCCAACTTGGGCAAGTTACCGAGCCAAAGGGTGGCAAATAGAAGACTTTATAAATTGGGCCAAAAAAGAATTAATTTATGTACAATTCAAAGATTTGCCAACATTCAATTTCCCACAGTCAAACCGAGATTATTATCGTGTATTTATTGAAGATGATTTTGCAGATCTGCGAGCCGCTACATCATAAATAATTCAATAAGTTATTATATTTAGTTGAAGGGTTCCATATCAATGGTCTAATTATTTTATTTTTTAAGGTACATAAAACGTGGTGCAGACTCTTTAAAATATATTTAACCATTTGCAAATATCATCCTTCTCTTTATTGCCCAGTATGCCAAAAAATTCTTTTTCAAGAGCGTTGATTGGTTCCTGCGAAACAAGCGTAATGGGCGGGTAATATAATACATAATAAAAATAACCGCAAATCAGGACAGGGCAGGATGCTGGAAAAATTAACATTATTTAACTTTCCGAAACAATATTCCATCGGTTCTTTTTAATGCCATTTTAAAAACGACTGCGCCATGAAAAACAAACTAACTGCTTGCAGATATGTAAGCTTGTTGCTATTTCTTTTATTGGGCTACTCCAGCCTGCGAGCCCAATCAGATCCTCCCAAAAAAACAATTACTGGTAAAATTGTCGACGAAAAGAATATGCCTTTAGCTGGCGTTACCGTCCATGCAAAGGATGGTAAGGAGAGTGTAACAACGTTGGTTGACGGCGCATTTACTATCAACACAAGCAGTAAAACATTGCTTGTAAGTTATATAGGTTATTTGGAGCAAGAGATTGCAGTAACCGGTAACGCACTGGGAAACATCAGTTTGAAACCAGACCCCAAGTCAATAGAAAATGTAGTGGTAGTAGGGTATGGTACCCGAAAAAAATCTGATGTTACTGGTGCAGTGGCCTCCATCACTGGCGAGAAAATACGTTCGGTACCTACCACAAATCTAACCTCTGCCTTGCAAGGCCGCATTGCTGGTGTAGAAGTGATGGCTAGCTCTTTCAAACCTGGCTCTGGCTCTAGTGTGCGTATCCGTGGTAACCGTTCGCTCAATGCCTCTAATGATCCTTTATATGTTGTAGACGGGGTGCCAGTAAGTTATACCATAGACGACATTAATCCCGTAGACATTGAAACCATTGATGTTTTAAAAGATGCATCTTCTACTGCCATCTACGGTGTTCGTGGTGCTAACGGCGTTGTGCAGATTACCACAAAAAAAGGCAGGGTTGGCAAGGTGAGCGTTCAATATGAAGGCAGTAATAGTTATGATAATCTACTAAAAAACATCCCTGTTTTCAATGCCGTTCAGTTGTCGGATTCTTGGCGTCAAGCATACTCCGCCGATAAAATATATAATTTTGCTCAATCCACAGCAAGCCCCAATAATATCTTTCCTAATGCTGCTGCAGATGTAAAAATATTTGGTGGCAATACAGGTAACCCCATGTGGGCATTTATTAAAGATGCCTATCAATTCACCACTTTTGATAGAACTACAAATACCTATATTGCCGTGAAGCGCCCTACAACGCAAGCTGAGCAGCAGTTAATGGCCAATTTAGGTCTGCCGGTTCTAATGGAAGTAGATGCATACGATCCATCAAAGGTGAAAGGCTTCGATTGGCAGAAAGCATTCATCAGGCAGGGTATTACCACGTCTCACAGCATCAATATATCGGTGGGTAGCGAAAAGGTGCGGTCGAGTTTTGGTGGTTCTTATTTCAAACAAAAAGGAATAGAATATGGCCAGGATTACACCCGTTTTACCGTCAACAACAATACGGAACTAAAGCCTACCAAGTTTATAACATTTGGAAATAGTATATCTTATACCAATAGTATCCAAAACTTGGGTACTAGTATTTATGGCGCAGCATCAGGGATGTTGCCATTTTCTGCACCGTATGATTCCACTGGTAAGTTTATGCTGTATCCCAACCTCGACCAGCAAATTGTTAGTCCCGCAAACGATGTAGGGCGCATACTCAACGAAGTGAAGGTTAACAGGGTATTTGGGAATGTCTATCTGGAAGTTGGTTTATTTAAAGGGTTAAAATATAAAACAGTTTTTGGTTTGGATTACCGTAATTCAAGAAATGGTAAATTTAATGGAACCAATACCTCCGTTCGTCAAACCGGTGTTGCCAATGCTAGTTACACGCTTAACAATAGCACCTCTTGGGTATACGACAATATGCTTATTTACGATACCAAGATACATGGCGACCATAGTTTGAACGTAACGTTGCTTCAAGAAATGCAGAGCCTTAACAAGATGGATGAAATTACCATGTCGGCCGATAATCTCATTTTTGAACAACAAAAATGGTATTCATTAAACCGAAATACAGCGGGTTTGGTTACCGGTTCGGGCTTTTATAGTGCACAGCAACTGTCCTCTTATATGGGAAGATTGGAATATGGATATAAAGGAAAATATTTATTGACCGTAAGTAACCGTTACGATATTTCTTCTGTACTAGCTGAGGGCAAAAAGGGTGAGTTTTTCCCCTCAGCAGCCTTGGCTTGGAAGGTGGACAATGAAACGTTTTTTACTAAACAGCACGTTTTCTCTTCAGGTAAAGTGCGGCTTGGCATTGGTAGGGTAGGCAACGCCTCAATTGGCCCATACCAAACAAATGGCCCATTAACTTTTACCTTGTATAATTGGGGCAATGGAAATGCCGCCATTGGCTCTGCACCTACCACTTTTAGGGTGCCAAATCTTACTTGGGAAAAAACAACCACCAAAAATCTCGGTATCGAGTTCGGCATGTTTCATAATCGCATTAATACATCTATCGATTTATATCATAGTTCCACTACGGATGTATTGCAAAACATGTCCATTCCCGCCACTAATGGCGTTACCAACATGTTGGTTAATCTAGGAGAAGTAAGGAACAAGGGTGTGGATATTTCTTTGAGTGCCAATATTGTAAATACAAGAAATTTCAAATGGACAACGGATTTAGTCTTTAGTAAAAACAAAGAAGCCATTGTTACTTTGGATGCAACCGGTAATGACAATCTGAACAATCTCTGGTTTAAGGGGCAGCCAATCAGGGTGTACTATAATTACGCATCGGGCGGCATTTACCAATATAGCGATACAGCTAAAGGCGGATATCTATTCGATTATTTATGGAACAAAGGCACCAATAAGGCCAACACGGCATACCGCCCAGGCAAAATAAGAGTGGTAGATGCAAACGGAGATACGCTCTTAAACGCCAGCGATAAAATGATTTTGGGTACTGATAATGCCAACTGGACTGGCAGTATCACCAATACGGTTACATTTATGAATTTTGAATTTAATTTTAATATTTATATTCGAAACGGTGGTATGTACAGGGTACCAAGGCCGGGCATGGTAGGTCGCTATCAATCTAATGCAGTTAATTATTGGACACCAACCAATCCATCGAACGAATACCAACAGCCTACCAGAACATCTGACATTCCACTATACTGGGAAGCGCTCGGATACAGGAATGGGAGCTTTGCTAGGGTCCGTAATATTTCACTAACCTATCGGTTCCCATCCTCGCTGCTTTCTAAAATTAAAGTAAGCAACTTCGCTGTGTATGTAAATGCGGTCAACCCTTTCTTGATTCATAAAGCGTCTGATTACGATCCAGAAACCATTCCATACACGGAATCCTTTGCGGCC
>Ga0247739_10000339_pt1 | contig 16512 bp, 17 predicted proteins | sample UWRJL058202B2_FD_180943 | JGI IMG/M metagenome (GOLD analysis project Ga0247739, IMG submission 180943) | Plant litter microbial communities from Arlington Agricultural Research Station in Wisconsin, United States - UWRJ-L058-202B-2 | ecosystem: Environmental > Terrestrial > Plant litter >...
CAATTAGCGCCGTAAACACATTATTTACACAATAAAAAACCGGCGCAGCGGCCGGTTTTTCTGAAAATTTATTAAAAACTAAATAATTTTTTCGTAACGCATTTTTCTAACAAAAAGTACAATTAATCCGAGCGCAAGCAATAAATAAGTTTTAGGCTCAGGAACATCCACTTTAGTTACTGACCAATTACCGGGCGAGCTGTCACCGCCATACAAAAAACCAATAGTGTTTGCATAGGCCCACGAGTAGTAAGGCCTCTCAATATAAATGTCATCGTCATATCTGTATTTTTCACAGTTACAAGTTCCGGCACCGTAGCTGGATTCAAATAGCCATGACGTTTTGGAGGGCAGCGTGTATTCGTTGAAGTAAATAGTCTCGCCATTTTCGTCAAGCTCAAGGTCTCTAACACCCGGCGTTGATTTGGTAATTTGTAGCAAAAAATTCCAGGCCGTGGGAATTCCATCTGTACCCAACGTCAGGCTACCGTTAGTTATTGGAGCACCTTCATTTAAAATGGGCCATTCAGAAACACTCGCTAGTCCTGAGCCACTTAAAGTTTGCGGCGAAGTCGTATCCAGAACATTATCAAAAAGCACGCTAAAAGACGGATAAGGTGGTTCATCTGAACCTATGTCATCGTAAGGTTCGCCGCCAAGATAACCTTGGATAAAATGCAGTGGGTCACTGTTATAGGTGAGTTGTAAATAGGCAGAGGCTGTATTGGTAAATACAAATGCGCTGGAAAATAACGCAAAAGTAAATATGCGTTGAGCGAGTTTCATAATTATGTCCTTAAGTTGGTTGCCTTATCGAAGGGCAAAAAAAGTTAACCAGTAACTAGTAGACGCGAGCCAACAATAAAAAATTAACCGATAGAGTTTCACGAATCGCTTTATGAATGTCTATAGCCAATGACCTATAGTCAGAAATATTGGCGCATAAAGATCAATTAAAATTTATGTGACATTTATTATGTAGATTTGGCTGTAATTAATAACAGGTAATAACAAATTATTCAGGATGATTCAGGGTTTGATGCCCACAAAAAAGCCGACACTTGGTCGGCTTTTTTAAAGTGCTACAACCTGAGATGCGGTATGTAACCACCTGGTAGAATATTAAAAAACGACAGGACAATAATAATAAGTAAAATAATAAATAAAATTCGAACGATTTGTGCAACAGGTGCTGGTAACGGAAGCAAAGAAACCAACCACCAGATAAGTCCAAATACCACGAGATAAACTATAAGATTGATGAGTACTTCCATCTTTCTTCTCCTTTTTTAAAGTTATTAATAATTAACTGAACAATAAACGTAGTTGAACAGACAAGTAGGTAATAATAGTAATGATGTGGCTTTAAGAGCGCCGTGCGCTAGCGTACAAAGGCATCAAATACAACCAAGCAATGTAGACTGTGCCAACTAAAAATTGCCTAAGCGCGTAAGGCTCAATATGAAACCTGATTTCTCCAAAAATCCAAATCGATTTATTATTTTTTCAGTATTTTTTACTGCCCGCGCCTATTACCCGATTTTGGCGATTTTATTTCTGGATCTTGGTTTAAGTCTGGATCAGTTCGTCATGTTGAACCTGATTTGGGCTGCTACGATTTTCTTATTCGAAGTTCCATCAGGCGCATTAGCAGATACGATTGGGCGACGAAAATTATTAATTGCCGCTTCAGTATTAATGATTGTAGAAATGACGTGTCTATTATTCGCGCCGCGCGATGGCGGCGTTTTACTTTTGGTTCTTTGTACTATCAACAGAATATGTTCTGGCCTTTCTGAGGCCTGCGCGAGTGGTGCAGACGAAGCCATTGCCTATGACTCCTTGCCACAAGAAAATCGCTCCGCAGCCTGGGACAGTTTATTAGCAACTGCAATGCGTTGGCGCTCCGCCGGTTTTGTTATTGCGATGATTATCGGTGGTTTACTTTACGACCCGAAAATAATTAATGTTGTTATGCCCGAAAATTTTCAACTCACTTCAGATATTGTGCATCGCTTACCGGTTGCACTGGTGTTGGTTCAAGCATTCGTATGCTTACTATTTACGTTGCGAATGGTTGAACCAATTCCACATGCAGCTCACGCTCAAAATAAAGAAACTGAAAAATTAAAATCTACCGTTGGCGATACTATTCGTCTCACTCTAAAAACGATGCGCTGGGTTCTAACGAATCGCAATTTATTAGTCGTTATTTTAATCGGCGTTGCGATTGACTCAATCACGCGTAACTTCGCAACCATTAACAGCAGTTATTTCCGCGATATCGCATTACCAGAATGGACCTACGGATTCATAGGCGCAGGCATGGGTCTACTCGCCTGGTTTGTGCCAGCCATTGCCGAACGATTAAATAATCGTTTCAGCATATTAGCCAATTTAGGTTTTGTTGCAGTGACTGTATTAATAGGATTAATTCTGATTGTTCCCATGTGGCCAATTTACGGCGTATTACCCGCAATATTTTTAATGACCATGATGGGCTTCCTCAGCTTCACAATCAGCCGCGTCTTGCATCAAGAAGCAGAGTCATCACAACGCGCAACCGTGTTATCGGTAAAAGGCCTTATTTTTAATTTCGGCTACGGCATTTTTGGTTTATGTTTTTCGGGTTTACTCGCGTATGCATCGAAAGAATCAAAAGAGACCGCACTTCAACATGTGCTTATGTGGCAGGTTCCTTATTTCACGATATTGATCTTCGCGTTATTTGTATGGGCGAGGGTTTATTTGAAACATAAAAATTAAACTTCATTTATTTCGATTGCTAATAAAAAAGCAGCACTTAGTAACTTGGGTGCTGCTTTTTTAATCTTAAATATGGTTCGGTGTAAGTGGTTGTAATTTATATTGGCGTTAAATGATGCAATAGTCTTTAATTGAAAATTACTAAGCTCTGGATGATAGGAAAATTAAATAGAATTACAGATATTTTAAGGCTTAGTAATCCTGCAATACTTGAAATTGATAACCGTATTTGGGGTTGTCGCAAAAGAAGTCTGTCTTACACTCGCATCAAAGATGTGAATAGTTCTTTAAGCAGACTCGATAGTGATGAAAATATAATTTTACTATGCACGTTAACGGGAACTTGGAAATAATAATTTTGAAAATGCACTATATACTTTAGTCTTTACGAGCAGAAAGCACCAGTCAAAGAGTTTAAGCGTTGGATTGCTAAAAAGTAGTGCCTTAGAACGTAAAGTAGGCGGAGCTAAAACAAAGACAGCCCTAGCTCATGGCTCGCTTTGAATGCAATTAGGAGCAATGTAGATAGTGGATATTTTTCTGTCGTAAGTGAGTTATATAGACATAGATTGGATTCCAAGCCGAGCAGCAACATATTTTCATCAGAGTGATCCAATCTTTTAAATTATTTACCGAGGCTCTTATCAAAATAATAATTTTTTGCAAGTGTTTTTTATTTTAGTTTTATAGCCATTTAGGAAATAATTATATGGATGAACAAATTAAAATCAGACTTAGCGGTAATGGCGTCAAGCCTGGTAAAATAAGGTCTAGAGATATAGCTGAAATTTTGGAGTCTGTAGAAGATCTTGTTGTTGCGGAGGCCATAAGAAAAAACCCGAGTCTAAATAGGGATGAAATTGTGGTGGGAATTTATGCTATAGAAGATGAAAGTATTGGATTAAAATTCAAAACAACATTAGCCGCATTTGTAATTCCAGCATTTATTTCAGCAGTAAATGCGATTGATAAAAATGATTTTGAATCACTCGCCCCCCAAACTATTAATTCATTAAAGACAATATCCAATTTCACTAAAAAATATGGATGTGATGCAATAATCGGCTCTGGCACACTAAATGAAACTACCACAATTACTCCAGCGACGGAGATTCCACAGCCCACCTATATTTATGGCCAAACAGAAATATTAGGGAAAGTTATACGCGTAGGGGGAAAATCGCCTAAAGCTATGATTGAGCTTACAGATGGAAGCAACTTATATTGTGAAGTTCCGGAACCTATTGCAAAAGAACTAGGGCATCAATTGTACTCATTGGTAAGGTTTTCAGGGTATGCAAAATGGAATTCTAAAACTCTTGATTTAGATGAGTTTACAATCATATCTGTTAAAGAGTTTTCAAATGACCCCCCTGAACTAGTATTCAAAGAGCTTTACGCATTATTTGGCGAAAGTTTTTCTGCAATTGAAAATGTTGAAGATTTCGTTTCTAACCTTCGTCATATTGGAGGTGATGAATGAAACTTATATGCGTTGATAATCATGCGGTCATATGGGGCATCAGAGAGTGTGCTCAAGATAATCAGCAATTTATGATTCCAAAAACTAAAGCATTTTTCGAATGGTGTAAAAAAAATAAAACAATTATTATGATTCCATCCATCGTAGTTGGAGAATTATTAACTGCGATAGAGCCTCGTCATCATGCAATGACGATAAATCTGCTTGGCAATGGGTTTGAAATACCACCTTACGACGCTTCTGCTGCTGCACTGTTTGCAAAATTGTGGAGAGATAAGCAAGAGTCGGGGTTAGTGAAAAGAATGCAGGAGGAAATGCAAGCTACAAGACAAGAACTTAAGGCTGATTGTATGATTGTTGCAACTGCAATGACAAGAAAGGCAGAAGTAATATACAGTCATGATAAAAAATTAAAGAGTTTTGCTAATGGAAACATCAATGTTAGAGAAATCCCGGATATCCAATATCAAGAGTCTTTTCAACTCGAATAACAGTAATTAGCCTAGTATTAAGGAGCATATGAACAATTATGATTAATCACGATGAAATGGTGGAATTAGTTAGCGTCAGGGAAAATACATTGTTTCACCGTGACGGGCAAAAACTTGAGTTTAAAGAACAATTTAATCTTTCTGCATTACGAACTATTTTAGAGATTTTTCCGCATTTTCAAATTATAGAGGCTACTAAACCTACTTCTAACGAATGCTTTAAACTTATAAAAAAAATAGGAAATAAAAATCACCTCAAAAAATTAATATTTTTTGTATTTTCACTACACATATCTACAATATCCTTTGCGCAAGAAGCAGAGGAAATAGTTGTTACAGGGGCTCGTTCTGGTGAATATTCTGAAATGCCGTCCGTTACTTTTAAAAAGAAGGCGGATTTTCTGGTTCAAGATGTTCAACTAGTGAATGACAGTCGATCTCCAGAGCTGAGAAGAAGTGAAATTATTCAAACTATTAAAAATATTATGGGTTCATCCAAGAAGATTAAGGGAATCGAGCTTTCGTATGGAAATGGCTTTCTCGTTCCTATAAACCTAGATGATGATGCATTAAAAATAATAGATGATAAGAAATCCAGCGATACTAGCCGTATAAATATTTCTATAAAAATAGCAGTCTCTCAAAAAGAACCTGCAAAAGTGAAAATCGAAGAGTTGAAAAAATTTCTTAAAAGTACAAATCTTGTCGGAAGAACACTGCTCGAAGAAGAGGGTGATATTGGATTGAGTATCATTAATCCTGAGCAGTACAGATACGAAGTGTTATCTTTAATCGCAAAGGAAAATAATAAATTAAAAGGGGTGTTTGGAGCTGACTGCTCAGCTGAAACAGATGGTATTTCGGGGCGGGTTGAATGGGACAGAGTGGCTGTAGATGAGTTGGTTTTGTTTATTCGATTTAAGACGAAGGTTGTTTGTAAGTAAATTAATACGCTGTGACAAAACGCCCCCAAGCAAGAGCTTGGGGGCGAGAGTAAAAGCAGTTCATGCAGAATCCGTAAAGTATCAATACCAAAGTCCATTCGATGAAAATAATTTTATTAAGTATTGGAGGGAGGCGGAACAAAATCAGAGCGAAATTACCAATGCTGCGGAGAAAGCAATGCAGATAATCCAGAGTAGAGTAAATAAATGGGAATCGCTTGAAAAATAACTCATGGTTTTTACCAGCGGGATCTGACTTGTTAGAAAAAAGCTAGAATCAATAGCAAACCATGGGGTAAAGCGTGAATGACGTGCCTGATAAGCGGATCACTTTTAAAAATACTTTAGGCATTTAGAATAATAAATACTTCAAATTGAAGTATCTATTCAATTTAACGGTCTAACTTATGGAGAAAGTATGAAGATTGATCTTGTTTATGATGGACAAATTTTAAAGTGGTCAGAAAAAGGTTTCGCATTTAAAGCTACATCCGGAATGCCTGGTCATCAAATGCCTGGTGAGCAATGCACACCGGATGCTGGACCTGTTCCTGATGGTCTATACAAAGTCTTTATTGTTGATCATGGATCAGCAAAAGATGACGGTCGTGGAATTTGTGCATTAGATCCTTCGTGGGGAATACAAGAAATTCCCCGAGGTGCTAAAGCTGGTGTTTGTGAAACTTATTGGGCTAACTGGGGAAAAAATAGGGCGCGCATGGAGCCTGCAGATAATGAGACAAAAAAGTCGTGCTCGCCGGCGACACGTGGTGGTTTCTATTTGCATGACTCAACTAAAGGCTATAGTCACGGTTGTATAGAGGTCGATACAAAAGTTTTCAAACATTTGCGCGACTATCATTCTTCGACCAAAAAACAATATGTGATTCTCAAAGTAAAATATCTACCTGGGAGAGCAACAAATGGCGGCACTAAGATTTAGTATTTTAACTGCATTATTTTTATGCTCATGTGCACATTCCCAGCAGCTAAAAAATGTTGAAGTGAAAAGCAATGTTGAAGGCTGTTTTTCTTTTAAAGCATTGAGCTTTGATATGAATAAAGAGCCGCTGCTTTTGGTGGCAGAGATAAAATCAGCAGCGGCAAATAGTGATTGCCCATGTAAGTCAGCAGTTATGCAATACACGGCTTTGCAAAACAGGAGTGGCGAAGTTTCTAATTTATTGTCTGGGCAGTTCTCTGTGTTAGGCAAAGAAAAAGTTACTCTACCAATCGCTGTTCAAAAGGAGCTTGTTTTTAAGGATAGCCCGATCCAAATATCTTTATCTTGCTATTAATTTTTCGAGCTGAAATAAAAAATCCGCATCTATTTAGGATGCGGATATTTTTATTTGAAAAATTTTTTCACACCTAATTGCGCGAATAAATTAAAACTACGAACGTCTTCTACGAAGAACTAACGCTAAAGCACCTATCAGCAAAAGCGCAATTGAACCTGGTTCGGGGACTTCGGTTGAAACGAGTTTGAGTGAGTCCAGAGAGAATATTGCTGCGTTATTGTTAAAATAAGAATTTCCGTCTGAATCCACCCCATTCACAGATTGATTCAATGCGCCGAATGACCATCCGAGGGTGTTGAGATCATTGGTATCAATGTTCACGTTGCCTAGAGTGAGATCCGTCAGCCAATCAAAACCCTTCAATGTTAATGTAATTTGGAAAGTGTCAACCGAGTCCGGTAATGTGCCGGGACGAGATTCCAAAATTTGAAAGAAGTCCTCAAGCTCACCTGTCCAATTCGCATGTGAGCCGTTGTAAACATCTACAATATTCCATCCTTCCGCATCGCCATCAACCGCATCAACTACAAGCCCTTGAGATACAGATGCTTGATATCTAGCAGTATCCTGCCCAGTCAAATCTACATAAGTTGCTTTTGAAAAATCTAACCCTAGTTTTCCACTTATGGTATCTCCAAGCGAATGACCGTTGCCGTCGCCGAATAAAGTAGTAACGTGCCCTGTATATTCCAATGAAATGACGTTTGCGTTAGCGAACACGGGTAAGCATGCGAAAGCCAAGGCCAGTAAAGCTGAGCGTTTAATCATGATATTTAGTCCATTTAAAAAATTATTAGAACAACCATGTTGGCTGCGGCGTGGATAATACTAAAGGGAACTTGTGACGCCTAATAACTTTTAGTGAAAGCTATGGATTTGATAATCGGAGGCAACAAAAAAGCCGCACACTGTCTCCAGCATGCAGCTTTTTTATTAACACATAACTACATTAAACGCGCGAAGCCAAACTTGTTTTTGCACGCTCAACAGCAGCTTTCACTTGATTCGGTGCTGTTCCGCCGATGTGATTACGCGCTGCAACTGAGCCTTCAAGTGTTAACACGGCAAATACATCTTGCTCGATAACATCAGAAAATTGCTTTAACTCAGTCAAAGTCATTTCTGATAAATCTTTTTCAGTTTGCACACCATAGCCAACTGACTTGCCAACAATCTCATGCGCATCACGAAATGGAACACCACGACGTACAAGGTAATCCGCTAAATCCGTTGCAGTAGAAAAACCACGCTTGGCTGCTTCGTACATTTTTTCTTTGCGCGGCAAAATTGCAGGCACCATGTCAGCAAATGCGCGCAAGCAATCTTTTACGGTATCAATCGCATCGAAGACAGGTTCTTTGTCTTCCTGATTGTCTTTGTTGTAGGCCAAAGGCTGCGACTTCATCAAGGTTAATAGCGCAGTGAGGTGACCGTACACGCGGCCGGTTTTTCCGCGTACTAATTCTGGAACGTCTGGATTTTTCTTTTGCGGCATGATGGATGAGCCGGTGCAGAAACGATCCGGCAAATCGATAAAACTGAATTGCGACGATGTCCAAAGCACCAACTCTTCGCTGAAGCGCGACATGTGCATCATGAGAATCGCGGCGAATGAACTGAATTCGATGGCGAAATCACGATCGCTTACTGAATCCAAAGAGTTTTCAGTCGGTGCATCAAAACCTAAAAGTTGTGCAGTGTAAGCGCGATCAATCGGATAGGTTGTTCCCGCTAAAGCAGCAGCGCCGAGCGGTAAAAAATTCATGCGCTTGCGGCAATCAAGCAGCCGCGAATAATCGCGCTGCAACATCTCAAACCAGGCTAATAAATGGTGACCAAAAGTGACTGGCTGCGCAGTTTGCAAATGAGTGAAGCCGGGCATTATGGTACTTGCCTCGCGCTCGGCTACACTTAACAGGCCTTGTTGTAAGCGCGTTAGTTCTTTGGCGATTGCATCGATTTCGTCGCGCAAGTAGAGGCGTATATCAGTTGCGACTTGATCGTTGCGCGAGCGTCCGGTGTGAAGTTTCTTTCCGGTGATGCCGATGCGTTGTGTCAATACCGCTTCGATATTCATGTGAACATCTTCAAGGCTTACGGACCAAGTGAATTTACCGGCAACAATTTCAGCGCGAATTTCTTCAAGGCCAGTAATAATTTGGTCGCGTTCGGCTTCAGTTAGCACACCGACTTTCGCCAACATAGTGGCGTGAGCGATTGATCCGTTAATGTCATGGTGATAAAGACGATAATCAAAACCAACGGATGCAGTGAAGCGCTCAACAAATGCGTCAGTCGCTTCGGTGAAGCGGCCACCCCAGGGTTTGATGGGCTGATCGTTTTGGCTCATGGGCGAAATCTCAAACAGAAATTAGTAGACGGAAATATCAAGAAAACTGAAAGATTAAAAAGGCGGGCATTATAGCGCTAGCGAGGTGTTGGAAATCTACTTTCCACGCTTTAGCGTTGTAATTTCACACACTCGCTACCTAATTCATGGGCATCGGAGCCGAGTAACAGTGACCACAACTAAGAATAAACGGACAAATGGGGATTTTTTGCCAAACCTTTGCAATGCCCAATCGGTATTGTTTCTCGTATTGGCGGCCGAGCTTATGGCCATTCTGCTTACACTCAACGCATCGCTACTGCCACTATTCAGTTGGGATTTGCTCGCCCTCTATTCGTTTCAAGTTCAATGGATCGGCCTGATCAGCGCTTACGTTATTTGCAGTATTCGTCCTTGGTTGCGCGCCTGGACTCCCATGCAAGCAGGCATGATGGCCTATGGTGCGGTCTTATTAACGACGCTAATTATTTCTAGCCTGGGTCAGTTTTTATTGCAGGCTTTCAGCAGCGGTTGGTTTTCGGGTTCGGCCAGCTTTACGTTTAACGGTTGGCAACTCATTAATAATATGCTGACCTCGGCGATCTTGTCAGGCATAGCACTGCGATATTTGTATCTTCAACAGCAGCTTCGTAACCAACAGCAAGCAGAGTTGCAGGCGCGCATTCAAGCGTTGCAATCGCGAATTCGCCCGCACTTTTTATTTAATAGTATGAACAGTATCGCCAGCTTGATCGGTTCTGATCCAGACATGGCCGAGCGTGTGATTGAGGATTTAGCAGAACTGTTTCGTGCAAGCTTGGCAGAGCCTGCGCTCATTCCTTTTGAGCAAGAATTGTCGCTCTGTCGTCACTATCTTGAAATCGAACAATTGCGTTTAGGAAAGCGACTGACAGTGGATTGGCAAATCGGGACTCTGACCCAAGATCTTAAAATTCCTAGCCTCATGCTGCAGCCGTTAGTAGAGAATGCCATCTTCCACGGCATAGAACCTATGCCGAAAGGAGGGACAGTCTCCATTAAAATATCGCAGGCGAAAAACCAGTTAATGATCGCCATCGTCAATCCATATCCCCTTGTTAAAAAGGCTGTGCCACAAGCGCAAACGGCATCACAAGATCGTCATAACCGCATGGCGCTCGATAATATTCGCCACCGTTTGCAAGTACACTATGGCAATAAAGCCCGACTGTCTTCCAGTGCAGAACACGGCGTATTCACTACTTATATTTTTTGTCCACTGTCGGAGTGAAGGAATAATAAATGGAAATCTTGATCGTCGATGATGAACCTCTCGCTCGCCAACGTCTGGTGCGCATGATTGAAAAATTAGAAGAGCACAACATCGTTGCTGAAGCAGAAAATGCCGATGAAGCACTCGCTGCGATTGATGAGCACGACCCGGATATTGTGTTGCTCGATGTACGCATGCCCGGTAAAGATGGCCTCGCTCTGGCGCGTGATATCAGCCAATTAGATTGCCCGCCCGCTATTATTTTTTGTACCGCGTTTGATCAATACGCATTGGATGCTTTCGGTACAACCGCAATTGGTTATTTATTAAAACCGATTAAGGCAGAACAATTACAAGAGGCCCTTGGTAAAGCGCAAAAGTTAAATAAAGTTCAGCGCGCAGCCGCTGAAAAACCCGCACCAGAAAATAAAAATATACGCACTCACATCAGCGCAAAAACACGCCGCGGAATAGAATTAATTCCATTAGAAGACGTACGATATTTTGTCGCCGACCATAAATATGTCACGGTTTTTCATCGCAACGGCGAAAATTTATTGGATGAAACTTTAAAAGAACTCGAAGAAGAATTCGGTTCGCGCTTTATTCGCATTCACCGCAACGCATTGATTTCCGTCAAACACATCGAAGCAATTGAACGCGCCCCTCAGGGCCAATATCAAGTGCGCCTTGCTGACACTGAGCAAAGGCCCATTATCAGTCGCAGGCATGTGAGTGATGTGAAGGGATTGTTGAAAGTGATGTGAAGAATTAAAAATAGTTCTTCACATCGGGTAAATACTTTTTATCTAGCTCCTCTGAGAATTAAATACTGGCCGGAGCCACCGACATTAAGGCTACCTGTTTTGCCCCACCAAAATCTGTTTTACCGCTACCTAGTTTTGGAATTGTAGTTACATGTTGCACAACACTTGGAATCATCATGGAGTTGCAATTATTGACCAATAAACGTTGGCGTAATTCTGCTACATCAATTGCCATAGTAATTAACAACACAATTTGTTCGCCCTTTTTTTCGTCCGGAATATTAACGGCAACCATTTCAACGTCGGGTTCAGTAATTACTTTTTTGATTTCGCTTTCTACCGCGCCCAAACTAATCATTTCGCCGCCTAACTTTGCGAAGCGAGAATAGCGGTCGACAATCGTTAAAAACCCATCTTCATCCAAATGGCCTTTGTCGCCGGTTTTGTACCAGCGGCGACCATCTAATTCGACAATCACTGATTTGGTTTTTTCAGCATCATTTAGATAACCGGTCATTACCTGCGTGCCGGAAATTAGAATCAAACCATCTTCATTGGCTGTTAATGTTTGCAGCGTTGCAGGGTCAACGATGCGAAATGAGCAGCCCGGCAATGGCAGGCCAACAGTGCCAATTTTGCTGCCCACTTGCACATGCCAATCATTAGTGTCGAGTTGATCGGGAATATTTACGCTGGCGACTGGTGTAGTTTCGGTGGCTCCGTAACCTTCATAAATAATCTTGTTAAATTTCGTTAAAAATTCTTCGCGAATATCGTTTGATAATTTTTCTGCCCCAGCCACCACCACACGTAAGGAATCCAACATCAATGGTTGTACTTTTTTATTTTTGCTGTAGAGACGTAAGAAGGTTGCAGTGCCGCACATAACCGTAACCTTATGACGCGCTATAGCTTTTGCGATAGCAACAACATCGGTAGGATCGGGATGACACACTACAGGGATGCCTTCAATAAGCGGCAACAATGTTGTAACGGTTAAACCAAAAGAGTGAAAGGGCGGCAAGCTGCCCATAACTAAATCGTCATCACGGGTTTTTAATACATCGCTGATTTGTTTTATATTTGCCATAAAATTTCGATGGCTCAGCACAATGCCTTTTGGTGTTCCTTCACTTCCACTGGAAAATAAAATTGCAGCTGAGTCATTAATATTCACTTTGCGACCAAACAGTCGGTAAAAATAATATGCCGGTAGAAGAATCGCTAAAACAAAGCTAATGGCTAAGAGTGGTTTTGAGATTTCTTTTTGCAGATGTTCCAGATAGATGATATTCAAGCCATGTAGCATTCCATCTACATCCAGCCCGCGGGATTTTAATTTTTCTACAAACTTTTCAGATGTATAAACGGTTTTTATTTCAGCACTTTTAATGCCTGCTTGTACAGCCGAAACACTGGTGGTGAAATTTAGATTAACTACGGTCTGGCCGTTTAGCATTACGGCCATGTTAGCGATAATTGCAGCGCTGCTTGCCGGTAGTAATAAAGCAATATTTTTTGTGGGGTCTATCTTTCGCATTTTTTGCGCAAAACTGGCAGTCGCAGCCATCACTTTACAATGGCTTAGCTCCACTCCTGTTGAATCAATTACGCAGGGTGCTCCTAAATGTTCTTTGGCCGAACGCATCCATGCCAGTGGTAAAGGGTCGAATTTTTGTGTTTGGTGCTCCCACGCATTAAACGATAATTCAAAAATTTTCTGTTTTAATTCTTCAACTTTGGTATCCATTGGCAATGCGTTGCCAAGCGTTACGATTACTTCTCTGCGCAGCCCACGCGATGTATTATTGCGAAGCTTTTCACTGCCTGCGCGCGATAAACGGCTACCCCAAAGGCCGTGTAAGTAAAACGGAATGATTACGCCTTTTACATCTTCTACAACGCGTTCAAAGCCACCGTGAAATAAACCCAGCGAACCTGTGCGACTAATAGCACCTTCCGGGAATAAACAAACAACTTCGCCCGCTTTTAATAGTTCATTAATTTTAATTAATGATTCTTTGCTTTGACCACTACTAATCGGAATGACACCGAAGAATTTAAAAATAGGCTTTAAATACCATTGCTCATAAATACTGCGCAACATGACAAAGCGTACGGGGCGAGGACTGGCTATTTGAATCATTGCCCAGTCGATCCAGCTGATATGATTTCCCAATAATAATGTTCCGCCACTTTTAGGAAGATTATCGAAACCAACGATATCGATTTTGTATTTCCCGGATATTAAAAACCCGGAAATAATTCGTGTTAGCGAATGTGGCAATTCATACACGGTATAAAAAGCACCTGCCAATGCAACTATCATTAATATAAAAAATAATTGCGCGCTGGTCATACCCGCGGACGCCAACAAAATTGTTAAGCCTAAAAAACTCAGCATGGCAATATTTTGTATCCAGTTGTTCCCTGCCAAAACAGTTCCTAGTTGGTCTTCTTTTGCGTGATATTGAATTAATGCATTCAATGGAATAATAAATAGACCACCTAGAAACCCGAGTGCTGTAAAAGTAATTGCCATAATAAAGCGTGAATCTAACGCAGACATAAAACCTAATAACAATGCAAAGCCGAGGGCGCCAATGGGAATTAATCCTAATTCAATATAATTTTTTGAGATTTTTCCCGCGATTAAAGAACCTAAAATAATTCCTATACCTGCGCATGCAATGATTCCCTGAATCACTAATGTATTCGTTTCCTGCAAAACATCTTTTGCAAAAGCAGGGAAGGATGCAAATAGAACCTGTGCAATCGCCCAGAACATGGACAGTCCAATAATGGATAACCAAATGGTGCGTTTGCTCGAAATGGTTTTTAAATTATTTTTTAAATAAGTACCGCTAAAAAATCCTGATGCCGAGAATTTTTTATTATCATCGCGTTCACGTTTCGCGGGCAATTGATAAGCCATCCATAATTCAATTAGCGTCAAGCCTACAAGAATCCAGCCTAATGGCGCTATGTGGCTAACAATTGTTGATTTATCCGTTAGCACTACATGAGTGAGAAATTTTTCAAATAATGCGGAAAATACAAAGGTACCACCCAGAATCGCCACTATCGTAACTGCCTGCACAATTCCATTTGCGCCTGCGAGATGTTGATTTCCGACTAATTCGCGGATGTAGCCATATTTTGCAGGCGAATAAATAGCAGCTTGAATACCCAATACGAGAGTCATCGCAAACGCAAACCAGAACCAGCCTTGGTAGTAAGCGAAAGTAATTAGCAGCACGGCTACTAATGCGAACCATGCGCTGTAACGCATAACTTTGTGTTTAGGATATTTGTCGGCGAGGAATCCTGATGGCGAAAATAATAAAATAAAAGGAATCAAAATTAGCGCGTTAACTATGGCGGTGAGTATTACTTGTGCCTGGCCATCATACATTTTGAAAATAGTATTTTGGATAACGATTTTATGGCCCAAATCCACAAATGCGTTGATGAAAAGCACAAGTATGTAGGGCAAAAAGCCCTTAATTTTAAGTACGTCTTGCATTCTAATCCTGCTCCTTATTGATCATTTATAGTGCTGTAGAAGAGTTGCGTCTGCCAGCGGCGGCAAGAATGCCTACTGGAATTAGATTTCGCTACCTTTTTCACATGAGTAGCGATAAGGTTCACCAAAAGCATTGAATTTTGATACTTTTTGTATATCGCATGAACGTCAGGTGAATAAATGGCTCAAATCAGCCCACTGTTAAATACCCTTAAAAAGGCGCTCAAGGCCCATGGGCTCACTTATTTGAAGATTGCCGAAGCACTTGAGCTCAGCGAAGCCAGCGTCAAACGTCTGTTTGCTGAGCAGACAATTTCCCTGCAACGGCTTGAGCAAATTTGCCAGCTTATGGAAATAGAAATCTCTGACCTTGTGCAAATGATGAATGAGCAACAACCGCGTCTTCAGAACTTAAGCGTAGAGCAGGAAAAAGAAATTACGCAGGATTTGATTTTGTTGCTTGTAACCGTATCGGTGCTTAATCGTTGGACGTTGCAAAATATTCTTACGTTTTACAAACTCAGCGAGGCTGAATGCATTCAAAAACTGGCGCGATTGGATAAATTAAAAATAATCGAATTATTACCAAAAAATAAAATAAAACTTTTAGTAGCCCCAAATTTCAGCTGGCGCGAGAACGGGCCTATTCAACAATTTTTTCAGGAAAAAATCGCAGCCGAATATTTTAAAACTAAATTCAAAGATGAGGATGAATGTTTAATTGTATTAAACGGCATGCTTTCTTCGCAAAGCAATGGAGAGTTCCAACGTAAGTTAAAAAAACTCGCGCGCGATTTTGACGATATCAATAATGACGATGTTTCTTTGCCCATGGAGCAGCGTAATGGTGTGACTGTTGTGATGGCGGTGCGCAATTGGCGTTATGGGTTATTTGCGCCTTTGTTGAGAAAATAGCGAAATGATTAAAGTTTTTTCTGCCAAAAGAAGGCGCTGCCCATTTGTGCATCCAACTCGTAATGAGCAAAACCGAATGCACTATAGACAGCTTGTGCGGTTTTATTTCCCTCTAAAACTTCAAGAGTAATTTTGCAACAGTCAAGTTGACGAGCAAGTCCTTCAACCTTTTCTAGGATTCGCTTCGCCAATCCGCGCCCACGAAATTCAGGGGCCACCGCGAAGTCGTGAATATTTAGTAAAGATTTGCATGCGAAAGTAGAAAAGCCTTCAAAGCATATAGCTAAACCTGCAGGTTTTTTATCCACAAAAGCTAATACTATGTGAATGCCTTGTCGCAATTGTAATGCAGAAATTAAATTCGTTCTTACAAAAGACGATAAGTCTTCTTCGCCCCCCATAATATCTCTAGCGTACTCGTTTAAGAGAAATAGAGTGGCATCGGCATGATAGGTATTAGATAAGTCGGCGATTATTATTTCTGTGATAATTAGTCTCCAAAAAAATTAAATAGTGCTTATTAAAATAGCGTGTGCGTGCAAAGTACCAGATTTTTCCTTGTAATAAAAATGCCCGCTTAATGCGAGCGCTCTTACTAATTAAAGAACTACATCACTTACAACTTACCGCTGGTGTTTCAGCTGCACCGCCATTGGTATTGCCTTGAATACCAAATTCGACTGTCTGGCCCGAAATAAGGTTTCCATTCCAACTTACGTTGGTCGCGGAATATGGATT
>Ga0247739_10000340_pt1 | contig 16490 bp, 10 predicted proteins | sample UWRJL058202B2_FD_180943 | JGI IMG/M metagenome (GOLD analysis project Ga0247739, IMG submission 180943) | Plant litter microbial communities from Arlington Agricultural Research Station in Wisconsin, United States - UWRJ-L058-202B-2 | ecosystem: Environmental > Terrestrial > Plant litter >...
CAATAGGAGGAACGCAAAAGGGTATGAAAGGCTGGCATCCACTGCCGAAACAATAATAGAGCTGTCTGCCATAAGGCTTATGCTTAACAGGTTATACCCAATTCATTTTTAAACAGCTTCTTAGGCGAAAAATCCAACGAAGTTGCAGCCAAAAAGCAGCACATATTAACCATTGAAATGATTTTAAACAGCTTCTTAGGTAAAAGGGGGATTGTTGGACACTTCCTTATCACATGCGCTAGCAAGTACCAGTGCCTATCATGGTGAGGGTCAAACTGCAGCAAGTGTATTACTGGATTCAGTTTAGCGGACGGCACCCATAGGCAAGCATCAATACGCAGCCTAGTTGCAACAAAGGAAAGGGTCCCAGTTCAGGTCCTGAACTGCTTAAAATGAGTAGTGCAAAATGTAATCCAGCACCAATAATGGCAGTGAAGGGCCTGCATCCGTCCATTTACCACCCAATCATTGGTCCATGATCCGGCCCAGCCATGCTGGTGGTATTTTGTCAACTTTTTTTTGTCAACTTTTTTTTGGTGACAAAAAAAAGTTGACAAACTTCTGGTGACAAACTTTTGGTGACAAACTTCTGGTGACAAACTTTTGGTGACCTTGGGTCTGGTGACAGTTTGCGAAAAAATTTTTTAGGTGACATGGCTTTTTTTGGCCTTTGATAGTTTTTGGAATTTCTTCTGTTGGCATCAATTCATGAAAAAGTTCTTTCGACAATCCATCTTTTAGTAGTACTTTAAAGGTGTGCAGTTCGTCCCTTTTGATAATGTCAATATCTATTTTAAAGCATTTCTTCACCTTTTCAATTAGCTTGCCCCTATAGCCTCCGTCTGCAAAAAGCTTAACTACGTTTTTCCAATTTTCTAGCAACTTTATAATTACTCCAACTGCCCCATCGCTGTCCTTCATTGATGCACTTTGTACAGCTACTGCAAGTATAAGCCCCACATGGAATCGTACAGGACTGCTTCAAATTGCATTAGCCCTAATAACGACCAGGCACTCATTTTACCTGCTTAGTCCATTTAAGTTCAACATATCTTATTGTTTATTCCTCCTAAAATAGGTAACGCAAGTTGCAATTGCCTAAAAACTTATTGTACATCCCCGCCTATTTAAAATCATCGACTACTGTTATTCTGTTTGGAAAAGGATTGGCTTGATTGAGGATGTACATGGATTTCTGGTAGGGAAAATACAAAAAGAAATAGGGAAGGATGAAGAACCAACTATAGGAATTATTGATGCACACTCAGTAAAGAATACGCTTGTAAGCTGCGAGGACAAAGGGTTTGACGCAGGTAAGAAGGTCAAGGGCATCAAGCGTCACATTATAGTGGATTTATGGAAAAGGGAAAAAGGTCTAATAGTTTAGTAGTATTGATTGTTTCCAACGATTTGCCTATTACTATTATAAAGAGTCTAGCCTAAATGTTTGCGTCGTGGGACATATAGTGGGATATAGACATCAAAGGAAATCTTAAATATAACTGGAGAATAAAAAAAGGATCGATTGAAATATAATCGTGCAGATGTATGCTTCTTGTGAATTCTGTACGTTCCAATACCAGCTAACAAACTATCACTAATAAAAATGCCAATTGGGATACTTTAGTAAAGCTATCCCTCTATTTATCTACTGAGTTCATGGTGCATACCAACTAGTGGTCCTCTTCTGTAGAACTTGTTGTAATTATAAATTCGGTACATTTTACAAATACTTACTCCCTCTCCTCTATTTGTTCCTTTAGTAAATGGTACTTCTCCAGCAATACATAGTATTTGTCTTTCCAGATATCACGTTGACGTTCTGCCTCCTCAAGCGTATCAGCTTTTGACAGTGAAACATAGTTCCTATCTGCCTCATTAAGTTTATTGCCCAGTAAATCTGGGAAGTCTTCCATAAAATCATGTCGAAGCACCTTGCCATATTTCAGCAATATATCCAAGGATAATTCAGGATCAACTGTGTGGTTGTAGTAACTGGACCTGCTAATGCCTACTTTCTTCACAAGTTGGGTAATGGAAAGGCCGCTTTCAGCAATAATCTGCAATAAAAGTTGTCCGCGATGAATATTTTTCTTCTTGATTTTCAATACTGTAAATAAATAAACAGAAATGTGCAAAATAATAAACCAAAAAATTTGTAGGTAATCAATATTGTTTATAATATTGTACAAATATGTTTATTCACCATTCCTTGTAAACATTATTGACGTAATAACAAATGGTTTTCTAATTTTGCGATTCTTCAATGAAATTATTTGAAGCATTCGCTTTGAGTCTCGTTCTGAAACGTCGCAACTTTTTTGGCCGCGAGACAATAAGCAGGATGCCCATGCCTAGGCGTGGGCTCCCTTATTGTGGCAGGCCTTGCGACGGCCTCAGAACGGTAAGTGGGGTTCACGCCTAGGCGTTTATAACACTTACTGGAGGCTCATCTCTATTTACTACCAAAACTGGAGCCTTGGAAGCAAATGACATGCCATCACAGCCATTTTCGCATCAGGAAATTTACATCCTGTTCAAGGAAATGCGTGCCATGCAAGCCGAAACCCAAATGCAAGAATTGCCAACCGCACTTTTCAACAAATCCCCGCATTACCAAAGCTTCCTAAAAAACCGACGTTGCCTCTACCGTTTAACGGGTAAAGGTTTGGTTTTGCTCAAAACCATCTTTTCAAAGAAACCCAAGAACCCCGTTTAGAAATAAAGCTTATACCAGAAGGTTAAGCAGACTAAATTACCATATTTCAGCAATTGGTTGATGAATGGTATCCCATCCAAATATATACTTCATACTTCTTCAATGGCAACAGTATGGCATCTTGTCTTATAACGACCAGCTAGTTTCATAATAACATCCCATAAAGCATAACCCTACTCTATACAAGAGACTTGGGTAAGGCAAAAAAATGATCGTCGAAACGAATAGGCGAAGTATTGCCAAATATTTGAGGAAACCATATTCATGAAACAGCTTCCTAATGTCAGCTTAAAACAGGTTTATCGAAAATTAAATCATATTTAAAAACAACACGCTCTGAAGCAAATCAAAACAACATGAAAAAAATATTGACGATTTCTTTGTTATTTTTATTCTCCATCCTCCATTCCACCGCACAGCCAGATACAGTACAATTAGGTATAGCCAATAGCAGTCTCGCCAATCCATTGTACAGCCCTGTTTTCAGGTTATCCGCTACATCCGCCACTACGCATGCCCGCAGCAATATCCTATTCACACAGTTAGAGCTGCAGGCTGTTGGCCTGCCAATAGGTGCATCCATTGTAGCAGTGCAGTTCCGAAAAACAGTTATCAACAGTAATATTAAAACCATGTACCAAGGTATCTTCTTGGCCAACAGTTCCCGAACCGCCTTGGGAACACCCGATACTTGGGAAAGCATCCTCAACAGCCATACAAAGGTTTATAATAACCCTATTATGCAGGTGCCATTGGATTCCGGATGGGCTACTTGGAATCTGTCACCCTTTACCTATACCGGCGGTGCGTTGGAAATGGCCAGCGAACAGGAAATGATTGGGAGTGGTGGCTCCAATTCCTATTTCAGTTGGCGGGTTGATGGCACCATACCTACCAATCTGATACAGGGACAAGTGAAAACAGGTGCATTCCCAGATACACTAAATGGCACTACTGCTAACTATTTGCACAGACCCAATACCCGTATCATTTACACTATGGGTGCATTGCCAGTAAAGCTAACCGACTTTACCGCTATTAGAAAAGGCAAGGAAGTGCAACTGGACTGGATGGTGACTAAGGAAGAGAATTTGAACAGTTATGAAGTGGAACGCTCTGCAGATGGGAGGTTCTTTACGACTATAGGTAGATTGCCTGCTATAGGTAGTAATTGCTATAGTTTAATCGACAGGCAGGCACCTAATAGCCAATTATACTATCGCTTGAAAATAATGGAGAAAGATGCTTCCTTCAATTATTCTAAAACAGTGATGGTGCATGCAATGCAGGACGGCATCATGGTGGAAGCCTTTCCCAATCCATTTATAGATAGGGTAATGTTAAGAGTGAACACAGAGAAACCAGCCAAGTTGTGCTTGCAAGTGCTGGCAGAAGATGGCAGGCTACTATATAACAAAGAAGAAATAGCATTACCATCTGGCAGTTCGGAAATTCCCTTGCTACTCGGGCACTTGCCCCAAGGTAACTACTTTATCAAAGCCCTGGTTGACAACACGGTAAAAACAATCTATTTGAAAAGATAATCCCATGCTACATGCTCTAAATAAAAATGCCCCTTAATTGAGGCAGTTTTTATTCATATAATATACATAGGGCTTAGGGTTGAATAAAATGTTGCACTGGTAAACCAGTGCAACATTTTACCATTATTCTTCTACATATTGAAGAACATCCTCTTCAAGGATGGCTTCCGTAAAACCATTGCTATTGGCATCTATATTAGCCAGTTCAACACTGTTGGGCCTTGCAATACTATTAATATCCAATTCCGGTGTGGCAAAAACAGCACATACTGTACTGCTGTATGTCTTTGGGCATTCAATATCATCACCCGGATCTCCCATCAAAGGACTGGTCAGTTCATAGGAACTGGCTAATTCCGGATGTGCAAGATCCACTAATTGGAACCAACTTTTTTCAAATACTGCTTTTTTCTTGACAGATGTAAAAGCGGAGCCAGCAGCAAATACAATGGCCAGTGCAGCAAAAAGGAATTTGGTGTTTTTCATTTTTTGTAAAGTTTAATTTGATTAATTGTTGCCTACTCTGTTCACAGGTTTTCGGCTTCCCCTGATTGCAATATTTTTAGTTGTTTTCAGTAAGTATTCTTGTCATCTAAGGATTATGAGTAGCTTATTTGATTAGTAGTTATTGCTAATTCAGCATTGTTACTACGTTGCTTTCGGTACAGCCAAATACCTATGATGGCAAGTAGAATAAAGAAAATATTGAAGACTAGATGCTGCTCCCACGTCATGAACTTAAGTACACCACCACATGAGCAAGGGAGCTTTGGTGTATATGCAAGCATATAAGCAATATAAATAGTGAAAGCAGTCATTAATGCAAGGGAGAGATAAAGTCCCAGCCTAACAGTGGAGGCATTATAAAGCAAAATGGCAACAACCAACTCTACCAGAGGCAGTGACCAAGTGAACAATGGGGCATGATTGGAAAGCAAGGGAGAAGCAGCCAATACTTTTTGAAATGAATGGACAGTAAACAATTTGCTAATTGCTGTATAAACGAAAAGCAGAATAAAAAGCCCTGCAATTAGGTGCACAATAGTTTTGTTTTTCATAAACAGGTTTTGGTGGCAGTGTATTCTTTATCGATACTAGTAAGGGCAGGTATCAATAAAGAAGGAATAATTGTTTGTTGACATAAAATTGATACTTACTTATCAATATAAATGTTGCAAGTGGACAGGAAAATACTGTAAGTGGAAATTTAATAGGTTAGTGGCATCGACTCGTTTCCAAAAAGGATTAATCACCATTAGAAAGTTTCTGTTTAATCTTGTTAGAGTACGAATTAGTAACAAGTAGGTTCGTGAAAAATCATTTCGGTTGTTTGTCGTTTATAAGCACAAAAAAGCCACCCCATAGATATGGAATGGCTTTGCTTGCTATGATTGTATCTACCAAGTTTAATTAACCACTATTTCTTTCTTTTCCCCTTTACTTTCTTAATGCCATAACCCACACCAGCAGCTACCAATAAGGACAAGCCCCCATCTACTGGTACATCATCCACATCATCACCAAAACCGGGCTGTGCATGCAGCAAACAAGGCACTAGGAAGCAGGCTGCCAAAAGCACCAATTGAACAGTTGATATGTTGAGTTTCATATTGAAATATTTGATTGTTCGAAAGTTTGATTCTCGAACTGCTTGTGGTGTTTTATTGAATAACCAATTTTTCCGTTTTCTTTTCCATGCCATTGTTCAGCGTTACATAATAGTTTCCTTTTGTCAAGCCTTTTACGTTAATGCTTGTTTCACCAGTTTGCACTTTGCCTGCATTAACTGTTTTCACTGTTTTGCCTTCTGCATTAGTAATGGCAATGGTGGTGTTTGCTTGCTCCTGATTGCTGAAACTTACTTTCACTATGTCCCTTGCAGGGTTGGGGCTTAGCTTAACAGTAAAGCTGGTGGCCAAAGGAACCAGTACTGGAGCCGATTTTTGTACCAATTCAAACCTGTTATCCCCTTGGCTGGCAGCATCTGCATTGGTACCGAACTGGTAGCTCATGCCTTCTTCCACTTTGGTTTCGGTAGCTAGGTATTTATCACGTAAGTATAATGAAACACTATTGTCCAATTCATAACTGTTCACCGTTAAGGTATAGTTCCTGGCAGCATTGCTTACAAAACCCATAGGTATTACTTTGTCCATTTCAAAAGGCCTGACATCCACTGCCAAGGCTTTTCTATCATTGGTGAGGCTGTAGAAGCTTACTTCGCCATTGGCAAACTTGTCGGCATCCCATTTAGCATCATAGCTGGCAGTTCCTTTTTTGTCAAGCTGCAGCATAAACCTGTCCCAGAAGATATTGCCACTGGTGATGCTCATTTCCACGATGCTCCTTGCACCATTTATGGCACGCAGCATGGTGGATGTATCCGTTGCAGTCTTGTCTGCTTCATGAAAAGTAATGGTATTGCCTGCTCCTGCTATTGCCTGCACAAGAAATCCAGTAAAGGATGGCAATGAATAGTCATTGGTGCCAAAGGCATAAGTGATGTATCCACCCTTGGTTCCTTGGTGCGGATTGAATATCCAGAAATTGTTATTGGCACCTGCACCGGGCGTAACTGTTTTTAAGTTAATGTTGGAAGGGTAAGGGTTGCCAATCAAGTTATAGCTGGGATTTCCTGATGAATACGTAATTGTTTTTGCAAAATTACCTGTGGCATTCAATGCACCAGTAGCACTTAAGGTTACTGGATCCGGCGTATAAACGCCACCTGTTAATGATCCTGCCTGACCTTTTGAGCCCCTAACCAGTACCCTGAAACCATTGCCAATGCCCACTGTGCCGGCTGCTGTGGTGTAAGGCACCCATCCCGGGTCAGAGGCGGCACCGCCGCCTGAACCAATGGCTGTTACGGTGCCAGCATTCGTAATAGTGGGGTTATAGGAAAATGCTGATGCGGCATTGCTTCCAGTGGCTGCAAATGGTGGTGTGGCAGCATCGTTACCATTACCAGTTATATCTATATCATCTGTTAGTTGGGTCAATGGCATGGCTGCATTGAAAGGATGGCCCAAGAACCTGTAGGCCCTTAGCCCACCTGCTATATAACGTTGAATGGTGACATTGGTTGCTCCAGATAAGGTACCTGTTACGGCAGCAATGCTTGCTGTGCCGGTAGCATCAGATTTTAAAGTGACCAATTTGTCATTGAAGTTCATGGTGCCGGCGGTAACTAATAGTTTGGCACCAGCATTTAAAGCAAGGTCGGTAGCCAAAGTAACAGTTGGCGAAGCAGCAGAACCAACAGTGATGTTTACAGCATTGGTTAGTCCTATTGTTGAGAAAGATTGGGTAGTGGCAGCATTAAACGTAATAGAGCCGCCTGTAACAGCAGCAGCTACGCCAAAAGTGCCACTGGTATGGTTTACATTTCCTTTTGCATTGATAATACCAAAGCCTCCTGCTGTGATGGAAGAAGATGCATACAATGTACCGCCTGAAATAATAATATCGCCATTTACATTGAGTGTATTTGAAGCGTTAGCTCCTGCACCTGCTACATGGTACACGCCCCCCTGCATATACAGGCTTCCACCAACAGTTAAGGTTCTACCGGTGCCACCCGAACCGTGGTTTATACCAATGGTGCCCAAAATGGTAAAGTCTCCCGAAATAGTATTGGAACCGCTATTCAGAAAAGAGTTGCCAGAAGTGGGTGTGTTCCAGATTACATTGCCAATAGTTGCTACAGGCAACCTCGGTGCCCCAAGGGCAATATATAAATTGGACCCTGCGGCACCAATGCCATTAGTAAAGTTGACATTGGTAAAAGTTAGTTCAGCATTGCCGTTATACCCATTTACTTTGTAGGTTCCTCCTGCTGCAATGGTCATGCTGCCTATACCCGCACTGAAAGCTACATTGTTTACCTTGTTTTCAAAAGTTCCTGTAACAGAGGTTGTGGCTCCTGAGACACTGGTAAAGTTGCCAGAAAAATCAATGGAGCCGTTCACTGTTAAGTCTGTACCTGCACCATTGGCTATGGATAAGGTGGCCCCCGTACTAACAGCCAAAGTGCCGCCTGTATTAACGAAGGTTTGGTCTGTTGTTACAGTTCCAGCATTTACGGTAATGGTATGTCCGTTAAGAATGGTAATGGTTGATGAGGAGTTATCTGGTGCTGCTAGGGCATCTACCCAAATGGCATTATCCGTAGAAGATTCCCAAGAACCCGCATCTGCCCAGTTACCTGTTTGCTTGCTCCTATAGTAAATAACAGCTGGAGGAGCACTGGTTGCCTGGCTCAAAGGATTATTGGTACCTGCTGTAGTTAAATATTTGGAAGAAGCACCTGTGCCATTGTTCTCAAATACATAGAACCAATAAGTGGAAGAAGGGTTCAGGGTATTTAGTGCAATAGAATTACCTGTGCCATTGTAAACGCAATAATAACCTGAAGTGCCTAACTGTGTACCAGTTGGGCTACCGCTGTTCCAGTTATTGCTAGCTGTATAAGTTGTTCCATCAACGGGTGCTGTTATAGTTCCCTGTGCCCCCTCCTTAACAAATACCACCCTGTTGGCTCCATCACCATTTGTCCAAGTCGCAGTAATATCAGTTGATGAAACAGCTGAGAAATTGATGTTAGTGGCTTGTACAGTTGGTGCAGCAAGTGTTGGAGACGTAATAACTATATCGTCAATCGTTGGCTCGCCACTACCCGACCTTTGAAACTTAAGTATGACTGGGTTGGTACTCGCAGCATTACTTACACTATATGAATATGATACGTAACCATTTGTAGAGGCATTTGTGAATGATGCAAGCATCGTCCAACCAGCAGCATTAGTGTTGCCTACTGCGCCAGCAGTGGAAGTCATGCTACCTGTATTGCTTGTAACCGCTGTGCCTGTATTTGCATAAAGTGCAAGGCCAGTACCAGAATTGCTTGCCGACATCCACAAAGTTACCGACACAACCCCATCGCTTATTATAGGTGTAGCTATATAAGAAGCACCACTGCCACCTAAATGCATGGCCCTAACCCCAGAGTGTGTCCTCCAGCTACCTAATGATGCTGCATTATGTGAGACTACATAGGCACTACTATATCTCCATGAACCAGTAGCATAAGTTGAGCCAGCACCTGTCGTGCTATAACTCGTAACTGTAATACTACCAGCTGTAGATGTACTTGCAAGTGTTGTCCACACGGTCTCTTCAAAACCCTCATTGATTACTTGGGCGGTGGACTGCGTAGCAAATAACAATGTGAAAATAAAACTGAGTGTGAGTGTAGGTACAAAGGAGTAGCTTTTGCCTACTAAATGAAGTAGCTTTCTTTTCATTGAGCAATCGTTTTTTTGTTTTACAGAAAATAATACCATGACAAACCTTGGCAAAATTTCATAGTAAACATAGTTTTATTTTGAGCGGTAACTTTCAATTGGCAAATTGTTTCTTTACGCAAACGATACCGAAAACGTTTGCGTTAAACAATCATCTTATTCCCATTACGGCAACACTCGATATTATAGTTAGCCTATAAAAGCAGACCTACCAACAAAAAAATAATACTTAAAATAACTGCTTGGATGGTATCGTTATCGGTATCGTTTGCGTAGAAATACTTTTCGCAATACTATAGCACCGAAGTGTTTGTGTGTAGTTTTAAACCGCTGTAACGATTGTTTTTTTGTAGTGTTTACCCATAAACTAATGCTTGCTTTTATGAACCATGCTTACCCCCTTAATACAAACTATTCAATGCCGGTTTGTGCATTGCATACATACGAAAATCAATTATTTTTTATTGAATATTCCTTTTAATGGGGCATGAACCCATTAATTATCATCCATTAAAGTTCCAGCATTTTTTATTTTATTAAAGCTTGTTTATATGAAAGAACAATTACGCTTGGCTTCAAGCCTTTTTTACAAAGCAATCCTTATTGCTGTGTTTTCCTTCTTGGTTGCAGGAACAGCATCTGCACAAATATCCATGACTGCTTCCCCTACATCGTATTCGCAAAACTTTGATGGGCTATCAGCTACCAGCCCGAGTACTAATGTAACGTGGACAGATAATGTTACCATTCCAGGCTGGTTCACCAATCAAGGCAATTACAGAACATGGTCCACAGGTGACGCCACACCAAGCAACAGGATTTGGGCATGTGGCACTGCATTGGGCAATACAGACAGGGCATTGGGTTCCATTATGACAAGTACAACGCTCAGGGTTTGGGGTGTTAAGCTCACCAATAATACTGGGGCCGCCATGGCAGCTATTGGAATTGGTTTTGATGCGGAACAATATTATTCTGCTGGGACAGGTGCAAACTTCTTGGTGCAGTATTCAACAACCGGGGCAATAGATGACGCTGTTACAAGTACTTCATGGACAACAATTGCAACCATTACCTCTCCAGCTACTGGATTGAACTATGCTCTTTCAGGGCTCAACCTTGCTACGGGTGCGACAGTTACTATCCGTTGGATTTCAGCTTATGGAGGTTCTTCTTCTAATGTTGCTTTATGGGCCACGGATAATTTCACGGCATCATGGGGATTGCCTGCTGTAACAACAGTTTCAGCAACGCAAACAGGCCAAACTACAGCTACAGCCAATGGTAACATTACAGGTACTGGTGGCTTTGCCTCACTTATTGCAAGTGGTGTTTGTTACAGCAGCACTGTAACTGTGCCAACAATTGCCGACAGCAAAACAACAGATGGCATTTTAACCACTGGGGCTTATACCAGCAACATGACGAATCTTACTGCAGGTACACTGTACCATGTTAGAGCCTATGCCACTAACGCCGTTGGAACAAGCTATGGAGCAGTGATTGACATTACTACTGCAGTACCAACACTTGCCACATTAACCACAGCAGCAGCTTCAGCGATTACACCTGTATCTGCTTTAAGTGGCGGCAATATTTCTAATGATGGCGGAAGGTCAATTACTGCAAGGGGCATTTGCTGGTCAACAAGTGCCAACCCAACAACTGCCAACAGTTTTGTAACTTCTGGCACAGGCACTGGTTCATTTACTAGCTTGTTAAGCGTACTTACAGCTAGCACACTTTATCATGCAAGGGCTTTTGCTACCAACAGTGTGGGCACCGCTTATGGTAATGATATACAGTTTACAACTCTACCTGCCGCACCAACGATTGTTGTAAATCCAACATCATTGGCATTTGGCACAGTACAGCAGGGAACAACATCACCAGAGAAAACTTATACCTTAGCTGCCTATTATTTAACACCAGCAGCAGGTAACCTTACCGTTACTGCACCTGCAGGCTATCAAATATCATTGACTACTGGTACAGGGTTTAAATCAGTATTAACTATTCCTTATACGAGTGGTACATTGCCTACAACAACCATTTATGTTCGTTTCTCCCCAACATCACTTTCCAATTACAATAAAAAGATTACGAATAGTGGCGGTGGTGCAACAACACAGGAAGTTGAGTTGACAGGGGCCATTGAACCAATTGGTGGGCAGGGTCAACAAGGCTTCTCCAATAAGGGTACTGATTTCTGGACAGGCTACGGCCTGCATGAAAAAATTTCTGGTGCAGATGGAAGCAACAACAATGCACAAATGACATTGTACTTTACTGCTGATGTTGCTTCAACAGTGACCATTTATGTTGGTTCCAATTTAGTGGAAACATTAACTGTGCCTGCTGGATCTGTTACAGCTTCCAGTCAAATTCCATATAGTGGTGCAAATGATGCAAGGCTAACTACCGAAGGCGTATATGCCAACAAAGGCATATACATTCATAGTACAAATCCTGTAGTGGCTTATGCAGAGATTTATGGAAGTAAGGTAACTGCTGCAAGCGTTTTGTTTCCAGTTAATACATTGGGAAAAAGCTACACAGCATTGAATTATACGCAGGTTTCCAACAGTTCAGGAAATGCAAATGCTCGTTCCTATGTTTTTGTTGTTGCAACCCAGAACAATACTACTGTTCAAGCAACATTGCCTACAGGCGTTACCAGTGAAAGTGGCTTTACTGGTAGTTCCACAAAAACATTAAACAAAGGGGATGTATGGTTAATTAAGGCATCCGATGGAACAACTGATTTAACTGGTACACAAATCAAATCAATTAGTAGCAGTGGAAGCTCCTGCCAACCAATTGCAGTATTCTCTGGCAGTGGAAAAATCAGCATTACATGTGATGGAAGTTCAGCCTCCGGTGATAATATATTCCAACAATGCTTTCCGTCTGTAGCATGGGGCCGTAAATATGTATCTGCACCAACTGCAGGAACAGGCTACAATAATGATATATACAGGGTAATGATTAACCCTGATTATGCATCAACTGTTGTAACAGTTAATGGCGTAACATTTCCCAATAGCCTTCCAATACCAGGCATTACAAATGCAAGTACTACCAGCCCAAGTACAAGCATTACATTGACCAATAATTTGTACTATGAATTTAAGAGTTCAGTACCAGTTGTGATTACTTCTACATCACCTGTAATGGTTGCACAGTATATTACCAATGCTTCTAAGTGTACCAACAATTACACAGGAACGGGCGGCGATCCAGACATGATTTATTTAAGTGCTGTTGAACAAACAATCGACAAGATTATTGTTTCACCTATTCAAACAGAAAGTGGCAATGCAACCAACTATATCAATATTGTGATAAAAACATTGGATGCTTCAAACTTCACTATCAAAGACCAAAACAATGCATTAATTCCAGCTGTGTTTGTGCCCATTGATGCTACTTATTCCTATGCTCAAATATTGGTAGCCCCTAATTATTCACCTTCAGTCTATTATAATCTAGCCTGTACAAGTGGGGGCTTCAACGCCATATCTTATGGCTATGCTAGTTCTGAAAGTTATGCCTACAATGCAGGAACAAACTTGGTGGATTTATTGTCTGGATTTAATGTACAGAACCAGTTCAGTGCAGGTGCATCGGTAGCTGCCTGTAAGGGTTCGCAATTTTACATGAATGTTACATTGGCCTTTAAACCAGTAAGTATTACTTGGGATTTTGCCAATAATGCTAACCTCTCCCCTAACGCCAGTGTTACACAAACAAGTGCAGATTTATTACTAACCAATGTATTAATTGACAGTGTGCAAATCAATGGTGTATGGCTCTATACTTATAGGATTCCAACCCCTTATGTGTACAACGCTGTAGGAAGTTTCCCTGTGGTGATTAATGCAGTAAGCCCAACGCCTGATGGATGCAATGGTATTAAAACATTCACCTTCCCTGTTACAGTTGGTCAAGGTCCTACAGGTGATTTCAGTTTTGTAAACACAACTGGATGCTTGGTGCCAATTCAGTTCAATAATACATCATTGCCCAATGGTTATACCATTGACCAATGGCAGTGGGACTTTGTTGACCCTGCATCAGCACCCAACAATACTGCAACGATACCTAACCCAATACATAGTTTTTCAGCAGGTGGAACTTATGCTGTTAAACTCCGTGTAATAACAAGTGAAGGTTGCTATGCAGATGTAACAAAGAACGTTTCATTATCATCAGTGCCTGTTGCAGCCTTTACACAATCTGCTACAACCTGTGCCAATGTTGCAGTTCCATTCAATAGCACTACTTCAACCATTGCTCCTGTTGGAACAATTTCATCATGGTCATGGAATTTCAATGACCCTGCATCTGGCGGCAATAATACTGCGACTACGCAAAATCCATCACACACATTTGCCACAGCAAATACATACAATGTAACACTAACAGTTACAAGTTCCACTGGATGCCCAAGTGTGGTGCTTACAAAAGCAATTGTTGTAAGTCCAAGCCCTACAGCCAACTTCACGTTCACTAACAATGGTTGTGCAAGTGATGCAGTTACATTTAATGGACAACCAAACAGTATGGCTACTTATGCTTGGAACTTTGGGGAAACAGGTTCTGCAACAAATACATCAGCGGTTCAAAACCCAACACATCAATATGCAACAGCTAATACTTTCAATGCAGCATTAACCGTTACCTCACCACAAGGCTGTATTGGCACAGTTAATAAACCAGTAACATTGGCTGCACCATTGAGTAATCCAGCTGTTACAGTTACAGCTATTGGTTCCACTTCATTAACCTTCACTTGGACTGCCGTTGCAGGTGCAAGTGGATACCAAGTTTCAACGGATGGAATCAACTTTGTAACGCCTAGTTCCGGTGCAACAGGATTAACACATGTAGTCAATGGTTTAACAGCTAACCAATCTATAACCCTTACAGTGAAAGCTTTAGGAGCAATTGCATGCCAAAGCACTACAGGCAGTGCAACAGGCCTGACCCTTTACCCTGATGTAGGTCTATATATACCAAACACTTTCACACCAAACGGGGATGGCAAGAATGATGTGTTAAAAGCTTATGGCAATTATTTGCAAAAGCTGAATCTCAGGGTTTTCAACCAATGGGGCGAGAAGGTGTTCGAGACATCGGACGTTACGGGCGGCTGGGACGGCACCTACAGGGGCAGCCCTGCAGCCGTGGGCGTTTATGTGTACGTGGTGGCCGCCACACTGCCCAGCGGCCAGGCAATCAACAAGAAGGGCACCGTAAACCTGATCAGGTAACAATAACAACAGACTAAAAAAGCATTATGAAAAGGATACTACTAGCGATTCTGGCCACTGCCTCCTGCTTCATGGCAAAGGCACAGGTGGACCCCCACTTTTCCGAGTACTACGTTTACCCCTCATGGCTCAACCCTGCACTAACGGGGGCCATCGATGGGGACTACCGCATATCCGCCATCTACCGCAACCAGTGGGGCAGCATTGCAAGCGGCTTCTCCACCATTGGCCTCTCGGGCGATGTGGTAACCAACAAGAATTTGAACTTCGGTGCAAGCATACTCCAGCAGACCGCCGGCAATGGCGGCTACACCTACCTCACCGCCTATGCCTCCGTGGCCTACACCGGTGTCCGCTTCGGGCTGGAGGGCAACCAGCGGCTGGTGTTCGCGCTGCAGGGCGGGCTGATACAGCGGAGGTTCAACACGTCCAAGTTCCAGCTGGGCGACCAGTGGACACCATCGGCAGGGTACAGCCCCTCAACGGTGACTTCGGACATCATTGCGAGCCCCTCGTCGAGCACTTTCGATGCGGGTGCGGGCATTGCCTACTACGATGCCTCGCCCAACAAAAAGGCGAACCTGTTCCTCGGGTTCTCCGCTTCGCACCTGACGCAGCCAGACGACAGGTTCACTTCGGGGGCAACGAAGGGCAGGCTGCCCATCCGCTACACCGCACACGGCGGCGTGAAGCTGAACCTGGGCAGCGGCTTCAGCATAACACCCAATTTGCTCTACCTGAGGCAGGGGACGGCGGAGGAGAAGATGGCCGGTGCATACGCACAGGTGCGCGCCACCGACAATGTGGACGTGATGCTGGGTGCCAACTACCGCTTCAAGGATGCCATCGTGCCGTTTGCGGGATTTTACTACAAGAGTTTCACGCTCGGACTGAGCTACGACATCAACAGCTCGGACCTCGGCAGGGCTGCCGGATCGGCCAACAGCTTCGAGCTCTCCCTCTCCTGGACGGGGAGGAAGAACAAGGAGCTGGCCGGAAAGAACTTTGTCTGCCCACGCCTGTAGTTCGGCAGTTTCGAGTTTATGGTTTGGAGTTGTGGATGGGAGGATGTTTCGAAGCAATAATTTATAATGAACAATCAATAACGGACAATGAAAAAGCCCCTGAACATATTTTTGAAAAGAGCATTGCTTATGGCATTTGCAGCCATGTTCTGCTGCTCGCAACTGATGGCACAGTACGTGGCAGACTACAAACGCAATGCTGACAGGTTCTACGCAAAAGGCGACTGGTACAGTGCTGCACAGTACTACGAAAAGTACCTGGAACAGCAGAAGAAGCCATCGGCCAGTGGCTACGAGCCATATACCGTGCAGCCATCCACCGGCAAGGAAAAGAAGCAGGATGCAAAGGACAGCAAGGCCACTGCAGACAACAATGAAATTGTTTACCGCATTGCGGAGAGCTACAGGCAGCTAAATGATTACGGCAAGGCTGAGCCCTACTATGCAAAAGCTGTCTCCTTTGATAAAACGAAGTACCCTTTGGCTGGCTACCATTATGCTGTTGCACTGCGTGCAAACGCAAAGTATGCCGAGGCAGAAAAGCAGTTTGCTGCATTTGCAAAAGGCTATGCTACCAAGGATGCGTTTGCTTCGCAAACAAAGGTTGAGCTTGCCAATTT
>Ga0247739_10000342_pt1 | contig 16435 bp, 10 predicted proteins | sample UWRJL058202B2_FD_180943 | JGI IMG/M metagenome (GOLD analysis project Ga0247739, IMG submission 180943) | Plant litter microbial communities from Arlington Agricultural Research Station in Wisconsin, United States - UWRJ-L058-202B-2 | ecosystem: Environmental > Terrestrial > Plant litter >...
GGCTTTAACCGTAACTGTTACGGTTTGGGTGGCAAGGCCTACATAAGAAATAGTTAATTTGTAAGTGCCCGCAGGTACTTTTAAAGAGTAGTTACCACTTGCATCGGTAGTGGTGCCTAAGTTAGAAGGCTCTACCGTAACAGAAGCCCCAGCTAATGGAGCGCCTGCTGCATCTTTGATTGTGCCTTTGATGACTGCGGATTGTGCTTGGCTAAAGTGACCGATGGCCACCAACACCAACGCAAATAAAAACGACAATAGCCGTTTTGTAAATTTTCTCATGTGCGTAAATTTTGTTAAAACGAATTTGCGAAAATAAGGGTGAAAAAGGTATAGTTTTGGTTTTCAGTTATTTCAATCCCTCAAAAAAAAATGACTCATGGTGGTATTCAAGAAAATAGCCTTTCTTTCTTTTTCCGTTTTATTCATCAATTCTTCGTCTGCACAAGGTATTGGTAAAAAACTTAAAATAAATCCATTTAGGTATGAAATAGAAAAAAATTTAGCTGGCAATAATGGTGCGGTAGTATGCGCACATCCGTTAGCAGCGCAGGTTGGTGTGGATATTTTAAGACAAGGTGGCAATGCCATTGATGCGGCCATCGCTACGCAATTGGTGCTCGCAGTGGTGTATCCCGGTGCAGGAAATATAGGCGGAGGTGGTTTTATGGTAGCCAGGATGAGCGATGGCAAAACAATAGCCCTCGACTTCCGTGAAACAGCACCCGCCGCTGCTACTGAAGACATGTACATCAACAAAAAAACAGGAAAAGCAAATGCAAATCTTTCTCAAAATGGCCATTTAGCTGCTGGTGTTCCTGGAACTGTTGCGGGAATTTTTGCCAGCATGAAATACGCAAAGTTGCCTTTTAAAACGCTTATTCAACCTGCTATCGACATTGCCGAGAAAGGCTTTGTTCTTTCCGAAAGAGAAGCGAACAACTTGGATAGTACAAAAAAAGCATTTGATAGAAATAACACAACGCTTCCGGTTTTCATCAAGAAAAAAGGTTGGTGGAAGGCTGGGGATACCCTTATACAAAAAGACCTGGCAAATACCTTAAAACGTATCCGTGACCAAGGAGCAAAAGGTTTTTACGAAGGTGAAACCGCAAAGCTCATTGTAAACGAAATGGAACGTGGAGCTGGCATTATTACATTAAACGATTTAAAAAATTATAAGGCAAAGGAAAGAGTAGCGATTGCATTCGACTACAAAGGCTACCAGATTATAACGATGCCGCCGCCAAGTAGCGGTGGTATTTTGATTGACCAAATGCTAAAAATGCTTGAGCAACGTCCATTGGCGGCGTACGGGTTTCTAACGGCGAAAAGCGTGCAATTGATTACTGAAGTGGAACGGCGTGCTTATGCCGATCGTGCCGAGCATTTGGGTGATCCTGATTTTTACAAAGTGCCAATAAAGGGCATGGTCAACCCTACTTATTTAACCGATCGCATGGCAGATTACGACAGCACAAAGGCCAGCAAAAGTAGTGACGTGAAAGCGGGAATGATTAAAGAAAGTGAACAGACCACGCACATGAGCATCATTGATAAGGACGGCAATTGTGTAAGCCTTACCACTACACTCAATGGAAGTTATGGTAGTAAAACCGTAGTAGGTGGTGCTGGTTTTTTGCTCAACAATGAAATGGATGATTTTAGCGCACAAGCTGGCGTACCAAATATGTATGGGGCTATTGGCGGCGTGGCAAATGCCATTGCACCTGGCAAACGGATGTTAAGTAGCATGAGTCCAACAATAGTTTTAAAAGACGGCAAGCCTTTTATGGTGGTAGGCACGCCAGGAGGCACCACGATTATAACATCAGTTCTGCAAAGTATTATCGACGTGGTTGATTACGGTATGAATGCAAAAGATGCCGTGAACAAACCCAAATTTCATCACCAATGGCAGCCAGACGAGATTTACGTAGAAAACGATTTTCCCCAAGATGTTCGTCAGCAATTACAAGCTATGGGTTATAAAATAGTGGAGCGAGGCGCTTGGAGCCGTACGGAAATGATAAAGGTTATCGGCGGTAAAAAATTTGAAGCTGCTGCCGATACCAGAGGGGATGATAGTGTGGCCGGATACTAAAATCTAACCATACTACAGTGTCCGAATGGCCTGTCGACAAAAATCAGTGTAAAAAAAAAGGATAGCCTTGTGAGCTATCCTTTTTTCATATCTACTTACATATTTCAACCGCCCAGCTTGGCGATGTATTTGTCGATTTGAGAACCACGTTCGCTTCTTGGAAATTTCTCTTTGATTTCTTTATAATATTTTAAGGCGTCATCCGTCTTTCCAGTCATTTCGCTTTTAAGACCCGCCCTAAACAATGATTCTGCACTAAAGCCTTCATCTTCTACAAAGTAATGACCAGCTTTTCCGTAATAATCTATTGCCTCGGCGTTATTATTCAACTCGCTGTAAGCATCACCTAAAAGCCTGTAAGCCAAAGCCTGTGTAGATTTACTGTCTGTAGAAAAGTCTTTCAAGTAGGAAACTGCTTTGTTGTAATCGCTTAACTTCAAATAACAAAGACCTGTGTAATACTTGGCGAGATTTCCAGCTTTTGTACCGCCGTAGTTCTTGGCAACTTTTTCAAAACCTGGATTAGGGCCATCACCGTTCAATGCTAATTTAATGCTGTCTTTCTCTAAATATTGTTGGGCTTTCCAAATTGCTTCGTTTGCTTTTTCTTCATTCGGCCCGCTTACAAAAATCTTGTAACCAAACCAAGCTCCCAAAATCAACACGATGGCACCGCCTCCGTATAAAATGTATTTTTTATTTTGGGCCCAAATGCTTTTTGCTTGCCCAATTACTTTCGCAGAGTCATCCTGTACTTCCACTGGTTCGTTCTGCACTTTTTTTGTTTCAGCCATTACTATATGCTATTTAAAAATTTAATATGTTTAGAGGGATGTAGGATACCGAGTTCTGAAATTAATTAATCCGTAATAAACTCATAATTCTCTTCGGTCAAAACATCCTTTAATAATTCTGAATCATCTGGCCATGGACTTTCTTCCGCAAACTTCACGCTTGCTTCAACGATGTCGTTTACCTTTTTGTTGATTGCAGCCAACTCTTCGTCTGTTGCCAAATGATTTTCTTGAATGGTCTTCAATACTTTTTCAATTGGATCTTGTGCTTTGTATTCTTCCACCTCGTTTTTGGTGCGGTATTTTTGTGGGTCACTGATAGAGTGGCCTTTGTAACGGTAAGTCTTCATTTCCAATAAGGTTGGTCCACCGCCTTCACGTGCTCTTTTAACAGCACGCTCTACTGCTTCATGTACCGCCTCTGCAGTCATACCATCAACTGATTCACCAGGCATATCATACGCTTCAGCCAATGTTGCAATGTCACGTACGTTGCTGGTACGCTCTACCGAGGTACCCATTGCATAGTTATTATTTTCGCAAATAAAGATGACCGGTAATTTCCAGAGCATAGCCATATTAAAAACTTCGTGCAACATACCTTGGCGTGCGGCTCCGTCACCAAAAAAGGTAAGGCTCACGTTATCGGTTCCTTTGTACTGCTCCGCAAATGCAAGGCCGGCACCGGTTCCTATTTGTGCGCCTACTAAACCATGTCCTCCAAAAAAGAAATTATCAACACCGAAAAAGTGCATGCTACCACCTTTACCTTTTGCAGCACCGGTAGCTTTGCCGTATAATTCGGCCATGCATGCATTAGGCGTAACACCTTTTGCGATAGCTAATCCGTGATCACGATATCCGGTAATATACGGATCCTCTTGGCGGGTAGCACTCATACAACCTGCCGCAATGGCTTCTTGACCGATATAAGCGTGGAAAAAACCACGGATTTTACCGGCCATTTTATACATTTCTTCGGCTTTAAGTTCGAATTGACGGATAGATACCATTAACTCGTACCAGTACAGATATGTTTCTTTAGTGAATTTCTTTGACATAGCGATGCTAAAATGAGGCGCAAATATAGGGGGGAATGTTGATAATCGTAGAAGATGAAATTGTTCGATTATTCAAAAGCTTTGGAACGCATTTTTTCCGCCTAGTGTTTGAGATGCCCAATATTATCATACCATTTGTGACGTAATAAAAAAAGAGGCCCAGATAGAGATCCAGGCCCGTTTAAATCCAATATTCTATGAAAAACCACTCACAAGAGGGATCTCCAAAGAGAAACGTTGCATCGTTTCAAAAAAAGATTATAAAAAAGTTTTACAACGGCAACATTAATGGCGGCATTTAATGAGATAACAGAAAGAATCTTAATACATTAAGGCTTCTGTAACAATGAAATACATTTTTCAACGCTTTCTTTCCAAGGTTTTAGCGCCACGCCAAATGTTTCAATAATTTTTGATTTATCCATTAGTGAATACATAGGGCGTTTGGCTGGCGTTGGATAAGCAGATGTTGGAATAGCACCAACAACACATTTACTACCAATAATTTCCTTGATAGCCGTGGCAAAATCGAACCAAGAAATTTCACCTTCATTGCTGAAATGATAAATGCCAGCCACATCGGCCTGCGGATTTTGGGCCACAATTTCAAGGATGACAGCCGCCAAGTCTGCTGCGTACGTAGGCGAACCAACTTGATCACTCACCACATTCAGACTTTCGCGTTCGCCCATGAGGCGCATCATCGTTTTTACGAAGTTATTTCCGAAAGCCGAGTAAACCCAGGAAGTACGGATGATGATGGCTTCAGGATTATGGCTTATGCATTGCTGTTCACCCTCCAATTTAGTAAGGCCATACAAACTTTGCGGATTGGTAGGCGCATCTTCCTTAAGGGCTGTGGAGCCAGCGCCATCAAACACATAGTCTGTACTTACATGTATAAATTTTGTGTGATGTTTGGCAGATGCCTCTGCTAAATATCCAACCGCAGTGGCATTTATGCGTCTGCAGGTGTCAATATCGGTTTCAGCTTTGTCCACAGCTGTATAAGCAGCACAGTTGATACAGAAAGCCGGTTTCCACTGTTCAAAAGCTTCTGCTATAGCTGCTTCGTTATCAATGGGCAATTCCTGCACATCGGTAAAATAAAAAGTAAACTGTGGGTAAGAAGGTGCCAATAACTGTAGCTCGCTACCCAATTGGCCTTTTGATCCTGTAACTAAAATAACGGGTTGTGACATGCTAAAAGATTGATTTAGGGTTTTTGTGTATTGAAAAAGCATCCTACAAACGTATTGTTGCCGGATGCTTTTTTATATTCTTGAATAAATATACAGGCAATGTATGAAAAGCCTTGTACAGTTTTGCTCTTACATTACAAGCTCCAATACTTTCTTCCGGGAACCTGATGACGATATGTTCCTTTTAAATCTGCTACTAGTCCGTAGGGCTTGGTAACGCTGCAGAAGTAGCTATCGTCCAAACTACTATATTCCCGATGGCAAACCGCCACTATTACGGCATCGTAGTCGTTCGATGGGTTAGCAGTCAATCCGAAACCGTATTCATGTTGCAGCTCGTCATCATCTGCATAAGGATCTACCACATCAACGTTTATCAAGTAAGATTGAAGTTCTTTTACAACATCAGCCACCTTACTGTTACGAATATCGCTTACATTTTCTTTAAATGTAGCGCCCATTACCAACACCTTGCTGGCCCTTACGTTGCCGTTATTTTCAATAATATGTTTCAATACTTTTTTGGCCACATAAGCTGCCATGCCATCGTTGGTGCTACGTCCACTCAAGATTACTTTGGACATATAACCCAATTCTGCGGCCTTATAGGTAAGATAATATGGATCTACGCCGATGCAATGGCCGCCTACCAAACCCGGAAAGAATTTTAAGAAGTTCCACTTGGTACCTGCGGCTTCCAACACTTCGTAGGTGTTGATGCCCATTTTATCAAATATGATAGAAAGCTCGTTCATCAATGCAATATTGAGATCACGTTGCGTATTCTCGATAATTTTGGCAGCTTCGGCCACTTTGATGGAAGAGGCCCGGTGCACACCGGCAGAAACAACCAGCTCATACACTTTCGCAATAATGTCCAAACTTTCGTCATCGCACCCACTTACTACTTTTACCACGTTTTGTAAGGTATGTTCCTTATCGCCTGGATTGATCCGTTCTGGTGAATAGCCAAGTTTGAAATCAATACCCATTTTCAAACCACTCAATTTCTCCACAATAGGTAAACAGTCTTCTTCAGTACATCCCGGATAAACCGTTGATTCAAACACCACATAATCACCTTCCTTCACCACTTTACCAATGGTGCCAGAGGCGGCCTTCACTGGCTTAAGATCAGGCACATTATGACCATCCACAGGTGTAGGAACTGCTACGATGAAGAACTTGGCAGCTCGTAATTCATCCAAGCTATTAGTGAACGTAATGTCACATCCATCAAATGCACTTTTCTCCAGTTCGTTACTCGGATCAATGTGGTTCTGCATCATTCCAATGCGTTTTTCATTGATATCGAACCCAATGACGCTTAACTTTTTAGCGAATTCCAAAGCGATGGGCAGGCCTACGTAACCGAGGCCAATAACTGCTAGTTTTTCCTTTTTATCCAGTAGGTCTTGAAAGAGACTCATCTAATTATTGATTGTTTATGGATGATTGCTCCACTAAAAAGAGGAACTATTAATGTGTAATGCAAAACTATTTCCCGCTTATGAACTCCTTGGGCAACTTGTAAAGCTCATCTTGCGGTAAGCTTTTAAAGTATTCGTAGGTAATCTTCAAACCTTCTGCCCTATCAACGGTTGGCTCCCACCCTAGTATTTCTTTCGCTTTGGTAATGTCTGGCTTCCGTTGTTTCGGATCGTCTTTTGGAAGTTCTTTGTATACAATTTTTTGAGATGTTCCGGTTAGTTTAATTACTTCCTCCGCAAATTCTTTTAAGGTTATTTCCACCGGATTGCCAATATTTACTGGTTGGGCATAGTCGCTCATCAGCAATCGATAGATGCCTTCCACTAAATCTGCCACGTAGCAAAAACTCCTTGTTTGGCTACCATCTCCAAACACCGTCAAATCCTCGCCACGCAAGGCTTGTCCGATAAATGCTGGTAATGCACGTCCGTCGTTGAGGCGCATGCGTGGTCCGTAGGTATTAAAAATCCGGATTATCCTTGTTTCAACACCGTGAAAAGTATGATAGGCCATGGTGATGGCTTCTTGAAAACGTTTGGCCTCATCGTACACACCACGAGGACCTACAGGGTTTACATTGCCCCAATATTCTTCGGTTTGAGGATGCACCAACGGATCGCCATACACTTCACTTGTGGATGCGACCAAAATTCTTGCACCTTTTGCTTTGGCCAAACCTAAACAATTATGTGTGCCCAGTGACCCAACCTTCAAGGTTTGGATGGGTATTTTCAAATAATCGATAGGACTTGCAGGAGACGCAAAATGAAGAATGTAATCGATGTTGCCAGATACATGGATGAACTTGGATACATCGTGGTGGTAAAATTCGAACTCCTTCAATTTGAAAAGATGCTCAATATTGCGCAGATCACCCGTAATCAGGTTGTCCATCCCAATTACGTGATATCCTTCCTTAATAAATCTATCGCACAAATGGGATCCTAAAAAGCCAGCGGCGCCGGTTATAAGTATTGTTTTCATTTTATCAATGTTTTAAGCGTTGGTATTTTTGGTGATTAAATGAGGTGCGGCTATTGCGTTTCAACAACCGATCTTCCAACACTCATATAATAAAAGCCCATCTTTTGCATCTGGCTCAAGTCGAATAAATTTCTTCCGTCAAATATTACCTTCGATTTGAGTGTACCAATGATTTTATCAAATTCCGGCGTCCGAAATTCGCTCCACTCGGTAGCGATAATCAAAGCATCTGCATTTTCAAGTGCCTTGTATTGGTTTTCGGCATAGCTAATTACATTCCCTTTTACCTGTTTCACATTGGCCATTGCCTCTGGATCAAATGCTGTAATCGTAGCACCTGCTGCCAGTAGCTCATCTATAATATATAAGGCTGGCGCTTCGCGGATGTCATCTGTATTTGGTTTGAAGGCTAGTCCCCACAAAGCAAAGTGCTTCCCCGTAAGGTCGCCGCCGAAATAATCTTTTATTTTTGGGATGATGTAAGTCTTTTGCGCTTCGTTTACTTCCATAACCGCATCCAGTATCTTAAAGTGATAATTTACTTCGGCCGAAGACCGTACCAAGGCTTGCACATCTTTTGGAAAGCAACTGCCGCCATAACCGATACCGGGAAATAAAAACCGCTTGCCAATCCTTTCATCACTACCAATTCCTTTGCGTACCATGTCTACATCCGCACCGAGCAATTCGCATAAGCGAGCTATTTCGTTCATGAACGTAATTTTAGTAGCTAGAAACGAATTGGCGGCATATTTTGTCAGCTCCGCACTTTTTTCATCCATGTAAATGATGGGGTTGCCTTGGCGTACAAAGGGTCCGTATAGTTCGCCCATTACTTTGGCAGCTTTTTCTGTGGCGGAGCCAATGACCACCCGGTCAGGTTTCATAAAGTCCTCAACAGCTACGCCTTCTCTAAGAAACTCTGGATTGCTTACTACATCGAAGGTGGCGGATATATCTTTTCCGGCAGCTTTTCCGCTTTCTAAAATGCAATTGCGAACCTTATCAGCGGTACCTACCGGCACGGTGCTTTTATCAACGATTACTTTATAATCTCCGTCCTGCAACAGTTTTCCAAGGTCTTTCGCCACGCCCAATACATACTTTAAATCGGCGCTTCCATCCTCGCCTGGCGGTGTGGGCAAGGCCAAGAATATAATTTGGGCGTCTTTGATTCCTTCCGCCAGATTGGTAGTAAAAGTTAGTCTACCTTCTTTAAGATTGCGTTGGAATAATTTTTCTAAACCTGGTTCATAAATGGTGATTACGCCATTCGACAGTTTGTCGACCTTTGTTTGATCGATATCTACACAAGTAACCCGGTTACCTGTTTCGGCAAAACAAGTTCCGGAAACCAGCCCTACGTATCCTGTGCCTACAACGGCTATTTTCATAAGATATATTTAAAATTTTTTAAGCATTTACATATTCCAGCACTTTGGCTGTAATAAATTCCAATTGTTCTTTATCCATTTCTGTATGAATAGGAAGGCTGATTACTCTTTCTGTTAACCAATCTGTTGTTTCCAATTTCACATTGCCGCTACCAAAGCTTTCGAACATTTTTTGGCGGTGGGCCGGCACCGGATAATAAATCATCGACGGAATGTTGTGGGAGGCGAGGAAAGCGTTTAAACCATCGCGGAATTCGGCTGGTTGGTCCCCACCATCTAAAATCATGGTGTATTGATGAAATACATGCTTGCAATAGGCGGCTCTGTATGGAGTCGTAATTTTTGTGCTGTTGGCAAAAGCTGCATCGTAAAAATCCGCTACTGCCCTTCTTGCATCTACATATTCATCCAAATGTTTTAGTTTGATATCCAACACCGCAGCTTGTAAAGTATCTAAACGGCTGTTGCAGCCTACCACATCGTGATAATACCTTTTGCTTTGACCATGGTTGGCCACTTTTTTCAGTAGTTCTGCTAAATCATCATTATCTGTATAAATAGCACCACCATCACCGTAACAACCCAGGTTTTTAGATGGGAAGAAGGAAGTACAAGCTACGTCGCCCATTACGCCGTTCATTTTTTTGGTACCATCGCTAAAAATGTAATCGCCGCCAATAGCTTGGGCATTGTCTTCAATGACGAAGAGGTTGTGTTTTTTTGCAATGGCTAAAATTTCTTCCATAGGTGCAGCATGACCGTACAGGTGAACTGGAACGATGGCCTTGGTTTTTGGCGTAATGGCCGCCTCAAGTGCTTTTGGGTCAATACAAAAGGTTTTGGGATCTACTTCTACAAAAACTGGCGTCAATCGCAACAAAGCCACTACTTCAACGGTAGCTATATAAGTAAAGGACGGAGTTATTACTTCATCACCGGGTTCTAACCCCAAAGCCATCATAGCAATTTGTAATGCATCCGTACCATTTGCACATGGAATTACATGCTTGGAACCGAGATAGATAGCGAGATTAGCTGCAAAATCTTGCACCGGTTTTCCATTGATAAAGGCAGCATTATCAATCACGTTTTGCATAGCTGCATCTACTTCCGGTTTTATTTTCCGGTATTGCTTTTTCAAATCCACCATTTGGATAGCATCCATAGTCATTTTTTTTCTGGTCGCAAACGTAATGCATAGCATCGAAAGCACCAATTGGATAGCACCCATCTTGGCACTTAAAAAGTGAAATAATGTTTGCATAACGCTGATTTATAAGAACCCATCACTAAACATAATGAGCAAATTGAATCAATTACTCCTTATAAAAGCTTTTAGCGTAACTATTTATTAAGCTTGACAAGCTTTGTTAACTGCAAATTGAACTATATCTTTAGCCTGCTTCGTCACCAGACACTAACTTTTTTTTATCATCTAACATTTTACCAATGAGAAAAATTCAACTAATTTTTATTGTTTGTTTGTTGTTTTTTACAAACACATTACTGGGACAAGTTACCATTACAGCTACTGCAACAAGTGCAGTGTATTACTCTGCCACGGGTGGTGCTTTTGTTTTTGGGGTGAGAAATAATAACAATGACCCGATTACAATAACGGACTTTGGCAACTATACAGAAACGGGGATCAACGCTACATATACGTTATGGTATAAATCGACGCCAGTTACCGGCACGCCTGGAGCCATTACAACCGCTAATGGCTGGACACAGATTGCAGGCCCCTATACGCTTACGGCCGCCCAACCAACCGGATTGACCGCCATGTTTTCAAACATCAATTTTCAAATTCCCGGCAATACTATTTACCGTTTTGCTATTGTTGGGGAAGGAAGTAATAGTCCGTATTATGCCACTGCTAATGCTGGCCCCAGTGTGTTTGAAGGTGGTGGGGTAGAAATCATTTCACAAGATAATGCTGTAAGCCCGGGATATGGCGGCCCTATAACAGGACCAGCTAACACGCCACGGGGCTTCTTGGGTAGCATCACTTTTAAACCGGCCAATGCTTGTAGCACGCCTATCGGTGGAACGGCCGCGGTAACGCCTGCCTCTATTTGCGCAGGGGGCTCCGTGCAACTCTCTTTAACAGGCAATTCATTTACCACTGGACAAACCTATACTTGGCAAGTTTCGCCAACCATTGCAGGCACCTACACCAATATTGGTACGAGCACCACCACTTCCTCTTTAACCACGACAGCCACAGCAAGTGGCTATTATCGTTGTGCCATTAGTTGCAACGGTGGCGCTCCAGCTTACTCCACGCCTATTTTGCTAACCGTGAGGGCCGTACTTACAGCCAATACGTATACCATCAATAACACACTACCTACTAGTGGACTTAATTTTGCAAGCTTTACGGATGCCTTCAATGCCTTGAATTGCGCAACTGGTAAAATAGTTTTTAATGTAAGTGCAGGACAAACTTTTACCGAGAACCCGCCTCCACTGGAGGCATCTGGTACAGTTACCGATTCTATTATTTTTAGGAAATTCGGGAGTGGTGCCAACCCGGTGATTGTTCCGGCATCAGCAGGTACGCTGGCTTCATCGGCTACCATTGGAACCAATGGCGATGCAATCCTTACCATCAACGGTGGAGACTATATTACTTTTGATGGGATTGACCTTCGCACAAATCCTGGATTTTCATCTGGTAATGATGCTTATGAATATGGTTATTATCTGAAGAAAAAATCAGGTACGGATGCATGTAAGAACGTGAGTATAAAAAATGCCGTGATCACACTCAACAAAGCTATCCAGTCGTTCGGTATCCACATTTCCAACAATTCAGGTACTACATCGGCCATAACGGTAACCAGTACTGATGGCTGTAGCGAGAACATAAAGGTTTCGGGCAATACAATCTTGAACAGCTACGGCGGTATCCTTGCTAAAGGTTATGCAGCATCCAGTCCGTACGACTTATACGACCAAAACATTGAAATTGGCGTGGGAAATGGAAACGGCATCCTTGATTTTGGCGGCGGGGCAACGGCGGCTTATGGCATCTATACTATTTACCAAAATAATATCAAGATTTCAAATAATAATATTACCAGTGCACCTACGGGCCAAACCACTACTTTGTATGGCATATTTACCAGCACTGCAACCAATGCCAGCGGCGATATAAACGACAACCGCGTTACTGTTACCGGCGGAGGGACTACAGCCATCGTCTACGCCATTTCTAGCAATATGGGTGCCACTGGCACCAGTAATAGGATAAGGATTTTCAATAATAATATCTCCAACTGCAGTTACCCAACAGCAACCTCCGGATCGCTGTACTTATTGGATATTGGAGCCACAGCCTTTAACATGGAAGTGTACGGAAACTCCATCACCAACAATAAGCATACACCAACCACCACTGGTGCGATGTATTGCCTGAACCAGAGCTCAGCCGTTATAAACCAGATAAAAATCTATAACAACACCATATCGAACAATAAAAAAGAAACGGGCACTACCGGCGCTGTATATCTGCTCTATAACATCAGCGCTGCCGCCACGGCCACCAACGAAATATATGACAATGTGCTTTCTGGGTTTGCCAATACAGGCACTACTGGCATTTTATACGGCATGTACATTTCTGGTGGACTAGAGAACAGAATATTTAGAAACAAAATATATGGCCTGACCAATACTGCAACCACTGGCAGCGCCTACGGTATCACCTTGGTTTCAGGCGTTGATAATCGGGTATACAACAATTTTATAAGCGACATAAACACACCCACTACCAGCTCGACCACGGAACCGATAAGGGCCATTAATATTTCCTCCACAACGGCAAATAGCACACAGGCAATTTCTTACAATACCATATTTTTAAAGGCCACATCGAGTGGTACAAATTTCTCCACGACAGGCATCTATCACACAACCAGCGCAACTGCTACCACCTCGGTGTTGGAACTCAACAATAATATTATCGTCAACATTTCCGGCGCATCTGGCACAGGGTATTCATCGGTATTGAGACGATCTTCTGCGACGCTCACTAACTTTGGATCATCCAACAACAACCTTTATTATGCTGATAATGGAGCCAACCATGTGCTATTCTATGATGGCACCAACAGCGACCTGAACCTGGTAGCTTATCAAGCTCGTGTGGCACCAAAAGAATCTGCCTCCGTAACCGAAAACCCATCTTTTGTAAATGTAACATCTGTACCGTACGACCTACACATAAACCCAGCCATTGCTACGAGAGCAGAAAGTGGTGCCGTACCTATTGCAGGCATTGTACAAGACATAGATGCAGAAATTAGAAGCACATCGTTGCCCGATATTGGTGCGGATGAATTTGTAGGGACCGCTATAGATGGAGTTGGGCCTACCATTGCTTATAGCGCCGAGCCTGCCAGCTCTATTTGCTTTGGCACCAAAGCAGTAAGTGCAACCATTGCAGATGCATCTGGCGTAAACATTGCCACGGGCACCAAGCCTAGACTCTGGTTTAAAAAACTATCTGAAAACAATATGCTTGCAGCCACCAATACCGCCGCCTCCAATGGTTGGAAATGGGTTGAACCAAGCAATACAGCCTCACCGTTCAATTTCAATTTTGATTTTTCGTTGCTTACATCCCCCATAACTGGAGGTGACAATATCATTTATTTTGTGGTGGCACAAGATGTGAACACAACGCCAAACATAGGCGTAAATACTGCGATATTTAGTAGTGCCCCAACGAGTGTAGCACTTTCTGCAGCAGCCTTCCCCGTTACCGGAAACATCAAAACTTTTAGCCAATTAGCACAGCCCAATCCGCTTGTAATAAAATCAGACCTAACGGAACTTTGCCTTTCGGGCACCGTAACGCTCAATACAAACGGCATTGACATCTCCGGCTCTAATTACAAGTGGCAGAGCTCTTTGCATGGCGCCAATAATTTTGTTGATATCCCCAATGGAACTACATTACCTTTTACTACGGGCACGCTAACAGACAGTACAGATTTTAGGCTTGTCGTTAGCTGCAACAGCACGCCAATCAGTTCGTCACCTTCTCCCATCATTACTGTAAGCGTGAATAAACCACAAGTACTAACTACAACGCCTGCCGTGCAGTGTGGCCCTGGCATGGTTAATCTTGCTGCAACGGCTACTAGCGGCAGCATTCTCAATTGGTATACCACCGCTACTGCCGGCACACCCATTGGAACAGGTTCTCCATTTACTACACCTTCTATTAGCGCTACCACCACTTATTACGTAAGTGCTACCAATGGTGGCGGGATAACAAGCGGAGGCAGGTTGGTGCCGTTTAATACATCTACTGGATTTACTGGCAATAACTATGGATTAGTATTTGATGCACTCCAAGCGTTCAAAATGAAATCTGTAGATATTTATCCTACCGCAACTGCGGGAAGCATTACCATACAGTTGTTGGATGGAGCCGGTACTGTTATCAGCACTGGAGGACCATTCGTTATTCCCGCAGGAACAGGTACCACATACGGTGGTGGTGCTACACCCGTGACCCTGAATCTCGATTTCAACATTTTGCCTGGAACAAATTATAAGATTCAAGCAACGGCACATACAGGCAACATTGTACGAGACAACCCAATTACGTCTACCTTTACTTATCCAGTTCCGCTTGGTAGCGTAGGCAATATAACTGCTGGCTGGCTGAGTGGTTCGCCCTCTACCGGAGCATATTATTATTTCTATAATATTATAGTTACTAGCGGCTGCGAAAGTCCACGAGTTGCCGTTACAGCCACCATCAACAATAATCCCGGCTGTACAGTACCAGTAAAACTATTAAGCTTTAGTGGTGAAAAGAAAAACAACTTTAACAAGCTTTCGTGGAGTACTGCTACGGAAACCAACAACAGTGGTTTCGAATTGGAAAGAAGCACCGACGGAATCCATTTTAGTTCCTTGGTGTTTGTAGCAAGTAAGGCCAGCAACGGAAATAGCAACACGCTTATTCAATACAGCTTTGACGACGTCAAACCATTGATGGGCAGCAATTATTATAGGCTGAAACAAGTAGACAAGGATGGCAAAGTGGCTTATTCAGCCATTGTAAATTTGAAAGTTGACAAAATAGACGCATTACAAATTGTGTCCATTTATCCAAACCCTGTAAAAGATGTATTAAACTTAAAGATAGCATCGCCTTCCATACAGAAAGTTACGATGATGGTGACCGATGCTGCCGGAAGGATAGTGGCACAACAACCATCGCAATTGGTACTGGGCGACAACCAATTGACCGTAAATACAAGCAGGCTGGCGCAAGGTAATTATTACGTCAAGCTGGTATGTGCATCGGGTTGCCAAGCACTGGTGTATACTTTTATTAAAGAATGATAAAGACAATTACAACACAAAAATGCCGGCCTAGTGCTGGCATTTTTGTGTTGTAAATACGTTTTAGTAGCTGCCGATTATGAATGTCTACCCGTTTGGTAGATTTTTTTGGTGGGTAAATATCTGTTCTTATCTTTGTCCACCATAGTTGTAGACTTATTATGAATTATATGCGATTTATCAAGATTTATATGTATCCATGCATTTGCAACATTAGCAAATGCTGCTGATTCTTTTGGTATACTTGCATTAGATAATCGCCTTCATCATTCTTTAAAGTTTACAACAAAAAAAATGTCAAACATAGCCAGCATAGAACAGATACAAGCACAAGTTAAAGGATTCGATATTCCACAAACGCTTGCATTTTTGGTTCAGCAATTTCCCGGCAAGGTCACATTCTCTTCCAGTTTTAGTTATGAGGATCAGGTAATTACCCACGACATATTGGCCAACAAACTTCCGGTGAGCATTTTTACGTTGGATACCGGCCGTATGTTTCCAGAAACCTATTCCGTTTGGAGCAGTACCTTAAATAGATACAATCAACCCATCAAGGCATATTATCCCGATGCCATTCATCTAGAACAATTTATTGAGCAAAAAGGACCTAACTCTTTTTACGAATCGATCGACAATCGCAAAAGTTGTTGCCACATCCGTAAAGTAGAGCCGTTGAAAAGGGCTTTGGCTGGTAACGAAGTTTGGGTAACCGGGCTCCGTGCAGAACATTCCGCCGCTAGGCACGACCTTCCTCAATTTGAATGGGATCCGGTAAACAACATCATCAAATACCATCCTATTTTATACTGGACGACCGAAGAAGTGAAAGAATATGTCAGGAAGTTCAACATTCCATACAATCCTTTACATGATCGAGGATTTGTAAGCATCGGCTGTGCACCGTGTACAAGAGCCATCAAACCGGGTGAAGATTTTCGTGCTGGAAGATGGTGGTGGGAAGATGCAGATAAAAAGGAATGCGGACTGCACGAACATGAAAAAGTAGAAGAATTGACCGAGAAGTGAAGTA
>Ga0247739_10000343_pt1 | contig 16420 bp, 12 predicted proteins | sample UWRJL058202B2_FD_180943 | JGI IMG/M metagenome (GOLD analysis project Ga0247739, IMG submission 180943) | Plant litter microbial communities from Arlington Agricultural Research Station in Wisconsin, United States - UWRJ-L058-202B-2 | ecosystem: Environmental > Terrestrial > Plant litter >...
ATCTACTTTTGGACGAATTTTAAGCATTAGTTCCTTGATCTTTTCAGAACCAACGTCGGCCATTTGAAAACTTACTCTTGTGACACTTTTATCGTCATTTAAGAAGGAATTTATCTGTTTTGCGCCGCCTTGTTTGCCCTGCACATAACCGGTTAATTTAGATAATTCCAATACTCCGGGCAAAGCGAAATATTTGGCGTCGCCTCCTCTGTAAGCCTGATACAAAAACCGGGATGCTTCCACAACCGAAATAGGTTTAGAAAACTCCGGAAACTTGGCCATTTCATTTTGAAATGATTTTATTTTGTACAAGGTCTGAGCCTGATCACCGAACACGCCATTTTTCTGTTTGGTATCGATCATTACTTCAAATGGTAAAACACCATTAAAGTTTTTCTCGAAGAAACGCAGATCTGTATACACAACATCTTTCTTAGGAAGGTCGTCCACTACATATCCGATCGTCTTAATTTTTGTCATCCCAAAAGCAGAAACAATAATCATCACTACCATAGCAATGTAAATTTCTTTCCTGCGGAAATGCACTATTTTATTGATTGCGGTTAAAAAGCCGGATGCCCATTTTCCATCCAGATGTTTCATGTGGCGGGCTCTTGGTACATTCATATAATGCAATGTAATTGGGAGCAAAAGCAGGCAAAGTACATAGGTTACCATCACGCTGATTGCAGCAACCACGCCAAATTCAACGAGCAAGCTACTATTTGTGAAGTAAAAAACACCAAAACCAATCGCTGTCGTCGTATTTGCCAAAAGCGTAGACAGGCCAATTTGCTTAATCATTTCCCGGATGGAATCATCTTTCGTACGATTTTCACGCAACTCAGTCTGGTATTTATTAATCAGGAAAACACAATTGGGAACACCAATTACGATAAGCAGCGGAGGAATAAGTCCGGTAAGAGCGGTGATCTTGTAGTCAAAAAGATGCAGTATTCCCACAGAAAAAACCACTCCGATCAGCACCACAACAATGGACAGCATAGTAAGCCGGAAAGACCGGAAAAATGCCCACAGGATAAGCAAAGTGACAAATACTGCCAATCCCATGAACAATTCCATTTCTCCCGAGATCTTTTTCATATTGATCGTCCGGATATATGGCATTCCTGAGTAATGCAAATCTGTTTTATATTTGGTAGCGAATTGCTCCGCCATTGCTTCAATATCACTTACAATCGTAAGCCGTCTTTTAGAATTAAGATCTTTATCATTAAAAGTCACTACCATTAGCGTAGCATTGCTTTTAGAATTAAGCACCAGTCCTTCGTAAATCGGAAGATTAAGAATTTCCTTTTTCAAACTGTCAACTTCGGTTTGAGTGGAAGGAATTTGTTTGATGACCGGAGCAAAATCAAATTGTCTCAAACTGTCATTCCGGACAGCTTTGTATACATTCGATAAAGAAAGTACGCTTTTTATACCAGCCGTTTCTCTGATCTGCTGCGAAAGTTTACACCAATCCCGAAATTTGTTAAGTTCAAAAAGCTGAGGATCCTGCCAGCCTATTACCATTACACTTCCGTCTTCACCAAATAATTTCCGGAATTGCTGATATTCCTTTTCAACAGGATCGTTGGAAGGAAGTATTCTTGCAAAATTATACGAGAGTTCAATTTTACTGGCTTCGAAAGCCATAAATATCGTAGATACTAATACCAATGCGACCCACAAAAGCCGGTAGCGGATAATGTAAGTCGCTATTTTATTCCACATATTTTATTCTGATTTTTTCTACAAAAGGCGCAAAGATACACACTGGTTATATAAATAAGCTTATATCTTCAATTCCAAAACTGGTTTAATTAACAATACAAAAGCCGCTCCAACAAGACCGAATTTTATATTTATTTTATTTCTGTTACTTTAAAGCTGCTTATTTCATTGAAAACTATATTCCCATCATTTTTTCAAGATGATGATATTCAATACCGAAATAAGATTTTGCATCTTTTATTTTCTGCAAAATAGCTGCCTGGTCTTCAGGTAATTTTTTATTTTTCACACCTGTGATCATTACATTTTTAGGCGTATTTGCATCGGAAATAAATTCAAATACTTTGGTTTTATAACCATAATACTCCAATATCAAGGCACGTATACCATCTGTTACCATTTCGGCCTGACGTTCCAGAAAAATGCCGTATTTTGTTAGAAAGTCTACATCATTATGCGTTTTATGCTTCTCAATTTCCCGTCGGATCTGCTTATGACAGCAAGGCGCCACCACAATCAGATCTGCATTTCCTTTGATTCCTTTAAAAATTGCATCGTCCGTCGCGGTATCACAGGCATGGAGAGCAATCAGGATATTGGTATTTTGACTATCATATTCTTCAATGGTTCCTTCTTCAAAATGGAGATGATCAAATCCTGAATTTTTCGCAATCGTATTACAAAGGCTTACCATATCCGGCCTGAATTCAACGCCGGTTACTTCGGCATCCCTGTGCAAAACATTTTGTAAATAATCGTAAAGCGCAAAAGTCAGATAACCTTTGCCTGAGCCCATATCCACAACTTTCAGTTTTTTATCTGCGGGTATATCATTGATCATCGGACTGATAATATCCACATAGTGATTAATCTGGCGGTACTTATCCTGTGCATTTTTGAAGACATTTCCTTCGCTGTCTGTAATTTTCAGTTCAGTCAGATACTGTTTGTCTTTTGCAGAAATCGGCCTTTTTTTTGCTTTGTCATGATCAGCATCAGGAACTTTTTTGGTAGCAGGAGGCTGTTTTTTCAGGAGTATTTTTTGATCACTTATAATCTGCAAGTTAAGATCGGCAACAGTTGTAAATAATGTTGCTACCCGAAATCCACTTGTCAAATAGTTACTAACCAGTTCAATCGCTTCGATAGCAGCATAGTTCTTAACAATATCTTTTGTCTTATAGCGATAGGTAAAACTCAGCTTTTCCTCCTTTTTGATGAGGATTTTTTTGAGGTAAATATTTTTAAGGTTTTCTTCTGCACCTTTATAATTTCCCAGCGACAAACTGGCAAAGGTATTATCTGCAATACTCTCCTTAAAAGCTGACTTGAATTCTGTTAGTTGCTGGCTGATAATCATGGGTGTTTGGTCTCCTTTCTTTTTAAGAACTGTATGTAAGCAGATACAGTTTAATTAAAGGAACATATTTTTATAGATCTTGTAATTGGTGATTAGAGGAATTAAAAGTTTTCAGTACATAACAGTTTTAGGAATTTCTATTTCTATTCTGGTACCCTGTTCCGCTTCATCCAGAATCCGGAGCTTTCCTGATAAACTTTCTACACGATTTTTAACATTATAAAGCCCAATTCCCTGTTTGGAAGTACTGTTAATACCACTTCCATTGTCAGTGATGGTCAAATGTATACTTTTCGGGCTTTCGTTGATGTTAATGACGGCATTTGTAGCTCCTGAGTGTTTGAGGATATTATTTGTAAGTTCCAGCACAATACTGTAAAGTTCAAATTCAACTTTGCTTCCATAACGTTTTTCAAATCCGTTATGATTAAAAGTAAACGCGATATTTTTATTCTCATTTAATTTGCCAACAAGTCGTTGTAATGCGGTTATCAAGCCATTTTCTTCCAGTTCAGCAGGCATTAAATTATGCGATAAACTACGCACCTGCCGATATGCCGCACCTACCATCTGGTGAACACTGTCATAAATTTTTTGCTCCTCGGCCGACAATGCCTTTTTATCCATTCCGTATAAATACCAGTTCAATGAAGCAAGAGTACCTCCCAAATGGTCATGAAGTTCTGCTGCAACACGCTTACGTTCAATCGTTTGACCTTTTATAAGTGCTTCTCTGATCTCGGAATTTTTTCTTCTTAATTTTTTATTATTGAACCACAAAAATGCAGAAAAGGCAATGATCAGACATGAAAATCCAATCAAAAATTGCTGGATTGTATTTTGTTCATTAATTATTTTTTGCTGGATTTCACTATCCATTTGCTGGTTGTCATACATGAGCTGGTACATGGTATATTGCCGGCGAACGGAATTATCATGCAGCATTCTGCGATTATAATAGAATTCATCAGCATAGACCAGCGCTTCTTTGAGCATATTTTTTGCCCGGTATGCACGTGAAAGTGTTTGAAGTGCCCAATTTGTTTGCTGATAGGAATGATAGAGCTTGGCATATTTTAGCGCAATCATACACATCTTTATCGATTTGTCGTATTGTTTATCGGAATAATAAGTATTCCCCAAATCGTTAATTGCGCTTAACTCACCATAAAAGTTTTTTTCTTTCCGGTATAATTCCAGAGCTTCCAAAAATAGTTTTTCTGCTTTGGGATATTCCTCCCTACGCAGGTACAAATAACCTTTGCTTTGCAGAACATTGGCCTTCCCACTTTCAAAACCTATTTTTTTAAATATTTCATAAGACTGATCATAGTTTCGGAATGCGTCGTCAAACAAATTTTTATCCCTGTACATATTTGCTATATTTTCCAGGACAATTGCTTTTCCGCTATCTGAACCTATTTCTGTGAAGATTTTCAATGCGTTTTGGTAATTAATCTGTGCAGAATCCCATTGTCGATATTCTGCGTAGCTATCTGCAATAAATCTTTTGGCATGAGCCGTGTAAAAAGGAAGTTTAAGTCTGTGAGAAAGTATCATTGTCTCATTTGATAATTCTCTCAAAACATCTATACTTCCATCCAGCAGGTAATAAGTACTCAATAAATTATATGCAAGAAGTTTTCCTTTAGCCCATTGATGTTTCTGTGATAAACGTAGAACTTGTTTAGAATACAACATCGATTTTTCTGCATTCTGATAAAGATACGCAGTGGCCATTTTATGATACTGGTGTATTAAAATGGTGTCTTTTTCAAACCCAGGCTGATGTTTTTCAATGAATTCTTCCTGATTTTTACTTGATTCAGACAAATTGGAATCAAAAGATGAGCACTGAATTCCGGAGAGAAGAAGCCACAATGAAGAAAATAGTGCAAATCTGTATAAAATATTCATATCAGTAATTACCATGTCGGATTAGCAGATATGCATGCCGGTTAATTAATTGATAAAAAATTCATGGTGAATGTTGAAATTTACTTTCTATCAAACAAATGTAAAAAATTGAATAGGGAAACGAAAGCGTTATTTCGTATAATATACACAAGTTAAAAGTTTGTAATAATGCTTTTACTTGCTTGTAAACCTATTATTATGAATAGTAAAGCGATAGGGTAGATCAACACCTACATTTATTCCAACTCTTTTAGAAGATTCTATTTCAAAATCATTTACCAGTGGCGGTGTAATATATAAATTGCTTTCTGAAAATAATTGATTGTTATGTAAAGCACGATCTATTCCCATTGCCTGCACAAGTTTGCCCGGGCCACGACATAACTCTTTGAGACTTACCATTTTTTTATCAAAACCATTGTTTTTTCTTCTTTCGCTTCGCCTCAATTGCATCAATTCAATTCCCTGCGTCGGCTGCAATGCCCTGATCAATACTGCCTCTCCAACGTTTTCATGGTTACTTACCACATTAACACATTGATACATTCCATAAATTAGGTACACATAAATGGTTCCTGCCGGGCCGTACATAGGTTCGGTCCGGGCAGTACGCCGGTTAAATGCATGGCAGGCCGGGTCATTTGCCAGATACGCCTCCGTTTCAACAATAATCCCGCTGGTAATACCATCGGGACTATTGTGAACCAGTTCGCAGCCCAAAAGTTTTTGTGCAAGCGTAAGTGTATCAAACGAGTTATAAAATGAAAGTGGAAGTCTGTTCTCCGTCATTCAAACAATATTAAGTTATCAGTTATTAAGTGTCGGTGTAGTTCAAACTTTTTACTTTGAACTTTTCACTCTAAACTTAAATTTAGATAATATTCATAGTTTGCTCCTTTATTTTCTCAAGCTCATCTTTCATCTGAACAACCAGATGCTGAATGGTTGCATCATTGGCCTTGGATCCGATCGTGTTAATTTCACGGCCAATTTCCTGTGCTATAAAGTTGAGCTTTTTACCATTGCTTTCTGTTGATTCCAGCGTTTCGGTAAAATAAGTAAGGTGATTGGCCAAACGGATTTTCTCCTCTGAAATATCAAACTTTTCAATGTAATAGATCAGTTCCTGTTCAAAACGGTTAGGATCAAAATTGTCATCAGAAAGCAAATCGCGCACTTGTTTTTCCAAACGCTCGCGCACTGCCGGAATACGAAGTTTGTCCTGCTCCGAAATGCTGTCGAGCAATGACCCGATCGTGTGAATATAATCTACGAACTTATCTGAAGTCATTTTACCTTCCTGTTCCCGAAATACATTGCACTTTCTGATTGCTTCCAAGACCGCTGTTTTAACCTGAGCCCAGTCATTTTCCTTACTCGAATCATCAACTGAATCCGTATTATAAGCGTTGGGAAGCTGTAATGCTACACGCAGCAACTCAGTTCCATCAGGACTTAATCCCAGGTCTGTTGCTGTTTGAGATAAGTCAGCATAATAAGCTTTTACAAGTGCACGGTTGACTGATGTGGACGCGACTGCTTTTCCAACCGGCTGTACGGTAAGCGTAAATTCTACTTTACCCCGTTCCAGTGATTGTGTCAAAAGATTTCTGATCTCAATTTCACGTTCAGAATAATTTCTTGGAATGCGGCAGTATATATCTAAGAATTTGGAGTTCAGCGTTTTTATTTCAACCGTAACATTGATTGATTCAGATTCGATATTGGATACACCATATCCGGTCATTGATTTTAACATGTAGGATATTAGAAGTTAAGAAGTTATGTAGTTAAGAAGTTAATAGTATCTATGTCATTGCTGACAGCCTTCTAATTAAACCGCTGTTTTCCTCCTGATTTTGCGGGGTGCTGGCTTTCAGATTGCTGTGGCCTTGATACTAATGCATTTTTATCAATTTCGCCATTTTCAACCCGGAAACGGGCAACGTCACAGGCAAGGTAAATAGCCTGTAGCAAAGAGCCGGGAGAAGCCAGGTTTTTTCCGGCAATGTTATAGGCAGTTCCGTGGTCTGGTGAGGTTCGTACAACCGGCAAACCTGCTGTAAAATTTACTCCTTCGTTGAAAGCGAGTGTTTTGAAAGGAATTAATCCCTGATCATGATACATGGCCAGCACGGCATCATATTGTTTGTATGTGCCGGCAGCAAAAAATCCATCAGCAGGAAAAGGTCCCATAACCAAATGTCCTTTTTCTTTAAATTGTTTGATCACAGGCTGGATAATATCAATTTCCTCTCTGCCAAGCAATCCGTTTTCACCGGCATGAGGATTTAATCCTAATACAGCCAGACGTGGTTTTTTTATACCAAAATCTCTGCTTAACGAATGTAATATCTGAGCGATTTTAGCAGTAAGTTTTTCCGGAGTGATTTGGGATGTAACCTTATCAAGAGGAATATGGCCGGTAAGTACACCAACCCGTAAATCACCGGACACCATAAACATCAGTGCATCTTCTACCGAAAATTCACTTGCAAAATATTCAGTGTGGCCGGGAAATTTAAAATCTTCGCTTTGTATGTTGTCCTTGTTGATAGGACCTGTTACAATTGCTTCAATTTTTCCTGATTTTAGATCTTCAACTGCTCTTTTTAAGGAGGCAAAAGAACTTTGTCCTGCTTCCAGGGTGATCTTCCCCGGAGCGATTTCTGTTTGATGATCGTGCCAGCAAGTGATCACATTGGTAAGTTTTGGATTGACCTGATCCGTTTTTTGGATGCCATGTAAGGTCCAATCCTTCATGTCTAAAATATTTCTATATTGATTCAGCACGCGTAATGAACCGTAAATAATAGGGGTGCACAATTTAGCTAACTGATTTCCTTCTAGTGCTTTAAGGATAACTTCGGGTCCTATACCATTGTAATCACCTAATGTAATTCCTATGAAGGGTTTATTGCTGATCTGGTCGCTCATGAACTTAAAATGAAATTATAACAATTCTTATGTGTATTTCTGTACTACTTTTGTGGAAGTAATCGATTGGCAAGTTACAAAAAATCCCGTGCTCCTATGAAAATCCTGATAGCAGACTCTATGCATTCTTCTCTTTTTGCCATGCTGGATGGCCAGGGGTGGGAATATGATTATCAACCCGACTTCCGCCGTAAAGACATCATTGATGCATTGCCTGCATTTGACGGGCTAATTATCAGGAGTAAAACCTTCGTAGATCAGGAAGTTTTATCAGCTGCAAAAAATCTTAAATTTATAGCAAGAGCAGGCGCTGGACTGGATCTGATTGATTTGAAAATTGCTGAAGAAAGTCAGATTAAAGTTTTTCACGCAGGCGAAGGCAACCGTGATGCTGTGGCAGAACATGCAGTGGGTATGCTTCTTTGTTTGTTTAATAATATTTTAAAAGCTGATAAAGAGATTCGTAATGGCGTTTGGGATCGCGAAGGAAACCGGGGCGTTGAGATTATGAATAAAACCGTTGGTATCATTGGGTATGGAAATAATGGAAGTGCTACGGCAAAAAGACTAAACGGTTTTGGCTGTAAAGTGCTGGCGTATGATAAATACCGTGACAACTACGGAGATGATTTTGCGCAAGAATCTTCGTTTGAACAAATTATGCAGGAGGCAGATATACTAAGTCTTCACATTCCATTATCTGATGAAACGCGTTATTTAATCAATCAGGATTTTATTGACCGTTTTTCCAAACCTTTCTACTTACTGAATCTTTCCAGAGGTGAAATTGTCAAATTAAATGCTGTGGTAAGTGGATTAAAATCCGGAAAAATAAAAGGTGCTTGTCTTGATGTACTGGAAAATGAAAAAATAAAGAGCCTGACAGCCGAACAGCAGGAGTCATTCGATTATCTGTGCACGTCGGACAAAGTCGTTCTAACGCCGCATATTGGGGGCTGGACGCACGAAAGTTACCGCAGGATTAATGAAGTTCTGGTCAGGCAGATAGAGAATGGGGGGAAAGAATAGGGGAGGAAAGGGAATAGGGGGAAAAGGTTAAGGGGTAAGAGAGGGAAGGGAAGAGGGTTAAGGGTGAAAGGCAGGTGCTTTATTTGGCGCTGTCTTTTAATATTACGCTAATATTTCCTGTTGATTCGAGATAGCAGGTTTTTACTTTTGTGTAATCATCGACGTCTTTTTCACGAAGTAAAGCAGTTAGCTCATCTTCATCCATTAATTCCTTTTCCATATTTTTGTGTAATAATTTGCCGTTCCGGATCAGAAGTATGGCTTCCGGTCTGGCATATTTACCAAAAAGTATTTTTTTGTACCCAATGTAATCAATCGCGTAGTCCCAGAATACGAGTGTCAAAATTAATACTGCTCCTTCCGTAATGGAATTATAAGTGCCGGCCATTGCATTTTGTGCCGCATCTGAAATCATGGTGATCAGCAGCAAATCACTGATACTAAGCTGGCCGGTTCCTCTTCGAAAAATTCGTAAACACAGATAAATAATCCAGTAGGTGAGTGTTCCTCTAACGAATACTTCTAATATTGATAAACTGGGAATAAACATTTCATCCCAATGCAAACTGTAAATTTTATCCATGGTACTTCAAACCTACTAAAATCAAGCCATTTATAAACAAATATGCCGACCAAAGGTCGGCACGTTTGCATCTATTAGCCATGAAAAATAAAATACTTATTACTTGCCAATTGTACCACGAAGAGCTCTTGGGATCTCAACTGAGGCAATTGGATTACTAGCTGATGTCAATATAACAACATTTTTTACATTAACAGCACCAACATTAACAGATTTACCCAAATCAAGTTTGGTAACATCTACTTCAATATAGTCCGGAATATTTTCAGCCAGACCTTGTACACGCAATTTACGTAATTTTTGGTTCATTTTACCACCACTCATTACACCAACTGAAGTACCAGTTAATTTTACCGGTACATCCACTTTTATTTCTTTACCATCAACGATTTGCAGGAAATCCGCGTGGATCAATGCATCGTTAACAGGGTGGAATTGTTTCTCTTGTAAAATGGCATTATATATTGTTCCTTCGACGTTCAAAGTAACATTAAAAATATCCGGGGTGAAAAGCAGTTCACGGAATAACATGGCAGGTGCATAGAAATGAACTTGCTCAGCTCCACCGTACAGCACAGACGGAACATAACCTTGTGAACGAAGTTCCATGGCTTCCGACTTGCCGAGATTCGCTCTTTTAAACCCTACAATCTCATGCGTTTTCATAAGAATAATTATTAAAAAGTTGAAAAAAAATTAATTTACCTATAATTTATAAATAATGAACTAATAGACTCGTGATCACGTATCCGTCCGATTGCTTTTGCAAATATCTCTGCAACTGACAGTACGCGGATTTTCTCATTCTGTTGCTTTAATGGAATAGTATCTGTAATAATTAACTCTTCCAAAACAGAATTTGCAATATTTTCATGTGCTTTACCGGACATAATTGCATGGGTGCTGATTGCTCTTACCGAGTTGGCGCCCTTAGCCAAAATCAGTTCTGCGGCTTTGCACAAAGTTCCTCCGGTATCAATAAGGTCATCGACCAAAACTACATCCATTCCTTCTACTTCACCAATCACCTGCATACTGGCAATTTCGTTGGCTCTTTTCCGGTGTTTGTCACACAGGATCATATCCACGTTCAGGAACTTAGCAAAATTTCGTGCCCGCGCTGCACCACCCATATCAGGAGAGGCGATCAACAGGTTTTTAAGGTTTAACGATTTTATATAAGGGACAAAAATAGATGTTCCCTCCAGATGGTCAACCGGCAAATCGAAGAATCCCTGAATTTGCCCGGCATGTAAATCAATAGTCATCAAACGGTCAACACCAACGGAAGTCAAAAGATTGGCAACCACTTTCGCTGCAATTGCAACGCGTGGTTTGTCTTTTCTATCCTGACGCGCATAACCGAAATAGGGAATTACAACAGTAACGTAATGTGCAGAAGCGCGGCGTGCGGCATCAACCATCAATAGTAATTCAAATAAATTATCTGCCGGCGGAAACGTTGACTGGATAAGAAAAACATCACATCCTCTCACTGATTCTTCGAAACTCGGTGATAATTCTCCGTCACTGAATTTTCGTAATGTATAGCCACCCAACTCCTTACCAAAGTATCTTGCAATATCTTTGGCAAGATATTCCGACTGACTTCCTGAAAATATTTTTACTGTATTAAATGAGCCCATGGCTAACTAAAATTTGCGCAAAATTAAATAAAAATCAGCTAATTACTGTAATACTTCGCTAAAAAAATGAAGTAAAGCTGAATACACACCCACGCCGCTGCAATTCCGACGAATGCTCCAACTAAAATATCACCCGGATAATGAACCCCTACATATACTCTGCTATATGAATATAAACCAGCCCAGGCCAGTATAAACCACATATAACTGATCTTATTTTTCAGTAGGGTGAACCACACAACAGCCAGTGCAAAACTAGTGGACGCATGCGAGGACGCAAAACCGAAAAGTCCGCCACAACCGGAAACTTCATGAATCAATCCAGCCAAAACCGGCTCATTACAAGGTCTTAAGCGGGCAAAATAGGGTTTCATAATGCCGGAAGTTATTTTATCTGCTATGGCAACAGCTACTAAAACAGTGATAATTATAGCAAGAGATTTCTTTCCTTCGGCCTTAATCGTCAATGCAATCAATATAATATAAAGCGGGATCCATGTAAATTTATAGGTAATCCAATACATCAGCACGTCGGCCCATGGAGCGTGTATTCCATTAAGCCACAAAAATAATTGCTGATCATAATGGATAAGCGTATCTACCACTGAAGTCATGAGCTAAAACCTAAAACTTTCCTCACTTTTCCAATCGTTTGCTGTGCAATTGCACGCGCTTTGGTTTCGCCTTCCATTAAAATACTTTCCAGTTCGGCATTATTTTCCATGTAATAATTGAAGATACGTCTTGGTTCAGCAAATTTTTCAAGGATACATTCATATAACGCCTGCTTTGCATGACCATAACCATAACCACCCTTCAAATAATTCTGGCGCATCGTTTCAACATCAGTTTCCGAGGCCAGCAACGTATATAATTTAAAAGTAATGTCGCTATCCGGATCTTTGGAATCTTCCAGTGCAGTTGATGCAGAAAGTATTTTTTTAGTAATTTTTTTAAGTTCGTTTTCGGGAAGAAAAATATCAATATAGTTATGATATGATTTGCTCATTTTCTGACCATCAATGCCTGGAATCGTCATTATCCGTTCATCGATTTGCGGTTCAGGTAACACCAGAATTTCTTCTCCTGCAATCTGGTTGAAACGGCTGGCAATATCTTTTGTCATTTCAAGATGTTGTTTCTGATCCTTCCCAACCGGAATTATATTAGCATCATAAAGCAAAATATCAGCAGCCTGTAAAACCGGATATGTAAAAAGTCCGGCGTTTACATCTGCCAGTTTTTCCGACTTTTCCTTAAAAGATGTAGCATTGGCAAGCATGGGAAAAGGCGTAAAGCAGCTTAAATACCACGCCATTTCAGCATGTTCCTGTACCCGTGACTGGCGCCAGAAAACGTTTTTATTAGGATCAAATCCCATTGCAAGATATGCCGAAGCAATTGCTCTGACATGTTCTGCCCTTTCGGCTCCGTTTTTTAAGGAAACAAGCGAATGTAAATCAGCAATGAAAAAAAATGATTCGTTCTGTGGTTTTTTTGAAAGTTCAACAGCAGGTAGGATTGCTCCCAAAATGTTCCCCAAATGCGGGCGTCCGCTGCTTTGAATTCCTGTAAGGATTCTGGCCATTTAAATTATTAACAAGTTTAAAATCAGACTAAAACAGTCTTGTAAAGGTCTTTTTACAGTCTTGTAAAGGTCTTTTTACAGTCTTGTAAAGGTCTTTTTATAGTTTATTAAATCGGTTCACTATATTTTTTCATCACTTCTTCATGTGATTTAGTTTCTCTGCAAAAGCTTGTTTTTGTGCTTTACTAACACCTTCTTTAACATGATCAGGTAATGTTTCCCAAAAATCTGCATCAGTCAGTTTTAACTTCATCTGGATTTCTTCCAATCTTTAATTGAGATCAGAACGCCATTCTTTTTTCCTTTTTCGTTTGACAAAAATTGAACGTTCATCGCTTTTAATTGATTAATAGTTTTATTGAAACATTCGAACTTCAAGTCCCCAAAATTCGTTAAATTGAATTAGAATAACGTATTAATTTTGATTTTTATACTGCTTAATATTTATAATGGAGTCAAAAACACTTGAATTTCTTCGTCAGCTGATTGAAAATAATAACAGGGAATGGTTTCAGGAAAATCGGAAAAAATATGATGATGCCAAAGCGGATCTGGAAAAACTGGTTGCTTATCTGATCACGGAAGTCGGTAAGTTTCAGGACCTAGGAAATTTACAGATTAAGGAATGCATATTCAGAATTAACAGAGACATTCGGTTTTCAAAAAATAAAACGCCTTATAAAAATCATTTGAGCGCAGGCATTGGTCCGGGTGGCAGAGGATCTGGTAAAATTGACTATTATTTGCATATTCAGCCTGATGGCCAGTCATTTATAGGCGGAGGAATGTGGGATACTACTTCTGAACAGCTTGCAAGGTTCAGACAGGAAATAGATTACAATGCTGATGAATTAAAAAAAATCATTGAAGACAAAACATTCCGTGAATTCTATCCGCATATATCTGGTGAATCATTGAAAACAATGCCGAAAGGTTACGCCAAGGATCATCCGGAAATTGAATTATTGAAAAGGAAACAACTTTTTTTCGATCATCGTTTTACTGATAAAGAAGTGACTTCCAAAGATTTCGGTGAAAAGGTTTTAAAAGGTATCGCTTTACTGAAACCTTATATCGATTATATGAATTATGTATTGTACGAACAGCCTGCGGAATAGTGAGTAAATTTGTTTCTTAATCGTGACAATTTGGATCAATAGTTTCAGATCAAAAATAAAATAAAAACCATGCAATTTTCCCACTTACACTGCCACACACAGTTCTCACTCCTGGATGGTGCGGCTGATATAAAGAAACTTTTCAAAAAGGCCAAAGCTGACAACATGCCTGCCGTTGCTATAACAGACCATGGAAACATGTTCGGTGTGTTTGAATTTGTGGCTGAGGGAAATAAGCAGGGAATAAAACCAATTGTCGGATGCGAGTTTTATGTAGTAGAAGATCGCCATATCAGGCAGTTTACCAAAGAGAAAAAGGATGTCAGGCATCATCAGCTTTTACTGGCAAAAGATGAACTTGGCTATAAAAATCTGGTGAAAATGTGTTCGCTGGGTTATATCGAGGGGATGTATGGAAAGTATCCCCGGATTGATAAAGAACTGATTGTAAAATACCATAAAGGACTGATTGCCACCACTTGCTGTATTGGTGCTATTATTCCAAAAACCATTTTAAGGAAATCCGAGGCAGAAGCAGAAAAGGAATTTAAATGGTGGCTGGATCTGTTTGGAGATGATTTTTATGTTGAATTACAAAGACATGAAATCCGTGACCAGTACATTGTAAATGAAGTTCTTGTTCGTTTTGCCAAAAAATATAACGTTAAAATTATTGCTTCCAATGATTCTCACTATGTAGATCAGGAAGACTGGAATGCACATGATATCCTGCTATGTATCAATACGGGAGATAAGCAAAGTACGCCTTCTGCCAAAGATTTTGATGATGATAAAGGTATTCCGAAAGGATCAAGATTTGCTTTTTTTAACGACCAGTTTTATTTCAAGAATACAAGTGAAATGACGAAGTTGTTTCATGACTTGCCGCAGTCTATTGACAACACGAATGAGATCGTTGACAAAATAAAAACCCTTAATTTAAATAAAGACATCCTTCTTCCAAACTTCCCGATTCCGGAAGAATTCAAAACGCATACACTTTCGGAAATGTCTGGTACAAAGGAGTTAACAGCCGATGTACTTAACCAGTGGGAATACCTGAAACATCTTTCTTACGTTGGTGCCAAGTTTAAATACGGAACCATAACGCCTGAAATTGAAGATCGTCTGACCTTTGAACTCGATACGATCCGGAATATGGGTTTTCCCGGATACTTTCTTATCGTGGCCGATTTTATTGATGCAGGTCGTAAAATGGGTGTATTTATAGGTCCGGGACGTGGTTCTGCGGCTGGTTCAGTAGTGGCTTATTGTACGGGAATTACAAATATTGATCCTATTAAATATGATTTGCTTTTTGAGCGTTTCCTGAATCCTGATCGTATTTCACTACCTGATATTGATACTGATTTTGATGATGAAGGCCGGCAAAAAGTAATTGATTATGTGGTAAAAAAATACGGTTATAATCAGGTTGCACAGATCGTAACTTATGGTACAATGGCTGCAAAATCAGCTATTAAAGATGTAGCGCGTGTAATGGATCTGCATTTGTCGGATGCCAACATGCTCGTAAAGCTGGTTCCTGACAAGCCTTCTTATAATATGACGCTGAGCCGGATTTTTTCTGCTCCGTTAGAAGGTGAAGGTAGTTTGACCAAAAAAGAAGGAATAGCACCTGATGAACTTGAAAATGTCAAAAAATTAAGGTCAATTATTGCTGGTAACGATTTGCAGGCCAGTGTTTTGCAGGAAGCCCGAAGACTTGAAGGAACTGTTAGGAATACAGGTATTCACGCTGCCGGGATTATTATTGCCCCAAGTGATTTGACGGAAATTATTCCGGTGAGTACTTCCAAGGAATCTGAATTTTTAATTACGCAGTATCAAGGGAAGATTATTGAAGACGCCGGCGTAATTAAAATGGACTTTTTAGGTCTGCGAAATTTGACCATTATAAAAGAAGCGCTGCGGCTGATCAAGCAAAATAAAAACCTTGATATCGTCATTGATGATATTCCTCTGGACGATCCAAAAGTTTTTGAATTATTCCAAAGAGGAGATACCAATGCGATTTTCCAGTTTGAGTCGGACGGGATGAAAAAGCACATGCGCGACCTGATCCCTGATCGTTTTGAGCATTTAATTGCTATGAACGCATTGTATCGTCCGGGTCCGATTGCCTATATTCCTAACTTTATTCGTCGGAAAAACGGACTGGAAGAAATTACATATGATTTACCAGAGTTGGAAGAATATCTGGCTGATACTTATGGAATTACAGTTTACCAGGAACAGGTAATGCTTTTGTCTCAGAAACTGGGCGGCTTTACAAAAGGCCAGGCCGATACATTGCGTAAAGCGATGGGGAAAAAGCAGATTGAAACCCTGAATAAAATGAAAGGGTATTTCATGGCCGGTGGTGCAGAAAAAGGTCTGGATACTAAAAAACTGGAAAAAATATGGACGGACTGGGAAGCATTTGCATCTTATGCATTTAACAAATCCCATTCAACCTGTTATGCATTTGTAGCCTACCAAACC
>Ga0247739_10000344_pt1 | contig 16420 bp, 12 predicted proteins | sample UWRJL058202B2_FD_180943 | JGI IMG/M metagenome (GOLD analysis project Ga0247739, IMG submission 180943) | Plant litter microbial communities from Arlington Agricultural Research Station in Wisconsin, United States - UWRJ-L058-202B-2 | ecosystem: Environmental > Terrestrial > Plant litter >...
AGTATTATTAAGCGGATTCATTCTGCTGTTGTTCGATCGTAACTTGGGTACTAGCTTTTATTTGAGCGATATTTATGTAAGTGGAGTGGGGGCAATGCCAAACGAAGGTGGTAGCGCAATTTTGTATCAACACTTGTTCTGGTTCCTAGGGCACCCTGAAGTTTACATTATTCTATTGCCTGCAATGGGTATGGCATCTGAAATCTTGAGTACCAATAGTCGTAAACCAATCTTCGGTTACATGGCGATGATTGGATCATTGTTTGCAATTACTGTATTGGCATTCTTGGTATGGGCGCATCATATGTTCGTTACGGGTTTAAATCCGTTCCTTGGTTCCATATTTGTTTTGCTAACCCTTTTGATTGCGGTTCCGTCTGCTATCAAAGTATTTAACTGGTTAACAACAATCTGGCGAGGTAACATCCGCTTTACTCCAGCCATGATGTTTGCATTAGGCTTTGTAAGTTTGTTTATCAGTGGAGGTCTTACAGGTATCTTCTTAGGTAATTCGGCTTTGGATATTCACCTGCATGATACCATGTTTGTTATCGCTCACTTCCATATTGTAATGGGTGTTGCATCGTTCTTTGGGATGTTCTCAGGGGTTTATCACTGGTTTCCTAAGATGTTTGGTAGATATCTCAATAATACAATGGGGTACATTCACTTTTGGGGTACATTAATTGGTGCTTATCTGATTTTTTGGCCGATGCACTACGAAGGTTTGGCTGGTATGGCCCGTCGTTTATATGACCCAAGAGGTTACAGTTCCTTCACTCAATTTGAAGATTTGAACAAGTTTATATCTGTGGTGTCTATTGTCGTATTTACTTTGCAATTGATGTTTGTTTTCAATTTCTTCTATTCTATTTTCAAAGGAAGAAAAGTGCAAACATTGAACCCTTGGAATAGTAATACATTGGAATGGACTACACCTATCCGTCCTGGACATGGTAACTGGACTGGCGATATACCTGAAGTTCACCGGTGGGCATACGATTATGGAAAAGATGGTGTTGACCACATTCCACAAACGGTTCCAGTTGGCGAGCATGAGTCAAAACATTAAAAAAGTCCCGCTTCGGCGGGATTTTTTTGTGAAATTTATTTAACAATTTAATAATTTGCCTTACATTGCGCCCACGATTGCTTGCTATAACAAATAAAATGGCCCCGGGTTTGCCGGGGCTATTTTTTTGCAGCTAACTTTGCCGCCAATCAAAAAAAGGATTTTGCCCGCAAGGGCTCCCGGAAAACAAATTCATGCAAGATTCCAATAAAGGCGGGTCGTCTTCCAAATTAAAAGACTACAAGGAACTGATTAAATTTACGTTGAGTATTACGGTCGTTTTTTCGAGTGTTATCAGTTATTTATTGGTTCCCAATATCCGCTTCAATCCTAAGATGGTATTGTTGCTAGGTATCGGCGGGCTATTGATTACAGGCGCAGCTAATGCGATCAATCAAATAACCGAACGAGATACGGACGCTATGATGAAGCGGACTGCTAACAGGCCCGTAGCTGCAGGTAGATTAAGTGTTACCGAGGCTTGGGCATTTACCATTTTGAGTATTGCGCTGGGAACTTTTATTATGTGGTACTGGTTCAATTGGCAAGCTGCCCTATTATCGCTATTTAGCTTATTCTTATATGCCTTTATTTATACACCACTTAAAAAGGTAAGCGCCATTTCAGTATTGATAGGTGGTTTTCCTGGGGCCTTTCCCTGCTTGATTGGCTGGGTGGCTGGTGCCGATGGCTTTACACAAGGTGGTTGGATACTCTTTGCGATTCAATTCATTTGGCAATTCCCACACTTTTGGGCTATCGCATGGGTGGCTCATAAAGATTATACAAAGGCTGGGTTTAAGTTGCTGCCAAACCAGAACGAGCCTACCCAAAAAACTGCCCTACAGGCAATTGGTTATTCGTTATTGATGATTCCAATTGGCTTTCTGCCATATCTGGCTCAAATGAGCGGTTTTGCTAGCATGATAATTATTTTGGTTGCCAATTTGTTTATGGTGTTTCAATGTATACGGTTATATAAGGAAATGGATGTTAAAGCGGCAAGAAGGGTGATGTTTACCAGCTACATTTATTTACCAGTGATATTGATTGCTTTATACGCTAATAAGCGCCCTGCCGAGCCTACAAGTAACGTTATGCTAACCACTAGCGCAATTACGGTTGAGCCTACATACTAATTACCAAATATTTTATACTATTTTATGATCACGACTATGAACGAACAAAGCAAAAAGATGCATCCACACAAGTTTACGCTGTGGCTGGGACTGGGTAGCATTGTCATGATGTTTGCGGGTCTCACAAGTGCTTACATTGTAAAACGAAATCAAACAAACTGGCAAGGATTCGAATTGCCAAAAGTTTTCTGGTATAGTACCATCGCTATTTTATTAAGTAGCGTAACTGTTTATTTGGCTGTGAAAGCCTTCAAGAATAGGGAGCGGGCAAAGTACCGACAATTGATAGGTGTTACAGCCATATTGGGCGTAATATTCATCACGCTACAAATTATTGGGTTCAATGATTTACAAACTCGCGGAATCAAATTGATTCTACAAGGCAGCAACGTTGCTGGTTCCTTTTTGTTTGTAATTGTTTGCTTGCACCTACTTCATATTCTAGCAGGTATTATTGTATTAGTAGTAATGTTTGCTAGGGCTTTTGGAAGAAAAACAAAAAATTACAGTGCTATACCAATTGAGATGACCGCCATCTATTGGCATTTTGTAGATGGCCTTTGGATTTATCTATTCTTGTTTTTAAGTTGGATACAGTAGAATCAAACTACAACTCGGGAGAAAAATCCCATAAAAAAAGGCATGCAGCATTTCAGTTCTGTATGCCTTTTTTTATACGAATGCTGCTTTTATTCAGCCATTATATCTTTCACAACTCTTACAATATCTTCCATATTGGGTTTGCTAAAATAGTCACCGTCGCTGCCGTATGCAGGCCTATGCGCTTGTGCAGACAATGTACGTGGCGAAGCATCCAAATATTTATAACCGCCCTGCTCTTCCATAACCTTGTTGAACATGTAAGCGGCGCCACCGCCCGGTACATCTTCATCTACAAATAAAATGCGACTGGTTTTTTTGAGCGATTGGAGGATGGAATGATTGATATCGAATGGCAATAGGGTTTGCACATCTATCACTTCGGCATCTATGCCGAGCATAGTGAGCCTAGCCGTTGCCTCAACTACAATCCTTAAAGTAGAACCGTAAGATACAATTGTAATGTCGTTACCTTCTTGCACCACTTCTGGAATACCTAGTGGCACCGTGAAAAGTTGTAGATTTTCTGGCAACGTTTCTTTTAATCGATAGCCATTTAAGCATTCAATAACCACTGCTGGGTCGTTCCCTTGCAATAAGGTGTTATACATGCCAGCCGCTTGCACCATATTGCGTGGTACGCAGATGTACATGCCCCGCAGGCTGCTCAACATCATGCCCATGGGCGAACCGCTGTGCCAAATCCCTTCTAACCGATGTCCTCTTGTACGAACAATTAAGGGACAACTTTGCTTGCCCACAGTACGATAATGTAGTGTTGCTACGTCGTCGCTCAAAGGTTGAAGGCCGTATAAAAGATAATCGAGATATTGTATTTCGGCTATTGGACGCAGCCCACGCAAAGCCAATCCAATTCCTTGTCCCATGATGGTCAATTCACGGATACCTGTATCAAAGATCCGCTCTTTACCATGTTTTTGCTGTAAGCCGCTGAAGCCCTGATTTACATCTCCAATAAAACCAACATCCTCACCAAAAGCCAATACTTTCGGATTGTTTGTAAATAGGTCGTCGAAATATTTATTTAAAACCTCGTACCCATTGATTGTTTTCGACGAAGGAGTAAAAATAGGCTTGACTTCAGGAACCTTTAAAGCACTCTTCGGCCCGTTGTTGTATAGATAGGAATTGTATAAATCGTTGGTTTCATTTAATAGCTGTTGATAATAGTCCCTTAAGCCATATGATTGGGTTGAGTTACCTGCAAAGTCTAGAACGGTTGCTAAAGATTTCATCACTTCTCTACGCAACGGTTCACGAAAACCGGCCAGTTCGTCTGTAACTTTTTTAATGTGGCCTTCTGTATCTCCGCCATCCTTGATAAATTTATCGCAGAGATGCAGCACTTGTTTCACTTGCTCTTTTATTGGTGCCGTGTATTGCCTCCAAGCTTCTTGTTTACTTTCTCTTACATGGTCTTTTGCCTCTATTTCTAGTGCGGACAATTCTTCTTCGTCGCTCAAAGAATTTTCAATGATCCATTCTTTCATCTTTTTTAACCCGTCCCACTCACGTTCCCATTCTAAACGTTCGGCCGATTTATATCGTTCGTGACTTCCACTGGTACTATGCCCTTGCGGCTGTGTTACCTCTTCTATATGAAAAAGTGCTGGTACGTGGTTTTCACGCATATGTTTGATAGCGTGCTCAAATACTTCGCACATGCCAGCGTAATCCCAAGCTTTCACCTTATATATATGAACACCATTGGTACCCTCCGTTTTTTGAAAACCCTTTGCAGCAGCACTAATAGATGCTTTGGTGGTCTGGTACTTTTTAGGCACAGAAATGCCGTATCCATCATCGTACACAAAAATAGCCAACGGCACTTGAAGCACACCAGCCGCATTAAGCGTTTCCCAAAAATGACCTTCGCTAGTACTGGCATCGCCAATGGTACAAAAGCAGATTTCGTTGCCATTTTGACTTAGGTCGGTCATACCTTTAAGCTGTTCTATTTGCCTAAAAGAGCGAGAGGCGAATGCAAGACCCAGCGACCTTGGCATTTGCGAAGCTGTAGGGGCCATATCGCTAGCGGTATTCTTTTGATGCGCCAAATCTGCCCAATCTCCTTTTCCATCAACATTGGGCGTGGCAAAATGAGAATTCATTTGTCTTCCCGCACTAAATGGATCATGTTCTGGGTTCGGATCAGCATACAGCTGCGCAAAGAACTGCTGTACAGTGGATAGGCCAGAAGCAAATGCAAATGTTTGATCCCGATAATAGCCGCTTCGCCAGTCACCTGGTTGAAAATACTTTGCAATGGCTATTTGTGCAATTTCCTTACCATCGCCAAAAATCCCAAACTTGGCCTTTCCTGTAAGCACCTCACGCCTGCCCATTAAACTGGCCTCTCGGCTAATGCAACCAATATGATAATCTTTGAGTACATCTGAACGGAACTTGTCAAATGACAACTGTTCCAAATCTTGGGCAGTAGCAATGTTTTCCATGCAGCAAAAGTATGGATACAGGCGTCATTATGATGGGGTAAATATTGGTATCAAGCGTCAAAAAAGCAACCTTCATTTACTAAAATTCATTGTTTTTATTATTTTATAGATGAATCCTGATACAACGTGGTGATTTATTAAACTTTTTAACAAAAAACCGCAACAACAAAATGAATTTTGAAATACTTTAGCATCTTCAAATTTTACAACAAAAAGAAAAAAATACAAATCATGAAAAAAAATCTTGTTTTAGCGGTTGCAGTGTTGATGATGGGAAGCGTGGCAATGGGACAAACAGCAAAAAAAGGTTCGAAGAAAGAAAAGCACTCCAAAGTTTCTACTACTACAGCAACTCCTGTATTAACTGAAGTTACTGCTGCTCCTGTACAAGCCTCTATGGCACCTGTGCAAGAAGAAAAGAAAAGCGCAGAAACTTTATGGATTAGCGAAGCAAGCCACGATTTCGGTAAGATTCCACAAGGCAAACCTGTTACAACCGATTTTGAATTAAAAACTACTGGTAGTGATTCATTGAAACTGGAAATGGTACAAGCTGGTTGCGGTTGCACAACGCCACATTGGACTGCTGGTACTTATGCTCCAGGTCAAGTTGTAAAAATCAATGTAGGTTATAATGCTGCTGGCGAAGGCGCTTTTACAAAACCAGTTACAATCACTTATAATGGTGGTCAGCAAAAAGTAATCAATATTACTGGTACTGTTTACAGCACTCCTGCAACTCCTGCTCCTGCTAATCCAGGTTTAGGTAAAGTTCAGAACTAAGATTTTGATAAGTAGGTGCAAGCCTGCATTTAATAACTTTAGCCGGGTCTTGTACCCGGCTTATTTAATCAAATAGGTATGAAAAAAGCATTGTTAGGTATATTGATGGTATTGAGTGTTACCGTGTTTGCACAATCAAATACGGATGGGATTATCAAATTTGAAAGTGATGTGCATGCATTTGGAAAAGTAAAACAAAACATTCCCGTTACGTACGAATTCAAATTCACCAATCCGGCCAAGAAACCATTGATGATTGAAAGCGCTGTAGCCGAATGTGGATGTACTACGCCTGTATTTCCGCCCAAACCGATTATGCCAGGTAAAACAGGCACCATAAAGGTTACCTACGACGCTAAAAACTTGGGATCCTTCACGAAAAAAGTAACCGTGAAAATGGTGAATGTACCTGATGCAAAAATTTTGACTATCAACGGCGAAGTTGTTGATAAGTAAATTGAATATTTTTTTATGCGAAACCTCTTGACTATTCAGGAGGTTTTTTATTTTAAGGGGAGCATGTTTTCAATTGTTCTTGTCCTTTAGCAATATAAAGGACGCATTTACAACTTTCAAAATTGTTGGCGAAGTGGTTAAAAATTAGTGGACTTTATATAAATCTACATATGAACGACACTCCAGAGCATATAAAAATACAACTTGAAATTTGGCTAGAAAAAACACCCGAACATTGCCTTAAACAATTTTTAAAAGATAATGAAGCACTGTATTAATTTGGGACGCAGCCAACATTAAACAAATCACCAAACGAGCAAATCCCTAATAACAGCCCCTAACAAAATCTAATACTTTGTTACAAAAAAATTTTCTCTGGAAATAATAAGTGTTAATATTACACTTCTAAAATCCTGCCAAGGAATTTAAGAAAATTAATGCTTGTTTATATGACTAACCTTCATTTCGACGGTCATCAACTTGTTGCCACGAGTTATTATCGGGTATTTCCATGCGTTCTTATGCTAAGACCCTCAGTTCAGTACCTTTCAATCAAACGATCCTACATCCTAATCAAAAATAATTGCTCATGAAAAAATTGCTTGCATGCATATTGTTGGCGCTTCCTGCGTGCCTATTGCGCAGCCAAACAACAACACGTTTGATCGTAAATGGCTATGACCCAAAACTTACCATTAGCCGGCATATTTATGGCCAGTTCTCCGAGCATCTCGGTCGCTGTATTTACGACGGTTTTTGGGTGAACGATACGATGAACGTGCCGAAAAAAGATAGAATTCGTTTAGATGTGGTAGAAGCATTGAAAAAGATAAAAATCCCAAACCTACGCTGGCCAGGTGGATGTTTTGCGGATGAATATCATTGGCGAGATGGCATTGGCCCCCGTAACCTACGGCCTACCATGATCAATACCAACTGGGGCGATGTAACCGAGGACAACAGCTTTGGTACCCATGAATTTTTAGATTTATGTGATTTATTGAAATGTGAGCCTTATATCTCGGGTAATGTGGGTAGCGGTACCGTTGAGGAAATGAGCAAGTGGGTTGAGTATTTAAATTTCGATGGCCTAAGCCCGCTAACTACCATGCGCAAGCAAAACGGTCGTGATAAACCTTGGAATGTTTCCTTTTGGGGCGTGGGAAATGAAAGTTGGGGTTGTGGCGGTAATATGACTCCTGAATATTATAGCGACCAATTCAAAAGGTACGCAGTTTTTGCAAAAAATTATTCCAACGCTCAACTTAAGAAAATAGCAACTGGCCCAAACTCTGAAGATTACAATTGGACAGATGTAGTAATGAAAAACGTTGGCACTCGGATGTGGGGCTTATCGCTGCATTATTATACGGTGCCTAAAACTTGGGCCGATAAAGGCTCTGCTACTGCATTTGACGAGAAAGAATATTTTGCTACCATGAAAAGTAGCCTGCGCATCGAGGAGATGATCCGGCGTCACACCACCATCATGGATAAATATGATCCTGCGAAAAGAGTAGCCTTATGCGTGGATGAATGGGGGATTTGGACGAACGTGGAACCTGGCACCAAACCGCCATTTCTGTATCAACAAAACAGTATGCGGGATGCATTGATAGCTGGCCTGAACTTGAACATTTTTAATAATCATTGCGACCGTGTAAGATTAGCCAACTTGGCCCAAACCGTAAATGTTTTACAGTCGCTGATATTAACACAAGGAAGGCAAATTCTATTGACACCTACTTATCATGTATTTGATCTATATAAAGTGCATCAAGATGCCAAGCTTTTGCCGATACAGATCAACAGTCCAGATTATGTAGTAGACGGACAGAAAATACCAGCGGTAAACGTATCTGCATCTCAGGATAGTGCCGGTGCAGTCCATATTTCTTTTGTAAATATGGATGCCACTAAAAAGATAAGCATTAAAACGAGCCTCGAAGGGATTACTTGGAAAACGGTAGAAGGACAAATATTGACTTCTCCAAAGTTTACGGACATCAACACTTTTGACAAGCCCAATAATGTAAAGCCTGCCGTTTTCAGAGGAGCCAAAAAAGAAGGCAATGACCTTGCTGTTGAACTGCCTCCATTATCTGTTGTTGTGTTGGAAATAAAATAGTTTGCAGAAACCCAAGCTTCACATGAAATTTATACTAAACATATTATTATTATGTTGTTTGTTGCAAACATCTGCACAGGCACCCAACGGCACAATGTTTTCGATGCCGAATGTACCTGTTCATGATCCTGTTATCATTAAGCAAGACAGTATGTATTATGTGTTTTGTACGGGTAGGGGCATCAGTATGTTTTCATCAAAAGACAAAAAGAACTGGATAAAGGAAAAACCCGTTTTCGACAGCGCAGCTACTTGGGCGGTCAATGCAGTGCCAGGTTTCAAAAACCACGTTTGGGCGCCGGACATTAGTTATTATCAAGGAAAATATTATTTGTTTTATTCGGTTTCTACTTTTGGTAAAAACACCTCTTGTATCGGTTTGGCGGTCAACAAAACACTCCACACCAGTAATAAGGATTACCGCTGGGAAGATAAAGGAAAGATTATATGTTCTGCGCAAGGAATAGACAAGTGGAACGCCATTGACCCCAATTTAGTAGTGGATGAAAAGGGAAACCCATGGTTGAGTTTTGGCTCTTTTTGGGAAGGCATCAAACTAGTTCCTTTGCAAAAAGACCTGAGCGGCCCTGTAGCCTCAGCACCCATTTATTCCATAGCCCGAAGAAGCCGAAATGCAGATAGCGGTGATACAACCTCAGGCGGTGGCGCTATTGAAGCGCCTTTTATCTTTAAGAAAGATAAATATTTTTATCTTTTCGTTTCTTTCGATTTATGTTGCAAGGGATTGAACAGCACCTATAAAATGATGGTAGGGCGCTCTGAAAAGATAACTGGCCCATATTTGGATAAGAACAACGTGCCGATGACCCAAAGTGGCGGCTCTTTGCTTTTGGCTGGAAACGAAACGTGGAGCGGCGTGGGTCATAATGCCGTTTGTCATTTCGATGGAACAGATTACCTTGTCTTTCATGCGTATGATGCAGCGGACAATGGTAAATCCAAATTGAGGATAGAGCAATTAGGATGGGATAAAGCACAATGGCCTTTTGTAATTTTTTAATATAAATAAAAACTAAAAATGAAAAAAACGATTGCTTACATGTTTGTTGCCGCCTTAGGATTAGCGGTGGCTTGTAAACCGGCCACGCAGGAATCCAAAACAGGTATTACCAAAGCCGAATGGGGCGAAACAGATGGTAAAAAAGTGGAACTGTACACACTAACCAACAAGCATGGTGTACAAGTAAAAATTTCTACTTATGGCGGTACGGTTACATCTTGGACAACGCCCGATAAGAACGGCAAGATGGGCAATATTTTGTTAGGGTTCGATAGCCTTAGCGGATATCTGGCAAAACCACCATACTTCGGTGCATTGATTGGCCGTTACGGAAATCGTATTGCCAAAGGCAAATTTAAAATAGATACTGCTACTTATACATTGGCTACAAACGATGGCCCTAACCACTTGCATGGTGGTAACAAAGGATTTGATAAAGTAGTGTGGGATGCAACTGTTCCTAGCGATTCTGTGGCTGCATTAACTTTAAACTACACTGCCAAGGATGGCGAAGAAGGTTACCCAGGTAATCTAAAAGTTACGGTGAAATACACGCTAACAGATGATGATGAATTAACTATCGAGTACGATGCTGAAACAGACAAGCCCACGGTTTTGAATCTTACGCAACACAATTATTATAACCTTACTGGCGACCATGCCAATACTATATTGAATCATAATCTAGAAATTGCTGCCGATAACTACACGCCAGTAGACTCTACTTTAATACCAACTGGCGAAATAAAAGCAGTAAAAGGAACGCCATTCGATTTTACATCCGCTACAAAAATCGGTGCCAGAATAGACAGCGTAAAAGGTGGATACGACCACAATTGGGTATTGAACAAAACAGATAAGTCCTTGAGTTTGGTAGCTACGCTATCGGAAGAAACAAGTGGTAGAAAAATGGAAGTGTACACCACAGAGCCAGGCTTACAATTTTATTCGGGTAATTTTTTGGATGGAAAAATTGTAGATAATGCTGGCAAACCTTTCAATCAACATACTGGTCTTTGCTTGGAAACACAGCATTTTCCTAATTCTCCCAATCAGCCTTCGTTCCCATCAACCTTGTTAAAACCAGGGGAGAAGTATCACACAGTTACAAAATATAAAGTTTCTGCCAAATAAATACTTGTAATGAGAAGAATATGTTTTCCGATTTTTATGGTTTTTGTCTTGCAAGTTGTTGCTGCACAAAAAGCTGGGATGACGTTGCAAAGCCCTAATAAAAAAATAAAGGTAGAATTGGTGCGGGAAGGCACGTACATGTTGTACAATGTTATGTATAACGACACGACCGTTCTCGACTATTCCCATCTTGGACTTGTTAGGGCAGATGCTGATTTTTCGGAAAATCTATCGTTGAGTAGTATGTCGACCGTACAAACGGTAACCGATAACTATTCGATGTTGCATGGCAAAAAAACGATATGTAATTATATAGCTTCCAAAAGAACGTTCCATTGCAAGAATGGAAATGGCCAGTTTATTGACATCATATTCCAAGTGTCGAACGATGGTGTTGCTTTCCGCTATTATTTTCCGGCGGGCAGTAAGGGTATAAAAAGTGTTACTAAAGAAAGCACTACCTACAATTTTACAGCAGGTAGCAAAGCTTGGTTGCAACCGATGAGTGTGGCAAAAACTGGTTGGCAAAAAAGCAATCCTTCTTATGAGGAGCATTACTTGCAGGATATTCCGGTAGGCACCCCCTCGCCGCTAAAAGCTGGTTGGGTCTATCCGGCATTGTTTCAAAGTAACAATACTTGGGTATTGATAACCGAGGCTGGCCTAGACAGTAACTATTGTGCAACCCGTTTGATAAACGATTCGGCAAGTACAGAATATAGCGTTGGCTTCCCCGACCCTCGGGAAGTTTTTACAGGTGGCGGATTATTACCGGTTTCTAAGCTTCCCTGGTATTCTCCTTGGCGAATAATTACGGTTGGTAGTTTGCAAACCATTGCAGAATCTACGCTGGGTACCGATCTGGCTGCACCTGCAAAAAAAATTGATGCATCTTTTGTAAAGCCTGGTAAGGCTTCGTGGAGCTGGATCAACAGTAAAGATGATTTTATTGTATATGGTGAGCAAAAGAAATATATCGATTTTGCAGCCGACATGCACTGGCAATATTGTTTGGTGGATGTAAATTGGAACGTGAAGATCGGTTACGATAAAATGAAGGAACTGACCGATTATGCAGCCACTAAAAACGTGGGCATGTTAGTGTGGTATAATTCTGCAGGCGATTGGAACACGACGCCGTACCAGCCACGTAACATGCTGCTTACCCATGAGCAACGGATAAAGGAATTTGGTCGTTTGCAAACCATGGGCATCAAAGGCGTAAAAATTGATTTCTTCGGAGGCGATGGTCAATCAATGATCAAATATTATATTGAAATTTTGGAAGATGCTGCCAAGTTCAAATTGTTGGTCAATTTTCATGGAGCAACATTGCCACGAGGATGGGCTAGAACATACCCGAACTTGTTAACAACAGAAGCTATTGCAGGTTTCGAAATGATAACGTTCGAACAACGACATGCCGATGTGGAAGCCAACCATTGCGCTATGCTGCCTTTCACTCGAAACGCCTTTGACCCCATGGATTTTACGCCTATGAACTTGTACAAAATCCAAACAAGGGTAAAGCGTAAAACCACTAGTACATTTGAATTGGCACTGTCCGTTTTATTCCTTTCGGGCATTCAGCATTATGCAGAATCGCCAGATGGTATGACACATGTTCCTGCTTTTGTGAAGTCGTTTTTGCAAGATTTGCCCAACAGCTGGCAAAGCTCCAAGTTCATTGCGGGCTATCCGGGTAAGCTGGCCATTATTGCACGTAAATATGGTAGCCAATGGTATATCTCCGGCATCAATGGTGAGGCCATAGAGAAGAATATAGCATTAGATCTATATTTTGTAAAAGGCAAGAAAGCCACTTTTATCCAAGATGGTAAAGAAGAACTCAGCTTCGAGCAATCAACGATCACCATTCCAGCAAATGGCAAAATGAACGTACCTCTACAATCAAATGGGGGTTTTGTGATGGTAGTTGAATAATTTTTTAATTATGTTTAGCCTACAAGATGTACAAATCAATTGTGCAACTTGTAGGTTTTTTTATGTTTCTTCCGCAATCTTATATGCGCCAACCGTGCCTTCCCATCAATGCTTTAATTTGCATCCAAATCAAATCCAGTTATCAAAAAGATGAAACCAAAAGCATTTTTGTTCGACCTGAATGGCACGATGATCAATGACATGGAATTCCATATTCAAGCATGGTTCAATATTTTAAACGATGACTTGGGTGCTGGCTTAACGTATGAACAAGTAAGGAGCCATATGTATGGAAAAAATGATGAGTTATTTATCAGGGTATTTGGTTCCGACCGTTTCAGCTTGGAAGAAATGAAGGCACATGGCATTGAAAAAGAACGCCGTTACCAAGCCGCTTATTTGCCACAACTTAAATTAATAGATGGGCTTGATACCTTTTTGGCCAAGGCAAAAGAAAACAATATCCAGATGGCCATCGGTTCCGCGGCCATTCCTTTCAATATTAATTTTGTGCTTGATAACCTCAACTTGCGTCATTATTTTAAAGCTGTGGTAAGTGCCGATGATGTGGCAATTAGCAAGCCGCACCCAGAAACCTATTTGAAGTGTGCTGAATTATTAGGCATAGCACCAGAGGATTGTTTGGTTTTTGAGGATGCTCCTAAAGGCGTAGAAGCTGCTCAAAAAGCTGGTATGAAATCTATTGCCATCACCACATTACATAGCAAGCATGAATTTGATGCATATGATAATATTTTATTTTTTGTAGAAGATTACAACGACAAAGCATTGCAGGATTTACTGTGATTGGGTATGAAAATACGTATGAGATTTAAAAGCAAGGCAAGTATCAAGTTACATGCCTTGCTTTTTTATAAGAACGGCTATTTAAAACAGGCAGTGTTCTTTGATAATCAATTGTCATTGCTCGTGCTGTTCCCGTTCATGCAGCCTATCAAATAGCCCGCCTCTTCCAATGTCTTTTTTCTGTCATTGCCCATATCTACTGGACTGTAGATGGCAGCATCGCATTCATCTAAAATAATATTTAATTGTTGTAGCACATTTGTATCCACACCTTTTTGCTGTAAGGCCGCCAATAAGGTAGATTTATTGGTATTAGAAAGGTTTGCCGCCATCGCCATAGCGTGTAGCGTCTCGCTCTTTAACGCTAGGTAAAATGTTTGATGGCCTTGCTCCCACAAGGCATCTTCTGATTGTGGAAGATACACGCTTACATGATCTTTGTTTCGCCTTGGTATGTCTTCTTCTGCTGTAATGATAGCTGGCGTTTGTGCAGTAGACGTTGGCAGGGTAGGCATATATTTTTGGTCATCTTGGTCATGATGAGTGTAGGTAATCGTTTCTTCTACATGCGTGGTACCATTTGTAACGGCCGTTTCTTCTTTGTCTGGTTTGGTTTCGTTCACCAATCGATCCCAAGCATCTTCCATGGCTTTGTTTTCATTGAACTTTTGCTTTTGTTTTCTCCGGAACATAAATGTAAAAAGCAAGTATACAACCAAACAGCTAGCTAAAACGGGCAGTACGTATTGAGCAATATTGATAAATGTTTGCGGCCAGTTCGTGTCATTATTATCGTTGTCCTTTAATGAAGGTCGCTTGCTTTCGGAGGCTACTGTTAGTGGAATGGCTTGCGTGGAAATAGTTTTATATAATTTTGAAGCAATATCAAAATAACTGAAATGTATGGCAGGAATGGTTGTATTGCCCGGTTGGTGGCAAAGAAACACGTAACTAAAATTCTTTTCGCCCGCAATAGGAACTTGCGATTTTATCAGGCTTTCCTTTTCGTCAGGATCGTATGCCTCAACGTTTTTTGGCCATGCAATAGTAGGTGCATGCACCATGGAAAAGTTGCCGGTACCACTAATTTTGACATGTAAGTCCACCGCATCATCTTTTCCTGGATCGGTAACATCTGTTGCGGCCGTAATGTGGAAATCACCCACCGCACCTTTAAAATCTGCCGGCCTGCCAGCAGTTGGCAACGGCAATACTTGTATGCTTGCGGCCGGACTTTTTAATACATAAGCTTTCTGTATAAAGTTATTGTCGTCGTTTGGGTTGAGGTATCCATTTGCCACAGCTTCGTACTTCACCAGCTTTACGGTAAAATCAAGTTCCACCGGGTCAAGTGTAAGCAAGCCACTTTGCAAAGGGTATAGTTGCACTTTTCTATAGGTGTAAACCCGGTATTTTTTTCCGTTTAAATCTTCGATAGAATAATTACGGTCGGGTACGTCCAAGTCATAAGCGCTAAAACCACTAAACGAAGGTCGTTTAGTAAAATCTGCATTCACCAAATCCAAGCGGGTATAAATCTTATAGGTCGCAACGATCGGCTCTCCTTCGTAACAAGTGTTTTTGCTGGTAACAGCACGTAAAATCACATTGTCCGTTATCTTTTTGTTGATGTCTTCATTGGGCCGAAGTATTTGTGTATTGGTAAAATCATTTTCAGCTTGCTGCCGTCTTTCTGCTTCCGCCTGTTGTTCGGCAGAAAAAGGATCATCGAAAATATTGCTGAAAGGGTCTGGATTATTGTTGTTTGCTTGTGGTTCAGCCACGTTTTTGTTCATCACTTCTACCACAGTGGTATTGCTCACCATCGCTTTGCCGTCCACTATTGCCTTGGCGCCTTGCACAATCAGTTTACCTGTTTTAAGCGGCTGCAAATAATAAGAGAAAGAGGTTCGCCTGCTTACCCTACCATTCATGTTGGAGGTGTAACTACTATTATTTGGGCCACTCACTACTTCCCAATCCTTGAATTGCGGGGCCTGAAAATTATCGATGCGACCACCTTCCTGAATTTCGTAGGTTACTTCCGCATATTGGTTCTTGCCTATTTTTGGCTGCGCAATGGTAGTGGTAAAACTTTGCGCCTTTGTAAAGAACGCTGTTGAAATAAATAGGAAGATTGCCGAACATGCATAAAAAAATTTGGCCTTACCAAAGCCCAGCAAGCAATTCCATGCAGCATCTATTGCCCTTGCCAAAAAAAACTTCTTGCCTGTTATCATATGAATGAAAAATTATGCCATGCCCACATGTGGTAGGTCATTGCAAATGTAGTTGTTGTCTTTTCCTTTTTTTGTTGGCTTGTGGTTAAAAATGTATTTATTCTTTTTGCGAAAATAGCCATCGAACTTGTAAACTTATGCAAACTCTTTATGTTTGCCGTTATGTTGAATATATCACAAATTGAAGACTTTTTGATAGCGGTAAATCCGTATGAAATCAGTAATGATGAAGGGTATCAGCCAGGCCAACTGGGGCAGGTACTTTCCGAAACACCATTGGACGAAGCACATATTGTTCTAGTTGGCTGCAATGAAAACCGTGGTGCAGGCCGAACGTTTGGGGAGGGTGCGGCAGAAGCCATTCGTAGGCAATTGTACAGTTTATATTACTGGCATGCCGAGGTTAAAATTGCTGATATTGGCGATGTTAAAACTGGCGCTACTTGGCAAGATAGTATGGCCGCTTTAAAAGTGGTTTGTAAGGAACTGATGGACGCAGACAAAAAAGTAATCGTTATAGGCGGAACGCACGACAACACGCTGGCGCAATACAATGTGTTTGCCGAACGTGAGCAAATTATCGAAGCAGCCATAGTGGATGCCAAAATAGACCTTCGGC
>Ga0247739_10000345_pt1 | contig 16365 bp, 25 predicted proteins | sample UWRJL058202B2_FD_180943 | JGI IMG/M metagenome (GOLD analysis project Ga0247739, IMG submission 180943) | Plant litter microbial communities from Arlington Agricultural Research Station in Wisconsin, United States - UWRJ-L058-202B-2 | ecosystem: Environmental > Terrestrial > Plant litter >...
CAAAAAGCTGTTTCACCAAGCGCCCAACGAACTTACTTGGGATTTTTATTTGAAAGTGTACGTGAGCTTTTCGCAGTTGAAAGCCATACCGAAGGATCAATTCGAATGGATCGAAGAATGGCATAGCAACGAAGAAGGCGGCTACCTAGTGGGCGTATTACATGTGCGCCATTTGCTCGAAGGCGATTGGTGGAAACAAAAAGGCGTGTCGCTGATACTTACCGCGGAACCATTTATAGACAATATAGAACTGCGCCAACTGCGTAAGAAAAGCCTAGAGCTGGCCGGCGTGGTAGTTTAAATTTTTTTTGTGTGATGAATAAGGTCAAGTGCTGATAGTGCTTGGCCTTTTTTGTTTCCGAATATCTGTTGCCTCGAAATTTTTAGCATTTGTCGAGTCGCTTGTTGTGTAGAATAAAAAAAATTGACACGAGTGAAATTGACATGTCGCCACGAATCACACGAATAGACGCGAATCAATGATTCATAACCTATAAACGTGTTGACATGATATATGTAATTCGTGTGCATTCGTGGCAACCATCTTTTCAACAAGCATTTAATTCGAATTCCAATAATTTGTGGCGACACTTCCTTGCAAAATCCATCCTTGATTCCGCAGCCTAATAAAGTTTACTTTTGCGGCTATGGAAAAAACGACCCGGCCCGAACTTTCGGTTGTGATACCAGTGATGAACGAAGAAGACAACGTGAAACCCATGGTGGAAGCCGTGGACAGCGCCTTGAAAGGCATCGATTACGAAATTATTTTTGTGGATGATGGCAGTACCGATGCCACCCGACCAAGGATTAAAGCCTTGGTGAATGAGCGTATTTCATTGGTGGAACTCCGTAAAAATTACGGCCAAAGTACCGCCATGACTGCGGGTATCGACTTCTCGAACGGTGAATACATTGCCATGCTTGACGGAGATTTGCAGAACGACCCCACCGATATCCCGATGATGTTGGACCTCCTCAAACGGGAAGATTGGGATGTGGTAGCAGGCAACCGGGCCAATCGGAAAGACGGATTTATCCTTCGGAAGATACCGAGCAAGATTGCCAATGCATTGATCCGTTACATGACGGGCGTGTACATCAAGGATTACGGCTGTACCCTAAAAATTTTCAAGCACGAAATAGCAGAGGATCTCGGACTGTATGGTGAGTTGCATCGTTTCATACCCGTATTGGCAAAGCAACAAGGGGCTCGTATCACCCAAGTAGACGTAAAACACCATCCGAGACGTTTTGGAAAAAGTAAATACGGAATCGGCCGCACTTTTAAGGTAATGAGCGATCTGGTCACCATGGTTTTCTTTGGCAAATACATCCAAAAACCCATGCACTTGTTTGGCACCATGGGTTTCGTAAGCTTGTTTTTGGGCATCATCATCAATTTATACCTGCTTACCCTCAAAATAATGGGTCATGATATTTGGGGCAAGCCCATGCTGATCCTCGGACTTATTTTCTTGTTGGGCGGCATCCAACTCATCACCATTGGCATCTTGGCCGAAATTAATATCCGCACCTATTTCGAAGCCTCCAATAAGAAAACCTATCAAATAAGAAAGCTTTGGAAAGAAGGAGTGAGCCAATTGTAGTTTTTTGCCACGAATCACACAAATGGACACGAATAAAAAATCTTGGCTTATAAAATTCATTCGAATCAAATCGTGTAATTCGTGATACACTTGGAAGATTCGATTGGTGTCCATTCGTGTAATTCGTGGCCAACCTCCTTTCATAAAGAAATCAGCAGCAAAATTCTTCTTCTTCGTGGCCAACCTAAAACCATGTCTTTTTTAAAATCACTTCCCAATTGGGTCAAATTATTATTGAAAATTGCCGTTACTGGGCTCTGCCTTTGGTACGTGGCAAGAAAGATAAACTGGGCCGAAACCTGGGATTTGGTTCAAACCAGTAATCCTTGGTGGCTCTTTGCCGCTTTGATTCTTGTAGCTGCGTCGAAGGCCGTTTCCTCTTTTCGACTAAATATTTACTTCAAGAATATCGACATTGAACTGGCCCAAATAAAAGCAATCAAACTCTATTGGCTAGGCATGTTCTACAATATTTTCTTGCCCGGCGGCATTGGTGGCGATGCATATAAAGTCATCCTGCTCAACAAAGAATATAAGGAAGTGCACGCCAAAAAAATAACCGCTGCGGTGTTATTAGATAGGCTCAGTGGGGTAGTGGCTTTGGGTTTGTTAGCGGTAGGTTTCTACGCCTTCATATTCAGGGGCGAAAATTATTCTTGGTGGTTATTAGCATCGGTTATACCTGGTTTGGCCCTATACTATATAGGTATCAAAAAGATATTCCCTTTCTTTTTGCCAGGCTTCTACGCTACTTTATTCCTCGGGCTCATTGTGCAGTTGCTACAAATTGTTTGTGTCTATTGCATTATGCAAAGCATTGGTATCCATGGGCATTTCAACGAATTCCAACTGTTGTTCCTCATATCATCCATCGCCGCCGTCCTTCCCCTAACCATTGGCGGTTTGGGCGCCAGAGAAATCGTTTTCCTCCACGGCGCCACTTGGTTCTTGTTAGATGCCCAGCAAGCGGTTTTCATCAGCCTATTGTTTTATGTATTGCAGTTACTGGTGTCGCTGGTTGGGTTAAGATGGATTTATAAAAGCCCTTTGACTTAACGAACACCTCTTATTTTTTGGGCGTGCCACCGCTGGCCTTGCACCTTACAAGTCAAATATTTCTTTAGTGGCGGCCATCGGCGTCAGGCTTTTCATTCCAAGTCCTCGGCGGCGAAGTGACACCAAAGCTATCGCTAATCAAAACCCTACGCCGCCTGTGAGCCTGTCCCGATTTTCGGGAGCTTTTCCCTTCAATCCTTCACGCAGCGGTGCGGTATGCAAGTGTTTCATCATCTTTTACATGTGCAACCATGGTACATTCAGATACCTAACTGTTTGAGCATCAGCATATTAAATATAAAATTTATTCCTAGCAAACGCAACAAAATGTATTCTCGGGTTAATGCTTTTACCTTGCACGATCAAACCTACTTCAGCAGTTTAAAACAACGGTTACAATATTTTTTCAAAAATCTCAAAAAAGTGTTGTCTGTTTAGTACCAACCCCCTACTTTTGCACTCCCAATTCGAAAAACGGGTCTTTGAATATGTCACAACGAATCAGAATAAAGCTACAGTCCTACGACCACAACTTGGTAGACAAGAGTGCTGAAAAAATCGTGAAAACTGTACGTAGCACTGGTGCAGTAGTAACCGGTCCTATTCCGTTACCAACGCACAAAAAGATCTTTACCGTATTGCGTTCACCGCACGTGAATAAAAAAGCTAGGGAACAATTCCAATTAAGTACGCACAAGCGTTTGTTGGACATCTACACTAGCAGCAGCCGCACCGTAGATGCACTCAGCAAATTGGATTTGCCAAGTGGTGTGGAAGTTGAAATCAAGGCCTAACAGCCTCCTATCTCCCAAAGGGGAAACAAAATAGGAAAGTTTATAAAAAATTGATCACCTCTCAACCTTGATACTATTTCAGGATAAAAGAGCTCTGATAAAAATAAAAAACCTCTAGTCAAATAAACTAGGGACATATGAACAAGCCTTTCAGGGTTTGTTTACTAACGGTACTTCTGACTTGATACAGTTATCAAAACAAAGGAAAAGGTCGTTAGCAAACTGGGATTGAAGTTTAAAGTTATGGTCCGCATCTCCCCGATGTACCGAGACCCGCTGGCTCTAGATTGTCCTTCTAACTCTGCCGGGCACAAACCGATCATTAAATGAAAGGAATTATTGGCAAAAAAATCGGAATGACCAGCATTTTCGATCCGAATGGCAAGCAAACAGCTTGTACCATTATTGAAGCTGGCCCTTGTGTTGTAACACAAGTAAAAACATTAGAAATTGATGGCTACGTTGCACATCAATTGGCTTACGGTGATAAAAAAGATAAGCATACTACAAAAGCTGAAAAAAATCACTTCGCTAAAGCCCAATCTTCTCCAAAACGTTTCGTAAAAGAATTTCGTGGGTATTCACTTGAAAAAAACCTTGGTGAAACTGTCACTGTTGACATTTTTGCTGAAGGCGAAAAAGTGGAAATTGTTGGAACTACCAAAGGCAAAGGTTTCCAAGGTGTTGTAAAACGCCATGGTTTCGCCGGTGTGGGTCAGCAATCGCATGGTCAACATGACCGTCAACGTGCCCCGGGTTCTATCGGTAACTCATCCGATGCCTCACGTGTATTTAAAGGTATGCGTATGGGTGGCCGTATGGGTGGCGATAGGGTAAAAGCTAAAGGATTGAAAATCATCAAGATTTTCCCTGAAAAGAACTACATCCTTATTAGCGGATCGGTTCCTGGTCACATCGGATCCATCGTTTTGGTTCAAAAGTAATCAACCCCATCCCTTAATCGGGAAGCGAAATTTAAAAGTACTGGTTTGATAAACCAACCGGTTTTCAAACTACAAACAGATAAGACATGCAAGTTGACGTTTTTAATATACAAGGTCAAAAGACCGGCAGGACGGTAGAATTACCAGAAGAAATTTTTGGTATCGAACCTAACAACCACGTTGTTTACTTAGCCGTTAAAGCCTATATGGGCGCACAACGCCAAGGTAACCACAAGGTTAAAACCCGTGCCGAAGTTCAAGGTGCAAGCCGCAAATTGCACAAACAAAAAGGAACCGGTGGAGCTCGTAAGGGTAATATCCGTAACCCTTTGTACAAAGGTGGTGGTACTATCTTCGGCCCAAAACCACACGGTTACGATATCAAATTAAACCGTAAGGTGAAAGATCTTGCCAAAATCAGCGCATTGAGCTACAAAGCAAAAGAAAGCGCTATCATGGTAATCGAAGATCCAACATTTGATACGCCTAAAACGAAATTGGTAATAGACCTTTTCAAAGGATTGAATGTAGCTGGTAAAAAAGCATTGGTTGTCTATCCTGAATACAACGATAACTTTTACTTGAGCTTGCGCAACATCCCTAAAGTACAAGGTGCTTTGTTGAGCGATATCAATACCTACGACATCGTGAATGCTGATTTCATGGTATTTACCGAAGGTGCCGCCAAAATATTTGCTGATGCAGAAACTGCCGAAGCCTAATTGATTAATAACGTTTAAGTTATATAAGATGAAACTGACAGATGTATTAATAAAGCCAATTTTGACAGAGAAAGTAAACAAGCAAACTGAAAAGTTTCGTCGTTACACTTTCATCGTAGACAAAAAGGCAAACAAATTGGAAATCAAGAAGGCGGTTGAAGACTTCTATGGTGTTAGCGTAATAAATGTGAACACTTTGATTATCCCTGCTAAAGCAAAGAATCGTCAAACTAAATCTGGTATCATTTCTGGCCGTAAACCTGCTAAGAAAAAAGCCATGGTTACCGTTGCAGAAAACGAAGAAATCAACCTATACGGGGAGATTTAATCTAGGATAGGATTATATAAAGAATGGTGATGGATCAACACCGCAAAGCTTGATCTAAGTAAACAACGAAACTTCAAAAGAAATACAATGGCTTTAAAGAAGTACAAACCAATGACCGCCGGTACCCGTTGGAGAATTGGGAATGCTTACGCTGAGATTACTACCAATGTGCCTGAGAAGAGCTTGGTAGAACCCCTTAGCAAAACAGGTGGACGTAACTTTCAAGGTCGCCGTGCAATGCGTTACATCGGTGGTGGACACAAAAAGATGTACCGTATCATCGATTTCAAACGTGATAAGAAAGATATCGAAGCGACCGTTGCTTCTATCGAGTATGATCCAAACCGTACTGCATTTATCGCATTGTTGCATTATGTAGATGGTGAAAAACGTTACATCATTGCTCCTCAAGGATTGCAAGTAGGTGCTAAAGTTATCAGCGGCGACGCAGTTGCTCCTGAACTTGGAAACGCTTTGCAATTCAAGAATATGCCTTTGGGTACCAACGTACACAATATCGAAATGCAACCTGGTCAAGGTGGTAAATTGGTACGCAGTGCAGGTACAAGCGCTCAATTGAGCAACAAGGAAGAAAAATATGCTGTTTTGAAAATGCCAAGTGGCGAATTGCGTAAGGTGTTGATCAAGTGTTATGCAACCGTTGGTGTGGTTTCAAATAGCGATCATAATTTGGAAAGCGCTGGTAAGGCTGGTGTCAACCGTTGGAAAGGCCGCACTCCACGTGTTCGTGGTGTAGCGATGAACCCTGTCGATCACCCAATGGGTGGTGGTGAAGGTCGTGCATCGGGTGGTCATCCACGTAGCCGTAATGGTAAATACGCTAAGGGTGAAAAAACCAGGACACGTACCAAGCCATCTAACAAATTGATTATCCAACGCCGTGATGGTAGTAAACTGAAGAAATAGTGAATGGTGCTAAACCATAATCATAATTAATAATTCATAATTAATAATTAACAATGGCTCGTTCGATTAAAAAAGGTCCTTATGTGGATGTGAAGTTGGAAAAGAAAATCACCAACATCCTCGAGGGAAAAAACAAAAAAGGGGTCGTGAAAACCTGGAGCCGTCGCTCTACTATCACACCTGAATTTGTGGGACAAACCTTCGCCGTGCATAATGGTAATAAATTCATTCCTGTTTATGTAACTGAATTCATGGTAGGACATAAACTTGGAGAGTTTGCCCCAACCCGCAACTTCAGGGGCCATAGCGGTAGCAAGAAATAATAACAATCACGTTCAAAGTGTGAGGCGCTAGTAAAGGATAACACCTTGATTATAAGCCTTACAACTTAAACCATAAACAATGGAAGCTGTAGCAAGACTTAGAAATTACCCAACATCGCCTCGCAAAATGCGTTTGCTGGCCGATTTGATCCGTGGCTTGAATGTAACACAAGCATTGGCCATCTTGGACCACCATGCCAAACATTCGGCTGTGCCTTTATCGAAACTGGTTACCAGTGCGGTACACAACTGGAAAGCAAAGAACGAAGGTGCTGATGAAGCTGGCCTTTCTGTTAAAACCATCATGGTAGACGAAGCCCGTAGCATCAAAAGGATGCGTCCAGCCCCACAAGGTCGTGGATACCGTATCAAAAAACGCAGCAATCACGTAACCGTTGTTGTGGATTCAAAAAACTAAAAAGAAGTAATCAAGAGCCAATAGGATACACATCCAAAAATGGTTTCTGATTTTTAACCAATTTCAATTTTATAAAAAATGGGTCAAAAAACAAATCCTATCGGTAACAGGCTCGGCATCGTCCGTGGTTGGGAAAGCAATTGGTTTGGTACCAAAAAAGATTTTGCCGGCAAACTGATTGAAGACGACAAAATCCGCAATTACCTCAATGCCCGTATCAATAAAGGTGGTATTGCGAAGATTGTTATCGAACGCACCCTCAATAAATTGATCGTTACTATTCACACCTCTAAGCCTGGTATCATCATCGGTAAAGGCGGTGGAGAAGTGGATCGTATCAAAGAAGAACTTAAGAAACTTACAGGCAAGGACGACGTTCAAATCAACATTCTTGAAATCCGTCGTCCAGAGGTAGATGCTATGATTGTAGCAGATACAATTGCCCGTCAAATAGAAAACCGTATCAATTTCAAACGTGCTATCAAAATGTCTATTCAATCTGCTCTCCGCATGGGTGCAGAAGGAATCAAGGTAAAAGCTAGCGGTCGTTTGGGTGGTGCTGAAATTGCTCGTAGCGAGGAAATCAAAGCTGGTCGTGTACCGCTGCATACTTTCCGTATGGACATCGATTATGCAAACGTATTTGCCTTGACTGTATATGGTAAGATTGGTATCAAGGTTTGGATTTGTAAAGGTGAGGTTTTGAGCAAACGCGACCTTAACCCTAACATCATTGCTGGCGGTAAAGAAGGCGGTGTTGAGCAACGTCCAGGTGGAGATAGAAGAGACGACCGTCGTGATGACCGTGGCGGACGTGGTGGTGGCGGAGATCGTGGTCCTCGCCGCGATGATAACCGTGGCGGTGGTGGACCAAATCGTGGTGGTGGCCAAGGTGGCAACCGCGGTGGTGGAGCAACCGGAGGCCGTCGTTAATCAACTAACGCTCTGAAAACAGAAACCGATTAGTACGATTAACAAATAAATTTTAGAATCTTCAAATTGTAGATAATGTTACAACCGAAACGTTCAAAACACAGGAAACAACAGAAAGGCCGCATACGTGAGGTAGCAAAGCGTGGTGCATCTATATCATTTGGTTCATTTGCTTTAAAAGCTTTGGAACCCATCTGGTTGAATAGCCGCCAAATCGAAAGTGCTCGTCAAGCAATGACCCGCGCCATGAAGAGGGAAGGAAGTGTTTGGATCCGTGTTTTCCCAGATAAATCAGTTACCCGTAAACCAGCCGAAGTACGTATGGGTAAGGGTAAAGGTAACCCTGAATTTTGGGCAGCCGTTGTGGAACCAGGACGCATCTTGTTCGAATGCGATGGTGTTTCCATGGAAACCGCAAAAGCAGCTATGGAATTGGCAGCCGCTAAATTGCCAATCATGACCAAGTTCATCATCCGTAGGGATTATCAAGCTTAATAATAGATAAGCTGCTAGTTTGCTAAGGGTTAAAAGAGAATCGATTAGCACATTAGCAAATCAGCTAATTATCAAAACAAATACCGATGTCAAAAAAAGTAGATTTTAACCGCAGCTTGAAAGAGTTTTCCTTGGAAGACCTACAGGCACGTATACAGGATGATGAAGTAAGAATTAAGAAATTGTCTTTTGCTCATACCATCACTCCACTTGAAAACCCGATGAGCATCCGTGCTATGCGTCGTGACCTTTCTCGTTTGAAAACAGAATTACGTAAACGTCAATTGGAAGCAACAGTATAAGGTACATAGTACTTAGTATTAAGACGGTGGACAAGTTACAGGATTCAACATATCGTATACCTCAGTACTAAGTACTTAATACTCAGTACTAAAAAAATAACAACATGGAAGAAAGAAATTTGCGTAAATCTAGAAGCGGTGTAGTTACCAGCAACAAAATGGACAAGACCATCACAGTTGCAGTAGAACGTAAAGTAAAACACCCTATCTACGGTAAGTTTATCAAAAAAACCACCAAACTTCATGCGCATGATGAAAAGAATGAATGCAGCGAAGGTGATGTGGTAAAAATCATGGAAACCCGCCCTTTGAGCAAATCAAAACGCTGGCGTTTGGTGGAAGTGATTGAAAAAGTAAAGTAATAATTTACACATGCTATATGCTTGCATCTCAGGAAACGAGCTATAGCCTCTGATAAAAATCGTTTTAATTGCTCGTAGCTATAAACGCTACCGGCTCAAAGCTTAACAAGATGATTCAGCAAGAAAGCAGGTTAAACGTGGCGGACAATAGCGGTGCCAAAGAAGTACTTTGTATCCGAGTATTGGGAAACAGCGGACAGGATTATGCCAAGATCGGTGACAAAATCGTAGTTACTGTAAAAGACGCCATCCCTGCAGGTGGTATTAAAAAAGGAACAGTTACCAAAGCTGTTATCGTACGTACAAAGAACAAATTGCGTCGTAAAGACGGTTCTTATATCCGTTTCGATGACAATGCAGTGGTATTGTTGAACAACTCGGACGAACCTCGTGGTACACGTATCTTCGGCCCAGTGGCTCGTGAACTTCGTGATAAAGGATATATGAAAATTATCTCCCTAGCTCCCGAGGTATTGTAATAAACCTACCGCTGGCGGGTTCCGATATTGGGGCCATGCTAGTTACATTCAAAAATTAATATCCCTTAACTGGGAGAAAAGTGATAACAATGGTAAAGAGATTTAAACCCAAATTCAGCATCAAGAAAGGCGACGCCGTAGTGGTGATTGCTGGTGATGACAAGGATGTGGCCAAATCACGTAAAGTGTTGGCTGTATATCCAGACGAGGCAAAAGTATTGGTGGAAGGTGTAAACATCCAGACCAAACATACCAAGCCATCGGCCCAAAACACCAAAGGCGGTATCGTTAAAAAAGAAGCTCCAATAGCTATCTCCAACGTTATGTTGTGGGATGCCAAAGCTGGAAAAGGAAGTAAAGTAAAACGTACCCGTACAGAAGGTAAATTAGTTCGAATCTTTAAAAAATCAGGGGAGGTTATAAAATAATGGCAACTACAACTTACGCTCCGCGCCTGGTAGAAAAGTACAAGAAAGAGGTGATACCAGCCCTCATGAAGAAATTCAGTTACACAACCGTAATGCAAGCACCTAAGCTCACCAAGATTTGTGTGAACCGTGGTGTGAACGGTGCTGTGACAGATAAGAAATTGGTGGACATCGCAGTAGAGGAACTTTCTACCATCACTGGTCAGAAAGCAGTTTCTACCATGTCTAAGAAAGACATTTCCAACTTCAAGCTTCGTAAGAACATGCCAATCGGCGCTAAGGTAACTTTGCGTGGAGAGCGTATGTACGAATTCTTGGATCGTTTGGTGAGTGTTGCTCTTCCACGTGTACGTGATTTCAAAGGTATCAATGACAAGGCTTTCGACGGTCGTGGCAACTATACCCTTGGTGTTACTGAACAAATTATCTTCCCTGAAATCGACATCGACAAGGTGAACAAGATTACAGGTATGGATATTACGTTTGTGACAACTGCGAACACAAATGAAGAAGCATACGAATTATTGAAAGAATTAGGTATGCCTTTCAAGAACATGAAAAAAGAATCTCAAGATTAATAAAAGGTACCGGATACTTTATTCGGCACTCAAATAAAAATAAAAAAAATGGCAAAAGAATCAGTAAAGGCCAGGCAACGTAAAAGGGAAAAGATGGTAGCCCAACATGCCGATAAACGTGCAGCTTTAAAAGCGGCAGGTGATTATCAGGCGCTGGATGCATTACCAAGAAATGCTTCTCCTGTGCGCTTGAAAAACCGCTGTCAGTTAACTGGCCGCCCTAGAGGCTATTTGAGGCATTTCGGTGTATGTCGTAACGTTTTCCGCGACATGGCATTGGCCGGAAAGATTCCTGGTGTGAAGAAAGCCAGCTGGTAATCACATTCGGTTTACATGGAAAAATGGAGCCTACGCTCTAAGCCGCAAGCCAGTTCTATCCTGAAAGTCGGGGTGGCAATCTAGGAACTACGGTTGGATGAATGGTAAAAAACATTTTTAAAATTTACATTGAACATAACATGGTAACAGATCCTATAGCAGATTTCCTTACAAGAATCCGTAATGCACAAATGGCTAACCACCGTATCGTGGAAATCCCTGCTTCTAAATTGAAGAAGCGCATGACTGAAATCTTGTACGAAAAAGGTTACATCCTGCGTTACAAATTCGAAGAAGACAACAAACAAGGCGTGATCAAGATAGCCTTGAAATATGACCCAACCACTAAGGTGCCTGCTATCCAAACAATGGAGAGGGTAAGCCGTCCAGGTCTTCGTCAGTACGCAAGCCCAGCTGAATTCCGCCGTGTATTGAACGGATTGGGTATTGCTATCATCAGTACTTCTAAAGGAGTAATGACAGATAAAGAAGCTAAAACTCAGAATGTAGGCGGAGAAGTTCTTTGCTACATCAGCTAATAACATTTGAAAAGGTAAGGGGGTTTGATAATTAAGCCTCAGTCGTGGCTGAACACGAATCCTGAATTTGAATCATATAAATTAAACCGACTATGTCTCGTATTGGAAAAAAATTGTTACCTGTTCCTGCCGGAGTAAGTATTACTGTGAGCAAGGATAACATTGTAACAGTAAAAGGGCCTAAGGGTGAATTGAAACAAACCATTGATCGTGATATTACTGTAGAAGTAATAGATGGTACATTGGAAGTTAAGCGTCCAACAGATCAAATTCGTCATCGTGCCATGCACGGTTTGTATCGTGCATTGATTGGTAACATGGTTGCAGGTGTTACAGATGGCTTTACAAAAAAATTGGAATTGGTAGGTGTGGGTTTTAAAGCCAGCAATCAAGGAAACGTTTTGGATCTTGCATTGGGTTATTCTCACAATATCATCTTCGAAGTTCCTAAAGAGTTGAAAGTTGCTACTTCTCAAGAAAAAGGACAGAATCCAATGATTATGTTGGAGAGTATCGACAACCAATTGTTGGGTCAGGTGGCCGCGAAGCTTCGCAGCTTACGTAAACCAGAACCATACAAAGGAAAAGGTGTTCGTTACAGTGGTGAAATCGTTCGTAAGAAAGCAGGTAAAGCAGCTGGTAAGTAATTTGCAAATAAGCAAATGGGCAAATTTGCAAGTGTCCTTCAAGTATGGAGACTACATTTTGCAGATTTGTATTTTTCTCAAATTTTCACATTTGCTTCCGGCAGCATCGGGAGTACAAAATAAAATAACATGAATTCAAAACTCGTACAAAGGCAGAAAATCCGCTATCGCATTCGTAAAAAGGTAGTTGGTATTGCCGCAAAACCACGTTTGTCGGTTTATCGCAGCAATACTGAGATTTATGCTCAATTGATTGATGACGCAAATGGTGTAACACTAGCAGCAGCATCTTCAAGGGAAAAAGATATTGCCGCTCAAAAAGTAACCAAGGTTGAGAAAAGCAAAATGGTTGGTGCTGCTATAGCTCGCAAAGCTGTAGAATTAGGTATCACTACTTGTGTATTCGATCGCGGTGGTAACCTTTATCACGGACGTGTAAAAAGCGTAGCCGAAGGTGCAAGAGAAGGTGGCCTTCAGTTCTAGCCCCCATCCCCCGAAGGGGTGAAAGGACAACAATAAATTAAAAATTTTCAAATAGAAAATAATGTCGAAAATAATCTATAACCGAGTTAAGGCTGGCGATCTCGAATTGAAAGATAAGGTGGTTGCCATCAACCGTGTTACTAAAACTACCAAGGGCGGACGTACATTCAGTTTCTCTGCATTGGTTGTAGTAGGTAACGAAGCGGGTGTGGTAGGTCATGGCTTAGGTAAAGCAAAAGAAGTACAAGAAGCAATTACCAAAGGAATCGAAGATGCAAAAAAGAATTTGATCAAAGTTCCAATTATGCATGGTACTATTCCTCACGAACAATGGACCAAAGAAGGTGCAGCTAAAATCTTGTTGAAACCAGCAGCACACGGTACCGGTGTAATCGCTGGAGGCAGTATGCGTGCAGTTTTGGAAAGCGTGGGAATCACCGACGTTTTGGCCAAGAGCCTAGGTTCTGCTAATCCACATAACGTGGTTAAAGCTACTTTCAATGCTTTAGCTAGCCTGAGAGAGCCAATTGCAGTTGCTAAAACACGCAACATCGGTTTGAAGAAAGTATTTAACGGATAAAAAGTTATAAGTACCAAGTTATAAGGTTTAAGCTATACAAGCATTTACTTATAACTTAAAACTTACAACCTAAAACTATTAGCAATGTCAAAAGTAAAAATAACACAAGTAAAAAGTGTCATCGACCGTCCTGAGCGTCAAAAGAGAACGATGATTGCTCTGGGTATCAAAAAGATGAACGGTTCGGTAGAGGTAGAAGCTACTCCACAAATTCTTGGCATGATCACCAAGGTAAACCACTTGATCAAAGTGGAAGAATTGGCTTCTTGATAAAACGAATTCCATTTAAAGGAATACTAAATGAGGGTTACATGAGGAAACTTTTCGATAAGTCATTCTCTTTCCCTTATTTTGCATTCCTTTTTATTTATTTACAAATGCGAGGGGTGATACCCCGTAAAGTTCAAAATCAACTCAACAATGAAATTACATGAATTAAGGCCCGCCAAAGGTGCCGTACACAAAGAAAAACGTATCGGTCGTGGTGAAGCATCTGGTAAAGGTGGTACATCTACAAAGGGTAACAAAGGTGGACAAAGCCGTGCTGGTTACAAAAGCAAGATGGCACACGAAGGTGGACAGATGCCAATCCAACGTCGTATACCAAAACGTGGTTTCAAGAACAACAATCGTATCGAATTCAAGGTTTTCAACATCGGTCAGTTCGATCAATTGTCTGAAAAATATGGTATCACTGAATTTACCCTTGAAAATTTGTATATCAACGGTTTAATTAGCCAAACAGATCAAGTAAAAATCTTGTCTGCTGGTGAATTAAAAGGCAAGTTTATATTCAAAGTAAACGCGGTAAGTGAAAAAGCTAAAGCAGCTATTGAAGCAGCAGGCAGCACACTTGAATTGTTGAAATAATCAAGTTCTTATCAAACCCTTTCTGCTGAACCAACAGAAGGGTTTGTGTTTTTAATTACATTTGGTGCTCAAAGAAAAAAATTAGTTGTTCCGCTGTGAAAAAATTCATTCAGACTCTTAAGAATATTTGGAGCATAGACGAACTAAAGCAAAAAATACTGGTAACCCTGTTACTGGTATTAATCTATCGCTTTGGTACGCATATTGTTCTTCCCGGACTTGATCCCATCAAACTTGATGCGGTGAAAGGGCAGGCCTCAGGCTTGCTTAGTTTGTTCGACCAATTTGCCGGTGGTGCCTTCTCGCAAGCGTCCATTTTGGCTTTGGGTATCATGCCTTACATTTCTGCTTCCATTTTTATGCAGTTGATGACCATTTTGGTTCCTCAATTACAGAAGATTCAAAAGGAAGGAGATAGTGGTCGCAAGAAAATCAATCAGTGGACGCGTTACCTAACCGTGATTGTTACTGCTTTCCAAGCTGGAGCGTATGTTGCTTATTTGAACACTCCTGGTTATAAGGAGGCACAAATTGCAGCTTATCAACCTTACTTTTGGTTTAGCACCGTAATTCTCCTTACTGCAGGAACCTTGTTCGTAATGTGGTTAGGTGAAAAAATTACTGATAAGGGTCTGGGTAATGGTACTTCTATTATCATTATGGTCGGTATTTTGGCACGTCTTCCACAGTCTATCGCACAAGAATTTGTAGCTAAGGTTGGAAAAAATGGTGGTGGGTTAATCAAGTTCATGTTTGAAATAGCAGCTTTGATTGCCATCATCATGGGACTTATCGTGCTGGTACAAGGTGTTCGAAAAATAACTATCAACTATGCGAAGCAGATAGTTGGAAATAGGCAAATCGGTGGAGCTCGTCAATTCCTTCCTTTAAAAGTCAATAGTAGTGGTGTAATGCCTATCATTTTTGCTCAAGCAATCATTTTCATCCCAACTATTTTTGCGGGTTTTCAGGGTACTGGTGGTCTTATGAAGATATTGAACAACCATAGCAGTATTTGGTACATGCTTATCTATTCGGTGTTGGTTATCGGATTTACATTCCTTTATACAGCTTTGATTTTTAACCCTAAACAAATTGCTGAAGACCTAAAGCGTAATAACGGTTTTATTCCCGGTGTTAAGCCAGGACAGCCGACTGCGGATTATATCGGTTCTGTGATGGATAAGATAACTTTACCAGGTGCTATCTTGCTTGCTTTTGTAGGTATTTTACCAGGTATTGCGCAAACATTGGGTGTTACCTCTCAGTTCAGTAGCTTCTTTGGTGGCACAAGCCTTTTGATTATGGTTGGCGTGGTACTTGATACGTTGCAACAAATCGAAACACAATTGTTGATGCGTCAATACGATGGGTTGATGAATGGTGGTCGTATCCAAGGCCGTCAAGAGATTACCAAGAGTTCTCCCATTTAAAAGAAAAGAATTGACCGGTTTACAAAAAGTAATTAGCATTAAATATTAAATATTTTAAAACCTGTCAGCAGCTATCTGACAGGTTTTTTTAATTCTTATATGGTGATGGATGATTAATATTGCTCAATCACTTCTACAATAAAACGATGATTTATTACAAGACAAAAGATGAGATAGAAACCCTTCGGCACAGTGCGCTTTTGGTAGGCGAAGCGCTAGCCGCGGCCGCTAGTGCCATTAGGCCAGGAACTACTACAAAAAAAATAGATAGCTTAGTTTATACATTCATTCATGACAACGGTGGAGTGCCAAGTTTTTTACATTACAGAGGTTTCCCTTTTTCGGCATGCATCAGTGTAAACGATGCTGTAGTGCACGGTTTTCCCGACGATCGTGAACTTAAGGACGGAGACGTTGTGAGTGTAGATGTAGGTGTATTCAAAAACGATTTCCATGGAGATAGTGCTTACACTTTTGCTGTAGGTAACGTTTCAAACGAAATAAAAAAGCTACTATGTGTAACCAAAGAATCTCTGTACAAAGGTATCGAGAAGGCGAAAGTGGGTCAAAGAATTGGCGATATAGCCTATGCCATTCAGGAATATACCGAAAAAGTGCACAAGTATGGAGTAGTACGGGAATTGGTGGGTCACGGTTTAGGTCGTGAATTACATGAAGAACCTCAAATGCCCAATTTTGGAAAAAGAGGTGAAGGAACAAAATTGAAGGAAGGGCTAGTTCTTGCCATTGAGCCAATGATCAACTTAGGAAAAAAGGACGTTTTTACGGATGAGGA